>OCKA01000053.1_pt1 | contig 152121 bp, 130 predicted proteins | sample 1480951 | NCBI WGS metagenome assembly OCKA01 (sample SAMN05301504, study PRJEB22388) | human gut metagenome | isolation source: Infant 2 DOL 25 gut | host: Homo sapiens | place: USA: Pittsburgh, Magee-Womens Hospital of UPMC | collected 2013/2014
GCGACGAAGGTAAACTGTTCGGTTCCATCGGTACTCGCGACATCGCTGACGCTGTTACTGCAGCAGGCGTTAAAGTTGCTAAGAGCGAAGTTCGCCTGCCGAACGGCGTTCTGCGTAACGTTGGCGAGCACGAAGTGAACTTCCAGGTTCACAGCGAAGTATTCGCTAAAGTTATCATCAACGTGGTTGCTGAGTAATCGGCCTCTGACGTTCTGGTAACAACAAATCGCCGGCCTTGTGCCGGCGTTTTGCTTTTTAGCGCCTTTCATTTTGCGGCGGCGTAAAGCTTGCTGTCGTCTTCTCTGCTATCGCGCACGCACAAAGCTGCCGTTCGACTGGCGGGTAAACAGCACCTGCTGGCCGTTGCCGGTATCGATAGTGAGCCCGGTGACCACGCCGTTGGCGTTTTGCCGAATCTGCACCGTCTGTCCGCTCTGCAAAGTACTTAGCGGCTTGCCAGCGCCTTCAACCTGCGCCATGGCGTAGACGTCAGTGGCCGGCAGCCCATGATCGCGGAACAGCTGCGCCAGGGTTTTGCCTGACTCGATGCGATAGGTCCGCCATTGCTGCTCAATACCCGGCGCGGACTGCTGTGATGAGGATTGATAAGGCTGGGTGGCGGCGGGCTGCTGCGTCTGCGCTTGATCCGGCTGCTCATCCTGAATCGGCTCCGGGGCGACCGGCGCCATCTGATCGGCGTCGCTCACGGTAGGCGTATTAGTGATCGGCGGCAGCGGAACGGCCTGATTGCCGCCAGCTTGCGGCTGGGACTGCGACTGTAGATTCAGGTTCGCTTCACGGCTGGTGGACGCCGGGCTTTGGCTATCATCGGAGGGAAGCAGAATACCGATAATAACCAACAGGAAGCCAGCGATAATTCCCCGGCGGTGCATCGGAGGCAGCGGGTCCAGGAGGCGAAAATGATCCGGGGCGTGCCAGATTTTCGCCAGGGTAGATGTCAGTTCAAAGCGCCCGGGCATGGCTTTCCTCCTGCTCCGCATATTTATATCCTGCTCATGAGTATAGATGGCTAACGTCCTGATGACCGGAACAAAGTGAAGTTAACCTGCTGCCGCCTATTGTTTCTTTTTCGCTGAGATTTGTCATCATCCGCCGACAAAGTTTTACCCATTTCGCTATGGCTGTTATGCTTTCGCACGCTTTTATCTTGATGTTTATCACTCAAAAAGGAACAACGATGGCAACCCCAACTTTTGACACTATCGAAGCGCAGGCAAGTTACGGTATCGGCTTGCAGGTTGGACAACAGCTGAGCGAATCCGGCCTGCAGGGGCTGCTGCCGGAAGCGCTGGTGGCGGGTATCGCCGATGCGCTGGAAGGTAACCAGCCGCAGGTGCCGGTGGAAGCCGTTCACCGCGCGCTGCGTGAAATCCACGAGCGTGCTGACGCTGTGCGTCGCGAGCGTTTTCAGGCCATGGCCGCTGACGGCCAAAAATACCTTGATGAAAACCGCGAGAAAGAGGGTGTGAACAGCACCGAGTCCGGTCTGCAGTTCCGCGTACTGACCCAGGGCGAAGGCCCGATCCCGGCGCGTACTGACCGCGTTCGCGTGCACTACACTGGCAAACTGATCGACGGCACCGTCTTCGACAGCTCCGTCGCTCGCGGTGAACCGGCTGAATTCCCGGTGACCGGCGTGATCGGCGGCTGGATTGAAGCGCTGACTCTGATGCCGGTAGGTTCCAAATGGGAACTGACGATCCCGCACAACCTCGCCTACGGTGAGCGCGGCGCTGGCGCATCGATTCCTCCGTTCAGCACCCTGATCTTCGAAGTTGAACTGCTGGACATTATCTAAACAGCAGCGGCTTCCTCTTCCCCGTGGCAGGGGAAGCCATAAAAATAGCGTAAAATCCTTAAGTTAAAAATTAATTGGAATTATGTTTTGCATTCATCACGTATGGGTGTATTTTTGTGAGCTATTTCGCGTTAGATGAGTGATATAACACTCACTTTAAACATAAAATTAACATTATATCTAAATCATAGTATTCATCCCTCCGATTCTTACCTAATATCGACTAGCCCTTGCTGGGGTTAATGACAGACGACGGGCCATCAGAGCCTGAACAACACAGACAGGTACAACAGGAAGAAATCACATGGTAGATCAGGTTAAAGTCGCTGCTGTCGAGCAGGAGCCGACTGAACAATCGCTACGGCGAAATCTCACAAACCGACATATTCAGCTGATCGCGATTGGCGGAGCGATCGGCACCGGGTTATTTATGGGTTCTGGCAAAACCATCAGCCTTGCCGGACCATCCATTATCTTTGTTTATATGATTATCGGTTTTATGCTGTTTTTCGTGATGCGTGCCATGGGCGAATTACTGCTGTCGAACCTCGAATATAAATCCTTTAGCGACTTCGCGGCCGATCTGCTGGGGCCGTGGGCGGGCTACTTTACCGGCTGGACCTACTGGTTCTGCTGGGTAGTGACCGGGATGGCGGACGTTGTCGCCATCACCGCCTACGCGCAGTTCTGGTTTCCCGGACTCTCCGACTGGGTCGCCTCGCTGGCGGTGATCCTGCTGCTGCTGGGCCTGAACCTGGCCACCGTCAAGATGTTTGGCGAAATGGAGTTCTGGTTCGCGATGATCAAAATTGTCGCCATCGTGGCGCTGATCGTGGTCGGCCTGGTAATGGTGATGATGCATTTCAAATCGCCGACCGGGGTCGAAGCCTCTTTCGCCCACCTGTGGAATGACGGCGGCTGGTTCCCGAAAGGGCTGAGCGGCTTCTTCGCCGGCTTCCAGATTGCGGTGTTTGCCTTCGTGGGGATTGAGCTGGTGGGTACCACCGCCGCCGAAACCAAAGACCCGGAAAAGTCCCTGCCGCGGGCGATTAACTCCATCCCGCTGCGTATCATTATGTTCTACGTCTTCGCGCTGATTGTGATTATGTCGGTGACGCCGTGGAGCTCCGTGGTGCCGAGCAAGAGCCCGTTCGTTGAGCTGTTCGTGCTGGTTGGTCTGCCGGCGGCGGCGAGCCTGATCAACTTCGTGGTGCTGACCTCCGCGGCCTCCTCGGCCAACAGCGGCGTGTTCTCTACCAGCCGTATGCTGTTCGGTCTGGCGCAGGATGGTCAGGCGCCGAAGATGTTCGCCAAGCTGTCGAAGCGTGCGGTGCCGGCGAAGGGCTTAACCTTCTCCTGCATGTGTCTGCTGGGCGGGGTAGTGATGCTGATGGTCAACCCGAGCGTGATTGCCGCCTTCACCATGATCACCACGGTGTCGGCGATCCTGTTTATGTTCGTCTGGACCATCATCCTTTGCTCTTACCTGGCGTATCGCAAAAACCGCCCTCAGCTGCATGAGAAGTCGAGCTACAAGATGCCGCTGGGTAAAGTCATGTGCTGGGTGTGCATGGCCTTCTTCGTCTTTGTGCTGGTGCTGTTGACCCTGGAAGACGATACCCGTGAAGCGCTGATGGTCACCCCGCTGTGGTTTGTGCTGCTGGGCGCGGGCTGGCTGTTTGCCGGCAAAAACGGCTGGCGAAATAAACGAAAATTTTAACGTTGCTTGCAACGGCCCGTCATAAAAAAGGCCACCCGGAGTGGCCAAATAAGACGGACAATGTCGAGGGCGCCCGCGGGCGCCTTTTTCTTTACTTTCCGCCGAGGGCGCGCGGGAACAGCACATTATTTTCCAGGCTGATGTGTTCCATCAGATCGTCGATCATCTCGTTGATACCGTTATACATCGCCTTCCAGGTGGTACAGGCTTCCGGCGGCGGCGTCACGTTGTGGGTGATGTGCTTAATGACTTCCAGCAGTTCGCCCGCTTCATCATGCTCGCTTTCCATCACGCTGATCGGCCCCCCGGCCTGGGCGCCCATTCCCTGTTTGATCATCGGGAACAGGATCTGCTCCTCTTTCATCATGTGGCTGGAAAGCTCCTGATGCAGCATGGTCAGGTACTTAGTCAGTCCTTTCGGCACGTTCGGTTTATCGGCATGGACGCGTTCAACCTTGGTGGCCTGCAGGATCAGCTCCGGCAGCTGTTCACGGTGCCGGTCGTGATAGCGAACGATGATATGGTCGATAATCTCCGCGAGGGGCGCCGCGCGCCAGTCGCGGGAGAGAGGCTGCTCGGCCAGTTTCGCCAGCTCGGCTTCAATCACCGCGACATCCAGCGCTTTGCGCGATGCGGCGCGCGCCAGGGTCTGTTTGCCGCCGCAGCAGTAATCCATATCGTATTGACGGAACAGGGCGGAGGCGCGCGGGATGGTCAGCGCCAGCTCGCCTAAAGGTTGGTCACGGAAAGCCATAGCAGTTACCTCGTCATCAGGAATATAAGATGTATTTTAAATGCATCTTTTTGGCGAGGGAATACCCCTTAAGGAGGCGAGGCTACTTTTTTTCGTCCGCCAGCGGCTGCAGCATCGGTTTTTCCGGTCTGGCGCGTACGGCGGAGACCACGCCGAGCACCAGCAGCAGGATCCCGCTCAGGGTCAGCAGCGGCGGTAAGCTTTGCCGCAGCAGGAAGGTATACAGCAGTCCGGCCAGGGTTTCGAAGACGATAAGCGGGCCGAGGATCACCGTCGGCAGCCGCTGGCTGGCAATATTCCAGCATAGCGCGCCGACCCATGAGCAGAGCACCGCGATGGCCAGCATCAGCGTAATAAACACCGCCGGACGCGGGCCGAAGGGCAGGGGAAACCCGGCCTGCTGACCGTGCAGCCAGACGCAGGCGGCGAGATAGCCGGCCAGCGAAACCGGAAGCGTCACCAGCGCCTGAGCGGTAGCCCACATCATTGGCGGTTGATGCGGGTTCTCCCGCAGCCAGCGGGCGTTGCGCAGGGCATACCAGGCCCAGCAGACCACCGATCCCAGCGCCAGCGCAATGCCGGAGCCGTAGCGCCACGGGCTAAAATTCGGCAGCCCCTGACGCAGCTCCGCGACGTTAACGCAGATCAGGCCCACGGCGATGCAGATCAGCGCCGGAAACAGGCGCCGCCACGGCAGCTTCCCGTCGCGCTGGCTGTAGAGCAGATTGGCGAACACCGGCAGTACCACCGGCAGCGTGCCGATAATCATGGTGGAAACCGGCGCCCCGGTGCGCTGAATGGCGCTGGCCAGGCAGACGTAATAGATAAGGTTCCCCATCATTGTCAGGCCCAGCGCGGTCCACCAGTCGTGCCGGCTCAACTGGCGCAGTCGCGCGCGCCCGAGCCACGCCAGCGGCAGGGCGATCAGGCCCAGCGCCAGATAGCGTCCCATCGACTGCAGCATCGCCGGATACTCTGGCACCAGCAAAGGCCCGACGAAAATTAAACCCCACATCAGCCCCGCCAGCAGGGCGTATAACACACCACTAATCATCATTGCATCCGTTGTCATTACCGTTGTCTGCAGTGTAGAAGGGGGTCGGGCAGGAATATTGTATGAGATTGCGCATTAGCGCCTGGCGACCTGCTTCTGATAGCGCACCGGCGTAATGCCGTAACGCTGGGTGAAGGCGCGGGTCAGGTGGGACTGGTCGGTGAGGCCGACGGCTATCGCCACTTCGGCGGCGGGCATGCCGTGGGTGAGGAACGCTTTGGCGCGCCACAGACGGATGGCCATCAGCATCTGATGGGGCGTTACGTGATAGTGGGCTTTAAACTGGCGCTGAAAGTGGTACGGGCTCAGCGCCGCCACCTGCGCCAGCTCGTCGAGGGTGATGGGACGCATATAGTTATCGTGCAGGTAGTCGCGCACGCGGTCAAAGCGATGCCCGGCCTCACCTTGCGCAGAGGCATGGTGGGCCAGAGGGCGGAAGGCGTCGATGAGGTCGAGCAGCAGTCCCTGCTGGGCCAGCGGATCGTCGCTATGCCACAGGCCATAAATCAGCTGGCCAATTTGTCGGGAACGCAGGGGATCCTCGCGGACCACCTCGCTGAACCACCAGTCTCGCACCCCGGTGATGGCTTCAAGACGGTCCGGCTCCAGATAAATCATCCGGTAGCGCCAGCCGTCGGCGGTTTCCGCTTCGCCGGTGTGCAGCTCGTCGGGATTCATGGTGACAATGGAGTTTGCGGCGGCAATATGCTGACTGCCGCGGTAGCGAAAGCGCTCCGCGCCTTGCTCAATCACGCCGATGCCGAAGGCTTCGTGGGTATGGGGTTCAAAGGCGTAGCGGGATATATGGGCGTGGTAAAGCTCCACCCCGGGCAGCTGTTCGAGATGGCGAAAGCGCGCGCGGTCTTTTTCATCACTAAATTGGAGTGGTACGCCCTGCATGCCTGCCTCCCGACGGTTATCCCTTCAATATGGGAGAGGAACCGCCGGGACGCAACCGCAAAAGCTGAGAGGGGCGGTTACAGAATGCCTTTCACGCTTTCAGCAAGGGAGGTGGTCGGGCGGCCGATCAGCGTACTCAGGGTGCGGCTGTCGTCAAACAGTCCGCCTTTCGACGCGCCGACGTCGGAATCCGCCAGCATATCGGCAAGCCCGGCCGGCAGGCCGACGCTTTTCAGCGCGGCGGCGAAATCGGCTTCGCTGAGGTTCTGGTAGACCACGTTTTTCCCGCTTTGCTTGCTCAGCTCGGCAGCCAGGTCGCTCAGCGTCCAGGCGTTATCACCCGCCAGTTCGTAAATTTTGCCTTCATGACCCTCACTGGCGATAACGCGGGCGGCAGCGGCGGCATAATCCGCGCGGGTGGCGGAGGCGATTTTACCCTCGCCGGCGGCGCCGATAAACACGCCATGCTCCAGCGCCGGCGGCGCGCTGGCCAGATAGTTTTCGGTATACCAGCCGTTACGCAGCAGGGCGTAAGCGATACCAGAGTCGGCCAGCATCTGCTCGGTTTCGATATGCTCTGCGGCCAGACCCAGCGGCGAAGTGTCGGCATGCAGCAGGCTGGTATAGGCGATGAATTTCACCCCGGCGGCTTTGGCGGCGTTAATGACGTTGCGGTGCTGTACAGCACGCTGGCCGACTTCGCTGGAGGAGATTAACAGCAGTTTATCCACGCCCTGCAGCGCGGCGGTCAGCGCCGCTTCGTCGCTGTAGTCGGCCTGGCGGACAACCACGCCCTGCTGGCTGAGCGCCTGGGCTTTGGCCGGGTTGCGGACAATCGCCACAATCTGGCTGGCAGGGACGGTGTTAAGCAGGTCTTGCAGAACGTAGTGGCCAAGCTGGCCGGTGGCACCGGTAAGAGCGATCATGGGTCTTCTCCTTCGTGTTTATTGGCAGTTGTGGTAAGCTACCACCTTAACTAACTTTTAGTAAGTACGTACAAAAAGGTAAGTGTGAAATGGCCGAACCGACGCTGAGCGAGAAATTGCGCACCGGCAATTTGTTTGCGGAACAGTGCCCGTCGCGCGATGTGCTTAAACATGTCACCAGCCGCTGGGGCGTGTTGATTCTGGTGGCGCTGCGCGAGGGAACCCACCGTTTCAGCGATCTGCGCCGTAAGATGGGCGGGGTCAGCGAAAAGATGCTGGCGCAGTCGCTGCAGGCGCTGGAGCAGGATGGTTTTATCGACCGCGTCTCTTATCCGGTGGTGCCCCCGCACGTTGAATATAGCCTCACGCCGCTCGGCCTGCAGGTGAGCGAGAAGGTGGCCGCCCTGGCGGACTGGATCGAGGTTAATCTGCCCTCGGTGCTGGCTAACCACGGGGAGTGAAAATGTATCACTCCCTGTAGCCCCGGTAAGCGCAGCGCCGCCGGGGAACAGGCATTACTTGCTCAAATCCAGCTGATAAATGGCGAAGCCGATATCATCGGTGGCCACCTGGCGCATTGGATACTGCGCTTTCTCTTTGATAAACGCCGCGGCTTTGTCGCCAGGCGAGGTCTCAAAACGAATATCCAACGGCGTGTTGCTGTGGATCGGCGCCAGACGCCAGTTGTTATCCGCCGCCGGATGGATCGCGCCTTCCTTCTTCGATTGCGCGCCAATCCATGCCGCCAGCACCGAACGGTTTTCATCCGGTGAGGCGAAGGCGATATGGCTCTCACCGGTGCCGGCGAATTTGCCGCCGTAAGCGCGATAGTTATTGGTCGCGACCAGGAAAGTAGCCTGCGGATCAACCGGTTTTCCATTGAAGGTCAGGTGCTTAATACGCTCTGCCTGCGGATGGATCATCTGACATTCGCCGTCGTAGCGGGCCGGCTGAGTGACGTCGATCTGGTAGTTCACCCCGTCAATGACGTCGAAGTTGTAGGTGCGGAAGCCGTCCCAGTTGATCAGCGACTGCGGCTTGCTGCTGGCGGGATCGATCTGGTTAAACTGTCCGGCAGAGCATTCCAGCCACTCCTTAACCTCTTTCCCGCTGACCTTCATCACCACCAGGGTGTTGGGGTAGAGATAGAGGTCGGCGGCATTGCGGAAGGTGAGCTGGCCTTTCTCCACTTCGACAAAGCTCGCCGGATCGTTTTTACGCCCGCCGACTTTAAACGGCGCGGCGGCGGAGAGCACCGGCAGCTTCGCCAGATCCGGGTCGCCCTGAATATAGTGTTCGACGTAGGCTTTCTGCGCCATGTTGACCACCTGCACCGTCGGGTCGTCCTGCACCAGCGCCAGATAGCTGTACATGTTGTCGGCGGACTTGCCGATCGGCTTGCTGACGAATTCGCGAGTGGCGTCATGATCGGCTTTCAGCACCGCCACCAGCTTGCCATCTTCGGCCGCCAGTGATTTCTTCGCCACCGCGTCATAGATTGGCCGCGCTTCCGCTTTACTCTGAGTTACCTGCCATTTACCGCTGTCGTTATTTAGCACCAGATCGACCACCCCGAGATGATCGCCCCACATTCCCGGCATCACCGCCGGTACACCGTTCAGCGTCCCTTTGGCGATATCCGCGCCTTTGATGTTGGCGAAGTCTTTACCCGGGAACACCGCGTGGGCATGGCCGAACATAATGGCGTCCACGCCGGGCACCTGGCTTAAGTAGTAAACCGAATTCTCGGCCATCGCCTGATACGGGTCGGCGGAGAGGCCGGAGTGAGCGACCACTACCACCACATCAGCCCCTTTCGCCCGCATCTCCGGGATATATTTGCGCGCGGTTTCGGTAATGTCATTGACCGTCACCTTGCCGTTAAGATTGGCTTTATCCCAGGTCATGATCTGCGGCGGCACAAAGCCGATATAGCCGATGCGCAGGGTGTGGATTTGACCGTCGCTGTCCACGACCCGGGTATCCTGGATCAGGTACGGCGTAAACATCGGTTTGCCGGTTTTGGCATCGATGATATTGGCGTTCACGTAGGGGAACTTCGCCCCGGCCAGCGCCTTGTGCAGGAAGTCGAGACCGTAATTGAACTCATGGTTGCCCAGGTTGCCGACGGCGTAATTCAGGGTGTTCATCGCCTTATATACCGGATGTACATCGCCCTCTTTGAGCCCTTTTGCCGCCATATAGTCGCCTAACGGGCTCCCCTGGATCACATCCCCGTTATCCACCAGCACGCTGTTTTTAACTTCTGCTCGCGCCTGTTCGATCAGGGTGGCGGTACGCACCAGGCCGAATTTCTCCGTGGCGGCATCTTTGTAATAGTCGAAGTCCATCATATTGCTGTGCAGATCGGTGGTTTCCATGATCCGCAGGTCGACCGTCGCGGCGTTGACGCTGGCGGCGATCAGCGTGGCCAGGAGCGTTGCGCTAAACTTAATCATCAGAGGCGTCCTTTTTTATGAGCGATAGCACAGAAGAAAATGTATTTATATTCTGTTGCTTACAGAAATGTGAATCTTGCCAGAAAAGCGGGCAGAGAAACCGCCATCGTTATCACAGATAGCGGAACTCGCGGTGATGCGATATAAATAAAACAACGAGTTAACGCCACTGTAACCAGACGAGGTGGAGAATGTTAGAACAAGTATGTCAGCTTGCACGGAATGCGGGCGATGCCATCATGGAAGTCTACGATGGAAACCAGCCGATCAACGTCGCCAGCAAGAAAGATGATTCTCCGGTCACGGCGGCGGATATCGCAGCGCATAAAGTCATTGTCAGCGGCCTGCAGGCGCTGGATCCGGATACCCCGATCCTCTCCGAGGAGGACCCGCCGGCGTGGGAAGTGCGCCAGCACTGGCAGCGCTACTGGCTGGTCGACCCGCTGGACGGCACCAAAGAGTTTATTAAGCGTAACGGCGAATTCACCGTCAATATCGCGCTGATTGAAAACGGCAAGCCGACGCTGGGCGTTGTCTATGCGCCGGTGATGAAGGTGATGTACAGCGCGCAAAATGGCAAAGCCTGGAAAGAAGAGTGCGGCGTACGCAAGCAGATCCAGGTCCGCGATGCCCGTCCGCCGCTGGTGGTGATTAGCCGCTCCCATAGCAACGATCCGGAGCTGCAGGAGTATCTTGAGCAACTTGGCGAACACCAGACCACCTCAATCGGTTCGTCGCTGAAATTCTGCCTGGTGGCGGAAGGTCAGGCCCAGCTCTATCCGCGCTTCGGGCCGACCAGCACCTGGGACACCGCCGCCGGCCATGCGGTCGCGGTGGCCGCCGGGGCGCATGTTCACGACTGGCAGGGGAAAACCCTCGACTACACGCCGCGTGAATCCTTCCTTAACCCCGGCTTCCGGGTCTCTATTTATTAAGCAATTTATGCAGCAGGTCGATCACCTGCTGCACCTCTTGTTGGGTGAGGGCGCCGTCTTTAGCCCACTGCACATGCCCGTTCTTATCCAGCACCACGATCGCTGAGCTCTTCTCGTCCAGCTGCCAGGCCTTCCGCACCAGGCCGTTGCTGTCGACGATAAATTGCGACCATGGGAAGAGCTTTTTATTACTTTCAATGCTGTTGCGTACAAACATCCCGGTGCCCGGGATGGCGTCGTCAGTGTTTACAATGGTGGTGGTCTGATAGCGATCGTGCGGGAAGCCCGCCGCTTTAATCGCCTCGATCAGATTGGCATTTTTCTCTTTTGCTGACGAGCGTCCGGCGATGTGCTGGACCACGCGCACTTTTCCCGCCAGCTGGGCGCTATTCCAGTTTTTATAGCTAAACTTATCCTTATCCAGAATAAGCTCTCCCCGATCCGCGACGCCAACGGGCGCCACGCGCTGGCCGTCGACGAAGTTATGCGCTGTGGCCAGCAGCGGGAGAAGCAGTAACGAGGCGGCCAGTATGCTACGTAGGGTCATGCGCAATCCTTAATCTTTTTTATGCAGGTGATCCGACCACTTGGTCTCGTTTAATCATAAGTGCGATTGACGGTGATTACCCGCAATGAGGATGCCAGTTTGCGTGTTGACGCACAAATTAGTCGTAAAACGGCGACTTATACTTACTTCATCGTATGTCTGAAACGAAAATTCTGAATTATTGTCATCAAAGGGTAAATAAACTTATACATACTGGGTCCCTCTGAGATTCTGGACTATAGTTTTAGGGCATTAAAATTTGCGCTCCCAAGACGTGGGCTAACTGTGGCACCACAAGAGCGTAACCCTGGCAGGAGAGAAGAATGAAAATTTTCCAACGCTACAATCCGCTGCAAGTGGCGAAGTACGTGAAGATCCTGTTTCGTGGACGGTTGTACATCAAGGACGTTGGCGCATTTGAATTTGATAAGGGCAAAATCCTTATCCCGAAGGTCAAGGACAAGCTGCATCTGTCAGTGATGTCCGAAGTCAATCGTCAGGTGTTGCGTCTGCAAACTGAGATGGCATAACCTGGCACGTAGCAGTACGTAGTAGGTAAAAGACGGCTCCCGATGGGAGCCGTTGATGTTTTTAGCCCTTCATTTCCGCATAGCGTTTGCGATATTCGCCCGGTGGGATGCCGTTATGTTTACGAAACAAGCGGGTGAAATAGACCGGATCGCTGTAGCCCACCGATAAAGCAATTTTGTTAAGTGGGAGTGTGGGATAACCATTTGGGCCATAAAAAAAGGGCGGATGGTCATCCGCCCTTAGGAGAGAGAAAAGATTACGCTCAGGCGTTCTGGCTTTCCGCCGTTTCCGCCTGCTTCGGCACCAGCACCGTTGGCTTGTTATCGATGCGGGTTACCAGCAGCTGGTCGATACGGTAGTTATCGATATCCACGACCTCAAACTTATAGCCGGAGAACTTCACCGCGTCGGTGCGTTTGGGGATTTTACGCAGCATAAACATCATAAAGCCGCCGATGGTCTCGTAATTCCCGGACTGCGGGAACTCGTCGATATCCAGCACGCGCATCACGTCATCAATCGGCGTACCGCCATCGATCAGCCACGAGTTTTCATCGCGGGCGACAATCTGCTCTTCCAGCCCCTGGCCGACGAGGTCGCCCATCAGGGTGGTCATCACGTCGTTGAGAGTGATGATCCCGACCACCAGCGCGTATTCATTCATGATCACCGCGAAGTCTTCCCCGGCGGTTTTGAAGCTTTCCAGCGCTTCCGACAGGGTCAGGGTGTCCGGCACGATCAACGTGTTGCGGATCTGTACGCCGCCGGTCAGCACCAGGCTCTGGTTCGCCAGCACGCGGTTCAGCAGATCTTTTGAATCGACGTAACCGATAATGTGGTCGATATCTTCATTACAGACGAGGAACTTCGAGTGCGGATGTTCGGCCACTTTATTCTTCAGGCTCTGCTCGTCTTCGTGCAAATCAAACCAAATGACGCTTTCACGCGGGGTCATGGAGGAAGGAACGGTGCGGGACTCCAGCTCGAACACGTTCTCAATTAGCTCATGCTCCTGCTTGCGCAGCACCCCGGCCAGCGCGCCGGCCTCGACCACGGCATAGATATCATCGGAAGTGATATCGTCTTTCCGCACCATCGGCAGTTTGAAGATGCGGAAGATCATGTTGGCCATGCCGTTAAACAACCACACCAGCGGGCGGAAGACTAACAGGCAGAAGCGCATCGGGTTGATGATGCGCAGGGCCACTGTTTCGGGCGCAATCATACCGATGCGTTTCGGAGTCAGGTCAGCAAACAGGATGAACAAGCTGGTGACCAGGGTAAAAGAGATGATGAAGCTCAGCTGCTCGGAGAGCTCCGGCGACAAATACCCGCTGAGCAGGCTATGAAACGCCGGTGAGAAAGCCGCGTCGCCCACAATACCGCCAAGAATGGCGACGGCGTTGAGGCCAATCTGCACGACGGTAAAGAAGGTGCCCGGGTTCTCCTGCATCTTCAGCACCCGCTGTGCGTTGACGTTGCCTTCATCGGCCAGCAGTTTCAGTTTGATTTTACGTGAGGCTGCCAGTGAAATTTCCGATATCGAAAAAAACGCACTGACGGCTATCAGACAGAGTATTACTAAAATACTGTTTAACATATCTTTTCTGACCGTTGAGGCCAGATCCTCGGAAGGGAAGTTGATAACTCAAATGTGGAATACATAAAAAACCGGTCCGAAGGCGCTGGACCGGCTGTCACACTGGCTAGTATAGCGTAAGGGAATGTAAAGCCGCCAGAGCGTTCATTGACCGCCTCGCTGTTGAGGCGGAAATCAGAATTACGCCTGAGGCGGCAGGCAGACGCCAATGCCGCCGATGCCGCAATAGCCGTGCGGGTTTTTATACAGATACTGCTGGTGATCGTCCTCGGCATAGTAGAACGGTTTGGCGGTGGCGATCTCGGTGGTGATGTGACGGGTATCGTGCGCGTCGTTCATCGCCGCCTGGAAGCGCGCGAGGCTGCCCTTTGCCGCCTCCGTCTGTTCCGGGGTCAGCGGGTAAATCGCCGAGCGGTACTGGGTGCCGTGGTCGTTACCCTGCCGCATACCCTGCGCCGGGTCGTGATTTTCCCAGAACACCTGCAATAACTGCTCATAGCTAATCACCTGCGGATCATAAACCACGCGTACCGCTTCCGCGTGACCGGTCTGGCCGCTGCATACTTCGCGATAGGTCGGATTGGGCGTATAGCCGCCAGTGTAACCTGCGGCGGTGCTGTAAACCCCCGGCAATTGCCAGAACAGGCGCTCAACTCCCCAGAAGCAGCCCATGGCGAACAGCGCCACTTCCATCCCCGCCGGGACGTTGGTCATCGAGTGGCCGTTAACTGCGTGGAGCGTCGCCACTGGCATGGGGGTATTGCGTCCAGGCAGCGCATCCGCCTGGGCGACAAGATGCGTTTTATCAAATAGACTCACGGTTGGCCTCTCAATACAGAAATCGTCGTTAAGGTTGTAACGAAGCGTGTCTTTTAACACAATAAATACGCGTAATACGTCTAGATTAATACATAAGAATTATTTGGGTTATTGCCACTTTTTCAACCCTATGTTGTTAGGGTTTTGTTAAGCCGTGGAGCGGCGCCAGTGTTTCCTGTAGAGGAAACAGGGATATTCAGGAGAAAATGTGCTAAAAATCCGCCAGTTATGTGTCACCAGCCTTTTGCTGGTCAGCGGGGTCGCCAGCGCAGCGAATGTGCGTTTGCAGGTTGAGGGATTATCCGGGGAGCTGGAGAAAAACGTTCGCGCCCAGCTTTCCACCATCCAGAGCGATGAAGTCACGCCGGATCGTCGCTTTCGCGCGCGCGTCGATGACGCCATTCGCGAAGGTCTGAAAGCGCTGGGTTATTACGAGCCGACGATTGAATTTGATTTGCGTCCGCCGCCGAAAAGGGGACGTCAGGTGCTGATCGCCAAAGTGACCCCGGGAGAACCGGTGCGCATTGGCGGAACCGAGGTGATTCTGCGCGGCGGCGCCCGCACCGATAGCGACTACCTGGCGCTGCTGAAAACGCGCCCGGCCATCGGGACGGTGCTCAACCACGGGGATTACGACGGCTTCAAGAGCTCGCTGACCCGCGTCGCCCTGCGCAAAGGCTACTTTGACAGCGAGTTTCTTAAGAGCCAGCTCGGGGTCTCCCTCGACCGTCATCAGGCGTTTTGGGATATCGATTACGACAGCGGCGAACGCTATCGCTTTGGCCACGTCACTTTCTCTGGCTCGCAAATCCGCGATGAATACCTGCAAAACCTCGTGCCGTTTAAAGAGGGCGACTACTACACCTCGCAGGACCTGGCCGAGCTAAACCGCCGCCTGGCGGCGACCGGCTGGTTCAGTTCGGTGGTGGTGGCGCCTGATTTTGCTAAGTCGCGGAAAACCAAGGTGCTGCCTCTGCAGGGCGTTGTCTCGCCTCGCAAAGAGAACACCGTGGAAACCGGGGTCGGCTATTCCACAGACGTCGGTCCGCGGGTGAAAGCCACGTGGAAAAAACCATGGGTCAACTCGTATGGCCACAGCCTGACCTCCAGCGTCAGCCTCTCCGCCCCGGAGCAGCAATTCGATTTTACCTATAAAGTCCCACTGCTGAAGAGCCCCCTCGAACAGTATTATCTGATGCAGGGCGGTTTTAAGCGTACCGACCTCAATGATACCCAGGCCGACTCTACCACCCTGGGGGTCTCGCGTTTCTGGGAGATGTCGAGCGGCTGGCAGCGAGCGATTAACCTGCGCTGGAGCCTGGATCACTTTACCCAGGCGAACGTCACCAACACCACCATGCTGATTTATCCTGGGGTCTCGGTGAACCGCACTCGCTCCCGCGGCGGCCTGATGCCTACCTGGGGCGATTCCCAGCGCTACTCGGTGGATTACTCCAACACCATGTGGGGCTCGGACATCAACTTCATCGTGATGCAGGCCCAGGACGTCTGGATCCGTACCCTCTATGACCGCCACCGCTTTGTGGTGCGCGGCAACCTTGGCTGGATCGAAGCGGACAACTTTGACAAGGTGCCGCCGGATCTGCGCTTTTTCGCCGGGGGCGATCGCAGTATTCGCGGCTATAAATACAAATCTATCTCGCCGAAGGACGATGACGGCAAGCTGATCGGGGCCTCGAAGCTGGCCACCGGCTCGCTGGAGTATCAGTACAACGTCAGTGGTAAATGGTGGGGCGCCGTGTTTGTCGATAGCGGCGAAGCGGTCAGCGATATTCGCGAGAGCGATTTCAAAACCGGCGCCGGGGTGGGCGTGCGCTGGCAGTCGCCGGTGGGGCCGATCAAGCTGGATATCGCCCGGCCGATCGGCGACAAAGAAGAGCATGGTTTACAGTTTTACATCGGTCTGGGGCCTGAATTATGAGTTTATGGAAGAAGATAAGCCTCGGCGTCTTAATCGTGTTGGTGCTCCTGCTGGGAACCGTCGGGTTCCTGGTGGGGACCACCACCGGCTTGCATCTGGTGTTCAAGGCGGCGGATCGCTGGGTACCGGGGCTGGAAATCGGCAAAGTGACCGGTGGCTGGCGTGATTTAACCCTCGATAATGTTCGCTACGAACAGCCCGGGGTGGCGGTCACCGCCGGTCAGTTTCACCTCAGCGTCAGGTTGCGCTGCCTGTGGGACAGCAGCCTGTGCGTAAACGACATCGCGCTGCGCGATATTTATGTCGCCGTCGATACCAAGAAGATGCCGCCCTCAGCGCCGGTCGAGGAAGAGGACAGCGGGCCGCTGAATCTCTCCACTCCTTATCCGATCACCCTCAGCCGCGTCGCGCTGCATAACGTCAACGTTAAAATCGATGATACCGCGGTCTCCGTACGCGATTTTTCCACCGGCCTGGACTGGCAGGAGAAAAATCTGACCCTGACGCCGACCTCGCTGCAGGGGCTGCTGATCGCCCTGCCTAAGGTGGCGAAAGTGGCGCAGGAGCAGGTGGTTGAGCCGAAAATTGACAACCCGCAGCCGCAGGAAAAACCGCTCGGCGAGACGATGACCGACCTCTTCTCGCAGCCGGTGCTGCCGGCGATGACCGATGTCCATCTGCCGCTGAACCTCAATATTCAGGCGTTCCGCGGCGAGCAGCTGCGCCTGACCGGCGATACCGATATCACCGTGTATAACCTGCTGCTGAAAGTCAGCAGTATTGACGGCCAGATGAAGCTCGACGCCCTTGATATCGACTCCGATCAGGGCAAGGTCAGCGCCTCGGGCAGCGCGCAGCTGCAGGATAACTGGCCGGTGGACATTACCCTCGCCGGAACCCTGAACGTCGACCCGATGAAAGGGGAGAAGGTGCAGCTGAAGGTGGGCGGCGAAGTGCGTAAAACGCTCAAAGTCGGAGTGGACTTAAGCGGGCCGGTCGCGGCCACGCTGCGCGCGGATGCGCAGCTGGCGGAGGCCGGGCTGCCGCTCAATATGGAGCTGAAGAGTAAGCAGCTCGCCTGGCCGTTCAGCGGCGAGAAGCAGTTCCAGGCCGACGATGTCCAGCTGAAGTTCAGCGGCAAAATGACCGACTATGCGCTGGCCTTCTCCACCGCGGTGAAAGGTCAATCGCTGCCGCCGGCGAAAATCGCCCTCAACGCCAAAGGCAATGAACGGCAGATCAATCTCGACAAGCTGACGGTCAACGCCCTGGAAGGGAAAACCGAGCTGAAGGCGCTGCTCGACTGGCAGCAGGCGATCAGCTGGCGCGGCGAGCTGACCCTCGACGGCATCAACACCGCCAAAGAGGTGCCGGACTGGCCGTCGAAGCTTAACGGCCGGATCAAGACCCAGGGCAGCCTGTACGGCGGCAGCTGGCAGATGTCGGTGCCGGAGCTGAAAATTACCGGCAACGTGAAGCAGAACAAAGTGGATGTGGCGGGCTCGCTGCAGGGTAACAGCTATCTGCAGTGGAAAATCCCGGGACTGCATCTGGCGTTAGGCCCGAACAGCGCTGATATCAAAGGCGAGCTGGGGGTGAAGGATCTTAATCTCGACGCCACCATCGATGCGCCGCACCTGGATAATGCGCTGCCGGGGCTCGGCGGGACGGCGAAGGGCTTGGTAAAAGTGCGCGGCACTGTCGATGCGCCGCAGCTGCTGGCCGACATCACCGCCCGGGCGCTGCGCTGGCAGGAGCTGACCATCGCCCAGGTCAACGTCAAAGGGGATGTGAAATCCACCGATCAGATTGGCGGTAACCTGGACGTGCGGGTGGATCGCATCAGCCAGCCGGGGGTCAATATCAGCCTGGTGCAGCTCAATGCCAAAGGTACAGAGAAACAGCATGAGCTGCGGCTACGCGTGCAGGGCGATCCGGTTTCCGGCCAGCTGACGCTGGCAGGCAGCTTCGATCGTCAGGCCGAACGCTGGAAGGGCTCGCTGAGCGATACCCGCTTCCAGACGCCGGTGGGGCCGGTAGCGCTGACGCGCAGCATTGCGCTGGACTATCGCAATCTGGAGCAGAAAATCAGCATCGGGCCACACTGCTGGACCAACCCGAACGCCGAGCTCTGCGTGCCTGAAACCATTGACGCGGGCGCCAGCGGACGGGCGCGGGTGAATCTCAACCGCTTCGATCTGGCGATGCTCAAGCCGTTTATGCCGGAGGCGACCCAGGCCAGCGGCGTGTTTACCGGTAATGCCGATGTGAGCTGGGACACCACCAAAGAGGGACTGCCGCAGGGCAAAGTGACCCTCAGCGGGCGCAACGTCAAGGTGACCCAGGTCGTCAACGACGCGCCGTTGCCGGTGGCGTTCGATACGCTGAACCTCAGCGCCGACCTGCACAACAATCGCGCCGAGCTGGGCTGGCTTATCCGCCTGACCAACAATGGTCAACTGGATGGGCAGGTGCAGGTTACCGACCCGCAGGGGCGGCGTAATCTCGGCGGCAATGTCAATATCAGCAACTTCTCGCTGGCGATGATCAACCCGATTTTCGCTCGTGGTGAAAAGGCAGAGGGAAGGCTCAACGCCCGTCTGCGTCTGGGCGGCAATGTGAAAAGTCCGCAGCTGTTGGGCCAGATGCAGCTGAGCGGGGTGGATATCGACGGCAACTTTATGCCGTTTGATATGCAGCCGAGCCAGCTGGCGATGAACTTCAATGGCACGCGCTCGACCCTGCAGGGGACGGTGAACACCCGCCAGGGGCAAATCGCCCTCAGCGGTAACGCCGACTGGACGCAGATCGATAACTGGCGGGCGCAAATTGCGGCGAAAGGCAGCCGGGTGCGGATCACGGTGCCGCCGATGGTGCGTCTCGATGTATCGCCGGATGTGGTGTTTACCGCCACGCCAAGCCTGTTCAATCTCGACGGCAAAGTGGATGTGCCCTGGGCGCGGATCGTGGTCAACGAGGTGCCGGAGAGCGCGGTCGGCGTCTCCTCTGATGAAGTGATGCTGGATAAAAACCTCAAGCCGATTAAGCAGCAGAGCGCCAGCATCCCGATCAACAGCAACCTGACCATTCACGTCGGCAACAACGTTCGTCTGGAAGCCTTCGGCCTGAAAGCGCGTCTGACCGGTGATTTGAAAGTAGCGCAGGACAAGCAGGGGCTGGGCCTCAACGGGCAGATTAATATTCCGGACGGCCGTTTCCACGCCTATGGTCAGGACTTGATTGTCCGCAAAGGGGAGCTGCTGTTCTCCGGTCCGCCGGATCAGCCGTTGCTGAATATCGAAGCGATTCGTAACCCGGATGCCACCGAAGACGATGTGATCGCCGGCGTTCGCGTCACCGGCTCCGCCGATCAGCCGAAAGCAGAGATCTTCTCTGATCCGGTTATGTCCCAGCAGGAAGCGCTGTCTTATCTGCTGCGCGGCCAGGGTTTGAGTAGTGGTCAGAGCGATAGCGCCGCGATGACCTCAATGCTTATTGGTATGGGGGTTGCACAAAGTGGTCAGGTTGTGGGTAAAATCGGCGAGACGTTTGGCGTAAGCAACTTGGCGTTGGACACCGAAGGGGTAGGCGATTCTTCCCAGGTGGTGGTCAGCGGCTATGTACTGCCGGGTCTGCAGGTAAAATACGGGGTCGGTATCTTCGATTCCCTGGCGACGCTGACTTTACGTTATCGCCTGATGCCTAAGCTATATGTGGAAGCGGTGTCTGGCATCGACCAGGCGCTCGATTTGCTCTATCAGTTTGAGTTTTAGCAATGCGAATATTTGTTTACGGCAGTTTACGACGCAAACAAGGCAACAGCCACTGGATGACCAACGCCCAGTGGCTGGGCGCTCATAGTGTCGACGATTATCAGCTGTACAGCCTGGGTCACTATCCAGGCGCGGTGCCCGGCGAAGGCACAGTACATGGTGAAGTTTATCGTATTGATGCATCGACGCTGGCCGAACTGGATGCGCTGCGCACCAAGGGGGGCGAGTATGCGCGCCACCTGATTCAGACGCCTTACGGCAGCGCATGGATGTATGTCTATCAACGTTCCGTTGAGGGTTGTACGTTGATAGCGAACGGCAACTGGTTGGATCGCGACCAGTATTAACCACGACAGCGCCACCTTCGGGTGGCGTTGTTTTTTATTACTTCAGTTCCCATGGCGTCATTCTGGCGCCCTGACGTCTGGCATAACGTAATATGGCCTGATGTACCTTCACTCTACCGGCCACCCGACGTGACAGGGGATGGGCAATCATACGGACAAACTCCATCACTATTAACAGCAGGTTAATCGGGAGCAGGGTGCCTGTCAGCCTGGTAAGCATTTCACGATAAAATGGCCAACTGCCCAGATTAAGCATGGGGTCGTGCAGTTTGATGGTGAGCGTAAAAAACATCACTATGAGTACGAGGCCGTACGCGATTTTATAAATTGATGCCATCTGCTGATTGCCGGGATGAAAGGGGCTATTTTTTAAATAAACACTGCCATCACTGACATTGTATAACGCCTGAAGATCATCGTATCCATGCCGGCGTGCGGCGATAACCCAGTCCCCATCGGCAAGAAATGGCGGGCGACAACGATTATTCAGGGCATCGCTCAGCCAGGTCAAGCGCGCTGAAAAAAACGAGTGACGAGTCGCCAGCTGAAAACAGGCGCCTTCTTTGATAAAATAAGGCCTTACCCTCGTAGCGATCCATATTTGATAATAACTATTCAGAATCACGCCTTCTTCAAGCGCAAATTCTTTTGGCAGCGCTATCTCGTTGTTGGCCGATGGTGGATGCCTTTCAGAAGTAGCGGGTAGAATTTCCAGACGCTGACAGAATGAAATATCGCCTTGCTTCGTTCGCTGCATTTTCGCATTGAGAACACGTAACCTGAGTGAGAAATTGCAAGAGCAAAAAGAGAAGATGCCGAAGGGATTCACCAACATTGTGATAAAACATAATAATAAAAAAATATCCAACCATGGAGCACAAGCGAGAATGATCAAGCAAACAAAAAAGACCAAGCCGACAGGTCGAAGAAGCTTTTTAATACTCAGCGGCTGCCGGGAAGGTTCGAGCAAAATGTGGCCATCGCTTAACCAGTGGATCCAGTAACTGCCATCCTTTAGGCGGCAAGTGCCGATATGTAGCGGCTGGCCGAGCCTCAGACGGCCAAAAAGCGAGGGGTCTTTAAAATGGCGTTTATCGGTATAAAAGGCATGCTCGCCTGCAATGAGGCGTAAATAGCTTTGCTCTTCCGAGGCGGCAGTGGTGAAGCCGGTAAAATTCACGGTGAAATAATGGGTCTGTTTCACAAGGTTCCTTCCTTGATGAAATGATGGTGTTTTACGTATCACGCGTTGCCGACCCACTCCTTACCAGAGCGGGAGATGATCCTTCGCCAGCCACATCGCGGAAGCCAGCGTCGTCAGCGCGAGGAATAATAATCGTCGTGTTGGGGTGCTGAACATTACATGATCTCCTCGAGCGCGGTATGGCGGGCCGCTCCCTGCAGGTAGTGCCGCATCGCCGAGCGCATCTTCATCCAGTCAGCCACCCGGTGTGACAATAACCAGGCCGTCGGGCCAATCAGCTCCAGTACCGCCAGGATCCCGCCGAAACTGAGTAATAATAGGGACAGCATGTCCAGTGAATCCTGAATTAACCACCCAAATCCCCTGACTGGTTTGTATGGGTTATTTAGCGACATGCCGAGTATGAGGAGGTACATCACCAGCACCATGCCATAAAACAGGTTATAGACTAGCGACATTTGCCGGTCACCGGGATAACAGGGATGATTTTTCAGAAAAGCGCCCCCGTCGCTGACGTTGTATAACGCCTGGACGTCGTTATCTTTCCGTTGGTAGACGGCGACTATCCGATCGCCGATAGCGAGAAAGGGCGGTTGACGGCGGTAAAAAAAGGGATGCAGGCCGAAGTTGGCGAAGCCGTTCTGCCAGAAGAAGGCCAGCGGCGCCGTGTCGCATTGTATCCCAACGCCATGGTATTCCCGCGTTGGGTTCCCCGCGAACCACTTCTTAAAAATGATATTGCTAATTTTTCCCGTCCGGACGGCATAGCGTTCCGGCAGGGCTTGCGTAAAAGGCTTCGCCGACTGGCGGAGGGTTTGCGCCGTAGTCGGTAGCGGCTGGCAAAAGGAAAAGTCGCGGCGGCGGGCCTGCGCCATCTTCGCCAACAGATCGCGCATGGCGGGGTGCATTTTTAGCGCCCGGTGGAACAGTAGCTCGCAGAGCCCGGTTAACAGTGCGATGAAGGCCATTATCGCGATAATGCCGAAGCCGAACCTTCTCCATTCTGAGGTGCTCATCATGAGCGGGATAAGAGCGACGATGAGCGTCAGCAGGCTGATACTCAGCAGCGGCCGGGCCCAGCGCTTTACCCGTTGACTGGGCTCAAGGAGCGTTTCGCCATCGCTGAGCCAGTGGATCCAGTAACTGCCGTTGTCCAGGCGGCGGACGCCAAGGTGCAGAGGCTGATTGATCGTCAGGCGGTCAAAAAGCGAGGGGTCGTTAAAATAGCGTTTATCGGTATAAAAGACATGGTCGCCGGCGATAAGACGCAGATACCCCTGTTTTTCACAGGCGGCGGTCGTGAAGCCAGAAAAGTTAAGGGTGAAATAGCGAACGCTTTTCACGGGACACCCTCCATGGTGTTATCGCGGCTATCCGTGCCGCAATCAGGCAGGGGATGACCCTGCCTGAGACAGAATTACTTCTGCTTAGCGCGCTCGAAAGAGGCAACGATTTCGGCTTTCGCCGCTTCCGCGTTGTCCCAACCGTCGACTTTAACCCACTTGCCTTTTTCCAGATCTTTGTAGTGCTCAAAGAAATGAGTGATCTGGGCTTTCAGCAGTTCCGGCAGGTCGTTCACATCGTTGATGTGATCGTATTCTTTGCTCAGCTTGGTGTGCGGTACGGCAACCAGTTTCGCATCTTCACCAGATTCGTCGGTCATCTTCAGAACGCCAACCGGACGGCAGCGGATCACGGAGCCCGGCTGCAGCGGGTACGGTGTCGGGACCAGCACGTCAACCGGGTCGCCGTCCAGGGACAGGGTGTGGTTGATGTAGCCGTAGTTGCACGGATAGAACATTGCCGTGGACATGAAACGGTCAACGAACAGTGCACCGCTCTCTTTGTCGACTTCGTATTTGATAGGATCTGCGTTCGCCGGGATTTCGATCACGACGTAGATGTCTTCCGGCAGATCTTTGCCCGCAGGTACGTTGAGTAAGCTCATGTCTGTTTCCTTTAAAATGTATGGCAAACAAGTGCTCGGTATTATAGCCAACTCACATCGAAAGTCTTCGCTTCTTTTTCCCGATATCGCCGCAGAGTGCTCCGAATTTTTCGCGTAATAATGACATGAAAATCCATAAACATAGCCACATCATGAATAAATTTATGTAACCGTTTTCATTGCATGTGATTGATTTATCATACTGCTTAAAAAAACGTCATAAACCGCAACAGCCGCGCTCCCTGCGAAGCCTTATCGGCTCTCCGCTGGGCAGTAGGGCCATAATTAACATCTCATTTACTTTTTTGAAGTGTGATGTAACGCATTCAGTTACATCACCGATTGTCTATAGTTTGTCCGCAGGTGAGACTTTAACCAACAATAACCCTACGAGGATACCCTTATGTGGAAGCGCTTACTTCTTGTCACAGCAGTTTCCGCAGCTATGTCGTCTATGGCGATAGCTGCCCCGCTAACCGTAGGTTTTTCGCAGGTCGGTTCTGAATCCGGCTGGCGTGCGGCGGAAACCAGCGTCGCGAAAGAGGAGGCCGCCAAGCGCGGTATCACCCTGAAGATCGCTGATGGTCAGCAAAAACAGGAAAACCAGATCAAAGCAGTGCGTTCCTTTATCGCTCAAGGGGTCGACGCGATCTTCATTGCGCCGGTGGTGGCTACCGGCTGGGAACCGGTGCTGAAAGAGGCGAAAGAGGCCAAGATCCCGGTTTTCCTCCTCGACCGTTCCATTGATGTTAAAGATAAAGATCTCTACATGACCACCGTGACCGCCAACAACGTGCTGGAAGGCCAGCTGATTGGCGACTGGCTGGTGAAAACCGTCGACGGTAAGCCGTGTAACGTCGTTGAACTGCAGGGCACCGTTGGGGCCAGCGTGGCCATCGATCGTAAGAAAGGCTTCGCCGACGCGATTGCCAAAGCGTCGAATATCAAAATTATCCGCTCCCAGTCCGGCGACTTCACCCGCAGTAAAGGGAAAGAGGTCATGGAGAGCTTTATCAAAGCTGAGAATAACGGCAAAAACATCTGCATGGTGTTCGCTCATAACGACGATATGGCCATCGGCGCCATCCAGGCCATTAAAGAAGCTGGCCTGAAGCCGGGCAAAGATATTCTGATCGGCTCCATCGACGGCGTGCCGGATATCTATAAAGCGATGATCGCTGGTGAAGCCAACGCCAGCGTCGAACTGACGCCAAATATGGCCGGCCCGGCGTTTGATGCGCTGGAGAAATACAAAAAAGACGGCACCCTGCCGGAGAAGCTGACCATTACCAAATCGACGCTGTATCTGCCGGATACGGCGAAAGAAGAGTTAGAGAAGAAGAAAAATATGGGCTACTGAGTGGGGAGCCCCTCATTCCATCCCTCTCCCCGGTGGGAGAGGGTAAAAAGCAGCGTTCCAGAAACCCCGGGAAGCCCAGCGCGACCCGGGGTAACCTGACATCATTTGAAGGTGACATCGATTATGAGCGCCGAGGCACACCAGGAGATCCTTCGCACCGAAGGACTTAGTAAATTCTTCCCCGGCGTTAAGGCGCTGGATAACGTCAACTTTAGCCTGCGGCGCGGCGAAATCATGGCCCTGTTGGGCGAAAACGGCGCCGGAAAATCGACGCTGATCAAAGCGCTGACCGGCGTTTACCATGCCGATCGCGGCACTATCTGGCTGGAAGGCCAGGCTATTTCGCCCAAAAATACCGCCCATGCCCAGCAGCTGGGGATCGGCACCGTCTACCAGGAAGTGAACCTGCTGCCCAATATGTCGGTGGCGGATAACCTGTTCATCGGCCGTGAGCCGCGGCGGTTTGGTCTGCTGCGACGTAAAGAGATGGAGGCCAGGGCGACGGCGCTGATGGCCTCCTACGGCTTTTCCCTCGACGTGCGCGAGCCGCTGAACCGCTTTTCGGTGGCGATGCAGCAGATCGTCGCTATCTGTCGGGCCATCGACCTGTCGGCCAAGGTGCTGATCCTCGACGAGCCCACCGCCAGCCTCGATACCCAGGAGGTGGAGATGCTGTTCACCCTGATGCGCCAGCTCAGGGATAACGGCGTCAGCCTGATCTTCGTCACCCATTTTCTCGACCAGGTCTATGCGGTCAGCGACCGCATCACCGTGCTGCGTAACGGCACATTTGTGGGCTGCCGTGAGACCCGCGAGCTGCCGCAGATTGAGCTGGTGAAAATGATGCTGGGTCGCGAACTGGACCATAATGCCCTGCAGCGGGCGGGCCGTACCCTGCTGAGCGATAAACCGGTAGCGGCGTTTGAAGGCTACGGTAAAAAAGGAACCATCGCCCCATTCGACCTGCAGGTCCGCCCGGGCGAAATTGTAGGCCTCGCCGGCCTGCTGGGTTCCGGACGCACGGAAACCGCCGAGGTGATCTTCGGCATTAAAACGGCGGACAGCGGGAAGGCGTGGATCAAAGGCAAACCGCAGACCTTGCGCTCCCCGCATCAGGCGTCCTGCCTCGGGATCGGCTTCTGTCCGGAGGATCGCAAAACCGACGGCATTATCGCCGCTGCCTCGGTGCGGGAAAATATCGTTCTCGCCCTGCAGGCGCAGCGCGGCTGGCTGCGGCCGATCCCCCGCCGGGAGCAGAATGAGATCGCCGAGCGCTTTATTCGCCAGCTGGGGATCCGTACCCCGAGCGCCGAGCAGCCGATCGAGTTTCTCTCCGGCGGCAACCAGCAGAAGGTGCTGCTCTCCCGCTGGCTGCTGACCAAACCGCAGTTCCTGATCCTCGATGAGCCGACCCGCGGCATCGACGTCGGCGCCCATGCGGAAATTATTCGCCTGATTGAAACCCTCTGCGCCGATGGCCTGGCGCTGCTGGTTATCTCTTCTGAACTGGAGGAGCTGGTGGGTTACGCCGATCGGGTCATTATCCTGCGCGATCGCCGACAAGTGGCGGAGATCCCGCTCGCCGAGCTCTCTGTTCCGGCGATCATGAACGCTATTGCGGCATAAGGAGTAACCCATGATGCCTCGATCTCTTTCGCAAACCGGCCCGGAGAAGCGACGCTTCACCTGGCCGAAGGGCACCCCGCAGATTATTGCCCTGCTGCTGGTTCTGCTGGTAGACAGCCTGGTGGCGCCCCATTTTTATCAGGTGGTGCTCCAGGATGGCCGCCTGTTTGGCAGCCCGATCGATATTCTCAACCGCGCCGCGCCGGTGGCGCTGCTGGCGATTGGCATGACGCTGGTGATCGCCACCGGCGGCATCGACCTGTCGGTAGGGGCGGTGATGGCGATTGCCGGCGCGACGGCCGCCTCGATGACCGTCGCCGGGCACAGCCTGCCGGTGGTGCTGTTGGCCGCGCTGGCCGCGGGCGCGCTGGCCGGATTGTGGAACGGCATCCTCGTGGCGGTCCTTAAGATCCAGCCCTTTGTGGCGACGCTGATCCTGATGGTGGCCGGGCGCGGGGTGGCGCAGTTGATCACCGCTGGGCAGATCGTCACCTTTGATTCCCCGGCCCTGGCGTGGCTCGGCAGCGGATCGTTTCTGCTGTTTCCGACGCCGGTGATCGTCGCCGCCGCTACGCTGCTGCTGTTCTGGCTGTTTACCCGTAAAACGGCGCTGGGCATGTTTATTGAGGCGGTAGGGATCAACATCCGCGCGGCGAAAAACGCCGGCGTCAATACCCGCATCGTGGTGATGCTGGCCTATGTCCTGAGCGGCGTCTGCGCGGCGATCGCCGGGATAATCGTGGCGGCGGACATCCGCGGCGCGGATGCCAATAACGCCGGGCTATGGCTTGAGCTGGACGCCATTCTGGCGGTGGTCATCGGCGGCGCCTCGCTGATGGGCGGGCGCTTTAACCTGCTGCTCTCGGTGGTGGGGGCGCTGATTATCCAGGGAATGAACACCGGGATTTTGCTCTCCGGCTTCCCGCCGGAGCTCAACCAGGTGGTGAAAGCGGTGGTGGTGCTGTGCGTACTGATTGTCCAGTCGCCGCGCTTTATCGGTTTACTGAAAGGGGTACGCGGCCGTGATAAAACGTAATTTACCATTGATGATCACCCTTGCGGTGTTTGTGCTGGGCTACCTCTACTGCCTGACCCAGTTCCCCGGTTTTGCCTCAACGCGGGTGATCTGCAATATCCTGACGGATAACGCCTTCCTCGGGATCATCGCCGTGGGCATGACCTTCGTGATCCTCTCCGGCGGGATCGATCTGTCGGTGGGGTCGGTGATCGCCTTTACCGGCGTCTTCCTCGCCAAAGCAATTGGCTTTTGGGGAATCTCGCCGCTGGTGGCCTTTCCGCTGGTGCTGGTGATGGGCTGCGCCTTCGGCGCGTTTATGGGGCTGCTGATTGACGCCCTGAAGATCCCGGCCTTTATCATCACCCTCGCCGGCATGTTCTTCCTGCGCGGCGTGAGCTATCTGGTGTCAGAGGAGTCGATTCCGATTAACCACCCAGTGTACGACACCCTGTCCGGGCTGGCATGGACCATTCCCGGCGGCGGTCGTCTCAGCGCCATGGGACTGCTGATGCTGCTGGTGGTGGTGGCCGGTATTTTTGTCGCCCATCGCACCCGCTTTGGCAACCAGGTGTATGCCATCGGCGGCAACGCCACGTCGGCGAATCTGATGGGGATTTCGACTCGCAGCGCCACGATCCGTATCTATATGCTCTCCACCGGACTGGCGACGCTGGCTGGGATCGTCTTTTCCATTTATACCCAGGCGGGCTATGCGCTGGCGGGCGTCGGCGTCGAGCTGGATGCGATTGCCTCGGTGGTGATCGGCGGTACGCTGCTAAGCGGTGGCGTCGGTACCGTGCTGGGAACGCTGTTCGGGGTGGCGATCCAGGGGCTGATTCAGACCTACATCAACTTCGACGGTACCCTCAGCTCATGGTGGACGAAAATCGCCATCGGCATTTTGCTGTTTATCTTTATCGCGCTGCAGCGTGGGCTGACCGTGCTGTGGGAAAATCGGCAGAATGCGGCGGTGACGCGGGTGAGCGGGGCGGGGAGTCGCTAAGAAATGCTCCTCCCGCAGGCGCGGGAGGAGCGGGCAGGGCGCTTAGGCGTCCGGGAACGCTTTAATAAAGTTCTCGACGTCTTCTACCATGTGGTTGTTGCCGACGAAGAAGGAGCGACGCTGATGCAGGCTTTCCGGGATAATATCCAGAATACGCTCTTTACCGTCGCTGGCCTTACCGCCCGCCTGTTCGGCTAGGAAGGCCATCGGGTTGCATTCATACAGCAGGCGCAGCTTGCCTTCCGGGTGGCTGGCGGTGCTCGGATAGAGATAGATGCCGCCTTTCAGCAGGTTGCGGTGGAAGTCCGCCACCAGCGAGCCGATATAGCGTGAGGTATAAGGACGCTGAGTCGCTTTGTCCTCTTCCTGACAGTACTTAATGTACTTCTTCACGCCCTGCGGGAATTTGATGTAGTTGCCTTCGTTGATGGAGTAGGTATTGCCCTTCTCCGGGAAGCGCATGCGCTCCTGGCATAGACAGAAGACGCCAAGGGACGGGTCGTAGGTGAAGGCGTGAACGCCGCAGCCGGTGGTATACACCAGCATCGTCGACGATCCGTAGACCACATAGCCCGCGGCCACCTGCTTGTTGCCCGGCTGCAGGAAGTCTTCTTCTGTCACCGGCGTGCCGACAGGCGTCACGCGGCGGTAGATAGAGAAGATCGTACCGACAGAGACGTTAACGTCGATGTTAGAGGAGCCATCCAGAGGGTCCATCAGCACCACGTATTTGGCGTGTTCACACCCTTCGAAGACGACAATCTCATCTTCTTCTTCAGAGGCGATCCCGGCAACAATATCGCGTGCTCGCAGTGCGGCTTTTAATTTTTCATTAGCGAACAGATCGAGTTTTTGCTGAACCTCGCCCTGAACGTTTTCAGCACCGCTGGCACCCAGGATATCGACCAGACCGGCCTTGTTGATATCGCGGTGGATGATCTTGGCGCCCAACTTTATTGCTGACAACAAAGCAGTCAGCTCACCGGTGGCGTGGGAGAACTCGTGCTGCTTTTCAACAATAAACTCACCTAACGTTTTCATAACTCGTTCCCTGCATTTTTATGTTGAGTAAAACGAACGCAACAATCTTAACAAAGAATCAAAAAAGTGCGCACAGGTGAATCGCGCCAGCAAAATACAGATTCGCCTGAAATGCATTTCGCCAGGGCCCGGGATATGGGTAAAATGTGCCCCGGATAAGAAAAGGAAATGACGAATGCGCATTCATATTTTAGGAATCTGTGGCACGTTTATGGGGGGGCTGGCCATGCTGGCGCGCTCCCTCGGTCATGAGGTAACGGGGTCGGATGCTAACGTCTATCCGCCGATGAGCACCCTGCTGGAAAACCAGGGGATTGATTTAATTCAGGGCTATGACCCCAGCCAGCTGGAGCCCCGGCCGGACCTGGTGATCATCGGTAACGCCATGACTCGCGGCAACCCGTGCGTTGAAGCGGTGCTGGAAAATAATATTCCCTATATGTCCGGCCCGCAGTGGCTGCACGACTTCGTGCTGCGCGATCGCTGGGTGCTGGCCGTCGCCGGGACCCACGGCAAAACCACCACTGCCGGCATGGCGACCTGGATCCTTGAAGCCTGCGGCTATAAACCGGGGTTCGTGATTGGCGGCGTTCCGGGCAATTTCGACGTCTCCGCGCGCCTGGGCGACAGCCCGTTCTTCGTCATTGAAGCCGACGAATATGACTGCGCCTTCTTCGACAAGCGCTCCAAGTTTGTTCACTACTGCCCGCGGACGCTGATCCTCAACAACCTTGAGTTCGACCACGCGGACATCTTTGATGACCTGAAGGCGATTCAGAAACAGTTCCACCATCTGGTGCGCATCGTGCCGGGCAAAGGCAAAATTATCCTGCCGGAGAACGACATCAACCTGAAGCAGGTGATGGCGATGGGCTGCTGGAGCGAGCAGGAGCTGGTGGGCGAGCAGGGCCACTGGCAGGCGAAAAAACTGAACGCCGACGCCTCGCAGTGGGAGGTCTTACTCGACGGCGAAAAGGTCGGCGAAGTGAAGTGGGCGCTGGTCGGCGAGCATAATATGCATAACGGCCTGATGGCGATTGCCGCGGCGCGTCACGTCGGCGTGCTGCCGGCGGATGCCGCGAACGCGCTGGGCAGCTTTATCAACGCCCGCCGTCGCCTGGAGCTGCGGGGCGAAGCCAACGGCGTCACCGTGTATGACGATTTCGCCCATCATCCGACGGCAATCCTCGCCACGCTGCAGGCGCTGCGCGGTAAAGTAGGCGGTACCGCGCGCATTCTCGCCGTGCTGGAGCCGCGCTCTAACACCATGAAAATGGGCGTCTGCAAGGACGATCTGGCGCCGTCTCTCGGCCGCGCCGATGAAGTGTTCCTCCTGCAGCCGCAGCATATTCCGTGGCAGGTGGCGGAAGTGGCGGAAGCCTGCGTCCAGCCGGCCCACTGGAGCGCCGACGTCGATACCCTGGCGGAGATGGTGGTCAAAACCGCCCACCCGGGCGACCATATCCTGGTGATGAGCAACGGCGGCTTCGGCGGTATTCATCAGAAGCTGCTGGATAAGCTGGCGCAAAAAGCGGCCGCGGCTGAATAAGCGCGTACGCCTCCGGTCACTGCCCTCCGCGTGAGGGCAGTTTTATTTTAGCTACCAGGAATTGTGTGATGCTGACCTGCGAAAGCGTACGTTCTACCGACTCGCCCCATTTCGCCATGCTGGACGCGCTTTACGCGCGCGCCTTTCCGTGGCACGAGCAGCGCGAAAGCGAGGCCAAACGTCAGGCGCTGAGCCACCCGCGCTACGCGCTGGAAGCATGGTTCGATGAAGGCGTCTTTGTCGGCCTCAGCGGCTGCTGGCAGTTTGCCGGCTACGGTTATATCGAACATCTGGCGATCGACGACACGCTGCGCTCCCGCGGCTATGGTAAACAGCTGCTGGCGCAGATCCTGACGCGCGCCCCGCTGACCATTCTGGAAATCGATCCGCTAACCACGGCCATCGCCCATAAACGGCTGCGCTTTTATCAGTCGATGGGGTTCCATGCTAATCCCTGGGCGCATCGTCATCCGACCTATCATCAGGGCATTGCGGATCATGAGCTGCTGGTGCTCAGCTATCCACAGCCGATCGGTGAGCGGCAGTATCAGCAGTTTGCCCGGGATCTCGGGCACGAGGTGATGGGGCGGGAGTAGCCCGGCTCGGCGTACCGCTCCGGGCATTCGACTGGCGGCGCTGTTACTCTTTGGCGATCGGCGTCTCGTTCTCCGCGACTTTGTTATCGCCCTGAATCTGCGCGATTTTCTGCTCAACGGCGGCTACCTGGGCGCTATCGTGCAGCAGGGTGTAGGTTAGATCAAACTGCGCGCTGGCGCCCGGCTGCAGCTGCTTCACGCGTTTTTGCTCGCGTTCAATGGTCACCGGATAGGCGTAGCTGGTCCCCGGCTCGATACCGGTGACGTAGCCCTGCTTGACGGTATCGGTGTTTTTCCACAGCGTCAGGACCGGCAGCTGACGGGTATCAAATTGAATAGAGGCCCCTTTATCGCCCGCTTTGTTGACCACCGCGGCCAGGGTCTGGTGATTTTCATCGGCCAGGGGCTGAATATTAAATACCATCTCGTCAAAATCTTTGGTCGGTCCCTGATAAGTTTGCCAGGTTTTTAACCCGCTCTTCGCGTAATCATTGAACGGGCTGATGCTGGACATCGGGGCGAGGAAACGCGCGCCTTCTTCGAGGATCGGGGTGCCGAAGTTGCTGTGGTAGATGATCTGATAATCATGCGGATAGTCGGCATGGTTGGTTAAGACGTCATGTAAGCTGAAGCTGTTGCTGCCCGGGACGTAGCGCAGTTCGGTCAGGGTCTGCAGATCGGCTTTTTTAAAGGTGCTCTCTTTCACCAGCCCGCGGATGCGGATTTCATACGGCGCGCTGTCGGCCACCTCCACCTCCACCAGAGAGGCCGGCGTGTTGCCCGCCTTGCCGTGTAGGGTATAAATTTGCCCGTCCGCGGTCACCGGATGGCCGGTCCATTCATAGCCGCAGCGGACCATCATCTCGTTGAATCCTTCCAGCCAGCCGAGGCCATTGCGGCTTTCCAGATTGATAAACGCCGGGTTGACGACCTCTTTAACCGGCGAATCCCAGCCCATCCGGCTGCCGAAACCCTCAATACGCAGTAAGTTCATGCCGCGTGTCGGGCTCAAGGTAATGGTCAGGCCGTCTTTACTGTGAATGGTAAGGATTTTGCTGCCTTCCTGCTTACCGCCGTGCAGGACTTTCTGCTCAATGCTGAACGCATGATCTTTCACCTTCAGCTGATCGCTGTTGATCTGCCAGTTTCCTTTATCCATCTCCTCTTCAGCGTTCGTCAGCACCCATGTTTTTGCCGCGGCCGAGCCGGAAACCAGCAGGGCGATCGTCGTCAGAACCAATGTCTTTTTCATTTTTATTCCCTTTTTGCTGAATCGATTGTGTCATTGACGTGTGAAATCTACCGGCATGGGGGTGATTAAAATGTGAAGCGCCTCACCTGGTGAGAAAATGGCCGATTTGCTAAGGCTAAATGGGATGGAAGTCGTATTATTTTGCTAAGTAATACGTATTTATCACCAGGATATGTGATCTATATTGTTTTCAGCTTTAACGATTCAGCTTGATAAGTCAGGCTATAAACAAACGCATCGTTGTGCGGATGAGGGGACTCAGGCGATGCGACGGGAATCCCCCTGCTGGCGCAAGCCTTAGAGGTGGGGTGAAGGTAGGCCGGATAAGGCGTAGCCGCCATCCGGCATAACGACGGGAACGGAGTCTGGTACAGCTTGCCCGGCGGCGCTGCGCTTGCGCGGGCCTACGGTGTTGAGTAACCGTTTGATATACAGGGCTCCGTAGGCCGGATAAGGCGTTAGCCGCCATCCGGCACAATGACGGGAACGGAGTCTGGTACAGCTTGCCCGGCGGCGCTGCGCTTGCGCGGGCCTACGGTGTTGAGTAACCGTTTGATATACAGGGCTCCGTAGGCCGGATAAGGCGTTAGCCGCCATCCGGCACAATGACGGGAACGGAGTCTGGTACAGCTTGCCCGGCGGCGCTGCGCTTGCGCGGGCCTACGGTGTTGAGTAACCGTTTGATATACAGGGCTCCGTAGGCCGGATAAGGCGTTAGCCGCCATCCGGCACAATGACGGGAACGGAGTCTGGTACAGCTTGCCCGGCGGCGCTGCGCTTGCGCGGGCCTACGGTGTTGAGTAACCGTTTGATATACAGGGCTCCGTAGGCCGGATAAGGCGTTAGCCGCCATCCGGCACAATGACGGGAACGGAGTCTGGTACAGCTTGCCCGGCGGCGCTGCGTTTGCGCGGGCCTACGGTGTTGAGTAACCGTTTGATATAGGGAACCGTAGCCCGGATAAGGCGCAGCGCGCCGCCATCCGGGAGACTATTGCGGGCAAAAACAGGGGGACTTAGCCTTCGTTTTCCGCCAGTTCACGCAGATACTGGAAGATCAGGCGCGCCGATTTCGGCGGCTTGTTGCCTTCTTTCTCTTTCTTCGCATTGCGGATCAGCGAACGCAGCTGCTGACGGTCAGCATCTGGCCACAGGTTCAGCACTTCAGCGACGGCGTCATCCCCGTCGTCAATCAGTCGATCGCGGATCTGCTCCAGCTTGTGGAACAGCGCAACCTGCTGGTTGTGACGGTTTTTCAGCTTGTCCAGCGCCTGACGAATCGGATCGACATCGCGGTTGCGCAGCATCTTGCCGATAAGCTGTAGCTGGCGGCGGCGACCCTCTTTTTTGATTCGCTGGGCGAGTTCGATGGCGTCGCGCAGGTCGGTATCCAGCGGAATTTTATCCAGCGCGTTTTTCCCCAGGTCAACGAGTTCCGCGCCAAGACGCTTCAGTTCTTCCGCGTCGCGCTTAATTTCACTCTTACTGACCCAGATGATTTCATCATCTTCATCTTCAACGTCATCACCGGGCACGTCGTCGAGCCAGTCTTCGGGCTGCTTTGTCATCTCAGGCTCCTTAAAAAAAGAGGCTAATGTTACCAGTTAAGGCGCGCACTGAAAAACGGTTCTCTGTTAGACTTCAGTTAACTCCTTCTTACATTATGGCATTAGCAATGAAAGTCATCTCTCAAGTTGCACAGCAGCGTAAGACGCTGGAAGAAGCCGTTACCACGGCACTGGAACTGGCGGCAGGTAAATCTGATGGTGCGGAAGTTTCCGTCAGCAAAACCACGGGCATCGGCGTCAGCACCCGCTATGGCGAAGTGGAGAATGTAGAATTCAACAGCGATGGGGCATTAGGCATCACGGTTTACCATCAGAACCGCAAGGGCAGCGCCTCCTCCACCGATCTTAGCCCGGACGCTATCGCCCGCACCGTGCAGGCGGCGCTGGATATCGCCCGCTATACCTCCCCGGACCCGTTTGCCGGCGTAGCCGATAAAGATCTGCTGGCCTTTGACGCCCCGGATCTGGACCTGTTCCACCCGGCGGAGGTCTCCCCGGACGACGCCATCGAACTGGCCGCCCGCGCGGAGCAAGCGGCCCTGAAGGCCGATAAACGCATCACCAACACCGAAGGCGGCAGCTTTAACAGCCACTACGGCATCAAAGTGTTCGGCAACAGCCATGGCATGCTGCAGAGCTACTGCTCGACTCGCCACTCCCTCTCCAGCTGCGTCATTGCGGAAGATGACGGCGATATGGAGCGCGACTACGCCTACACCATTGGCCGGGCGATCGAGGATCTGCAGTCCCCGGAATGGGTCGGGGAAGAGTGCGCCCGCCGCACCCTGTCGCGCCTGGCGCCGCGTAAGCTGTCGACCATGAAGGCGCCGGTCATTTTCGCCAACGAAGTGGCGACCGGGTTGTTTGGTCACCTGGTCGGAGCGATTGCCGGCGGCGCGGTCTACCGTAAATCGACCTTCCTGCTCGATTCGCTGGGCAAACAAATTTTGCCGGAGTGGCTGACCATTGAAGAGCATCCGCACCTGCTGAAAGGGCTGGCCTCCACGCCGTTCGACAGCGAAGGCGTGCGCACCGAACGTCGCGATATCGTCAAAGACGGCGTGCTGACCCAGTGGCTGCTGACCAATTACTCAGCGCGCAAGCTGGGGATGAAAAGCACCGGCCACGCCGGGGGCATCCACAACTGGCGCATTAACGGCCGCGGCCTGAGTTTTGCAAAGATGCTTAAAGAGATGGGCACCGGTCTTGTGGTTACCGAACTGATGGGGCAGGGTGTCAGTGGCGTCACCGGCGACTACTCACGCGGCGCATCCGGCTTCTGGGTAGAAAACGGCGAAATTCAATATCCTGTCAGTGAGATCACCATTGCAGGAAATCTGAAAGAAATGTGGCGTAATATCGTGACCATTGGCGATGATATTGAAACGCGCAGCAATATTCAGTGCGGTTCTGTGCTGCTGCCGGAGATGAAAATCGCCGGGCAATAACACCTGTTTGCTTAAATAATAAAAAGGAAGTGAGCAATGCGTAAAAAACTGTTAGCGATGCTGGCTGTCTCTGCTTTTGCGCTCGGTTCAGCGTCGGCCTTCGCCGACCTGGGCGAAGACATGGACACTCTGGCAGAAAACCTGCAAGTGGTACAGAAGACCTCCGACGCCGGCGAGCTGAAAGCGGCGCTGAATAAGATGCGTACCGCCGCGGTCGATGCTCAGAAAGAGACCCCGCCGAAGCTGGAAGGCAAAGCGGCCGACAGCGCTGAGATGAAAGATTACCGTCACGGTCTGGATATTCTGATCGGCCAGATCGACGGTGCGCTGAAGCTGGCGAACGAAGGCAAGGTGAAAGAGGCGCAGGCCGCCGCAGAGGAGTTTAAAACCACCCGCAACACCTATCATAAGAAGTACCGCTAACCGTTCTTTTCGGGAGGCATCAGCCGATGCCTCCCACCTGAAAGCCTACCTGTATCACATTTTTCCCTTTTCTTTTTCCGGTCTTTCTGCGGTCGTTTTCCGCTAAACCTCGCTCATTGTTGTGATGCGCATCACGTCATATCGCCTGTTTTTACATTTATCCGGCGAATATGTGGAGTCGATCACCTAAGCCTTCTCCCTTTCCACTTCGAAGTGGAAAACAACTCGCTACAAACTCCTGACCCCCGGCGCTACCTTGATTTCCAGAGACATCAGCGGGGTAACACAAGTGAATAACGGAGCGGTAATAAACGACGTAGGGGAGCAGGCGGCGCAGACCGAACGCCTGGCTGACAAGATGTTACAGCAGGTATTCGCCCTGTTAAGCCGTCACGACATCGTCCCTAACGACGTTCAGGAGCAAATGCTGACTTCCCACGTGCGGGCCATGGCCCACCGGTCAATCAGCGGCGAACCGCTACCGGAAGTGGATGCCAGTCTGTTCGAAGAAATTTCTGAAGATTCAATGATGCTGGCCCGCGAAGTGGTCGCACAGTTCGGCAACCTGCCTGATGAAGAGGCCTGGCTGCTCTCCGTCCACTTCGAAGTCGCGAAAGATAACCTGTAAGGAGCAAAACATGGAACAAATCACCGTAGTCATTGGCGACCGTCTGGGTAAAGGCCAAAAAGTCGCCGCAGGCGCTGAAAAAGCGGGCGCACGTGCTGTGGTCGTCCCTGGTGTTGCGGCCGACATGAAGCTTGGCGACATAATGAAAGCGGAAAACGCCACCTTCGGCATCTCCTTCTGCGGCAGCGGCGGCGCCGGCGCCATCACCACCCAGACCAAATACGGCTACAAAGCAAAATATGGCATGCGCTCTATTGATGAGGGCGTCACCGCTATCAACGAAGGCTGCAACGTGCTGGGCTTCGGCTTTATGGATAAAGAAGAGCTGGGCGAGCGGCTGGTAGAAGCCTGGAAAAAGAAATACGGCGCATAAGTATGAAAGAGCAATTCACCACCACGGTGAGGGTTGCCGGCAAAGGCGAAAGCAAATCACGGGCCTTCGCCGATGCCCTGAACCATGTGCAGGCTGCGGTGATGAAATCATCCTCGCGCATCCTACTGCGTATTGAGCCACAGGACGTGACGGTTGTTCATGCGCGCGAAGCGGTACGAAAAGAGGCGTTTCTGTTCTTCTTTTTGCGCCGTGAACGACGGACCTACAGCGTGGAGCTGGACGTCACCGTCAACGTGACCGCCATCGATCTCGATAAAGTGGATTTCGTCACGCAAACCTGATTGTTAGCAAAAGGTCTGACTATGTTCCTGATAATTTTAATAAAATCGCTTATCATCGGCGGCCTGGTCGGCGTCGGCGTGGGCGCCGGAGCGGCACGCATGTTTCATGCCCCCACCACGCAGGGGATGGGGGCGTTTCGAACCCTGGGCGAGCTGAATTCCTGTGAGGGCGATCCGGCCTCCCACTTCTCCTTTGGCCTTGGCTTCTTCTTTAACGCCTGGGCCTCTTCCGTTGCAGCAGGCTCCTTCACCCAGGATGTTGACCACCGCATTATACCCAACTGGGGCGCGGCGGCGCTGATGCTGAAAAATCGTAACGTCGGCGAAACGCTGCACGATCCGAAAAAAATGGCCATCTCCTGCGGCATCATCGGCATGATTGTCGTCGCCTTCCTCAACCTGACCGCCTCGTCCGTACCGGAAGCGCTGCAGGTGACCGCCGTTAAGGTACTGGTGCCGGCGGCAAACCTGCTGGTGAACACCGTGATGCCGGTGATCTTCTGGCTGGCGGCGATCGATGCCGGTAAAAAATCAGGCTTCTGGGCGACGATTTTCGGCGGCGCCGCGCAGCTGATTATGGGTAACGCCGTACCGGGTCTGGTGCTGGGGATCCTGATCGGTAAAGGCGTCGAAGAGAGCGGCTGGAACCGGGTGACTAAAGTGATGATGGTGGCCATCGTCGCGCTGTTTGTCCTCAGCGGCTTCTTCCGTGGCTTCGACATGAAGATGATCGAATCCTTCCATCTGACCGTGCCGAACTGGCTGGACATGATCCACAACTCACTCAGCGGCAAGTAACGGGAGCCGGATAATGGAACAGAATAAAGGTTTTTGGTATGCCGACTGGTCGTTCCCGATCTTTGTTGGCCTGCTCTCCTCCGGCGTCTTCGCCGGGACCCACATGTACTACCTGTACGGCATCGGCGCCTTTAACGAAGTGGCCTTCGTGGCGATGCTGAAGTCGGGGATTGATACCGGCGTTTACGGCGCGGTGGCGGCGTTTGGCGCCAGCTTCCTGTTCGCCCGCATCATCGAAGGGTCGCTGGTAGGGATCCTCGATATCGGCGGCGCGATACAGACCGGTATCGGTCTTGGCGTGCCGGTGCTGCTGCTCGGCGCGGGCTTTGTCTTCCCGGTGGCGAACTTCGCCGCGTCGCTGGTCACCGGCCTGGTCCTCGGCCTGGCGGTGGGCTACATCATCATTCTGGCGCGTAAGTTCACCATCAACCAGAGCGATTCCACCTACGGCGCCGACGTGATGATGGGGGCCGGTAACGCCTCCGGCCGCTTCCTCGGTCCCTTGATCATCCTCAGCGCAATGACCGCCTCGATTCCTATCGGGATTGGCTCGCTGGTTGGCGCACTGCTGTTCTACATCTGGCAGAAACCGATCACCGGCGGCGCCATCCTCGGGGCGATGATCCTCGGTTCCATCTTCCCGGTGGCGATTAGCTAAGCGCCCGATGGCGCTGCGCTTATCGGGCCTACAAGCCAGCGCGGTTTGTAGGCCGGATAAGGCGGTACGCCGCCATCCGTACACTCTTTTCATCAGGAGATAGCTATGTTTGATTTACTCCTGCGCCGCGCGCGCCTCGTCGACGATACCCTGACTGATATCGCCATTCAGGACGGGAAAATCGCGGCGCTGGGCGAGATTAGCGCGCCCTCCCGTAAAACCATTGAGCTGAACGGCATGGTTTACGTCAGCGCTGGCTGGATTGACTCTCACGTTCACTGCTACCCGAACTCACCGATTTATCACGATGAGCCGGATAGCGTCGGCATCGCCACCGGCGTCACCACCGTGATCGATGCCGGCAGCACCGGCGCCGACGACGTCGATGACTTCTATCAACTGACCCGTAAAGCGGCGACGGAAGTTTATGCGCTGCTCAACATCTCCCGCGTCGGGCTGATTGCGCAGAATGAGCTGGCCAATATGGCCAATATCGACGCCGCCGCGGTGAAGCAGGCGGTGCAGCGTCATCCCGACTTTATCGTCGGCCTGAAGGCGCGGATGAGCAGCAGCGTGGTGGGCGAAAACGGCATTACGCCGCTGGCGCGCGCCAAGGCCATTCAGCAGGAAAACGACGATCTGCCGCTGATGGTGCACATCGGCAATAACCCGCCGAACCTCGATGAAATCGCCGATCTGCTGAGCAGCGGCGACATCATTACCCACTGCTATAACGGCAAGCCGAACCGCATTCTGAATCCTGCCGGCGAGCTGCGCAGCTCTATTACTCGCGCTCTGCAGCGCGGCGTGCGTCTCGATGTCGGCCATGGCACCGCCAGCTTCAGCTTTGAGGTGGCGCGGCGGGCGATTGCGCTGGGCATTCTGCCGCACACCATTAGCTCCGATATTTACTGCCGCAACCGGATCGACGGCCCGGTGCGCTCGCTGGCGCTGGTGATGTCGAAATTCCTCGCCATCGGCATGACGCTGCCGCAGGTGATTGACTGCGTGACCGTCAGCGCCGCAGAAGGGCTGCGCCTGTCGCGTAAAGGGCGGCTGGAAGTGGGCTTCGACGCCGATTTAACGCTATTTCGCCTGGAGCACCGGCCCACGCTGCTGGTGGATGCTGAAAAAGAGAGCCTGCAGGCTGACAACATTCTGGTGCCGCTGGCCGCGATCCGCGCGGGCAAAGGCTATCTGACCGAACAAGGGAGCGCGGAACATGCCTTCGATTTTTGAGAAATACCATTTAAAACAGGTGATTAATACTTCTGGCCGCATGACGGCGCTGGGCGTTTCCACGCCGCGCCCGGAAGTGGTGGAAGCCGCGATGGCAGGTATGAACCAGTACTTTGAAATGAAAGACCTGGTGAATAAAACCGGCGAGTACATCGCCAAACTGTTGGATGTGGAAGGGGCGACCGTTGTCTCCTGCGCGTCGGCGGGGATTGCCCAGTCGGTAGCGGCGGTGCTGGTGAAAGACAGCGACTGGCTGCTGGAGAACCTGCACGTTACGCCGATTGAGAATAACGAAATCGTGTTGCCGAAGGGCCACAACGTCAACTTCGGCGCGCCGGTTGGCACCATGGTGGCGTTGGGCGGCGGTAAGCTGGTGGAAGCGGGCTACGCCAACGAATGTTCTGCTCAACAGCTGGCGGCGGCGATCACTCCGCGCACCGCGGCAATTCTGTATATCAAATCCCACCACTGCGTGCAGAAAAGCATACTCAACGTGGCGCAGGCCGCGGAAGTGGCGCGCCAGCATAACTTGCCGCTGATCGTCGATGCGGCGGCGGAAGAAGATCTGCAGTGCTACTACCGCATGGGCGCCGACCTGGTTATCTACAGCGGCGCGAAAGCGATTGAAGGGCCGACCAGCGGGCTGGTGATCGGCAAAACGCAGTACGTCGAGTGGGTTAAGCGCCAGTCGATGGGGATTGGCCGGGCGATGAAAGTGGGTAAAGAGGGCATTCTCGGCCTGACCTGCGCCATTGAACACTACCTGACGGCGAGCAAAGAGAGCGGTCAGCAGATGGTGGACAAGATGACGCCGTTTATCGAACAGCTCAATACTCTCAACGGCGTGACCGCGCGGGTGGTGTGGGACAGCGCGGGCCGCGATATCGCCCGCGCCGAAATTAAATTTGATGAAGTCACGACCGGCGTGAAGACCGGCGATCTGGTTAACGCGCTGAAGCAGGGTGAATACGCCATCTACTTCCGCGGCTATAAAGCGAATGAAGGCATTATCGAAGCCGATGTCCGCAGCGTAAACGCGGAGCAGCTGGCGGTGGTCGCTCGCCGCATCGCAGAAGTTCTGAATAAGGAGAAACAAGCATGAAACTGACCCCAAACTTTTACCGTGACCGCGTGTGCCTGAACGTCCTGGCGGGCAGCAAAGACAACGCCCGTGAAATTTACGACGCGGCGGAAGGTCACGTCCTGGTCGGCGTGCTCTCCAAAAACTATCCGGACGTCGCCAGCGCGGTGGCCGATATGCGCGACTACGCGAAGCTGATTGATAACGCGCTCTCCGTCGGGCTGGGGGCAGGCGATCCAAACCAGTCGGCGATGGTGAGCGAGATTTCTCGCCAGGTGCAGCCGCAGCACGTCAACCAGGTCTTCACCGGCGTGGCTACCAGCCGCGCGCTGCTCGGGCAGAACGAGACGGTGGTCAACGGCCTGGTCTCTCCCACCGGTACGCCGGGAATGGTTAAGATCTCCACCGGCCCGCTGAGCAGCGGCGCGGCGGATGGCATTGTGCCGCTGGAAACCGCCATCGCGCTGCTGAAAGACATGGGCGGCAGCTCCATCAAATACTTCCCGATGGGCGGCCTGAAGCACCGCGCCGAGTTTGAAGCCGTCGCCAAAGCCTGCGCCGCGCACGATTTCTGGCTCGAGCCGACCGGCGGTATCGATCTGGAAAACTACAGCGAGATCCTGAAAATCGCCCTCGATGCCGGGGTAAGCAAAATCATCCCGCATATTTACAGCTCGATTATCGATAAAGCCAGCGGCAACACCCGCCCGGCCGATGTTCGCCAGCTGCTGGAGATGACCAAACAGTTAGTTAAGTAGTGCCCTTGTCCCTCACCCTCAAAGGGTGAGGAGCAGCTTATCCACTGAACCATCAAGGAGTTGCTATGCCTGTCGCTCGTCATCTGCTTGTCGCTTCACTGTCCCTGTTTGCCGCCGCCGCGGGCGCCGCGCAAACCCACTATGCCTGGGTAGGCACCTATAACCCCAATGGCGAAGGTCTGTATCGCTTTACCGTCGATGCCAAAACCGGCGCCCTGCGCGATAAGACGCTGGTGAGCTCGTTGCCGAACGTCGCGCAATTAACCGTGTCGCGCGATGGCAAAACGCTGTATGCCGCCAGTGAGGTCGAAAAAGGCGTGGTGCAGGCGTGGCGCATTGAAAAGAACGGCGAGCTGACCGCGCTCAGCCAGGTCGCCTCCGGCGGCGCCGGGCCGGTGTATCTCTCCCTGACGCCGGACGGTAAGCATCTGCTGGTGGCTAACTATGTCAGCGGCAGTATCGCCGTGCTACCGGTGCAAGAAGATGGTAGCCTGGCTGAGGCGGTGGACAGGCATCAGGATGAAGGCCCGGCAGGCGCCGAACGCCCGGCGGCGGCCGTCGAGGGCAGCTTCGCCATCAGCGATCACAACGGCCCGCATGCCCATATGATCGCCGCCGATCCCAGCGGGAAATACGTTTACTCTACCGATCTGGGGCTGGATCGGATCTATCAGTATCGGCTGGATAGCGCCAGCGGCAAGCTAACGCCGAACGATCCGCCGTTTATCGCCGCCTCGTCGCCGGGAGCCGGCCCGCGCCACTTCGTCTTTACGCCACAGGGCGACGGCCTGTGGCTGATTAACGAGGAAGCGTCGACGCTGACCTTCTATCATCTGGATAAGCAAAGCGGCCTGCTGCGTGAAGGCAAAACTGTCTCCGCGCTGCCGGAAGGTTATAAAGGCACCAGCTTTGCCGCCGGACTTGTGTTGAGCAACGATGGCAAACAGCTATATGTCGCCAACCGCCTGCATAACAGCATTGCCCACTTCACGGTGCTGGCCGACGGCAGCCTGAGTCACCAGGAAGATATCTGGACGCGTGGCGATTATCCCCGCACCCTGACGCTGGATAATCAGGGGCAGTGGCTGTACGTCATGAACCAGCGTAGCGATAATATTACCCGCTTCAGCGTGGCGCCGAAGGATGGCAAATTAACCTTTGCCTCCGACTATACGCCGGTCGGTAGCCCATCGCAGATGGTGATATCCGCCCAACCCTGAGCCGTAATTACAAGGAACTGACATGCGATTTCCCAACCAACGCTTAGCGCAACTCTTCACCCTGCTGCGAAATGAAACGCTGCCGCAGGATGAGCTGGCGCAACGCCTGTCGGTTTCCACCCGTACCGTGCGCGCTGATATTACCGCCCTGAATACGCTGCTGGCGCAATATGGCGCGCAGTTTATCCTTAACCGCGGTAGCGGTTATCAGCTGAAGATAGATAATCCGACGAGTTTCCAGGCGCTGGAGGAGACCGCGCCGAAGGCGCAGCACGTGCCGCGTACCGCCCAGGATCGCATCACGTTTCTGCTGGTGCGTTTCCTGACGTCGGCGTTCTCTATCAAGCTGGAAGATCTGGCGGATGAGTGGTTCGTCAGCCGCGCCACGTTGCAAAATGACATGGTTGAGGTGCGCGAGCGCTTCCAGCGCTATCAGCTGACTCTTGAAACCCGCCCGCGCCACGGCATGAAGCTGTTCGGCAGCGAGGTGTCAATTCGCGCCTGCCTGACCGACCTGCTGTGGGAGCTGACCCAGCAAGGCGATATCGCGCCGCCGATCGGCGCCGAGGCCTTTGCGGCGGAGGTGCCAGCGCTGCTGGAGCCGGTGCTGCAGGAGACGCTCACGCGGCATCATATTCGCCTCACCGACGCCGGCGAGCGCTTTGTCTGCCTGTATGGCGCGGTGGTGGTGCGCCGCGTCAGCGAAGGCTACCCGCTGGCCGATTTCAGCGCTGAAGATGTGGCGCAGAACGTCCGCGACGCCGCGCGCGAGCTGACGGGCGAGCTGCAGCGGCTGGCCGGGAAACCTTTATCGCCCGCCGAAGAAGAGTGGCTATGCGTGCATATCGCGGCCCGTCAGGTGCAGGATGTCGATCCGGAAACTATCAGCGCCGACGATGATGAAGCGCTGGTCAATTACATCCTGCGCTACATCAACAGCCAGTATAATTATAACCTGCTGGACGACGCCCAGTTGCATGCCGATCTGCTGACCCACATTAAAACCATGATCACCCGGGTGCGCTACCAGATCATGATCCCCAATCCGCTGCTGGATAACATCAAACAGCACTACCCGATGGCCTGGGATATGACCCTGGCCGCGGTCTCCAGCTGGGGGAAATATACTCCGTACACCATCAGCGAAAACGAAATCGGCTTTCTGGTACTGCATATCGGCGTTGGGCTGGAGCGCCACTACAACATCGGCTACCAGCGTCAGCCGCAGGTGCTGCTGGTGTGCGATACCAGCAATGCGATGGTACGGATGATCGAGGCGATCCTGCAGCGTAAATATCCGCAGCTGGAGATCGCCGCTACCATCTCCCAGCGCGAGTACGAACAGCGGGACGCGATCGAGGCGGATTTCGTTATCTCAACGGTGCGGATCGGCGAAAAAGACAAGCCGGTAGTGACCATCGCGCCGTTCCCCACCGACTATCAGCTGGATCAAATCGGCAAGCTGGTGCTGGTGGACCGTACCCGTCCGTGGATGCTGAATAAATACTTCGATGCCGCCCACTTCCGGGTGGTCGATAAGCCGATGGATCAGCAAACGCTGTTCGCCGAGCTGTGCCAGCAGCTGCTGGAGGAAGGCTTTGTCGATGCGGAGTTTCATGCTTCGGTGGTGGAACGTGAAGCGATCGTCAGCACCATGCTGGGGGATGGCATTGCGCTGCCGCACTCCCTGGGGCTGCTGGCGAAAAAGACGGTGGTTTATACCGTTATCGCCCCGCAGGGCATCGCCTGGGGCGACGAAACCGCCCATCTCATTTTCCTGCTCGCTATCAGCAAGCGCGAGTATGAAGAGGCGATGGCGATCTACGATATTTTCGTGACTTTCCTGCGCGAGCGCGCCATGAGTCGCCTCGCCGCGACCCGCAGCTTCGATGAGTTTAAAACGGTGGCGATGGAGTGCGTCAGCCGGTTTTGAGAGGCGTTTTCCAGATTCGAGTGTAATTCAATTGTAATGCTATGCTGCATTACAAAATTCCCCTTTCCGGAGGCATAATGGCCACGCTCAATGTTCGACTGGACGATAAACTCAAAAAAGAGGCTTATGCCGTGCTGGAGAAACTCGATATGACACCAACGGAGGCGGTACGCCTGCTGTTTCAATACATTGCGGAAAATGGCCGCATGCCGGTGAAAAGTATGACCATCAGTGATGGCGAAGCGGCGTTATTACGCACCGTTCGCGAACGGCTGGAAAACCCACGGCCGGGGGTTAAGGTGAGTCTGGATGACCTATGAACTGGAGTTTGATCCACGAGCCTGGCGCGAATGGCAGAAGCCTGGCGAGACGGTCAAAAAACAGTTCAAAAATAAGCTCCAGCAGATTGTGCAGAATCCGCGAATTGAGTCGGCCAGGCTGAGCGATTTACCGGATTGCTACAAAATCAAGCTTAAGGCGTCAGGTTATCGGTTGGTGTATCAAGTACGAGATAGTGTGGTGGTGGTTTACGTTATTGCCATTGGCAAAAGAGAGAAAGCGGCCGTTTATCATCAGGCGAATAAACGGCTCTAAACGCTATCGCAAATGATGTACGACCTGGTTGCTGCTGCCGCGCCAGATAAGCGCCGGATCTTTCAAATCCTGCACAAACTTACCGTCAACCAGCACGTTAATCAGGTTCACGACTTCCATCTGCTCGGCGTTCAGTTCGTCAATCTTATAGCCCGTCCAGACCCAGATATCTTTGCCGGGGCATTCGGCGCGCACGCGCTGAACCAGCTTTAAAATATCCGCGACGTTCTGCGGATGCAGCGGATCGCCGCCGGAGAGTGAAAGCCCCTGGCGTTTGATGCGGGTGTCGTTGAGGTCGGCGATGATGCGGTCGGCCATCTCAGCGGTAAACGGCATACCGGAGTTCACCCGCCAGGTACTTTTGTTGTAGCAGCCGGGGCACTCGTGGACGCAGCCGGAGACAAACAGGGTGCAGCGGGTGCCGGGGCCGTTGACGATGTCGACGGGGTAGTACTGGTGATAATTCATTTTCGCTTCTCAATTAACGCCATAGCCGCTTTGGCTGCGCTCGCTCACCCCAGTCACGTACTGAATGTACGCTCCTGGGGATCCCTTCGTTTGCCGCCTTGCTCTGACGTTAATTGCTTTGCGAAAACGAAGGAGTGCGGCCATTTCCTGGCGTCGCTGCGCTCGGCCGGGCTACAACAGTGGTAGTGGTAGCCCGGATAAGGCGCTGCGCGCCGCTATCCGGGAAAAGCGCATTGGTCTTTAACCAATCTGCCCATTACCCAGGTGCTTCACGCGGCGCTTCACTTCTTCCTGCTTGCCGGCGTTGAACGGCCGCGCGTCCGGGCTGCCGAGATAACCGCACACCCGGCGGGTAACGGAAACGCGGGCGGCGTCGTGGTTACCGCATTTCGGGCAGGTAAAGCCCTTGCTGGTGCACTCGAACTCGCCGGTAAAACCGCACTCGTAGCACTCATCGATCGGCGTATTGGTCCCGTAGTACGGCACGTGCTGATAGCTGTAATCCCACACGTCTTCCAGCGCCTTGAGGTTATGCTGGATATTCGGGTACTCGCCGTAGCAAATGAACCCCCCATTGGCCAGCGGCGGGTACGGCGCTTCGAAATCGATCTTATCGTACGGGTTGACCTTCTTCTCCACGTCGAGGTGGAAGCTGTTGGTGTAGTAACCTTTGTCGGTTACCCCTTCCACCACGCCAAACTCGGCGGTGTCGAGACGGCAGAAGCGATCGCACAGGTTTTCGCTCGGCGTGCTGTACAGGCTAAAGCCGTAGCCGGTTTCTTCCTTCCACAAATCGACGGCGTCGCGCAGGCGCTGGACGATGGCCACGCCTTTCTCACGCAGCGCCTTGCTGTCGTACATATGCTGGTTGCCGTACAGCGCATTGATGGTTTCATGGATACCGATATAGCCCAGAGAAATGGACGCGCGGCCGTTTTTGAAGATCTCGGAGACGTCGTCGTCGGCTTTCAGCCGCACGCCGCAGGCGCCTTCCATATACAGGATCGGCGCCACGCGAGCCTTCACTCCTTCCAGGCGGGCGATACGGGTCATCAGCGCTTTACGCGCCAGCTGCAGGCGCTCGTCCAGCAGCGCCCAGAAGGCGGCTTCATCGCCTTTCGCTTCCAGGGCGATGCGCGGCAGGTTGAGACTGATCACGCCGAGGTTATTGCGTCCATCATGCACCTGCTCGCCGTTCTCGTTTTCCCATACCCCGAGGAAGCTGCGACAGCCCATCGGCGTTTTAAACGACCCGGTGACTTTCACCACCTGATCGTAGTTGAGGATATCCGGGTACATGCGCTTGCTGGCGCACTCCAGCGCCAGCTGTTTGATGTCGTAGTTCGGGTCGCCGAACTTATGGTTCAGGCCGTCGCGGATCGCGAACACCAGTTTCGGGAACACCGCGGTTTTGCGATTTTTACCGAGGCCGGCAATGCGGTTGCGCAGAATCGACTGCTGGATCAGCCGCGATTCCCAGCTGGTGCCAAGGCCGAACCCGAAGGTGACGAACGGCGTCTGGCCGTTGGCGGTATGCAGTGTGTTAACCTCATACTCCAGCGACTGGAAGGCGTCGTAGCACTCTTTTTCGGTACGGGCGCGGGCATAGCCTTCGGCATCCGGGATCTGCCACTCTTCGGCGATTTTGCGATGCTTTTTGAAGCTTTCGCTGACGAACGGCGCCAGCACTTCATCGATGCGGTTGATGGTGGTGCCGCCGTAAATATGGCTGGCGACCTGGGCGATGATCTGCGCCGTCACCGCGGTGGCGGTAGAGATAGACTTCGGCGGCTCGATCTCCGCGTTGCCCATCTTAAAGCCCTGGGTCAGCATGCCTTTCAGGTCGATCAGCATGCAGTTGAACATCGGGAAGAAGGGCGAGTAATCGAGGTCATGATAGTGGATCATGCCGCGCTCGTGGGCCATCACCACATCGTGGGGCAGCAGGTGCTGCCGGGCGTAGTGCTTGGCGACGATCCCGGCCAGCAGGTCGCGCTGGGTCGGGATGACTTTACTGTCTTTATTGGCGTTTTCGTTGAGCAGCGCGGAGTTGGTCTGCTCGACGAGGCCGCGGATCTCCTGATTGAGACGGCCGCGCTTCTCACGCTGGCTATCGCGGTCATGGCGATACTCAATGTAGGCGCGCGCCAGCTGCTTATAGGGGCCGGACATCAGCTGGTTTTCCACCGCGGTCTGGATCTCGTTGATGTCGACCTGGGCGCGGCCCTGCATTTGTTGGCTAACGACTTCTGCGACGGTGGCGCAATAGTCTGCGTCATCGACTCCCGCTGCTTTAGCTGCACGCAGAATTGCTTCCTGAATGCGCTCTGAGTTGAACGGCACTTTACAGCCATCACGTTTCATCACATGCGGTGTCATGATCACTCCATATATAGAACAGGTTATCCACAGAGGCGGAGGTTATCCCGAAGGCGCTGCACGCTACGGCTCGTGCTGTTTACCTTCGGATCCGGCCCGTTTTATCCACATCTCATCACCGCCAGACATCGACAAGATATGGTGACATAATAGACGATTAATACAACATGTTGGGCCGAGGCGCATTTTAAGTTCTATATGTAGTGATTTGCATCAAAGATGTTTGCGATTTTATTGACCCAGAACAAGGTAAAAAGGTGAGAGTACGGATGATGGGCGCTGGCGATAAATGTAAATTTAGGCGCTTAAAATATAAGCAAAAATCGAGCCCGTTCAGGCATGAAACGGGCAAATATTCAGGCAATCAACGTATCGTTAAGCAGATCGACCAGCAGTAGCAGGGCATAGCGAGCCTGCTGCGGGTCAGCGGGCAGCGGCAGGATGGCGCTGGCCATATCGCCAAGGGCGTGCTGTTCCGGCGTCAGAGCAATAATGGTCACTCCCTGCGTGCGCGCCTGCAAGGTGGCGCTTTGCAACACAGGGTTGGCCTCGGCAGTGGCCAGCACCAGCAGCAGATGATCGTCATTGAGGGTGCTGGCGGTCAGCCGCATCAGCGCCGCATCCTGACAGAGATTAATCGCGATTCCGGAGGGCAGTAGCTGATGCTGGAGCAGCGCGGCCAGCGTCACGTCCTGGGCGCCAAGGGCGAAGCAGTGTACCGCACGGGCGCTCAGCAGGCGCGATTTACACTTTTCCACCGCCGCTTCCGCGGTATGGCCGAGCTGACGAGTTAGGGTAACGCCAAGGCTGCTAAGTTTGTCGCGCCAGGCGACGGGCAGGGCGGCGCTGTCCGGCGTAAGCCAGCTGGCGCGCCGTTCGCTGGCCTGCGCCAGCTGTTTACGCAGATCACGAATATCATCGCAGCCCACCGAGCGGGCGAAGCGGGTAATGGTGGCAGGGCTGACCCCCGCGCTGGCTGCCAGCTCGTCAATAGAGGCGCTGGCGGTAAAGCTTAGATTTTGTAGAATAAAGGTGGCGACGCGCGACTCCTGGGCACTAAAGCGGCGCATTCCTTCCTGCAGCTGACCTACGATATCCATCCTCATGTTCCCTTTGGCAAAACCCGCATTTGAAAATATTTTTCAATTATCGACTGTCTCTCTTTATAGCACTCACGCCGCATATTTCCTATGGTCAGAGCAGTAAAGGGTGACACCCTGGCGATAAAAATGCGCAAAAATTGAGCCTCGATCACATCGGTGAAAATTATTTTCATATAGCCTTCACTATCACACAATATTAACAATATAGTCGTCCAGGCCCTGAGGGCTGAAGCGATAACACGTAAAGGGGAAGCGCAATGCCACGAATCGTACTCTGTTGTGCCGCAGGCATGTCGACCAGCATGCTGGTGAACAAAATGAAAGCAGAAGCCCAGCAGCGTGCGCTGGCGCTGGAAATCTATGCGGTGGCGGTGGCGGAATTTGAACGCGAATTGCCACACGCCGACGTCATCCTGCTCGGGCCGCAGGTTAAATATGAAGCCGGACGGCTAACCGCGCTGGCCGCGCCGCAGGGCAAGGCGGTGGCGGTGATCGATATGGCTGACTACGGCATGATGCGCGGCGCTGCGGTGTTGGATAAAGCGCTAGCCCTGCTCGAACACTAATTTTCTCATCCCGTTTTTCATCATCATCACGTGCGGTCCTGGCGATCGCGCGCGGCGCTCTGTATGCCGAAAATCCGAAAAGAGGACACTATGCAAGCACTGAAAATTGCCGTTATCGGCGGCGGCAGCAGCTACACGCCGGAGCTTATTGAAGGGATTATCGTTCGTTACGAGCAGCTTCCGGTCACAGAGCTGGCGCTGGTAGATGTCGAATCCGGCCGGGAAAAGGTGGAGATCATCGCCGCGCTGACCCGGCGGATGCTGAAACATAAAGGGCTGGAGCAGGTGGCGGTCAGCGTCCACTTTACGCTCGATGAGGCCATCCGCGGCGCCAGCTTTGTGCTGACCCAGCTGCGTGTCGGACAGCTGGCGGCGCGCGCCGCCGATGAGCGGCTGGGTCTCAAGTACCACCTGCTGGGCCAGGAGACCACCGGCGTCGGCGGTTTTGCCAAGGCGCTGCGGACGATCCCGGTGATCCTTGAGGTGGCGCGCAAAGTGGAACAGCTGGCGCCGGAAGCGTTCATTCTCAACTTTACTAATCCGGCGGGGATCGTCACCGAGGCGGTCAGCCGCTACAGCACGGCGAAGATCATCGGCCTGTGCAACGTGCCGATCAACATGCAGCACATGATCGTCGGGATGCTGGGCGCCCAGGAGTCCGAAGTAAAACTGCGCTTTGCCGGGCTCAACCATATGGTCTGGGTGCATAAGGTGCTACAGGGGCGCGAGGATGTCACCGGCAAGGTGATCGACATGCTGTGCGACGGTAAGGCGCTGTCGATGAACAACATTAAAGAGCTGCCGTGGCCGGCGGAATTCCTGCGCGCGCTGAAGGCGATTCCGTGCCCCTATCATCGCTATTTTTGGCTGACGCCGGCGATGCTGGCGGAAGAGATCGCCGCGGCGAAAACCAAGGGCACCCGCGCCGAACAGGTGATGAAAGTCGAGCAGGAGCTGTTTGCGCTGTACGCCGACCCGCAGCTGGAAGAAAAACCGGAGCAACTGAGCTTTCGCGGCGGCGCCTACTACTCGGAGGTGGCCGTCGAGCTTATCAACGCGATCTACAACAACCTGGGCGCGGAGATGGTGGTGAATACCCGCAACAACGGCGCGATTCATGGCCTGGATGATGATGCGGTGGTGGAAACCAACAGCATTATTGATGCGCAAGGGGCGCGGCCGCTGGCGTTCGGCCCGCTGCCGCCGGCGATGAATGGCCTGACCCAGCAGGTGAAAGCCTTCGAGCGGTTGACGATTGAAGCCGCGGTACACGGCTGTCGCGAAAGCGCACTGCTGGCGCTGGTGACCAACCCGCTGGTCGGTAACGTCACCGATGCCCAGGCGCTGCTGGATGAAGTATTAACCATCAACCGTCAATGGCTGACGCAATTTAACTGACCGCTATTTCCCCTCGGGAGCACACCATGTCGAATACAAGCTGGATTGAACGTTACGTCATGCCGGCGGCGCTGAGAATCGCCGGGCAAAAGCACGTCCTGTCGGTGCGCGACGGCATCATTCTCAATATGCCGTTTATGTTGATTGGCTCATTCTTCCTGATTTTCGCCTACCTGCCGATCCCCGGCTATGCCGACATGATGAGCGGCCTGTTTGGCGAGGTCTGGCGCGATAAAATGCTGTACCCGGTGAAAGCGACCTACGACATTATGGCGCTGATTTCCAGCTTCGGCATCGCCTACCGGCTGGCGGAGAAGTATCGCACTCTCGATCCGCTGAGCGCTGGAGCGATGTCGCTGGTGGCCTTCATGATGACGATCCCGCAGAACACGCTGTTTACGCCGGTACACGGCGCGGCGGAGGTGATTAAAGGGGTGATCCCGGTGAGCATGGTCGGCAGCCAGGGGCTGTTTGTCGCCATTGTCATTTCGCTGCTGTCGACGGAGATTTATCGTTTGGTCGCCAGCCGCAATCTCGTTATCCGCATGCCGGACGGCGTGCCGCCGGCAGTGGCGAAATCTTTCCTCGCCCTGATCCCCGGCTTCTGTGTTCTGGCGGTGGTGCTGGCGCTGCGCCTGGCGGTTGAGGCCTCGCCGTTCGGCGACATCAACAGCATGATCGCCACTTTGATCGGTATTCCGATGCATCACGTCGGCGGTACGCTGCCGGGCATGATTATTTCAGTCATTTTGATTGGTATTTTGTGGACCCTGGGCCTGCACGGCGACGCGATCGTACTGGTGTTTATCCAGCCGGTATGGCTGTCGAATATGTCAGAGAACCTGACGGCCTTCCAGAACGGTCAGCCGATCCCGCATATCATTACTCAGCAGTTTTACGATCTGTGGATTGCCCCCGGAGGTACCGGCGCGCTGCTGGGGCTGGTGATTTTTATGTTGCTGCGTAGCCGTAGCCAGCAGATGAAGCAGCTGGGGAAAATTGCCGCGCCCGGGGCATTGTTTAACATCAGCGAGCCGATGGTGTTTGGCATCCCGCTGGTGATGAACCCGTACTTTTTCCTGCCGTTTATTTTAACGCCGGTGCTGCTGGTGATCGTGTCCTATACCGCGATGGCGACCGGGCTGGTGGCGCCGCCCGCCGGAATCGCGCTGCCGTTCACCACGCCGATCTTCATCAGCGGCTATCTGGCGACCGGAGGGCATATCTCCGGCACGGTGCTGCAGGTGGTGAATTTAGCGATTTCGCTGGTGGTCTACTATCCGTTCTTCCGCGCCTGGGATCGGCTAAAGGCAAAAGAAGAGCACGCCTCGGCGCAACCACAAGCGAGCGCTGCGATTGCTGATGCCGACCGCGCATAACTTCCAGCCTGACGAATCGTAGCCCCGGTGAGCGTTGCGCCACCGGGGAAAAGCGTTATCCCTGCAGCCACCATATCGCTTCGAACGGCCGCAGCGTCAGCCCGGTCGGGCGCGGGGTGGTCTCGGCATAGTTGCTGATGATCATCTTCCACTCGCCCGGGGCCTCAGCGGGCTGCCAGGCCTGCAGCTCGCGGCTCAGGTTAGCGGCGACTACCAGCGTTTGCCCCTGCCACTGACGACGATAGCACCACAGCGACGGATGCTCCGGCAGCAGATCCTCGTAATCGCCCCAGGTCAGTAGCGGCAGGGTTTTACGCAGCGTAATCAGCTGCTGATAGGCATAAAACACCGAATCGGGGTCCGCCAGCGCCGCCTCGACGTTGATCTCCTGGTAATTATCGCCAAGGCCGATCCACGGCTCACCGTCGCTGAAGCCACCGTTCTCGCCGGCGTGCCACGGCATCGGCGTGCGGCTGTTGTCGCGCGACTTGCTGGCGAGGATCGCCAGCAGTTCGTCCGGGCTTTGCCCCTGCGCCGCACGTTCGATAAACATATTGTGGCTTTCGACGTCACGGTAATCGCTGATGCTGCTGAAGTGCGGATTGGTCATGCCGATCTCTTCGCCCTGGTAGATATAGGGCGTGCCCTGCATGCCGTGCAGCACCATCGCCAGCATCTTCGCCGCCGTCACCCGGTACTCGCCTTCGTCGCCAAAGCGCGACACGATGCGCGGCTGATCGTGGTTACACCAGAACAGCGCGTTCCACGCCCGATTGTGCATTCCCTGCTGCCAGTGGCGGAACAGCGCCTTCAGCGCCACATAGTCCGGGCGGGCGAGGGTCCATTTCTCTCCGCCGGGATAATCGACCTTTAAATGGTGGAAGTTAAAGGTCATCGACAGCTCGCGGCCGTCCAGCGCGGCGTACTGCTGGCAGTGCTCCAGCGAGGTGGAGGACATCTCGCCAACGGTCATCAGGTTACGCGGGGTGAAGACATCGCGGCTCATCTCCTGCAGGAACTCATGCACCCGCGGGCCGTCGGTATAGAAGCGGCGGCCATCTCCGTCCAGATCGCAGGGAAAGTTCTGGTCTTTTGAGATCAGGTTGACCACGTCGAGGCGCAGACCGTCGACGCCGCGGTCAGCCCAGAATTCGCAGACCTTTTTCAGCTCGGCGCGCACCGCCGGATTCTCCCAGTTGAGATCCGCCTGCTCAATGGCGAACAGGTGCAGATAATACTGCCCGCTGTCGGCGTGCCACTGCCAGGCGTTACCGCCAAATTTAGAGCGCCAGTTGTTCGGCAGGGCGTCCGGTTCGCCATCGCGCCAGATATAGAACTGGCGGTAGGGACTCTCCTTATTCAGCGACTGACGGAACCATTCATGTTCGGTCGACGTGTGGTTCAGCACCATATCCAGCACGATACGGATGCCGCGAGCCTTCGCCTCCGCCACCAGGGCGTCAAAGTCGGCCATCGTGCCGTAGGAGGGATCGATGGCGGTGTAGTTCGCCACGTCGTAGCCGTTATCTACCTGCGGTGAGACGTAGAACGGCGTCAGCCAGATGGCGTCGACCCCAAGCTTTTGCAGATAGTCGAGGCGGGAGGTGACGCCGCGCAGGTCGCCGGTACCGCTGCCGGTGGTATCCTGAAAACTCTTCGGATAGATTTGATAAATAACGCCGTTTTGCCACCAGTGGGGGAGATGATTCATAGTACTTTCCTGCTGCAACGAGGGGCGCCAAAGGCGCCCCGAAAGAAGAAGTTAGACAATCTGCAAGGTGCCCTGACGGTACTTGCGCTGATACACCACGCTGGTGAGGATAATCGGCACCACCACCGCGATAGCCATCGCCATGGCGTACACCTGCCAGTAGGTAGGCTGGATGGAGAGGATCCCCGGCAGGCCGCCGACGCCGATGCCGTTCGCCAGCACGCCGTTCAGGCCGCACAGCAGGCCGGCGAGGCCAGAGCCAATCATTGCGCACAGCATCGGGAAGCGGTATTTCAGGTTGATACCGTACATCGCTGGCTCGGTGACCCCGAGATAGGCGGAGATCGCCGCCGGTACCGAGATTTCACGTTCATTCTGCTTGCGGCTGGCGATGATGATGCCGACCACCGCCGACGCCTGGGCAATATTCGACAGCGCAATCAGCGGCCACACCGGGGTACCGCCCATGCTCTGGATCATCTGCATATCGATAGCGAGGGTGGTCTGGTGGACACCGGTAATCACCAGCGGCGCGTAGAGGAAGCCGAACAGCGCGGCGCCGATCGGCGCGAAGCTGCCGGTTAACAGATGGCGTACCGCGAAGGCCACGCCGTCGCCGATCAGGCGGCCGAACGGACCGATAATGGCGTGCGCGAGGAACACCGCGAGGATCAGCGAGCAGACCGGGACAATCACCAGGTAGAGGTAGTCAGGCACAATGCGCTTGAGGCGCGTCTCGATAAAGCCTAAGGCCAGGCCAGCCAGCAGGGCCGGGATCACCTGCGCCTGGTAGCCGACTTTGGCAATGGTAAACAGGCCGAAGTTCCACACCTCCGGCACCTGCTGGCCGAGGAGATAGGCGTTCATCAGCTGCGGGGAGACGAGGGTGACGCCAAGGACGATCCCGAGGATCGGCGTGCCGCCCATCTTCTTCACCGCTGACCAGCAGATCCCCACCGGCAGATAGAAGAAGATCGCCTCGCCAATCAGCCACAGGAAGTCATAGATGGTTTTCAGCGACGGATACATCTGGGCCAGCGTCTGGCCATTGCTCATGGGCAGGTCGCCGATAACGTTGCGGAAACCGAGGATCAGACCGCCGCTGATCAGGGCCGGCAGCAGGGGAAAGAAGATCTCGGCGAAGTGCGAGATTAATTGTTCATGCCACTTCATATTTTGCCGCGCGGCCTGCTTGACCTGCTCTTTGTCGGCGGAGGTCTGGCCGGTGGTCGCCAGCAGGGCCTTGTAGTAATCGCCCACCTCGGTGCCGATGACCACTTGGAACTGGCCGGCGTTAGTGAAGCATCCCTTCACCATGCGCAGCTGCTCAATCTCTTTTGGTCTGGCGATGGCCGGGTCGTTCAGCACAAAGCGCAAACGGGTAATACAGTGGCTGACGGTGGCGATGTTACCGCGCCCGCCCACCAGTTCGATCAGTTTATCGATGTCCTGCTGGTTTACTTTGCTCATGATGAAGCCTCAAAAACAGAGGGGAGAGATGCCGTTTTTACCTTGAGGGCATCCTAACCGTTCCGCTTAATTTGCAAAATGGGAACGTTCCCGAAACCCGGCGACGATCACATAAATCGCCCGAGCGAGATTAATTGAGGGCGGCGGGAATCACGATCTGGCGGGGATCGACGCTGCCGGCGATCTGCTCGATCAACTGCCGGGCGGCCCGGCGTCCGGACTCGGCATAGCCCGGATCGACGGTCAAGATTTCCGGGTGGAGAAACTTCATCAGCGGCGTGCTGCCGACGCTGGCGAGCTGCAGCGCATCGCGACCCTGCTGCTGGAGGTACTTGCTGGCGCCGAGAGCGAGGGTATCCGTCGCGCAGACCAGGGCGCTGGTTTCGGCCGTCAGCACGCTGGCGACGGTGTCATATCCCTGCTTCATGCCCAGCCCCGGCAGGGCGGCGGTGGGCGTCAGACGATGCTTTTCACAGAAGGCGAGGTAGGCCAGATGGCGGCGTTCGCCGGTGGTGACGTCGCTGTGCGGTACGCCAAGAAAACTGATGTGGCGGTGTCCGCGATCGTAGAGCCGCTGCATCAGCAGCGTGATGGCCCCCTCGTCGTCATAGCACACCGAGGCGAAGCCGGGAGCGTCGCGGGCCATCAGCACCAGGGTGTCGCGCCAGGGGGCGAGCATCGCTTCGTCGATGCCGGTAAAACCGAACAGCACCACGCCGTCAATATTGCGCCGGGCGAGCATGCCGAGATGCTCCTCCACCAACGCCGGGGAGAACTGGCTCTCCATCATAATCGGATCGTAACCCTGCTCATAAAAGGCGGGCAGCATGGTCTGCACGGCAAGGTTTTCCGACAGCGAATCGAGACGGGTGACGATAATCGCCACCACTTTATCGCTCTGGCCGCGCATGGCGCGGGCGGAACGGGAGGGCGAGAAACCGTGCTGCTGCATCACCGCTTCGACGCGCTCGCGGGTCCGTTCGCTGACCCCGCTCTCGTTGTTAAGGACGCGGGATACCGTCGATTTCCCTACGCCGCTTAAGCGCGCGATATCTTTGATGGTCAGCCGGTTCTGCATGCGGAATTCTCGTCAGGGATGGTAGAAGTGAGCCTAATGCTACTCAACCAAACCGCAATGAGCAAAGTCTGGTTTACGTTCGGTTTAGTTGCGCGGGTTTATCATCGCCATTATTGCCACACAATCCTCAGCGAGGGCGCTATAATTCGCGCCGTTTATATTCACTTACCGGAGATAGTTATGGACCCCGATCCCACTCCTCATCCTCGATGGAGCAACCTTTCTTTCCGGTAAGCCTGTTTAACACTGCTTTACCGGAAAGCGTAAAGCAGTGACGTCCTTGATGTCCCTGCCATAAAAATAACATGCCTGACAGGTAGGTTTTGCTACGCCCGTCGGCAACGCTGCGTTCGCTTTGGCGAGCGCGGAGGGACTGTTTATGCTGAAAAATTATACCCGGCAGCTGTTCGCGCAGCTTAGCCGCCATCTGCCACGTCGTTTAGTCCAGCGCGATCCGCTGCCGGACGCCCGCCATCTGGCGAGTGGCCCCATTCCTGAATCGCTTGGTCAGCATTGCCTGAACGTGGCGGCGATGGACGACCAGGAGATCTGGCGCGCCTTTGACAGCCACCCTGAAGGGCTCAATGAAGGCGAAGTGGCGGCGAAAATCCTCAAACATGGTGACAACCAGATCCCGGCGCAGAAGCCCTCCCCGTGGTGGGTGCATCTGTGGACCTGCTATCGCAACCCGTTCAACCTGCTGCTGACCGTGCTCGGCATCGTCTCCTATTCCACCGAGGATCTGTTCGCCGCCGGGGTTATCGCCCTGATGGTGGGGATCTCGACATTGCTCAATTTCATCCAGGAGGCGCGCTCGACCAAAGCGGCGGATGCGCTGAAGGCGATGGTGAGCAACACCGCCACCGTGCTGCGGGTGGTGAACGAGCAGGGGGAGAGCCGCTGGCTGGAGCTGCCTATCGACCAGCTGGTGCCGGGCGACATTATCCGGTTGTCGGCGGGGGATATGATCCCGGCGGACCTGCGTATCCTGCAGGCACGGGATTTATTCGTCGCCCAGGCCTCGCTGACCGGCGAATCGCTGCCGGTGGAGAAAGTGGCCCGCAGCCGCGATCCGCTGCAGCAAAACCCGCTGGAGTGCGACACCCTGTGCTTTATGGGCACCAACGTGGTGAGCGGCTCGGCGCAGGCCATCGTCTTCGCCACCGGCGGCCGCACCTGGTTTGGCCAGCTGGCCGGCCGCGTCAGTGAACAGGAGAGCGAGCCGAACGCCTTTCAGAAAGGCATCAGCCGGGTCAGCATGCTGCTGATCCGCTTTATGCTGGTGATGGCCCCGGTGGTGCTGCTGATCAATGGCTACACCAAAGGCGACTGGTGGGAGGCGGCGCTATTCGCGCTGTCGGTGGCGGTCGGCTTGACGCCGGAGATGCTGCCGATGATCGTCACTTCGACGCTGGCGCGCGGGGCGGTGAAGCTGTCGAAGCAAAAGGTCATCGTGAAGCACCTCGACGCCATTCAGAATTTCGGCGCGATGGACATCCTCTGCACTGATAAAACCGGCACCCTGACCCAGGATAAGATTGTGCTGGAGAACCATACCGACGTCTCCGGCAAGGTCTGCGAGCGGGTACTGCATGCCGCCTGGCTTAACAGCCACTACCAGACCGGCCTGAAAAACCTGCTCGACACCGCGGTGCTGGAGGGCGTTGAGCTGGATGCCGCCCGCGGGCTGGCGGAACGCTGGCAGAAGGTGGATGAGATACCCTTCGACTTCGAACGCCGCCGCATGTCGGTGGTGGTGAAGGAGGATGACGCCGCGCATCAGCTGATCTGCAAAGGGGCGCTGCAGGAGATCCTCAACGTCTCGACCCAGGTGCGCTACAACGGCGATATCGTACCGCTGGACGACACCATGCTGCGCCGCATTCGCCGGGTGACCGATACCCTCAACCGGCAGGGGCTGCGGGTGGTGGCGGTGGCGACTAAATACCTGCCGGCCCGCGAAGGCGACTACCAGCGCGCCGATGAGTCGGACCTGATCCTTGAAGGTTACATCGCCTTCCTCGATCCGCCGAAAGAGACCACCGCCCCGGCGCTGAAGGCGCTGAAGGCCAGCGGCATCACGGTGAAGATCCTCACCGGCGACAGCGAGCTGGTGGCGGCGAAGGTGTGCCATGAAGTGGGACTGGATGCTGGCGAAGTGGTGATTGGCAGCCAGATCGAAGCCATGAGCGACGACGAACTGGCGGCGCTGGCCAAACGCACCACGCTGTTCGCCCGCCTGGCGCCGCTGCATAAAGAGCGTATCGTGACGCTGCTCAAGCGTGAAGGTCACGTGGTGGGCTTTATGGGCGACGGCATCAACGACGCCCCGGCGCTGCGCGCGGCGGATATCGGCATCTCGGTCGACGGCGCGGTGGATATCGCCCGCGAGGCGGCGGATATCATTCTGCTGGAGAAGAGCCTGATGGTACTGGAGGAGGGGGTAATCGAAGGCCGCCGCACCTTCGCCAACATGCTCAAGTACATCAAAATGACCGCCAGCTCCAACTTCGGCAACGTTTTCAGCGTGCTGGTGGCCAGCGCCTTCCTGCCGTTTCTGCCGATGCTGCCGCTGCACCTGTTGATTCAGAACCTGCTGTACGATGTCTCCCAGGTGGCGATCCCGTTTGATAACGTCGATGATGAGCAGATCCGCAAGCCGCAGCGCTGGAACCCGGCCGATCTCGGGCGCTTTATGGTCTTCTTTGGACCGATCAGCTCGATTTTCGATATCCTCACCTTCGGCCTGATGTGGTGGGTGTTCCACGCCAATACCGTGGAGATGCAGACCCTGTTCCAGTCCGGCTGGTTTATCGAAGGGCTGCTGTCGCAAACGCTGATTGTGCACATGATCCGCACCCGGCGCATTCCGTTCGTTCAGAGCCGGGCCGCCTGGCCGCTGTTCGCCATGACCCTGGTGGTGATGGCGGTGGGTATCGCGCTGCCGTTCTCGCCGCTGGCTAGCTACCTGCAGCTGCAGGCCCTGCCGCTGAGCTACTTCCCATGGCTGGTGGCGATCCTGGCGGGCTATATGGTGCTGACCCAGGCCGTGAAGGGCTTCTACAGCCGCCGCTACGGCTGGCAGTGAGGGACGCGTTTTCGGATGACCCACGTAAAAAAGGCAGCCACTGGCTGCCTTTTTTCATGCCGACGAGAGCGATCAGCGACGCACGGCGATGGCTTCGATCTCGATCTTCACGTCTTTCGGCAGACGTGCGACTTCAACGCAGGAGCGCGCCGGGAAGGTGGCGTTATGCTCGGTGAAGAACGCTTCGTAGGTGGCGTTAACGGTAGCGAAATCGTTGAGATCTTTGACGAATACGGTGGTCTTGACGATATCGCCGACGGTGAGGCCAGCGGCTTCAACGATCGCTTTCACGTTGTTCAGCGACTGGCGCGCCTGCGCGGACACGTCTTCCGGGACGCTGCCGGTTTTCGGGTCGACCGGGATCTGGCCAGAGGTGATGATCATGCTGCCGAGGTCAACGCCCTGAACGTAGGGGCCAATCGCCGCTGGTGCATTTTCCGTCGCAATAGTTTTGCTCATGTTATCTCCAGATGAACTGAGTAATGTTACGCAAAATCATTCAGGTTGCCGCCAGGCGGTAAGCGCTGTATCGCCGGCGCAGACGCCGCCTGAAGGACGAAGCGTAGGGTGGTAGCCATTATAGGGAGGCCTACCACCAATACCAACCGCATTTAGTTGGCCAGCACCACATAATGAGAAAACTCTTTTTCGCAGTATTTGCATTTGAGTGCGATGTCATCAGCGCGTTTTTTCACTGCAAAACTGGAAGAAACCGGTTCGGCGTGGCTGATACAGTTGCTGTTCGGACAGACCAGCACGCTGTCGATACGATCCGGCAGGCTCGGGCGGGATTTGCCCACCACTTCGTAATCATCAATGCGGTTTACCGTCGCCTGCGGGGCGTACAGCGACAGCTGGTTAACCTGCTCGTCGGTCAGGAAGGTGTTCTCGATTTTAATCAAATCCTTGCGGCCCATTTCGCCGGAGGGCAGGTTCAGGCCGATGGTGATGCGCTGGTCGGTTTCGGTCAGTTTGAACAGGGTGAGCAGCTTAAAGCCGACCTGCGCCGGGATATGGTCAATCACGGTGCCGCGTTTGATCGCTTCTACCTGCAGTTTATTGTCGTGTGTCATCTCTCATTCCCCCTTACAGTGCCAGCTCGCTATTCAGTACCAGTGCCAGTAACGCCTGGCGGGCGAAGATGCCGTTACCGGCCTGCTGGAAGTACCAGGCGTGCGGTGTTTTATCGACATCGGTGGTGATTTCATCAATGCGCGGCAGCGGGTGCAGCACTTTCATGTTGGCGCGCGCCCCTTCGAGGTCGGCGGCGCGCAGGACGAACTGCGCTTTGACGTTGGCGTATTCCGACGGATCCAGACGCTCTTTCTGCACGCGGGTCATGTACAGAATATCCACTTCCGCCATCACGTCGTCGATGGCGCTATGCAGGCTCCAGGCGATGCCTTTTTCATCGAGCATATCGAGGATGTACTGCGGCATGGCCAGCGCGTCCGGGGCGATGAAGTAGAAGCGGTTGCCGTTGAATTTGGCCAGCGCCTGGGTCAGGGAGTGGACGGTACGGCCATACTTCAGATCGCCGACCATCGCCACGTTGAGGTTTTCGAGGCGGCCCTGGGTCTCCTGAATGGTGAACAGGTCGAGCAGGGTTTGGGTCGGGTGCTGGTTAGCGCCGTCGCCGGCGTTCAGTACCGGCACGCCGCCGGAGAATTCGGTCGCCAGGCGCGCGGCGCCCTCCTGCGGATGACGCATCACGATGGCGTCGACGTAGGTGCTGATGACGGAGATGGTATCCGCCAGCGTTTCCCCTTTTTTGCCCAGTGAGGTGTTGGCGCTGTCGGAAAAGCCGACCACGCTGGCGCCCAGGCGGTGCATCGAGGTTTCAAAAGAGAGGCGGGTGCGGGTCGAGGCTTCAAAGAAACAGCTGGCGATAACCTTATGCTTCAGCAGCTCGGGTTGTGGATTGGCTTTCAGCTTTGCCGCCGTCGCCAGCACCAGTTCGAGGTCTTCGCGGCTGAGATCGTTTATGGAAATGATATGTTTTTGATATAGCGGGTTAGCCATGCTTATCTCCTGACGCCTGGGCAAAAAAAAAGCCCCTTAAATAAGGGGCTTCGGGAATCCAATGAGCAACGGAAAGAAAAACGGCAGGCCAGCGTCTGCATTGAGACGCGCTAAGACAGAATGTCGTACGCAATTGGCCATGCTTCCTCCCGGCAAAACGACTGGCATTATACGCAGACCGTTATGACGATCAAGCGATTCATTCACAAACAGGTAATCGTTTGCCTGTCGAAAAGTGCGCCAGCGCAAAGAAGCGTGAAACTGTACTGGTATGGCAGCCGCGATGGGGGTATAACACGATAAAATGAAATGCTGTTTTATATTTGAGGTAAGCAATGATTATTGGCAATATCCACCATCTGCAGCCATGGCTGCCTGCCGCGCTGCGCGAGGCTATCGAACACGTTATCGCTCAGGTCAGCGAGGCGACGCCGCTGGGTAAACACGCTATCGACGGCGACAACCTGTTTTATCTGATTTCTGAAGACACCACCGAGCCGCAGGCCGCGCGCCGCGCGGAATACCATGCTCGCTATCTCGATATCCAGATTGTGCTCCGCGGCAGCGAGGGGATGACCTTCAGCACCTTGCCGCCAGGAGAGCCGCAGACCGACTGGCTGGCGGAGAAAGACATCGCTTTTCTTGCCGAAGGCCAGCAGGAGAAAACGGTGATCCTCAACGAAGGGGACTTTGTGGTGTTTTATCCCGGCGAAGTGCATAAACCGCTGTGCGCCGTTGGCGCCCCGGCGAAGGTGCGCAAAGCGGTGGTGAAGATGCTGATGGTTTAGTTGACGAGCTTTTTTACCCAGAGCTAGCAATTGTCATATTGTGACAATTGCTATTCTTTGTTTTTCCTGGCTATTCCCGCTTTTTTACTTCTTATTCCCTCTCATTTGCTGCTTCAGCCAAACGCTCATACCGAGCGCATTGTGCAAATTTTGATGGCGATCTCATTAATACGTTATATAACGTATTAATGTTGTTTCCGCTAATTTGAACAATCAATAATGAGATCTGGAGTTCTTACTGTATGAATACTAAAGAAATAATTAATGCCGTTGCTAAAGAGATAGAAGACAAAGGCGGAATCCGCCAAGTGTTCCTTGTTGCCTGCGGCGGGTCATTAGTGGATATGTATCCGGCTAAGTACTTCCTGGATAGCGAGGCGACGAAGCTTCATGTCGGCATGTATACCGCCAATGAGTTTGTCTACGCGACGCCGAAAACGTTAGGGGAGAATTCGCTGGTTATCGTCTGTTCGCACGGGGGCAACACGCCGGAATCCGTCGCTGCGGCTAAGCTTGCTCAACAGCATCAAGCGCATACTATTACGCTGACTCACAACGCTCAGGCACAGTTGATCGAATACGCCAGTCACAACATTCTCTATGCCTGGGGTAACGATACCAATGTGGTCGATAATCCGATGGCGATTATCCTCAACCTGTGCGTTGATACGTTGCAGCAGGTGGAAGGTTTCAATAATTACGCTGATTTCCAACAGGGAATGACCCAAATTAATGGCGTCATTGCTCATGGCCGTCAGCAGGTTGCGGATCGCTGCCAGCGTTTTGCCCAAAAATATCAAGATGAAAAGCTCTTCTATATCCTCTCCAGCGGAGCTTCTTATGGCCATGCTTATGGTTTTGCTATCTGCTCACTAATGGAAATGCAATGGCTACATGCCGCACCTATTCACTCCGGTGAGTACTTCCACGGACCTTTTGAAGTTACGAATAAAGAGACGCCGTTTATTTTATTGATGAACGAAGGCCGTACGCGGGCGATGGATGAGCGAGCTTTGGCCTTCCTCACCAAGTATGCAGAAAAAGTGGAAGTCGTTGATGCTAAAGAACTGGGCATCGGGGTTCTTCCTCCGTCAGTCGTGGAGTTTTTCAACCCGGTACTGTTTTACAGCATCATGTGTGAATATCGTTCTGCGCTTGCCGACATTCGCCAGCATCCATTGGATACCCGCCGCTATATGGGGCTGGTGGAATACTAAGGGGAATTATGATGAATGTGATTGGAATTGGCGATAACGTCGTCGATAAATATGTTCATACTCAGACTATGTATCCCGGTGGAAATGCGCTGAACTTTGCCGCTTATGCGGCCATGCTGGGGCACAATGCGGCCTATCTGGGGATTTTTGGTAATGATGCCGCTGCGGAACACGTTATGCAGGTGCTGGATAAAGTTGGCGTCAAGTGGCCACACTGTCTGCAGGTGGCAGGAGAGAATGGCTGCGCACAGCTGAAAATCGAAGAGGGAGAACGGATATTTCTTGGTTCGAACGCCGGGGGTATTCGCAAGACAACTTCGATGGATTTTATTTTTCAGCATGAGCAATACCTGCGTGAGTTTGATCTGATCCATAGCGGCTGTTATAGCTATATGGAGACGCACTTACCTCAGTTACGCGAGCTCAACATTCCTGTCTCTTTCGATTTTTCAGATGACTTTGTACTGGAGCAGGCGCTGCCGCTGTGCCGTTACGTCGACTTCGCCTTCTTCTCATGCGCCGACTACAGCCTGGCGCAAACACGTGAAATTGTGCAACAAGCGCAGGCCAGCGGAAGTCGCATTGTCTGCGCGACGCGTGGAGATGAAGGCGCGATTTTATTTGACGGGCAGGATTGGTATCAGCAGGCACCCGATTACGTCACTCCCGTCGATACAATGGGGGCAGGTGATGCTTTTATTACCGCTTTCATTTGCCATTTTCTGGCCCAACCTACGGGTAACAAGCGCGAAGCGATTACCAATAGCCTGCAAAAAGCAGCAGCTTTCTCGGCACAAATTTGCCTGAAAGAAGGGGCATTTGGCTACGGGACTCACTACTAACCTATAACGCCATCTCTCATTTTTCCGTACTGATTTCCGTCCGCTAGCCGGGCGGAAAGGGGGATTCCTGCGCTTTTTCCGTGAGGAAAGAATTATGCATAGTGATGCTGCTGATTTGATTTTACGTTCTGATGCTATTTTTACTGCTGCCAGAAATGAGCTATTTAGCGGATATGTAGTCATTAAAAACGGCGCTATCGCGGCGATGATAGCGAATGGGGAAGATATTCAAACCTGGAGAGGTGAAAGAACTCGCTTTATCGAACTTGGCGATCGCCTGATTTGTCCCGGATTTTGCGATAATCACACGTTTTTTACCGGCTATATGAGCATGCAGCGTGGCGTCGATCTCCATGCCGCCCGCGATAGTAATCATGCCCTTGAACTATTACAGGATGCAGAAAAACTTCTCCCTGAGGAGAAAAGCCTCTATGGCTGGGGCTGGTCTGCTGCCCGTTGGGGAGCGGTGCCTGATGCCAGACTATTGGATGACGCTTTCCCGCAGAGACCGGTTGTCGCCATTAACGATGACAAAAGCTATTGCTGGATGAACCGTGCCGCCGTGGAGCTTTATGGCTTTACCGCTGAAGAGTGCAGCGCGGAGGCGAGAATCGCATTATTGGATGAGATGCTGTCTGATACCGCACAGTTAAAAAAAGAAATGCGGGCATTTATGGCCCGACTTGCCGGGCAGGGAATCACGGCAATAAAAGACGTTTGTTTCAACGATGCGCCGCAGTTGATGAATGCCTGGGATGAACTGGAAAAAGAGGATGCGCTATTGCTGAGAGTAAGCATTGTTTCTCAGCCCGTATCTGCGCCTGTCGATCTTGCTTTCGGTGAACAGGCCCGACGCCGCTTTCATTCGCCATGGCTGCGGTTTCATGGCTTTAAATTTATGGTCGATGGCGTTATTGCCGATCATACCGGCGATATGATTTACCCCTATGCCGATCGTCCCGGCACGAACAATGAACGACCCGTTGATTATAATGCCCTGCGCCAGCAGGTTTTGTTGGCTGATGCTCGTGGATTCAACTGCTGTATGAATGCGGAGGGCGATGCCGCAATTCGCCGCTGTATTGATATTTTTGCCGAATGCCGTAAGCGTCACCCGCAGAGCGTGGTTAGACATTCTCTGAGCGATCTGGAATGTCCGCATCCAAACGATATTCCCAGAATGGCTGAGCTCGGCCTTTTTGCCGAAGTTTATGCACAAATTCTGCTCCTTAACCCCTGCGAAGCAGGGGCCTATATGCGCGAACGCTATGGGGAAGAGCGCGAAGCGCAATTCTACGATTATGCCGCACTATTTGGGGCTGGCGTGACGGTGACTATTGGCACCGATCTGCCTCTGTTTATTCCTTCTGTTCCTGACTCGATGTATGCCGCCTGCAGTCGTCAGTTCCCTGATGGTTCACCCGTGAATGGCTGGTACCGCGAACGCGGAATGACCCGACAACAGCTCTTAACGGCATGGACGCTGAATAGTGCTCGACACCACGGCATGGAAGAGATGACCGGTAGCCTTGAGCCGGGAAAACGCGCGGATATCGCGGTTTTTGACCGTAATTTGTTGAGCTGCCCGAATGATGAGTTACGGACTTCTACCGTTGTACTGACCCTGGTGGATGGCCGTATTACCCATGACCTTCTGTAACTCTAAAAATGCCGAAAGACGGCAAACATAATATAAACATCTTATCGAGGCGGATTATGCGTATTGCAAAAATAAAGTGGGCGATGCCACACTGCTACGCTCTGATTTTCTTCATTATTATATTAGTAGCGCTGCTGACATGGTGTATTCCCAGCGGCAGTTTTGATTATCACTCAGTGACCTTACCCGGCGGTGAAACGAAAACATTAGTGATCCCAGGGTCTTATCATCTGCTGGACAAAGTCAGCAGCGAGGGCGATTTACGTCAGGGTATTGCCGCCGTACTGGCCGCGCCGATGGAGGGGATTATCAAGGCCGCCGACGTAGTGGCGTTTGTGCTCATTGTTGGTGGCGCTTTTGGCATTATTTTACGTACTGGCGCAATTGAGCGGGGTCTGGTGGCGCTGGCTGAACGCCTGGCAGGTAAAGGAATTTTGGTTATCCCTATCGCAATGACCTTGTTTAGCCTGGGAGGCGCGACTTTTGGTATGAGCGAGGAGGTGATTCCCCTGTATGCGATCTTTATCTCCCTGATGTTCGCGCTGGGTTATGACTCAATGACTGCGATCCTGATTCTTTTTCTGGGAACCCAGATTGGCTACGTTGGCGCAATGACCAATCCGTTCTCTGTACTCATTGCCCAGGGCGTAGCGGGTATTCAGGGAAATCCGCAGCTTTGGCTACGTGCTATTGCATGGCTGGTCTTCACGCTACTGGCGATTGCTTACACCATGTGGTACGCGCACCGTGTTAAACGCACTCCGCAAAAGTCGCCGGTATATGAAAATGATTGTCGCAACCGCGAGCAGTTTTTGTCGATACAGGATACGTCGGTCCATTTTTCCATCGCCGATCGGGTAATTATCATCGCCTTTGTGCTGGCGCTGGCCGTCATCTCATGGGGGCTAATCACGCGTGGCTGGTACATGGTTGAGATCGGCTCTGTGTTCCTGGCTCTGGGGCTGTTTTCCGGGATCGTCGGGCGCATGGGTATTAGCGGGATGGCCGACAGCTTTGTCGAAGGGTGCAAAGAGTTTGTCTACGCCGCCGTAGTCATAGGTCTTGCGCGCGGTATTCTGGTGGTGGCGGAGAACGGACGAATTATCGATACGTTGCTATTTGGTTTGTCTGAAATGCTGGAAGGGTTGCCGCAGTATGCGTTTACCACTCTGATGCTATTAGGGCATAACGTCATCACTTTTTTTGTGCCCTCATCTTCGGGCGAGGCCGCGCTCACTATGCCCGTGCTGGCGCCGTTAGGCGATTTGGTTGGTATCAATAAAGAGGCGATGGTGATGGCTTATCAATTTGGCAATGGCCTGACGAACCTGGTCTCTCCTACCGGCGGTGTATTGCTGGCTGGGTTGTCTATTGCGCGCATTGGGTTTGGTCAGTGGTTAAAGGCCATTGCGCCGCTGTTTCCGGTGCTGTGGATAGTTAGCGCTGCTTTTGCTGCGATTTCGGCCTGGGTCTGAAGGATATGCGCGCCGTCGTAGTTTGATGTGCGCGCTTCGATTATAATCCTGCTTCGCATTAATGGCCGTGCTGGTACCTCTTTTATGTCGAATTTTGGACTGCAACAGAATACTTCCGTACCGTTATACAGGCAGCTAAAAGATAAAATCCTCAGCGATATTTCTTCCGGGAAACTCGCTGAAGGAGAGAAAATCCCCACCGAGATTGAGCTCAGCGAACTCTACAATATCAGCCGTATTACAGTGCGCAACGCAGTGAAAGAGCTGGTAGCCGAAGGCTATTTGGTAAAAAAGCAGGGGAAGGGGACTTTTGTCTGTCTGCCTAAAATTGAGCGTAAAGTTGTTCACTTACTTAGCTTTACTGCCGCATGCGATGCTAATCATCTACCAACCCATAGCGTAGTGACTCGTCGTGAGATTCTGCGGGACTATCGTAATGCGCGTCAGCTTCTTGAGCTTGAGAGCGATGATTCCGTGCTTTATATCCAACGCCTTAGGATCGCTGGCGATGCGCCGTTAATGTTAGAGAATAATTACTACTCTCTGAAACGATTAGGTTTTTTACAGCAGGAGGATCTTAGCGGGTCGCTGTATCAGCTATTGCGTGAAAAATATGCGATCGTGCCTACCTATGCGGGTGAAACGACAGTAGAAATGGTGCGTGCGGATTCTGACAGCGCACCGCTGCTGAAGCAACCGCCCGGCGAACCGTTATTCCTGATGAAAACGCTAATTCTGGATAGCCAGCATCAGCCTATTCATTATGGAGAACAGTATATCGTCGCCGAGCGTTACACGTTTAGTTTCTGATTTCAGCGTGAAAGCGTCGCCACCATCACCGCTTTGATGGTGTGCATCCGGTTTTCCGCCTGGTCGAAGACCACGCTCGCCGCCGACTCAAACACCTCGTCAGTCACCTCCATGCCGCCGTGCAGGCCGTAATCGGCAGCCATCTGTTTGCCCAGCGTGGTCTGATCGTCGTGGAACGCCGGCAGGCAGTGGAGGAACTTGACCTGCGGGTTGCCGGTGAGCGCCAGCATCGCGCTGTTAACCTGATAGTCGCGCAGCAGGGCGATACGTTCGGCCCATTTTTCCTTCGCCTCGCCCATTGAGACCCAGACGTCGGTATAGATAAAATCGGCGCCTTTCACCCCCGCGGCGATATCTTCCGTCAGGGTGATGTTGCCGCCCTGCTGTTTGGCCAGCGCGGTGCAGGTCTCCACCAGCGCGGCCTCCGGCCAGCAGGCCGATGGCGCCACCAGGCGCAGATCCAGACCGGTCAAGGCGGCGGCTTCCAGCATCGAATTGCCCATGTTGTTGCGCGCGTCGCCGGCGTAGACCAGCGTCATCTGGTTAAAGGCTTTGCCCGGCAGATGCTCTTTCATGGTCAGCAGGTCCGCCAGCAGCTGGGTGGGGTGGAACTCGTTGGTGAGGCCGTTCCACACCGGCACGCCGGCGTATTGCGCCAGGGTCTCTACCACTTCCTGGCCGTGGCCGCGGTACTGAATGCCGTCGTACATCCGTCCGAGCACGCGGGCGGTGTCCTTGATCGACTCTTTATGGCCAATCTGGCTGCCGCTGGGCCCCAGATAGGTCACGCGGGCGCCTTGATCGTATGCGGCAACTTCGAAAGAGCATCGTGTACGGGTTGAGTCTTTTTCGAAGATGAGCGCGATGTTTTTTCCTGCCAGTTTCTGGACTTCGATACCGTTTTTCTTATCGGCTTTCAGCTTTGCCGCCAGCTCGAGCAGGGCGGTGATTTCTGCAGGCGTAAAATCGAGTAACTTTAAAAAATGCTTCTGGTAAAACGCAGACATGGTTCCCTCACCTGGCATAGGCCACTAATTGAATTAAAATTCAATTTATATGTATGAATATTCATTTGCAAGTCTGTGATCGAAATCTTTCACTGAGAAGTGGAGGCAATGACGGCGGTATGTGACAATAGGGATAACTGCCGCACATTATGAGGAACGAGCCATGGCAAACCCGGAACACCTGGAAGAACAGCGTGAAGAGACGCGTCTGATTATCGAAGAGCTGCTGGAAGATGGCAGCGATCCGGACGCACTGTACACGATTGAGCATCACCTCTCTGCAGACGATTTCGAAACCCTGGAGAAAGTGGCGGTTGAAGCGTTCAAGCTGGGCTACGAAGTGACCGAGCCCGAAGAGCTGGAAGTGGAAGAGGGTGACATGGTCATCTGCTGCGATATTCTGAGCGAATGCGCGCTGAACGCAGACCTGATCGATGCCCAGGTGGAACAGCTGATGACGCTGGCAGAAAAATATGACGTCGAGTATGACGGTTGGGGCACCTATTATGAGGACCCGAACGGTGAAGACGGCGACGACGATGACGAAGAGTATGTCGATGAAGACGACGATGGTGTTCGCCACTAAGTCGCAAATGTCGTAGATGGATACGGCGGCGCCTGCCGCCGTATAGCAAGGAACTTTCATGGATTACCCGCAGATTCTTTCCCCGATTATCAGCTTCCTGCACTGCCCGACGCCGCAGGCGTGGATTGACGAAGCCCGCAAGCCGGAAAACCTGCCGCTGCTGCTAACCGACCATATGGTGTGCGAGCTGAAAGCGGCGCAGAACGCCATGCTGCTGGTGCGTCGCTACGTCGCGGATAAAGCTGACGCCGACGAACTGTTGGCCTGCCTGAAGCCGTACGAAGACTTCACCTACCGCCGGGGGCCGGAGCCGGATTTTGTCACCCTGCATAAACGGATCAACAAAAGCGCCATGCCGCAGACCGACGACCCGTGGGGCCGCCAGCTGCTGGACAGCATGATTTTGTTGATTAAAGAGGAACTGCATCATTTCTGGCAGGTGCGGGAGATGATGCTGGCGCGCGATATCCCCTACGTCAAAATCACCGCCAGCAACTATGCCCGCGGCCTGCGGCGCGAAGTGCGCTCGCATGAGCCGGTGATGCTGATCGATAAGCTGATCTGCGGCGCCTATATCGAGGCCCGCTCTTGCGAACGCTTTGCCGCCCTGGCGCCGTGGCTGGACGACGATCTGCAAAAGTTCTACCTGTCGCTGCTGCGCTCCGAGGCGCGTCACTATCAGGACTATCTGGATCTGGCGCAGAAGATTGCCGGAGAAGATATCAGCGAGCGGGTGCGCCAGCTCGGCGAGGCGGAAGCGGCGCTGATCCTCCGTCCGGAGGCCGAGTTCCGCTTTCACAGCGGTGTGCCGGTAGCGGCGTAACCCACGATATTCGGGCCCTGTAGTCACTAACACCGGCAGTTTCAGTAGCCATGGGGAGAGATAGCGTTGAGAGCTTCAGCTCGCAATGGTACGGGCCGTAGGTCGGGTAAGGCGTTAGCCGCCACCCGACAAAAAAACGGCACCGCGAGCACGGGTAAGGTGCCAGCGGTGCCATCCGGGACATACCCCGGCTCGCGCTACGCTTAGCCGTGTAGCCCCGGTAAGCGTAGCGCTACCGGGGACGCCTGCGATATCGAGGCGCTACAGCGTTTTCAGCATCCGCACTTCACAGTCAACGTGGCCGGTGCAGCCCAGCGGTCCGTCAATGTGCTCGAAGCCGAGATGTTCATATAAGCCGATCGCCTCCGTCAGGAAGGCGGTGGTTTCCAGATAGCAGCGCTTAAACCCTTGTTCGCGGGCGTAGTCCAGCGCCAGCAGCGCCAGCTTCTTCGCCAGCCCCTGGCCGCGGGCGCTGGTCATAAAATACATTTTCTGCAGCTCGCAGATATCCGGCTCGCTGCAGGCGAGCGGCGCGACGCCGCCGCCGCCAACCACTTCCCCCTCTTGCTCCACCACCCAGTAGGCGGAGCCCGGCTGGCTGTACAGCTCATACAGCTCATCGAGATTCGGGTCGGCGACCGTATAGCCTTTATCGGCGGTCAGGCCATATTCAGCCGAGACCTGGCGGATGACCCTGGCGATGGCGGCATTGTCTGCCGCCGTAATGCGACGCAGCAACGTCGCCGCGGGGACGCTCGTATTCATACAATGACTCATTACCCAAAAAAGACGAATGATGATGTTAATAACATCGCGACAGGGGAAAGCGCAAGCGAGGATGTTTCATAAAAAACGCCCCTTGCCGGGTGGCAAGGGGCGGGAGGATCACAGCGCGGCGATCACCGCCTGCTGCTCAATCAGCTTCGCTTTCGCTTCCGCGTAGCCTTCCAGCTTCTCGCGCTCTTTAGCGATCACTGCTTCCGGCGCGCGGGCGACAAAGCCTTCGTTGGCCAGCTTGCTCTCGATGCGGCCAATTTCACCTTCGATTTTGGCCACTTCTTTCGCCAGACGCGCCAGCTCATCTTCTTTATTGATGAGGCCCGCCATCGGGATCAGCAGCTCGGCGCCGTCGACAATCTTGGTCACCGAGACCGGACCTTTATCATCGGCAGGCAGCACGGTAATGCTTTCCAGACGCGCCAGGTTCAGCAGGAAGCTGCGGTTGTCGTTCACACGACGCTCGGCATCTTTGCTGCAGCCGCGCAGTAGCAGTTCCAGCGGTTTGCCCGGAGCGATGTTCATTTCCGCACGGATGTTACGCACGGCGACGATCGCCTGCTTCAGCCATTCGGTGTCGGCCAGCGCCGCGTCATCCACCTGAGAAGCATCGTACTGCGGGAACGGCTGCAGCATGATGGTGTCGGCGGTGATCCCGCAGATCGCTTTCACGCGCTGCCAGATGGTCTCGGTAATGAATGGAATGATCGGATGCGCCAGGCGCAGCAGACCTTCCAGCACGGTGACCAGAGTATGGCGAGTCCCGCGCAGCTCCGCTTCGTTGCCACCGTTCATAACCGGCTTGGTCAGCTCCAGGTACCAGTCGCAGAACTGGTTCCAGGTGAACTCGTACAGGATGCCGGCGGCAATATCGAAGCGGAAGTTATCCAGCGCTTCGCGATACGCTTTCACGGTGTGGTTGAATTCCGCGATGATCCAGCGGTCGGCCAGGGAGAGCACCATTTCGCCGCCGTTGAAGCCGCAATCCTGATCTTCGGTGTTCATCAGCACGAAGCGGCTGGCGTTCCACAGCTTGTTACAGAAGTTACGGTAACCTTCCAGACGCTTCATATCCCAGTTGATGTCGCGGCCGGTAGAGGCCAGCGCCGCCAGGGTGAAGCGCAGGGCGTCGGTGCCGTGCGGCTCGATGCCGTTCGGGAACTGTTTCTCGGTACGCTTGCGGATTTTATCCGCCAGCTGCGGCTGCATCATGTTGCCGGTACGTTTTTCCAGCAGCTCCGGCAGGGTGATACCGTCAACCATATCCAGCGGGTCAATGACGTTACCCTTGGACTTGGACATCTTCTGGCCTTCGTCATCGCGGATCAGACCGGTCATGTAGACGGTCTTAAACGGTACCTGCGGCTTGCCATTTTCATCTTTGATGAAGTGCATGGTCATCATGATCATGCGGGCGATCCAGAAGAAGATGATGTCGAAGCCGGACACCATCACGCTGGTCGGGTGGAACTGACGCAGGGCGTCGGTGTTTTCCGGCCAGCCGAGGGTGGAGAAGGTCCACAGCGCGGAGGAGAACCAGGTATCGAGAACGTCTTCATCCTGACGCAGGGCAACGTCGGCGCTCAGGTTGTTTTCCTGACGCACTTCGTCTTCGCTACGGCCTACGTAGACGTTGCCGTCGTTGTCATACCATGCCGGGATGCGGTGACCCCACCACAGCTGACGGGAGATACACCAGTCCTGAATATCGCGCATCCAGGAGAAGTACATATTTTCGTACTGCTTCGGCACGAACTGAATATCACCGTTTTCAACGGCTTCGACTGCTGGCTTGGCCAGCACGTCCGCGCGCACGTACCACTGGTCGGTCAGCATCGGCTCGATCACCACGCCGCCGCGATCGCCGTAAGGGACGGTCAGGTCGTGCGGTTTGATCTCTTCCAGCAGGCCGAGGGCGTCAACTGCCGCAACAACGGCTTTACGCGCCGCGAAGCGTTCCAGTTTCTGGAACTCCGCCGGGATCTCGCTGGAGTAGACGTCGGATTCATTGCCTTTGGTGTCGTAGACTTCCGCGCTTTCGCGAATGTCGCCGTCAAAGGTAAGGATGTTGATCATCGGCAGCTGGTGACGACGACCCACTTCGTAGTCGTTAAAGTCGTGCGCCGGGGTGATCTTCACGCAGCCGGTGCCTTTTTCCATGTCGGCGTGCTCGTCGCCCACGATCGGGATGCGGCGGTTAACCAGCGGCAGCACCACGAATTTGCCAATCAGATCTTTGTAGCGCGGATCTTCCGGGTTAACGGCCACGCCGGTATCGCCCAGCAGGGTTTCCGGACGGGTGGTGGCGACCACCAGGTAATCTTTACCGTCAGCGGTTTTCGCGCCATCGGCCAGCGGGTAGCGGATGTGCCACATGGAACCTTTCGATTCGCGGTTTTCCACTTCGAGGTCGGAAATGGCGGTGCGCAGTTTCGGGTCCCAGTTAACCAGGCGTTTGCCGCGGTAGATCAGGTCTTCTTTGTACAGGCGAACAAAGACTTCTTTCACGGCATTGGAAAGCCCCTCGTCCATGGTGAAGCGCTCGCGCTCCCAGTCCACGGAGTTGCCGAGACGGCGCATCTGACGGGTAATGGTGCCGCCGGATTCCGCTTTCCATTCCCAGATTTTGTCGATGAAAGCTTCGCGGCCGTAGTCGTGACGGGTTTTACCTTCTTCTGCGGCAATCTTGCGCTCAACGACCATCTGGGTAGCGATCCCGGCGTGGTCAGTACCGACCTGCCACAGGGTGTTTTTGCCCTGCATGCGCTGATAGCGGATCATAGTATCCATGATGGTTTGCTGGAAGGCGTGACCCATATGCAAACTGCCGGTGACGTTCGGCGGCGGGATCATGATGCAGAAACTTTCCTGGCTTTCATCGCCATTAGGCTTAAAGTAGCCCTGCTTTTCCCAGTGCTCGTAAAGCGGCTGTTCGATATCTTGTGGGTTGTATGTCTTTTCCATTATTTCCAGGTTGCCGTGTTCAGGTTGAAACCAGCCATGCGGTACGCCTTATAGCGTTCGCGCGCCAGTTGTTTCAGATTGTCTTCGTAAGGGACAAAGTCTATCACTTCTGTGAAAGCGGTGGCAAAATCTGCAAAGTTTAGCCGCAGGCTGATAAGAATATCCCGCGGGCTGCTGTTGCGCTTTTGCGGCCAGGCAATCTCTACCGGCGCGCCGCCTCTCGGGCCTTCGCCCGCCAGATTATGCGGCACAAAGCTCTCCGGCGGCCGCGACCACAGCGCCTCGTCGAGGCGAATCGCCTGCTGTTCATCTTCGCAGGCGATTAGGACGCGCTTGCCGTTGCGCCAACGTTCTGCGGCAATGTCACACACCAGCTGCTCGACGGCGCTCAGGCCGTCGACGGTGGCGTCATTGTCCAGAAGATAGAACGTTGCGTTTTTCATATATGGGGCTTCTTGTTGTGGATTTAAATGCAAAGCCGGGCGGCGCTACGCTTACCCGGCCTACAGTGTGCTGCCGTTTGTAGGCCGGGTAAGGCATCGCCGCCACCCGGCATATCACATCACTCTTCGCCGTTAAAACCCGCACGATTGAGCAGGAACTGCGACAGCAGCGCCACCGGACGACCGGTCGCGCCTTTGGCCTTACCGGAACGCCAGGCGGTACCGGCGATGTCGAGGTGCGCCCAGTTGTACTTGCGGGTGAAGCGCGACAGGAAACAGCCGGCGGTGATCGCGCCGCCAGGACGGCCGCCAATGTTCGCCATATCGGCAAAATTGGACTCCAGCTGATCCTGGAACTCGTCGGCCAGCGGCAAACGCCATGCGCGGTCGCCCGCCAGTTCGGAGGCGCCGATTAGCTCATGGGCCAGCGGGTTATGGTTCGACATCAGGCCGGTGATGTGATGGCCGAGGGCAATCACGCAGGCCCCGGTCAGCGTCGCCACGTCGATAACCGCTTCCGGCTCGAAGCGCTCAACGTAGGTCAGGACGTCGCACAGCACCAGGCGGCCTTCGGCGTCGGTGTTCAGCACTTCCACCGTCTGGCCGGACATAGTGGTCAGGACGTCACCCGGACGATAGGCGCGGCCGCCAGGCATGTTCTCACAGCCCGCCAGCACGCCGATGACGTTCAGCGGCAGCTGCAGTTCGGCAACCATCCGCATCACGCCGTACACCGCCGCCGCGCCGCACATGTCGTACTTCATCTCGTCCATGCCTTCGGCAGGCTTGATGGAGATACCGCCAGAGTCGAAGGTCAGGCCTTTACCGACCAGCACGATAGGGCGCGCGTCCTCAGCCGGGTTACCTTTATATTCGATGACCGACATCAGCGACTCGTTCTGCGACCCATTGCCGACGGCGAGGTAGGCGTTCATCCCCAGCTCGCGCATCTGCTGTTCGCCGATCACCCGGGTGATGACGTTTTTGCTGTAGGTATCGGCCAGCTGACGCGCCTGAGAGGCCAGATAGGCGGCGTTACAGATGTTCGGCGGCATATTGCCAAGATCTTTTGCCGCTTTGATGCCGGCGGCAATCGCCAGGCCATGCTGAATGGCGCGTTCGCCGCTGGTCAGCTCGCGACGGGTCGGCACGTTAAAGACCATTTTACGCAGCGGGCGACGCGGCTCGCTTTTGTTGGTCTTCAGCTGGTCGAAGCTGTACAGCGTCTCTTTGGCGGTTTCAACCGCCTGGCGAACTTTCCAGTAGTTGTTACGGCCTTTGACGTGCAGCTCGGTCAGGAAGCAGACGGCTTCCATTGAGCCGGTATCATTCAGGGTATTGATGGTTTTCTGGATGACCTGCTTATACTGACGCTCATCCAGCTCGCGCTCTTTGCCGCAGCCAATCAGCAGAATGCGCTCAGACAGAATGTTTGGCACATGGTGCAGCAATAACGTCTGGCCAGGTTTGCCTTCCAGCTCGCCGCGACGCAGCAGGGCGCTGATGTAGCCGTCGCTGATTTTATCGAGTTGTTCGGCGATGGGGGAGAGGCGACGTGGTTCAAAGACGCCGACCACGATACAGGCGCTCCGCTGCTTCTCCGGGCTACCGCTTTTTACACTGAACTCCATGCACTATGCTCCTGAATCTTAAAGACAACAGTGGTGGCTACGGCTATACTCGTCGCCTTTCAAGTTGCAGATGCGCCGGCTGCGCCTGCTTACCCTGACGTGGCACATTGTGCGCGCCAGGGGCCACAGCCCTGCTGCCTTCTTACAACTCGAAATCCATTGAGTATATAATTGCAAGCTTTCGTAACTCATATCCGCTGTTGCGGTGACTTCGTGTTAATCTTAACGTTATTAAGGCCTGGGTTCGTCAGAAAAGATCCTGACATGCAGAACCGATGAGTCATTTAATCTTAGCGACGTTTTCGACGACCAAAGAGAATAAATGACGTTTAAGCCATGAAACAAGCAATTTTCCTGCACTAAAACGGGTTTTTACGGGCGTATTTATAGTGATAATCATAAGATATCTGGTTCGTGAGACGCTGAAAAGCCAGTTGGCGATCCTATTCATCCTGTTACTGATTTTCTTTTGTCAGAAATTAGTCAGGATCCTCGGCGCCGCGGTGGATGGCGATATCCCAACCAATCTGGTGCTCTCGCTGTTGGGGCTCGGCATCCCGGAGATGGCGCAGCTTATCCTGCCGTTAAGTCTGTTCCTTGGCCTGCTGATGACCCTCGGCAAGCTGTACACCGAAAGTGAAATTACGGTGATGCACGCCTGCGGCCTGAGCAAAGCCGTGCTGATCAAGGCGGCGATGATCCTTGCGCTGTTCACTGGCGCGGTGGCGGCGGTCAACGTTATGTGGGCGGGGCCGTGGTCGTCGCGCCATCAGGACGAGGTGCTGGCCGAAGCTAAAGCTAACCCCGGTATGGCGGCGCTGGCCCAGGGCCAGTTCCAGCAGGCCAGCGATGGTAACGCGGTGATGTTTATCGAAAGCGTCAACGGCAACCGCTTCCATGACGTCTTCCTTGCCCAGCTGCGTCCGAAAGGCAATGCGCGCCCCTCGGTGGTAGTGGCGGATTCCGGCGAGCTGTCGCAGCAGAAAGACGGCTCGCAGGTGGTGACCCTCAACAAGGGCACCCGCTTTGAAGGCACCGCGATGCTGCGCGACTTCCGCATTACCGACTTCAATAACTATCAGGCTATTATCGGCCACCAGGCGGTGAGCGCCGATCCGGACGACACCGAACAGATGGATATGCGCACCTTGTGGAAAACCCACACCGACCGCGCGCGCGCCGAACTGCACTGGCGCTTCACGCTGGTGGCGACCGTCTTCATTATGGCGCTGATGGTGGTGCCGCTCAGCGTGGTGAACCCGCGTCAGGGCCGCGTGCTGTCGATGCTGCCGGCGATGCTGCTTTACCTGGTGTTCTTCCTGCTGCAAACGTCGATTAAGTCGAACGGCGGCAAAGGCAAAATGGACCCGGCTATCTGGATGTGGGCGATTAACCTGCTCTATTTTGCGCTGGCGGTGCTGTTAAACCTGTGGGACACGGTGCCGATGCGCCGCTTCCGCGCCCGTTTTAATAAAGGAGCGGCCTGATGCAGGCGTTTGGCGTACTTGACCGTTATATCGGTAAGACGATTTTCAACACCATCATGATGACCCTGTTCATGCTGGTGTCGCTCTCCGGCATTATCAAGTTTGTCGATCAGCTGAAAAAGTCCGGGCAGGGCAGCTACGATGCGCTGGGCGCTGGTCTCTACACCATCCTCAGCGTGCCGAAGGACATCCAGATCTTCTTCCCAATGGCGGCGCTGCTTGGCGCGCTGCTGGGGCTGGGGATGCTGGCCCAGCGCAGCGAACTGGTGGTGATGCAGGCATCCGGTTTCACCCGGCTGCAGGTAGCGCTGGCGGTAATGAAAACCGCGATCCCGCTGGTGCTGCTGACCATGGCCATCGGCGAGTGGGTGGCGCCGCAGGGCGAACAGATGGCGCGCAACTACCGTGCCCAGCAGATGTACGGCGGCTCGCTGCTCTCAACCCAGCAGGGGCTGTGGGCGAAAGATGGCCACAACTTTGTCTATATCGAACGCGTAAAAGGCAACGATGAGCTGGGGGGCGTCAGCATCTATGCCTTCAACCCGGAGCGTCGTTTACAGTCGGTGCGCTATGCCGCTTCGGCAAAATTCGATAGCGAAAATAAAGTGTGGCGTCTGTCGCAGGTGGATGAATCCGACCTGACCGATCCAAAGCAGGTGACCGGGTCGCAGATGGTGAGCGGCACCTGGAAAACCAACCTGACGCCGGACAAACTGGGCGTGGTTGCCCTGGATCCGGATGCGCTGTCGATCAGCGGGCTGCACAACTATGTGAAATACCTCAAGTCCAGCGGCCAGGATCCGGGACGCTACCAGCTCAATATGTGGAGCAAAATCTTCCAGCCGCTGTCGGTGGCGGTGATGATGCTGATGGCGCTGTCGTTTATCTTTGGCCCGCTGCGTAGCGTGCCGATGGGCGTGCGGGTGGTGACGGGGATTAGCTTCGGCTTTATCTTCTATGTCCTCGACCAGATTTTCGGCCCGCTGACCCTGGTCTACGGCATACCGCCGATCATCGGCGCGCTGTTGCCGAGCGCCAGCTTCTTCCTGATAAGCCTCTGGCTGATGATGCGCAAGGCCTAGCGGGTAAGCCTGAAACGTAAGCCCCCTCAGCGATGAGGGGGCTTTTTTTTAGCGCTTGCGTCCGCCCAGCAGGCTGCCCAGCATGCCGCGGACGATCTGATTGGTGACCTGGCGAACCGCGCTTTTCGCTGCGGTCTGCACGATACCGTCGCGTTTACCGCCCCGCGGGCCGGTGCTGCCGAACAGGATATCTTTCAGGCCGCCAAGCAGCCCGTCGTCATCGCCGTTCTGCTGGCCCTTCGCCGGCGGAGCCGACTGCTGCCCGGTGGCGACCTGCACCCCTTGCTGCAGCATTTCGAAAGCCGACTCGCGGTCCACCTCCTCCTCATACTTACCGTACAGCGGAGAGTGGTTCAGCAGACCATTGCGCTCGTCATCGCTGACCGGCCCCATTCGCGAACAGGGGGCGATAACCATCGCCCGCTCGACCACCGACGGGCTGCCTTTCTCATCGAGGAAGGAGATCAGCGCCTCGCCGGTGCCCAGCTCCTGGATCGCCTGCTCGGTACTGAAGGCCGGGTTGGCGCGCATGGTCTGGGCGGCGGTTTTCACCGCCTTCTGGTCCTTCGGCGTAAAGGCGCGCAGGGCATGCTGCACGCGGTTGCCCAGCTGGCCGAGCACGGCGTCGGGAATATCCGCCGGGTTCTGCGAGACAAAGTAGACGCCGACGCCCTTGGAGCGGATAAGGCGGATCACCTGTTCAATTTTATCCAGCAGCACCTGCGGCGCGTCGTTGAACAGCAGATGCGCCTCATCGAAGAAGAACACCAGCTTCGGTTTATCGAGGTCGCCGGCTTCCGGCAGGCGCTCGTAGAGCTCGGAGAGCATCCACAGCAGGCTGGCGGCGTACAGCTTCGGCATCTGGTAGAGCTTTTCGGCGCTAAGGATATTGATCACCCCTTTACCGCTGGCATCGACGCGCATCCAGTCGGCAATATCCAGCATCGGCTCGCCGAAGAAGTGCTCGGCGCCCTGTTGCTCCAGGGTCAACAGCCCGCGCTGGATGGCGCCGATCGAGGCGCTGTTAATATTGCCGTACTGGTTCTGGAAAGACTTGGCGTTATCGCCGATAAACTGGGTGATGGCGCGGAGGTCTTTGAAGTCGAGCAGCAGCAGGCCGCGGTCGTCCGCGATGCGGAAAATAATGTTCAGTACGCCGCTCTGCACCTCGTTGAGATTGAGCAGGCGCGCCAGCAGCAGGGGGCCGAGATCGGAAACCGTCGCCCGCACCGGGTGGCCCTTCTCGCCAAAGATATCCCAGAGCACCACCGGGTTGGCATGCGGCTCCCAGTCGCTGACGCCGATCTTCTCCAGCCGCGCCTGCAGTTTCTCTGAGCTCTGCCCCGCGGCGGCAATGCCGGTCAGGTCGCCCTTGACGTCGGCCATAAATACCGGCACGCCAATCTCCGAGAACGACTCAGCCAGCTTCTGCAGGGTGACGGTTTTACCGGTGCCGGTCGCACCGGTGATAAGCCCATGGCGGTTGGCCATCGCGGGCAGTAAATAGAGCGCGTTATCCAGCGTGCGCGCAATCAACAGGGGTGAGCTCATGGTCGATTCCTCCATTTATCCTGCGACGATTATAGGCAACCTCGTCGTCCGGCGTTGGGAAAATCGTCACGCGCCGCGCACGCTGTACCGTGAGGGTCTCAGGCGCAGTGGCGCTGGATGAGCGCGATGCTCTGCTCAATTTCGCGCTCGATATCCGCTTCGCTCCATTGCGCCAGCTCGGGGGCGAAGGGCTCAAAAGCGTACACCCCCTGATAGCCGCGGGCTTCCAGCGCTTTAACCTGCTCGCAGGTGCCGAGACGATCCTTCGGGGTTAGCATGATGCGCTCGGCATCGGTGAGCTGCTCGCGCGGACGGCTATCGTCCACTCCTGAAAGGTGCACCAGCCCGATATCCGCCACCTCCACCTGGCTGAACTCGTCCGCCGCCTGCGGGTAAAGATGGTGATGGAAGGTGTCGAGCAGCAGCTTAAACGGCACGCGGGCGTCGTGGATCAGCGTCTGCGCCTGATGTGCAGAACGCAGCGAGCTTTGCGGGAAGCCCAGCGGCTCCACCAGGCCGTGGATGCCATAGAAGGCGAACAGCGGCGCCAGGTCGCGCAGGGCGCCCAGGGTTTCGCTGGCCGGCACCTCGCTGCCGTCGTTGAGCGGACAGAGCACCAGCGATTTGGCGCCGATGGCCTGGGCCTCTTTCAGCAGCGATTCGGTCAACTGCCGCACCTCTTCGCTACGACGGTTAAAGGGGTAGACCGCGTTAATCGTCAGGATCTCGATGTGGTAGCGCGCCGCCAGCTCGCGCACCTGCTGATGGCTCAGATCGTCGGTCACTTTTCCACTGGGTAAATCGTTGCGCAGCTCGACCTTATTCAGGCCCAGACGGTTCACCAGACGGAAAAACGCTTCAATGCTGAGCGCTGGCGCGATTTTGCGGTTAATACAAAAACGTTGCATTGCGATGGCCATAGGACACTCCTGACGGAAGAGGGGTAGGTTCGTTCAATTGGCTAACAGTCAAAACGTTTATTCCAAAATTAGCAAGAATGGAAATGATGAATGTTTGAGCTGTCTCGCAAAATATCACCGGCACCGACTACCGGCGCGACAGCGGCGGGAAGCCTGGCGTCGAGGGCAACGAGGCGCGATGCGGGAAGCGCACAGGCGACCGGTTAGCGCAAAATGCGACTGTTATCACCAAAATGAAATTTCATTTCACAACAATGTTGAAATATAAATTTCATTTTACTACGGTTATAGCACAGCAGAATCAGCGACGGGCCGGTGTGCGCTGGCCCCCTTCACTATGAGGCGAGAACATGACGATCACAGGAAACTTTATTGGCGGGAAAACCGTTATCAGCAGCAGCAACGAAACGATGCCGGTGTATGACCCGGCGACGGGCAAAGCGGTGCGCGAAGTCACGGTGTCAACCGCGCAGGAAGTCTCCGAGGCGATTCAGGTTGCTCGCGATGCGTTTGACAGCTGGTCCCGTACCACGCCGCTGCGCCGCGCCCGCGTGCTGTTCAACTTCAAAATGTTGCTGGAGCAGCACGTGGAAGAGCTGGCGGGGATCATCGTCAGCGAGCACGGTAAGGTGTGGTCGGATGCGCTGGGCGAGCTGACCCGCGGTATGGAAGTGGTCGAATTCGCCTGCGGGATCCCGCACCTGATTAAAGGCGAATACTCCTCTGACGTCGGCACCGGCGTCGACAGCTACTCGTTGATGCAGCCCCTGGGCGTGGTGGCAGGGATCACCCCGTTCAACTTCCCGGCGATGGTGCCGATGTGGATGTTCCCGCTGGCGCTGGCCTGCGGCAACAGTTTCGTCCTCAAGCCGCCCGCGCTGGCGCCGACGGCCGCTGTGCGTCTGGCAGAGCTGTTGAAAGAGGCTGGTCTGCCGGACGGCGTGTTTAACGTCGTGCACTGCAGCAATGAAGATGCTGAGCAGCTGTACACTGATCCGCGTATTGCGGCGGTGAGCTTCGTCGGCTCCTCCGGCGTGGCGGAGTATATCTATAAGACCGCCAGCGCCCACGGCAAGCGAGTGCAGGCCTTCGGCGCCGCCAAAAACCACGCGATTGTGATGCCGGATGCCGATCTCGACGCTACCGTTAACGCCATTATGGGCGGCGCTTTTGGCTCCGCAGGCGAGCGCTGCATGGCGCTGCCGGTGGTGGTGGCGGTGGGAGATGAAACCGCCGACAAACTGATCGCCCGCCTGAAGCCGCTGGTGGAAGCACTGAAAGTAGGCCCGGGCTGCATGCGCGGCCAGGAAGAGAACGAGATGGGACCGGTGGTGTCTGATACCCACCAGAAAAAAGTGCTCGGCTATATTGATAAAGGCGAAAGCGAAGGGGCAAAACTGGTGGTCGATGGCCGCAAACTGCGCGTGCCGGGTTACGACACGGGCTACTATGTCGGCGGCACCCTGTTCGATCACGTCACCCCGGAGATGACCATCTGGCGCGAAGAGATCTTTGGCCCGGTGCTGGGGATTGTGCGCGCGGCGGACTATGACAGCGCTCTTGAGCTGGTCAACAGCCACGAGTTTGGCAACGGCAGCGCCGTTTTCACCAGCAACGGCCACACCGCGCGTGAATTCGTCCACGACGTGCAGGCGGGGATGGTTGGGGTGAACGTGCCGGTCCCGGTGCCGATGGCGTTCCACAGCTTCGGCGGCTGGAAGCGCTCGGTGTTTGGCGCGTTGAACGTCCACGGGCCGGACGGCGTGCGCTTCTACACGCGTATGAAGACCGCCACCGTACGCTGGCCGGCAGGGCAGCAGACCGTATCTGAATTCAGCATGCCGACGTTAGGTTAATCGGCGAAGGAGAGCGCCATGTCGTTACTGGCTAAATCGCGAAAAGAGGGACAGATCCAGCATATTACGCCGCAAAGCGCCGGTTGGCGCTATATCGGCTTTGATGTCTGGATGTTGAAAAAAGGGCAGACCGTGACGCTGGAGAGCGGCGATCGCGAGCTGTGCCTGGTGCTGGTCGCCGGGCTGGCGTCGGTGAAAACGCAACATGCCGATTTCCCGAATCTCGGTAAACGGATGTCGCCGTTTGAACGCACCCCGCCGTGGTCGGTCTACGTCCCGCCGCAGGATAAAGTCGAGGTGACTGCCGATTCCGATCTGGAGCTGGCGGTATGCAGCGCGCCGGGCAAAGGCAGCTTCCCGGCACGCCTCATTCGGCCGGAAGACGTCGGGGTAGAGCACCGTGGGAAAGGGCGCAACCAGCGTCGGGTGCATAATATTCTGCCGGACAGCGCCGAGGCGGACTGCCTGCTGGTGGTGGAAGTCTACACCGACGAGGGGGCCACCAGCTCGTGGCCGTCGCATAAGCATGATACCGCCCAGCCGGGCAAAGAGACGCAGCTGGAAGAAACCTACTATCACCGCTTCGATCCGCCGCAGGGCTTTGCCTTCCAGCGGGTCTACACCGACGACCGCAGCCTGGACGCCTGTATGGCGCCCTACAACCACGATGTGGTGATGGTGCCGCGCGGTTACCATCCGGTGGCAGCAATTGCCGGTTACGACAGCTACTATCTGAACGTGATGGCCGGGCCGGACCGGAAATGGCTGTTCACCTGGGAAGATGACCACGCCTGGATCAACACGCCGGAGTACCCGCGCCACGACTGACGTGCGGTGCAGAAGCGGATAAAGAAGGCCGGTTAGCATCGCTAACCGGCCTTCCTGTTTGAGAGCGGCGGGTGTTTTTTCGCGAAACGCTCCGCGGAATCCCACTCCCGACCCGGCAAGCGCAGCGCCGCCGGGGAGGATACCTCCGGCACCGTACCCGCCTTTGTGCCGGATGGCGCTACGCTTATCCGGCCTACGGCCTCCTCCCGTAAGCTCCTATACCCCAGGCCCGGTGCTGCTTTTATGCCGGGCGGCGGCTCACGCCTTGCCCGGCATACGGTTCGTGCGACCTGCCGTTAATTTATTCACCATTGTTGCTGAAACTGCCGGTGCTGACGGCCTCAAAATCGCTGAGACGTTCCCGGAAGGCCGGGGCAGCCCGCATGGATGCGGGCTGAGGGCCGTGTTTTGCACGGACGCTGCCTCGGCCCGACCCGAAGCCTGCAGGGATAAGTCGAAGGGACCGCGTAGCGGCGATTTTGCTGGCCGGAGCCCGGGGGTACAGGGGGCGGCGGCGACTGGCCGCCCCCTGTGCGCTCCCTGCGCCATGCCAGGCATAACGCAGAAGATTAACCGGGAGCGCAATGTGCGCTGAAATCACATGCGACAAACGCTTTACCCGGATTAATAGAGTTGCATACCAATAACATTATCTCCGGCACCCCGCAGGCCCATATACCCCAGGCCCGGCAAGCGCAGCGCCGCCGGGGAGGACACCAACGGCGCCATACCTGCCTTTGTGCCGGATGGCGGCTTCGCCTTATCCGGCCTACGGGAGCCTCCCGTAAGCCCATATACCCCAGGCCTGGCAAGCGCAGCGCCGCCGGGCAGGACACCGCAGACACCATACCCGCCTTTGTGCCGGATGGCGGCTTCGCCTTATCCGGCCTACGGGATCCTCCCGCAGGCCTATACTGCGCCGCCGAGTAACAAACGCCAGGCAGCCTATCTCACGCCTTCTGCTTGGCCTCGGACTCCTGGCTGCTGTTCAGCGCCAGCGAAACCGCCAGCGTCTGGGCCAGACACAGGGAAGCAACCTGCGAACGGAAGCCATCCACCTGCGCTTCACGCACCACAAAGCAGACATCGCTGAAAGCCGCCAGCGGGCTGACCTGGCTGTCGGTAATGGCGATCTGCCGCGCTTTGCGCTGCGCGCCCAGCTCCACCAGCTCGACCACTTCCCGGGCGTACGGCGAGAAGCTCACCGCCACTACCACGTCTTTCGGACCGACCAGGCTCAGCTGCTCGGTGAACATGCCGCCGAGGCCGTCGATCAGAAAGGCTTTGCGATCGAGGTGACGCAGCGCATAGGTCAGATAAGAGGCGACGCTAAACGACCGGCGCAGACCAATGACGTAAATATTTTCCGCCTCGCCCAGCAGGGCCACCGCGCGCTCCAGATCATCGCTGGAGGTCTGCATCGCCAGCTGCTGCAACGCCTGGTTGTTCACCATCGTGAACATATTGAGGATTTCCGTCGGCGTTTCCGGCGGGCTGGACTCATCGCTGGTGGTCTGGCGGAACAGACGGGCGCGCTCGGTATAGTTGGCGGTCTCTTCCATCAAATGTTGCTTGAACATCTGTTTCATTTCGTTAAAGCCGCTGAAGCCGAAGGCGTTGGCAAAACGAATCAACGTGGAAGGGGGAACATCCGCCTGTTGCGCAATGGAGGCCACGGTATCGAAAGCCACGCTATTGCTGTTATCAAGGATATAGCGGGCGACCTGTTTCAGGCGTTTGCTTAACGTATCGTAGCGACGCCTGATTTCATCCTGCAGGATGGTCAGCTGTGTTGGGTTATTGGCCATAGAGTGCGCTCTGGGAAAATGGAAGGAATATGGCTTCCAGTGTACCAAATGAAGCGAATTTTTCATTTATTGCGACGAAATACGCGATTCATTTCACGAAGAAACAGAAAAACGCCCGCTCCGCAAGGTGACGGAGACGGGCGTCGGGGGATCAGCGGCGGGCTTCGCGCCAGTAGCCAATAAGCGTCAGGTAGTTGCGTTTCACTTCCTCTATCAGGGCCTCATCGCTGAGCTCACCCTGCATCCAGCGCCGCGACGGCTGGCCAAAGATGGTGCGCCCGACGGCGAAACCTTTGATCATCGGGTGTGCGGCCGCCTCGGCGAAACCGGCGCGCAGTTTGTCGGAAGGCGCGTCAAGCCCGAGGATCAGGATCCCGCGGCTCCACGGATCTTCGCGCTCGATGAGGGCGGTGATCTGCTGCCAGCTGGCGCTGGAGAGCGGCGGCAGCTTCCACCAGTCCGGTTTGATCCCCAGCTGATAAAAGTGTTCCAGCATAGTGTGGTAATGGCGCTCGTCTTTGTCCGGGCCATTTTCCGGCAGGATCACCTCCAGCAGCAGTTCATGGCCTGACTTGTTACAGGCCTGCCAGACCTCGAGCAGCAGGGCGTCCTGCTCTGCACGCAGCGCCGCCGGGTCGTCCGGGTGATAGAAGACCAGGCATTTGACGACATGCTCCAGCGGCCAGTCGATCAGCTGCGAGCCGATGTTGCCATGCTCCAGACGCAGTGGTCGCGAGCTGGGCAGTTCGATAGGGCGCCCGATCCACCAGCCCTTGCCGGTAATGGCGTTGAGCGCACGCTGGCCGTAGGTGCCGTCGGCCAGAATGCCGCTGCGCTGATCGAGACCTGCCTCCTGCGCCGCCGCTTCGGCCGCGGCCAACAACAGCAGTTTGAGCTGCGGAATGCAGGCTTCGTCGCGCCCGGTCTCCCGCGCCAGATCGGCCAGCTGTTTACGATGGTCAAAGGCGAAAATGCACAGCTCCGGCCACTGCTGACGGCGGCTGGTGACCCGGTGCAGGTGGTTGAGGCGCTCGTCGACGTCCGGGCGCGGCACCGATTCGGCGCGCTGCAGGTAGTCGTCGAGTTCGACTTTGGTCGGCATCGCCGGCGCGCAGCCGTGGCGGGAGACCACCAGCGCCCCGCAGGCGTTGGCGTAACGGCAAGCCTGCTCCCAGCCTTCGTCGTTGAGCCAGCCGCGCAGCAGACCCGACATAAAGGCATCCCCGGCGCCCAGCACGTTGAGAACCTCCACGCGCACGCCCTGCTGTAGCGGCACCTGGTCCCAGCTGTCCGGGATGTCGCCTTCCAGCACCACGCAGCCCATCGGCCCGCGCTTGCAGACGAGAGTGGCTTTGGTGGCATTGCGCACATTTTTCAGCGCGGTCAGGGTATCGGTGCTGCCCCCGGCAATATGAAACTCTTCTTCGGTTCCCACCACCAAATCGAACAGATGCAGCACTTCCTGCAGCTGGCTGGTGACCGGTCCGGACTCAATGAAACGGGTTTCGCCATCGCCGAGCGAGGTGAGCCCCCACAGCACCGGACGGTAATCGATATCCAGCGCGGTACGCAGGCCGTGACGGCGGGCGTACTCCAGCGCCTTCAGCACCGCGGCGCGGGTGTTGGCGTGCGACAGGTGGGTGCCAGTCACCGCCAGCGCCCGGGAGGAGGCAATATACTCCTCGCTAATGTCGTCAGGCGTTAAGGCCATATCGGCGCAGTTATCGCGGTAGAAAATCAGGGGGAAGGTCTCCTGATCCTTAATCCCCAGCATCACCAGCGCGGTCAGGCGAGATTTGTCGGTAATCAGATACTCGGTATCCACCCCGGCGCGGTTGAGCGTTTCGCGCAGGAAACGGCCGTTGTGTTCATCGCCAACGCGCGCCAGCATGGCCGATTTCAGCCCCTGAATCGCGGTGCCAAAGGCCACGTTGCCGGAGGAGCCGCCCAGATATTTCGCGAAACTGGCAACGTCTTCTAGCCGCGAACCAATCTGCTGGGCATAGAGGTCGACGGCCACCCGACCTATACAGATGACGTCGAGCCGCTTTACTGCTGCATTCATAGCTAGGATTTCCTTTTTGGTGTCTGCTGCCTGGAAGGGTCGGGATCCCGACGTCGACTCCGTGAACAGCCTGAGGGTTATTGGTTACCCTTAGTTTGAGAAATAAATATTTCATTTGCAAATTCGTTCGAAATTAAAAAACCAAAAGTGTGAGGGATCTACCACTCTGCCGCACTGAGCCTCGCGCGAGCGCGGATCGCCCCCTCTGTCAACCCGGGGGAAAATGAAACGCCAAATGGCATCCATTTACCTATGATTTTTAAGGGGATATTGCCGTCTGGTGCGGCAAAAAAGGCCCCGAAAACGTGTCTGGAATGTAAGTGAAACGTATGAAATGGGTAGAGAGTTTGATCCTTCTCTCAAAATGAAATATTTCTTCTGTATTTGTATTTAATGAAAAAAATGTTTGCCTATAATCCACAGGTATTCCAGTGACGTGAACGACGGCCCCGGCGGCATCGGCGCGACGCCACACACAAATACTGAACAATAAGGATTGTGCATCATGGGCAAACTGAGACTGACAACGGCGCAGGCGCTGGTGAAGTTCCTCGATAACCAGTACCTGGAAGTGGATGGCGTAGAGCTGAAGTTCGTGAAAGGCATTTTCGCGATTTTCGGCCATGGCAACGTCCTGGGGCTGGGGCAGGCGCTGGAGCAGGACAGCGGCGATATGCGCGTCTATCAGGGGCGCAACGAGCAGGGGATGGCCCACGCGGCCACCGGTTTTGCCCGCCAGGCCCTGCGCCGGCAGATTATCGCCTGCACCTCCTCCATCGGTCCGGGAGCGGCCAACATGATCACCGCCGCCGGCACCGCCAGCGCCAACCGCATCCCACTGCTGCTGCTGCCGGGCGATGTCTTCGCCACCCGCCAGCCGGATCCGGTGCTCCAGCAGATTGAACAGAGCTACGATCTCAGCATCAGCACCAATGACGCTTTCCGCGCAGTCAGCAAATACTGGGACCGCATTACCCGCCCGGAACAGCTGATGAGCGCCTGCATCAACGCCATGCGCGTCCTGACCGACCCTGCGGAAACCGGCGCGGTAACGCTGTGCCTGCCGCAGGACGTGCAGGGCGAAGCCTGGGATTACCCAGAATCCTTCTTTGCGCGCCGCGTGCACCGTCTCGACCGCCGCCCGGCCAGCGCCGCGCAGCTGGCGGACGCCGTGGCGGCCATCAAAGGCAGCCGTAAACCGCTGATCGTCTGCGGCGGCGGGGTGAAATACTCCGGCGCGGGCGAAGCGCTGTCCCGTTTTGCCGAGCGCTACGGGGTGCCCTTCGCCGAAACCCAGGCCGGGAAGGGGACGGTGGTCTCTTCTCACCCCCTGAACGTCGGCGGCGTCGGCGAGACGGGCTGCCTGGCGGCGAACCTGCTGGCGAAAGAGGCCGACCTGGTGATCGGCGTCGGCACCCGCTTCAGCGATTTTACCACCGCCTCGAAATGGATTTTCCAGCACCCGGAGGTGCGTTTCCTGAATATTAACGTCAGCAACTTCGACGCCTGGAAGCTGGACGGCATTGCCATGCTGGCGGACGCCCGGGAAGCGATGACCGCTCTCGACGCGGCGCTGGCGGACAGCGGCTGGCAGGCCGGCTGGGGCGCGCAGATCGAGAGCGTGCAGAGCCATCAGTTAAAAGAGACCCAGCGCGTCTACCAGGCGGTGTGGCAGGAGAAATCCTTTGTGCCGGAGATCGACGATCATCTCGATCGTGAATCGGTGTATCGCGAGTTCCGCCAGATCACCGACTCCACCCTGACCCAGAGCAGCGTTCTTGGGGTACTGAATGAAACGCTGCCGGCCGAGGCGGTGATCGTCGCGGCGGCGGGCAGCCTGCCAGGCGATCTGCAGCGCGTCTGGCGCAACCGCGCGGAAAACACCTACCACGTGGAGTACGGCTACTCCTGCATGGGATATGAAGTCAACGCTGCGCTGGGCGTGAAGCTGGCGCAGCCGCAGAGCGAAGTCTACTCCCTGGTCGGCGATGGCTCGTTCATGATGCTCCACTCTGAGCTGGTCACCTCCCTGCAGGAGCGGGCGAAGATCAACGTCGTGCTGTTCGACAACATGGCCAACGGCTGCATCAACAACCTGCAGATGGAGCACGGGATGGACAGCTTCGGCACCGAGTTCCGCTACCGCCAGCCGGAAACCGGCCAGCTGCAGGGCGGCCTGGTGCCGGTGGACTTCGCCACCATCGCCGCCGGCTACGGCTGCAAAACCTGGCGCGTCACCACCCTGGACGAACTGCGCCATGCGCTGGACGCCGCCCGTCGCGAAACGGTCAGCACTCTGATTGATATTAAAGTGCTGCCGAAGACCATGGTGCACAAATACGGCAGCTGGTGGAACGTTGGGGTCGCCCAGACGGCGCTCTCTGAGCGGATCCGCAAGGTGGCGCAAATGATTAATGAAAAGCGCGCCCAGGCGCGTGATTACTAAAACGAACATCCACTCTGAATCCTACAGACTTACGGAGAAAACCATTATGTCGCTCAAATTAGGTGTCATCGGCGCTGGCGCTATCGGTAAAGAACACATCCGTCGCTGCACCCAGGTTCTGCAGGGCGCCACCGTTGTGGCGGTGTCTGATATCAATGCCGACAACGCCCGCGCGGCGGTCGCGCTGCCGGGCGTGCAGGCGGAAGTCTACGCCGACGGTCACGACGTGATTAACGCCAGCGATGTCGATGCCATCCTGGTCACCTCCTGGGACCCGACCCACGAAGAATACACCCTGGCCGCCATCGCCGCCGGTAAGCCGGTATTCTGCGAAAAACCGCTGGCGATGACCGCGGAAGGCTGCCGCCGCATCGTCGATGCCGAAATGAAGGCCGGCCGTCGTCTGGTGCAGGTTGGCTTTATGCGCCCGTACGACGAAGGCTATCTGGCGCTGAAAAAAGTGATCGACGATGGTGATATCGGCGCACCGCTGATGCTGCGCTGCGCCCACCGCAACCAGTCGGTCGGCGAGAACTACACCACCGATATGGCGATCACCAACACCCTGATCCACGAGCTGGACGTGCTGCGCTGGCTGCTGAACGATGACTACCGTTCCGTGCAGGTGCGCTTCCCGCGCTCCACCTCGCACATCCATGCGCGCCTGAAAGATCCGCAGATCGTCTCCTTTGAAACCAAAAAAGGCATCCTGATCGACGTCGAAGTGTTCGTGAACTGCCAGTACGGGTATGACATCCAGTGCGAAGTGGTCGGCGAGACCGGGATTGCCCGTCTGCCGGAGCCGTCTGCCGTCCAGATGCGCAAGTCCGCCAACCTGTCGACCGCCATTCTGACCGACTGGAAAGACCGCTTTATCAAAGCCTACGACGTCGAGCTGCAGGCCTTTATCAACGACGTCAAAGCCGGTCAGCTGCACGGCCCGTCGGCCTGGGACGGCTACGCGGCGTCGGTGGCGGCGGACGCCTGCATTAAAGCGCAGGGAACCAGCGAGCCGGTTGAAGTGACGCTGCCTGAGTGCCCGGCATTCTACAAACGTTAAGCACGTTTTACTGACGGAACTTCTTTGCACAGGTAACGACGATGAAAATTGCTTTTGATGTGGATGTCATTAAGGACCTCGGGATCACCCGCATGGTCCATCAGGTAGCGGAGTGGGGCTACAAGTACATTGAACAGTCGCCGCACCCGCAGATTAACCCGTTCTACAAGCACCCGCGCGCCAGCCGGGAGATCATGGCGGAGTACAAGCAGGCGCTGCGCGATACCGACCTTGAGCTGTCGTCGTTTATCTGCGTCTACCGCTGGTCCGGCCCGGACGAACTGCGCCGTCAGGCGGCGGTGAAAAACTGGAAACGGCTGGTGGAAATTGCGGTGGAGATGGGCGTTCAGGTGATCAACACCGAGTTCTCCGGCGATCCGAATCAGCCTGAGATCTGCGATGAAATGTTCTATCGCTCAATGGAAGAGCTGTTGCCGATTTTTGAGCGGGAAGGCATCCGCGTGGAGATCCAGGCGCATCCCTGGGATTTCTGCGAAGAGAACAATGAAACCGTCGATATCGTGAAGTCGTTCCGCAGCGATAACGTGAAGTACGTCTACAGCGTGCCGCACACCTTTTTCTACGACAAAGGCGTCGGCGACGTGGCGAGCATGCTGCGCTATGCCGGGAGCGATCTCTCCCATGTCCTGATTGCGGACACCCGCAACCATACGAAACATTGCCGCTATATCGTTAACCCGCCGGGCGTGGATGCCGTGGTGCACCAGCACGTAGGCGTCGGGGAAGGGGATGTGGATTTCGACGCGCTATTCCGCACCCTGCGCGAAATGAAATTCGCCGAGCAGACCTTCAAGGTCGGCGGGGAGCCGATTGTCGCCACCTCGCTGTTTGGCTACCCGGAAAAAATGAAATACCAGGCAGTGGAAACCCGTGAACTTATTGAACGTGAATTGCTGCGCCGCTAAGGCGCAGCGGCAGGAGCCCTACTATGAACAAAGATAACGTCAAACTGGCTATCGCCCCGATCGGCTGGACTAACGATGATATGCCGGAGCTCGGCAGCGAAAACACCTTCCAGCAGATCGTCAGCGAAATGGCGCTGGCCGGCTTTACCGGCAGCGAAGTCGGCAGCAAATATCCGCGCGACCCGGCGGTTCTCAAGCCGATGCTGGATATCCGCGGCATTCAGATCTGCAACGCCTGGTTCAGCACCTTTTTCGCCAACGGCCAGCGGGAAAAAACCATTGATGAATTCGTCAATCACATGAACTTCCTTCATGCGATGGGTGCGAAAGTGATTGGCTGCTCCGAGCAGAGCGGCAGCATCCAGGGGCTGGATAAACCGATCCTCGGCGATGCGAAGCCGTGCTTCAGCGACGAAGAGTGGCAGCGGGTGGCAGAAGGCTACAACACCCTCGGCCGTCTGGCGGCGGAGAAGGGGATGCAGGTCTGTCTGCATCACCACATGGGCACCGGCATTCAGACCACCGCGGAAATCGACAAATTTATGTCGCTGGTGGACGAGCGCGTCTTCCTGCTGTTCGACACCGGCCACGCCTGGTATTCCGAAGGCGGCGAAGCGCCGATGCTGGCGATCCTCAAAAAGTATCTGCCGCGCATCAACCACGTTCACCTGAAAGACGTCCGTCCGCCGGTGATCGACCAGGTGCGCCGCGACGGCCTGTCGTTCCTCGACGGCGTGAAAAAAGGCACCTTCACCGTCCCGGGCGACGGGGTGATCGATTTCCGTCCGGTGTTCAAGCTGCTGGACGACTTTGGCTATAAAGGCTGGATGGTAGTGGAAGCCGAGCAGGATCCTGCTCTGGCCAATCCTTTCGAATACGCCGTCAAAGCGCGCAAATATATTCGCGAAACGGCAGGGATCTAATCGTTGTGACATTTTCAGGCCATACCGGGTATGGCCTGCTTTTTTCCTTTCACAACCGGACCCAGGGCTTAACCACAGCGCCGGACAGTTCCCTCTCCCTCAGGGAGAGGGCCAGGGTGAGGATGGCGATGACGGGTAAAGCGTCACTTCACTTCCGCCAGCGCGGTCTTATCCACATACGGTTTCATCAGCGCGTCGGCTTCCTTCTGCGCCGCCTGCACCGCCGCTTCCGGCGTCACTTTGGCATCGTTAACCACCGCCGCCAGCTGGTTCTCCATCGCCTTACGCACCGCCACGGTCTCCCAGGTGGAGTACCACGGATGGGCGTACTTCAGCTGCTCAAGGGCGATCGCCGCCCGCGGATCCTGCTGCAGATAGGCCTTCATCTCCGGCGTATCGTATGACGCCTTGCGCGGCGAGAAGTAGCCGGTGAAGCGGCTCCACGCGCCGTTCACCTCGGGGCTCACCAGATAGGTCAGGAACTGATACGCCGCTTTCTTCTGCGCATCGCTGATGCCTTTAAAACTCACCAGGCTGGCGCCGCCGATCGGCACCGCGCGCTGCTCTTTGGCCGGCAGCATCGCCACCCCAAGCTCAAAATCTTTGCTGTTCTCGCGCATAAAGCCCAGCGCGCCAGTGCTGAGCATCGCCATCCCGAGCTTGCCGGAGAAGAACGCGGCGCTGATCTGCTTCGAGTTCAAGACCCCGGACGGCATCACCTTGTCCTTGTAGATCAGATCCTGCCAGAAGCGCAGAGCGCCGATGGCGGTCGGCGAGTTGTAATAGACCTCGCCCGGATAGTCTTCGTTAAAGTATTTCCCGCCGTTGGCCCGCACCAGCGCCGAGAAGATCCAGCCGCCGTAGTCGTCGTTGGTCGACGGCAGCATGATCCCCCACTGGCCTTTGCTCTCGTCGGTCAGCTTTTTTGCATCGGCCAGCAGCTCGGCCCAGGTCTGCGGCGGCTGTTTGATCCCGGCCTGATCGAACATCGTCTTGTTGTAGTAGAGGATCGGCGTCGAGTTATGGAACGGGATCGCATAGGTGGTGCCCATCACCTGGGCGTTCTTATGCATCGCGGGCCAGAATTCCTTGTGCAGAAAATCGCCGGCCTTTTGATCGCCATATTTAAACAGCTCATCCATCGGCAGGATCTCATCCTTCAGCGCCAGATCGGTGGTGAAGTTGGCGGACATGATCACCAGCGCCGGCGGCTGGCCGGCCTTCTGCGCCGATTCGGCTTTGATCTTGGTGGTGTCGTAGTTGCCGGTGAAGATCCCGCGCACTTCAACATCCTGCTGCGAGTCGTTGAATTGCTTAATGACGCGGGTCATCTCCATGGTCAGCTTGCCGTCCACCGGCGCCGGGAACATGAAGTCTATTTTTTCTTTCGCCAGCGCCGCGCCGCTCAGGGCAAGACTGAGCCCAACCGCGACTAGCGTGAGGGGTTTAAACATGATTACACTCCATCAGTAAATTATGCTGGGTCTCAGCATGAAAAAGATGCACATCGGCAGGCGAAAAGCCGACCAGTAGCGACTCGCCTTTCTCCGGCACCGTACCGCGGTGGCGGCGGCTAAAGCGCAGGGTGCCGATCGGGGTGCTGACGTGGAGCAGGTAATCGGCCCCCATCAGTTCTCGTTGCAGAACGGTGGCCGGGAGGCGCAGATGGCCCTCCTCCACGCGGTCGGTAATATGTTCCGGGCGAACGCCCAGCCAGACGCGGGTCTGATCCCGGTGGCGCGGCGGCAGCGGATGGCGCTGTTCTCCCAACAGTACTTCACCGTTGGCGCAGGGCAGCGACAGGAGGTTCATCGCCGGCGAACCGATAAACCCGGCGACGAACAGGTTGGCCGGGTTGGCGTACAGATACTCCGGGCGCCCGACCTGCTGTACGTGGCCGCCGTTCATCACTACGATGCGGTCGGCCATCGACATCGCCTCGGTCTGGTCGTGGGTCACATAGATGGTGCTGGTTTTCAGCTGCTGGTGGAGCGCCATAATGCTGTCGCGCACTTCGCTGCGCAGGCGGGCGTCGAGGTTGGAGAGCGGCTCGTCCATCAGGAACAGCCGCGGATTGCGCACGATCGCCCGGGCCATCGCCACCCGCTGGCGCTGGCCGCCGGAGAGCTTCGCCGGTTTGCGGTCGAGCAGCGCCTCCAGCTGCAGCATCTGCGCCACTTTGTCCACCCGCGGCTGCCAGCTGCTTTTCTCTTCCTTGCGCACCTTCATGCCGAAGGTGATGTTGTCGCGCACCGACAGATGGGGGAACAGGGCATAGTTCTGGAAGATCATCGCGAAGTTGCGCTCGCGCGGCGTGGTGGCGGTGATGTTCTCATCATGCAGCCAGATTTGTCCTTCGCTGACCGGCTCCAGCCCGGCGAGCAGGCGCAGCAGGGTGCTTTTCCCGCAGCCCGACGGGCCGACCAGCACCACGAATTCGCCTTCGTGAATATCCAGCGACAGGGCGCTGAGCGCCGGTTTGCCGTCGAAACGTTTACTGATGTTTTGCAGACTGAGCATGGCGGTTAGCGCTCTTCCGTTGGGCAACTGATGTTTTCGTCGTACAGCCACGGCCCGGCGTAGTGGGCCAGCGAGTGCTGATAGCTCACCCACTGCTCACCGACCTGACGGTGCATCAGGCACGAGGCCGGAGAGAGGTCGTAATAGGGCCGGGTGTCTTCGTGGCAGTACGGCACCTGATGAACGGTGCCGGGAATGGTGGAGATCAGCGCCTGGCGATACTGGGTCATGGTCAGGCTGTGGTTATGGCCGCAGAAGATGCGCGTCAGCGACGGGAAACGCTCCACCAGCGCCAGCAGACGGTGGCCGTTTTCGCAGGCGATCGGGTCCATCTGCGCATTGCCCAGCGGCAGCGGCGGGTGGTGCATAAAGATCGTTGCCGGTTTGTCGCCGCCCTCGAACAGTTGCGCCTCCAGCCAGCTGATGGTCTCGTCGGTCAGCCAGCCTTTTGACGTGCCGGCATGACTGGAGTCGATAAACAGCAGGCGGGTGGCGAAGTCATCCACCACATAGCGCATATTTTGCGGATCGTTTCCCAGCTGCGGGCACAGCGGATGAAGATGCTCGAGAAAATGGGCTTTGTCGTCGTGGTTGCCGGGGATCAGATACAGCGGATAGTTCAGGCTGCCGAGGATCTGGCGGGCCACCTGATACTCCTCCGGGCGGCCGCAGTTGACGATATCCCCGCTCACCACCACCGCGTCCGGGCGCTCGCGCAGCGCGTTAAGCTGGGAGACCACGTCGGCGTTGGCGGCATTGACGTCGATAAAGCCGTACAGCTTCTCGCCGCGGCTGCGGAAATGGGTATCGGAAATGTGCGCTAACAGCATGAATCACTCCTTATTTGATCCCGGAGAAGCCGAAGCTCCGCAGGAACTGTTTCTGAAAAAGGATGAACGCCAGCATCAGCGGCAGGCAGACCATCAGCGTCCCGGCGCCGATGGTGCCCCACTGGCCGCCGGATTCGGCGCCCATGGCGAAGGAGACCAGCCCGACGGTCAGCACCTGCTTATCGGGATCGTTGAGCATCATCAGCGGCCACAGGTACTCGTTCCAGTGGTAGGTAATGCTGACGGTGGCGAAGGCTAGCACCGACGGCCAGGACATCGGCAGCAGCACGCGGAACAGCACCTGCCACCAGCGGCAGCCCTCCATCAGCGCCGCCTCTTCCAGCTCTTTCGGAATGGCGAGGAACGCCTGACGCATCAGGAACACGCCGAACGCCGAGGTGAAGTAGGGCATCATCACCCCGGTGAGGGTGTTGAGCAGGCCGAAGGTTTTCAGGGTCAGCATGTTCGGCACCATCATCACCACCGGCATGATCATCAGTTGCACCAGGAACAGGAGAAACAGCGTCTGCTTGCCGCGAAACTCGTGACAGGCGAAGACGTACCCGGCGGTGGTGATGGTCAACAGCTGCACGCAGAAGGTGCCGAAGGTGAAGATAAGGGTATTGGCATACAGGCTTAGCCAGTCGGCGCTCTGCCAGGCGTCGCGGAAGTTATCGAGGGTCAGCGGCAGGCGCGGCAGCAGCGACGCCATATCGTCGCCGAAGGTGGTGGCGCTGAACGAGGTCGCCAGCATCCAGATAAACGGGCTGACCCACAGCAGCGCCAGGCAGCACATTAATACTGTGAGCGTAAAGGGCGACGAGCGGCGCAGGCGCAGCCACAGCGGACGGGCGGCGGCGGGCGTGCGGACCAGCAGCGGCGAGATTTCAGCGCTCATAGTGGGCTCCTTTCTCCAGCAGTTTCAGGTTAATCAGCGAGAAGGCGAACAGCCCGGCCAGGGTGAGGAAGGTGGCGGCGGAGGCTTTACCGAGGTCGTGGGTATCCCAGGCGAGATTCTGGATGTAATAGAGCAGCACGGTGGTGGCGTTGTCCGGCCCGCCGCGGGTCATCACCGCCACATGGTCAATCTGGGCGATGGAGTAGATCAGTGCGGTGGTGATCACAAAGCTCAGGGTCGGGCGCAGCAGCGGTAGCGTGACCTTAAAAAAGACCTGCGTGCGGGTAGCCCCCTCCATCAGCGCCGCTTCCCGCGTCGAGGCCGGAATGCTCTGCAGCCCGGCGAGGAAAAACAGCATGTAGTAGCCGGCGAACTTCCACACGCCGATCAGCGCCAGGGCCAGCAGCGCGCTGTTGCTGCGTCCCAGCCAGTTGTTGTTCATCGGCCCGAACAGCTTCGCCAGATAGTGATCGAGCAGGCCGAGGCCGGGCATAAAGATAAACAGCCACAGCGCGGCGGCGCTGACCATCGGGATAATCATCGGGAAGAAAAAGGCGGTGCGCAGCCAGCGGTTGACGCGATGGTTCTCGCTCAGCGCCACCGCCAGCAGCAGGGCGAGGGTCACCCCGGGCACCACCGTCAGCAGGATATAGAGCAGGTTATTGCCCAGCGACTGCCAGAAGACGTTATCGGCAAACAGGCGGGTGAAGTTATCCAGCCCGACGTACTGCGCGCCGTCGCTGGCCATGCGGGTATCAAACAGGCTGTCATACACCGAACGCCCCAGCGGGAACCAGGTAAACAGCAGTAAAAACAGCAGGGAAGGCGACAGGATCAGCCAGGGAAGCCAGGTCTTTCTCATGGTGACGCGCATCTCGTTCAGCCATTTATCGAAGCCCGGATTGTGGGAAGCAATGACTACAGAGGCATGGCGGGGAGATGACGGTTTGATGAAGCGACGGGGAAAACGCCGGGCGAGCGGGCCGCCCGGCGGGAGAGAACCATCAGAAGTCGGCTTTCAGCACCGCGCGGTAGCGGGCTTTGCCTTCGCGAACGTGCTTCAGCGCTTCGTTAATTTGCGACATCGGGAACAGCTCGGTGGTCGGAGCCACTTTGCTGCGCCCGGCAAACTTCATCAGCGTGCGCAGTTCGGACGGATTACCGGTCGCCGAGCCGGAGATGCTGCGGTCGCCGCCGATCAGGGTAAAGGCCGGCACCGGGAACGGCTTCATCACCGCGCCGACGGTATGGAAGTTGCCGCCGTAAGCCAGGGCTTCGAAGTACGGCTGCCAGTCGAGGTCCACCGCCACGGTGTTGATGATCAGGTCGAACTGACCGGCCAGCGCTTTTAAGGCTTCCGGATCGCGGCTGTTGACCACGCGATCGGCGCCCATCGCCAGCACTTCCTGCTCTTTGGCCGGGTTGGAGCTGAAGGCGGTCACTTCCGCGCCCATCGCCCGCAGTAGCTTAATAGCGATATGGCCGAGGCCGCCGATGCCGATCACCCCGACGCGGCTGGTGGCGGTCACGTGGTGGGTCAGCAGCGGTTTAAAGACGGTGATGCCGCCGCACAGCATCGGGCCGGCGGACGCCAGATCGATGCTCTCCGGCAGGGGGATCACCCACTGCCAGTCGGCGCGCAGCTTATTGGCGAAACCGCCGCGGTTGAGAATGGTCGGCACCGAGCCTTCCAGACAGTTGATCTGGTTGCCGCTGATGCAGGCGTCGCAATGACCGCAGCTGCGCGCCGTCCAGCCGATGCCGACCTTCTGGCCAATCTTCAGCCCTTTATCCTGCGCCGCGCTGCCCAGCGCCGCCACCCGGCCAATCACCTCGTGACCGGCCACCAGCGGGTAGCTCGACATCCCCCATTCGTTGTCGATCATCGACAGGTCTGAATGGCAGATCCCGCAGTATTCCACTTCAACTTCGACATCTTCCGGCTGTAGCTCGCCGGCATCGTACTCCCACAGCGACAGATCGGCGCCCGCTTCTTTGGCGGCGTAGCTTTTAATGATGGTCATGTTCATTTCCTTGGGGTTGGCGTGATAACCCAGAAAGTGTAGAGCATGGTATTCCCCGGCGCTTGGCAATCGGAGGGGTCGCGAAGCGGGCGGACCAGCCGCCCGTTAAGGTCAGCGGCTGGCCAGCGGCCACTGATTAAGCTGGATGCCGCGCTGCGGGGCGTTCTCGGCAAAATCATCCAGCACCGCCCGCACGTCCGGGTCGAGGTAGCCGACGCTGTCGTGCTCGACGATCACCACGCTCTTTTCCGGAATCTTCGCCAGCAGGGCCAGCAGATGCGGATTGTGCATAAAGGTCAGATTCTGCTGGATGCGCAGCACGTAGTGGTCATCGTAGCGCGCCAGCTGCAGCGAGTGGCGATGGCTGCGCCAGAGGCTGAACGCCATCTGGGTGGCAAGACCAATCCCAATCCCCGCCAGCATGCCGCAGGCGATAATCCCGCCGATGGTGGCGAGGAACGGAACGTACTGCGCCGCCCCCTGGCGGAACTGCTCGATGAACAGCCGCGGCGTCGCCAGCTTATAGCCGGTATAGAGCAGCACGGCGGCGAGGCTGGCGAGCGGGATTAAGGTCAGCAGGCCGCTGAACCACAGGCCGCAGATCAACAGCAGCACGCCGTGGATAAAGATCGACAGTTTGCTCTGCGCGCCGTTGCTGACGTTCACCGAGCTGCGGACGATCACCGCGGTGATCGGCATCGCCCCGAGTACGCCGGAGAGCAGGTTGCCGACGCCCTGGGCGACCATTTCACGGTTCGGCGAAGGCGGCGGGTTTTGCGGACGCAGCTTTTTCAGCGCCTCCTGGCTGAGCAGGGTTTCGAGGCTGGCGACCAGCGCCAGGGTTACCGCCACCACCCACACCGACGGATTGCGCCACGCGCTCCACGCCGGAGATTCCAGCTCGCCCAGCAGGTCGCCGAGGCTGCCGAACGCCGGCAGGGTAATACGCGGCAGAGCGGCCAGCTGCTGCGGCGCAAAATGGGTCAGCAGCAGGGTGGTCACGCAGCCGAGCAGGACGGCGATCAGCGGCCCGGGGATCCAGCGCAGGCTCTTCACCCGGCGGATAAGCGGCGAGCCCCACAGCCAGAGCACGAGCAGGCCGCCCGCGGCGACGGCAATCGCAGTGACGGAGAAAGCGGCGTTGCCCTGAACCACTTCGGCAAGTCCGGTCTCTTCCGCCGTGCCGAGCGCGACGGGGATCTGCTGCATAATCAGCAGGATGCCAATCGCCGCCAGCATGCCTTTGATGACGCTGGCGGGAACCAGCGAGATAAAGCGCCCGGCCCGCAGGATGCCGAACAGCAGCTGCAGCGCGCCGGCCAGCACCAGCGCCATCAGGAAGAGGGAGAAGGAACCCAGGGATTCAATAGCGGCGACGACGATGGTGACCAGTCCGGCGGCGGGGCCGCTGACGGCGAAGCGGGAAGGGCTGAGGGCGGTGACGACCAGGCCGCCGATGATGCCGGTCAGCAGGCCGACGAAGGGCGGTAAGCCGCTGGCCTGGGCGATGCCGAGGCACAGCGGCAGGGCGACAAGGAAGACGACGATGCCGGCGAGAGAGTCCTGACGAAGCGTGTTCATGGGGCGTGCTCCTGCGGTGAGAGGTGTTCGACGAGGGTGGTTAAATGGCCGGAAGCCAGATCGTAGACGCAGCCGTGCAGGCTGAGCGGTCGCCCGCTGGCGAGCACCGTCTGCACCGGTTCACTCTCCAGCAGACGGGCGAACTGGGCGCGAACGTTGGCTTCCACCAGGGCGTCCAGCGCATGACGAGAGCGCTCCGCGTCGGCGCTGGCGCTGGCACTGGCGCCGGGGGAGGCCGCAACACAACATTCATCAGCGATCTGCGCAATTTCGTGATGCAGGGTGTGGCGCAGCTGGCCGATGCGGCGAGCCAGCGCCGAGGACTCGTGCGCCAGCGGCAGGGTGGGCAGGGAGAGTGCCGCCTGCACCCCGCCGCAGCCGTAGTGGCCGCAGAGCACCACCCGCTCCACCTCAAGGTAGTCGAGGGCATACTGCAGGACGCTCATGACGTTGTCGTCGGCGGGATCGAGCATGTTGGCGATATTGCGGTGGACAAAGAGCTCGCCGGGCTGGCTGCCGGTGAGCACCTCGGCGGGCACGCGGCTGTCGGAGCAGCCGATCCACAGCGAGTGGGGCCGCTGCCCGTCGATCCATTTTTCGAAATAGTCCGGGTCATGCTGACATTTCTGCAGCGCCCAGCTGCGGTTGCGGGCCAGCAAAGGTTTTAACGTCGTCACAAGTATTCTCCTGAGTTAATTCATCGAGTGAATATGTCCATCAAGACTCGTACAGCGACTAGTAAAAATAGTGTTTACCGGAACCCTTCACGCCTGAGGAAAATCCTGGAATAAACGGCAAAAAGAAAACTTTTCATTAATGTAAAGTTATAAAAATATTGATGAAATTAATGTTTTGCCGCGGAGCGGATGAATAACAAAAAGGCATTGAATAAAACTTTCTGGAATATATGGGAATGGTGGCGGGTGGGGTGGGGGGAATAGTTGGGGAGTGGATATTGGGGATGGGTGGGGAGCGTTGGGTTGGGTTGAGTGATGTGGGAGAGAATTATGTGAGAAAAATTTGAGATGAATTTGAGTGGGGTCTGGGAGGAGCAAGGGGGAAAGGGGGAAAGGAGAAAGGGGAGTGGCTGGCAGGTGGAGTTGGGTTTGCGGGAGGGTGAGAGAAGGGTTGCTGGTGGCCGTCGCGCTATGGAACTACAGTAAAAGGTGACGCCGCGCAGGATAGCGCTGTTTTTTTCGACACTTAGCGCAATGACGTCACGCTGTCGCTTGCATGACCGCCGCCGACAGGTATAATCCAGAACGTTTCCGCATCCCCTTCAGTGCCGAAGTGGCGAAATCGGTAGACGCAGTTGATTCAAAATCAACCGTAGAAATACGTGCCGGTTCGAGTCCGGCCTTCGGCACCATTAGTACTTCCAAGACCATCCGAGAAAGTCCAATTATCCCTTAAAAATCAATGCTTGAAGCGATTTTTATGTCCTGAGTCGTCCGAGGTTGTCCGTTGAAATCCGGATGTCATTGGGGGCATAATTGGGGGCATCTTAACTTCGATTAGAAATATGCCCCCAAAATGAAGCTCAACGCCAGGCAGGTAGAGACCGCAAAGCCCAAAGACAAAACCTACAAAATGGCCGATGGCGGCGGTTTGTATCTCGAAGTTTCGGCTAAGGGGTCTAAATACTGGCGCATGAAATACAGACGCCCCTCTGACAAAAAAGAGGATCGCCTTGCTTTTGGTGTTTGGCCTACTGTGACGCTTGCTCAGGCAAGAGCCAAGCGCGACGAAGCTAAAAAGCTGTTAGTACAGGGCATGGACCCAAAAGCCGAACAGAAAGAAGCTCAGGCCGAGAATTCGGGTGCATATACTTTCGAAACCATTGCTCGCGAATGGCATGCCAGTAACAAGCGCTGGAGTGAAGACCATCGATCGCGCGTTCTTCGCTATCTTGAGCTTTATATCTTCCCTCATATCGGTTCATCCGACATTCGCCAGCTCAAAACCAGCCACCTGTTATCCCCGATTAAAAAAGTTGATGCCAGTGGCAAACATGACGTCGCACAGCGTCTTCAGCAGCGTGTCACGGCCATTATGCGTTATGCCGTACAGAACGATTACATCGACTCTAACCCGGCCAGTGATATGGCTGGTGCTTTATCAACAACCAAAGCACGACACTATCCTGCTTTACCCTCTAGCCGTTTCCCTGAGTTTCTTGCTCGTCTTGCCGCATATCGTGGCCGTGTAATGACGCGGATCGCGGTTGAGCTTTCCTTACTAACTTTTGTGCGTTCCAGTGAGTTACGTTTCGCGCGTTGGGATGAGTTCGACTTCGATAAATCTCTTTGGCGTGTACCTGCAAAGCGAGAAGAAATTAAAGGCGTGCGTTACTCATACCGTGGCATGAAGATGAAAGAGGAGCATATCGTTCCGCTTAGTCGGCAGGCGATGATTTTGTTAGCCCAGTTAAAGCAGATTAGTGGTGATAAAGAGCTGCTTTTTCCGGGTGATCATGACGCAACTAAGGTTATGAGTGAAAACACAGTAAACAGCGCATTGCGTGCGATGGGATATGACACGAAAACAGAGGTCTGCGGGCATGGGTTCAGGACGATGGCGCGTGGTGCGCTCGGTGAGTCAGGGTTATGGAGCGATGATGCAATAGAACGTCAGTTGAGCCACACTGAGCGTAATAATGTCCGTGCGGCTTACATTCACACATCAGAGCATTTGGATGAACGTCGATTGATGGTTCAGTGGTGGGCTGATTATCTTCAGATGAACATAAAAAAATCCATCACTCCTTATGATTATGCAAAATCTTTTAGCATGTAAATCTACTTCAGCCTTCATTTTGACATGTAAGACATCGCACTTCGAAACTACACAGTAAGATTAAGATGGATTGAAAGGATTACTGTATGGATATACAATATTGTTTATGTGAATAATTAGCCGACAGTGATAAAAAAAATGAATAATAAATATAATGTTTTTCAAATGGATGCTGTTGATTTCCTTAAGACTCTGAAAGATGATTCATTAGACTTAGTCATTACTGACCCTGCTTATGAGTCACTTGAAAAACATCGGAAAGTCGGCACAACAACAAGATTAAAAAATAGTACGAAATCAAGTAATGAGTGGTTCGAAATCTTTCCTAATGAACGATTCGAAGAGTTGTTTAGAGAAATCTATAGGGTCATGAAAAAAAATACACATTTTTATCTTTTTTGTGACCAGGAAACAGCGTTTTACGCTAAGCCGGTGGCTGAGAAGGTGGGGTTTAAGTTTTGGAAACCCTTAGTTTGGGATAAACAACGTATAGGGATGGGCTACCATTACCGTGCGAAGTATGAGTTCATTCTATTCTTTGAGAAGGGAAAACGAAAACTTAACGATCTTTCTATTCCTGATGTCCTCTCTTGCCCAAGAATTTTGAAGGGATATCCTACAGAAAAACCCTCAAAGCTTATGGAAATATTGCTAAAACAAAGTAGTATTGCTGGTGAAATTGTCTGCGATCCATTTATGGGAGCCTGCCCGGTAGGTGTTGCTGCTCTAGAAAATGATAGATTCTTTCTGGGTAATGACCTTAGCAAAGAATCGCTTAGGATTGCGACTGAGAGGCTTAACTCTTTGATAAATTGAGGGATTGATATGGATTATTCTGAATATCCTTGGCCGGCTGATTTTCCTGAGTATGTTCCTCCTGAAGATGCAGTCGATGCTACAGGAGAAGCTTTTCGGATCGTGGCAAATGACCCGCCGACTGACAAGGACTTTGTGGGGCATAACCAGGAACCTTACGTTAAAAAAACAGGTAAGCTTAGGCCTAGCGATTATGGTACATCCATGTTCAGGGACTTTGAGCAGGTGCAGTGTGCAAGAAATTTTCACGCTGCTTTACGGAAAAAAAAGATTGCAATTGGCACACTTGAACCTGTTCATGGTAAAGCGTCAAAACCAAATAAAAAATCTCATTTCGAAACTTGGTTAAGACTAAATACTCGAATTGAAAATAATTTTAAGATAGTAGGTTAATTATGTATTACTTACCAATTACGAATGAACTTGGTGAGCTTTCTATAGAGAAAATCTATAGTTTTTATGATGTGCCAAGGACATTTTTAGCGAAGAGCGCAAAAACTAAAGAGTTCTATTTAGTCTATTGGTTTGATGAGTCTGATAGTTTTGATTCATGGTATTATGCACCGATGAATAACTTAGAGATTTCTAATCTTGATTCTGGACTTATTCAAGTTAGAGATTTTTTTATTAATAAAAATGTTATTGTTATATCAACTCCGTATGATTTATCTGACTGCAAAGTAGATGTTCTTCCTTATCGGGATATTGACTCAGAAACGCTTCCGCCAGCTGGCTATTTTATAGCATTAGATGAGGATGGTGAGTTTTCTGTTGTCTATAATGATGAGAGAGAGATATTAAATAATGTCCATGAAATAAGAATTTATCGTGACCGAAGCGAAAAGAATATTGAGTGGGAGCCAATCCAAAAAATTGTTAATACTTGGAATTCTTTATATAACAAAGTAGCCAAAGTTATTTGTAATGATGACTTTTCACTTATACCTTATACTTCATCCATAGGTTCTTATAAATCAAAATTCATCGCCGAGAATAATGACGTTTTCATAAGCAATTTCATTGAATTTCTTTCTGTTTTGAAATCATCTGAACTTGATTACGAGGCAATTAAAGGTCTTGGTGTTGATTTGGATGATTTTGAGGCTTTACTCTCCAGTTTAAGAACTTACAACTATAAATTAGAAGTTAGGTCAAATGCTGGGGCATCTTTATTTACCATAGATGCAAAAAAATTAGCATCTGAAAAAGAGAAAATTCAAGAGCATAACCAAAGATACTTTTCTAGTGAGCTTGTCCCCCAAGCTGATGATATCCATAGGGTTATTAAGTTTGTTCGTTCTGTTGGTAATAATGAGTTATTCAATGAAGAGTCTGAGGGTATTACTCCGCGGCAAATAAATTATTACAAGCACGCAGCGAAGTTGTTGGGTTTGGTTAAAACTAATGGTTTTGTTCTCCAACCTCTTGGCTGGAAAGTTTTTTATGCTCAAAACTCCAAGGAGCAAATATCTTTGCTGGCAGAAGCATTCGAAAACTCAGATTGTGGTTGGGCTTGGATGAAATATTGTGGTGTGGAGAAGATCACCGAAATTGATGAGTCTACCGCTGCAGAGTTTCTTATCGAAAAAGCTAATGGATTAGCAGTGGACACAGCTAAGCGTCGCTCAAAAACTTTGTCTTCATGGGTTAAAGAATTTAAATCGGCTTTATGATTTGAAGTGGCTTGAATTCAATGGGGAGGTATTCCCCATTGAATCTCTTTGCATCTTATTCTAAAGTCAATTTACCTTTGGTTGTTATTATATAAAGGTATTGAGTTCGACTTTCTTTTTAATTCATTGAAGTGTGCATCTTAAAGTGGGTCAATAATATCAATTGAATCGAATTTAGTTAGATGGATAGAAGTGCTTTTAAGCAACAAAATATAGCCATTACAAAACGGTTGTAAAAGGTTAGTGATAGATGTTGGGGAGTATACCCCAGTTAAAGGATTAGAAGTGGAATCAATTTAATAATGATCTGGGGCGTTATAAATCTCTCCATTTTCAGAGCTAGAATAACTGCAAGTTAGCACGTTGCACCTTCCATATTAAAAATTAATTAATTACATCGCAATTTCTTAAAGTCGAGGCATCATGACGCTACGTGAGCGAAAAATAATTATTTTCACCGTTAGCGTGTAATGCTTTCTCCGCCTCGCCTGCCACGCTTCGTGGGGCGGTTTACATGCAGGTGCATGGCGATTCGGATTGCGACAGGCCCAAATACGTCAGGGGCTTTAGAAGCGATACAATGAACGACGAAATGACAGATTCCCGTCGCCTCCGGGCAGCTTTTACTTACCCCCTCAACTGGCAGCCTCAGAAGCCCATCACGCCCCCGAACAGCACTGCACCACCCACCGGCACTCCCGTGAACCCGCGCAGCGCAGCGACGCGCTCAGGCCGCGAAATTAAATATCATTAAATAAATACTTTACCGCTGGCGCGCAGTGCTTTCCCCGCCTCGCCTGCCCGCTTCGTGGGTCGGTTTTCATGCGGGTGCATCGGGGGGCTCAGGCCGCGCCGGGACAGGGCTGCGTAGGGAGTGACGGGACGGGAAAGCGCATGCAAAACCATGCACCCTGTGGATGCATGGCTTAATTCGGGAAAAATAGCAGTATTTTCGGGGATTTTTTGCGGAGGCTAACGGTCGGCCAGTTCCGTGCGTCGGCGGGCATAAATCAGGTTCTGTGCGGGGGTGTATTTTTCCTGATTATCCACCCGCGAAGCCGCGTCAGGCCTGAATCCGATGGCCGTTAAAATATCGCTGTCTTCTGCCGAATAATTAATTTCTTCACCGGTACTCAGCCACACGGACAGGGCTTCCCTCAGGTAATGCGCCGAACGGTCGAGCGCATGGCCGGTCAGGAGCGCAGGCTGCTGACTGAGTCCCATCAGCTCCGGGGCGAGCGTGGCCGCCAGTTCAGCGCCGTGTGTCTGCATAAAGTCATTCAGCCGGTTGCGGATACTGATGCGCTGTACCGCGTCATGGGAGCGGATATAGCGTCCGGCGGCCTGATTTATCTCCCATTTTTTGACGTCGATAATATCGCGCAGTGTCTGCATTCTGCCCGGTATACGGTCATCCCCGGCCAGCACCTGTTCCTGATATTCCTGCTCTGCGGCCGCCAGTTCGGCTTTACGGTTCAGCCAGGCTGTTTCGTTCTTCTGACAGGCTTCAAAGGCCTGCTGTAGCGTGAGGGTGGTCATGGTCAGTTCTCCCCTGATTAATGACGGTATGGCGAGCTGTAGCAGCCCTGTACTTTACGGGGTGCCGGAGGTGTGACCGGCTCCGCGACAGGTGGCGTTTTCTCCGCCGGGGGCCGGATAACCTCGTCGATGGCTTCGATGGTGCGGAACGTCGCCGAGCACTCAATATTGGTGCACTGGTGATAGCGCTGTTTGACGTTCTCCGACAGATAGCGGGAGGTGCGGGCATGCGCCGACTTTTTGCAGAACGGACAGTGCATCATGGCAGCAGCCCCCGCGCTTTCAGGTCAGCCTCGCGCTGACGGATTTTCTCCCGCCAGACTTTACGCTCGCCGGGTGTGCTGGCGGCGTCGTGGTCCATGTGCGGAAGTGCGACGGCCGGGAAGCCGGTCAGGGAGAGCACCGGCTCATCCGCTGGCGTGACGGAGAAGTCGCTCACTTTCCCGGTCAGGAAGGTCACCACCTGATGCATGACCTCTTTCTCCGGCTCGGTGTACCCCTGATGGCCGATGGTGTTGGCGAGCGGGTTTGCCATCACATCCGCTTTCAGCACCATCGCCCGGACCAGTGGCCCGAGGGTGTCATTCAGCGCGCGGTTAAGCTCTTCCTCAGCGTATTTACTCAGCACAGCATGATGCGCCTGGCGGAATGCACGCGCGGTGCTGTTGCAGGTGGCTTTCAACTGGTCACGTTCAAAGGCCAGCACTTCGGTCAGGTTGTCACATTCCTGCGCCAGCTCCCGGCGGGCCACGCGTTCGATATGGCCGCTTTTCAGCTCATCGGTCAGCATGGCACCCCCGGCACGGAAAGCGGCGCGCCAGGTGCGGGTATCGCTCCCGTTGTCCTCCTCCAGCTCCGCTTTCTGCTCCTCCGCGCGGCTGATGGCCGTCAGGGTGTCCTCCATCCGGCGGGCCTGTTCAAGATGGGCCTCTCTGGCTGCGGCCAGTCGCTCCAGCGCCGGTTTCAGGTAATCAGGAATAAAGATGTTGTCGGTCATGGCAGGTTTCCTCGTGATTTCAACATGAGGTGATTCTGCCGGGGCACACACAACAACACGACCTGTTGCGGTTGTGGCAGTGCTGGCACAAACAGGACGTCAAAACCCGGCTTGCCAGAGAAAGGTCTCAGGAAAAGCATACTCACCGTTTGTTTTTTTACTGTTAACTATTCACCACTGTTCACCATAAGAAAAAATATAAGTAATACAGTAAAATAAAGGGTGATCAGTTGAGGGGTTGACTGTTCACCCACTGTTCACCACTGTTCACCCTGACTGTTTATTAACCGTTGACTACTTTTTCAGTCTTTAGATTTATTTTGAATAAAAATTAATATTTAAATTCAATCTGACTATTACGATTTTTTTCATCAACCACTGTAATGTCTATTAATGGCCATTAGTGCTCTTTAATGGTCAGCTCTTGATTTTGTTAAAAAAATGAGTCTGTTGTGTGGTGGGCCACTACAAAATGACTTGTTGCTCTGAGGGAAAATATTCACAAAATAGAAAGCTACCCGAAGCCGGACGGACACGACCGGCACTGTATGGACTTTATGAGGTAGCCCGATGCACACCGCTTTTTCTTCCCCGTCTTCTGCCCCTGCTGCGCCGCTGATGCCGGTCTCTGATGCTGTTCACGAGCGTTTTATCCGCCTGCCCGAAGTGATGCATCTGTGCGGGCTGTCCCGCTCCACGATTTACGACCTCATCAGCCGGGAGGCTTTCCCGAAACAAATCTCCCTCGGCGGAAAAAACGTGGCGTGGGCGCAGTCGGAAATCACCGGATGGATGGCCGACCGTATCGCCGAACGCAACCGGAGTTACGACGCATGATGATCGTTCAGCAAACAGCCCCTTTTTCTGGCTTGCATCTGTTGTGTGTTTCCTGGTACAGTTTTGCTGTTGCCGCAAAATCGGCAGCCGGGCGTAGGAACCCGTGTTACTTATTGGCGACTCAACACGCGCCATGCGTGTTTTTTTACGTCGTTGCTCAGACTCACCTTATTTTTGAACGGTGGCTTTTAACCCGCCGTTTTAGTCAGATAATGGTGGTCCGGGCGGGGCAGCCTTCGGGCTGGCCGGTTTCCAATAAGGCCGGTATTCCTACCCCCGTCCGGGCTACCACCCATGAGTGTAGGAACTCCGGTGGTGGCATTTACCGCTACTTATTGGAGGCTGCCATCATGGCTACAACCCTCACCGCGTCTCACCCTGAATTCGTCTTTGTATTTGCGGCTGTTCGTCGCACTGATCGTAAGCCACGCATTTGCATGCTCCGCACCGTTGCCGGTGACGAGCGTACCGCACGTCGTTCCCTTGTCCGCGAATACGTCCTTTCTCTTGCCGCCCGTCTGCCGCTTGCGGAGGCATCACATGCATACTGAAAACAGCATTCAGCGCGTCTCTGTGCGTTGCGATGACACTGGCACCTTTCGCGAGCACCTTAGTATTGAGGCTTACCACAAACTCAATCGCGCCAGCGCCATGACGCACTTTGTCGGGCTTGATTTGAAACAACGTGAACTCTCCGGGCTGCATCAGCTTTCGGTGCCCCATATTCTGAGTTATCTGCATGAGGACATCAGCTACGTGCTGGAGGAGCTCAAAGCCAAAGGACTGTGCCGGGATTTCGTGGCCCCACCATCGGTGAGCGGAGGTGAACAGCATGTTTGATTTCCCTCAGCCGGGTGAAATATACCGGAGCTCCGGTTTTCCTGACGTAATGGTGTCGGGCATGCTGGCCGATGGTATTCCGTGGGACATGCCGTACCGCTGTCCGGGGCTGGTCTGGAATCCGTACCGGCACACCTACACCATCCTTATTCGTATTATTGCCGGTGGCAGCATGGCAGAAATTCCGCTCGGTCGCTTTTTGCGGGACTTTACCTGTGAGCGCCCCGATTTAATAAAGCGCAACCCTGAAAACCGCCATGCCGTTTTACGTGAAATCGCTGCTGATCCGGAATTACAGCAATACCGCGTGCGGAATATCGATAAGTATCCGGGTGATATTTCCCCGGAGAGACGTCCGGCACCGGCGGTGCGGAAATGGCGGAATAATGTCGGCACGGACACGAAAATAAAACCGGATAACAGCTACCGCCATTATCTGTAATTAAAAACGACACCCAAAAATAAAATGTGCGTACCTGCGCAGGGATACGTACATCCTCAGGAGACGGAATCATGCCTGTTAACACCTCAGCCATACTACAAAATCAGCGCCTGACTGCATTCAGTCAGAATGACCTTGAATGCCTGGAGCATCTTCGCAACGTCGGCCACTTTGTCAGCGCGATGATGCAGGAGCAGGACTGCACTACCATTCGCCGCGACCCGACTCAGCAGTCGCAGCTTACCTCCGTGATTTACCTCATGACCGCCCAGCTCGACGGCGTGGTCGAACGCTGCAACCACCGCTGGTTCACCGGGGAGGGCAACGTATGAAAATGCCTCTGCCGCCCGTATTGCGTGCCGCCCTGTATCGCCGTGCCGTCGCCTGTGCCTGGCTGACCCTGTGCGAACGTCAGCACCGCTATCCCCACCTCACCCTCGACGCGCTGGAAAGCGCCATCGCCGCCGAGCTGGAGGGCTTCTACCTGCGCCAGCACGGCGAGGAAAAAGGCCGTCTGATTGCCTGTGCACTGCTGGAAGATTTGATGCAGGCCGGGCCGCTGAAAGCCGCCCCGTCGCTGTCCTTCCTCGGACTCGCCGTGATGGATGAGCTCTGCGCCCGCCATCTGACATCGCCTGTACTGCACTGAGGGAGAAAACCATGAAAATGAACGTAACGGACACCGTAAAACAGGCGTGCGGCCACTGGCCGCGCATTCTCCCGGCGCTGGGCATGAAAGTGATAAAAAACCGCCATCAGGCCTGTCCGGTGTGCGGCGGGGCTGACCGGTTCCGCTTTGACGATAAAGAGGGGCGCGGCACATGGTTCTGTAACCAGTGTGGTGCCGGTGACGGCCTGAAACTGGTTGAGAAGGTGTTCGGCATATCGGCATCCGAGGCCGCCGGGAAGGTGAACGCCGTCACCGGGAATCTGCCGCCGGTGGCCCCGGAGGTGGTGGCAACCGCAGACGCCGGAACGGAGGCCGACCGCAAAGCAGCGGCCGCGCTGGCCGTCAGACTGCTGGAGAAAACCCGCCCGGCTACCGGCAATGCCTATCTGACCCGCAAGGGCTTTCCCGCTCTGGAATGTCTGACGCTGACCACGTCGCACAAAACCGGCGGCGTGGCCTACCGTGCCGGTGATGTGGTGGTGCCGCTGTATGACGGGACCGGCGCGCTGGTTAACCTCCAGCTTATTAATGCTGAGGGGCTCAAGCGCACCCTGAAAGGCGGCGCGGTAAAAGGAGCGAGCCACACTATCGAAGGGAAAAAACAGGCCGGGAAACGCCTGTGGATAGCGGAGGGTTATGCAACGGCCCTTACCGTGCATCACCTGACCGGGGAAACCGTCATGGTGGCGCTGTCGTCCGTGAACCTTCTTTCTCTGGCGAGCCTGGCCCGTCAGAAACATCCGGCCTGTCAGATTGTGCTTGCCGCTGACCGTGACCTGAACGGCGACGGCCAGAACAAAGCCACCGCGGCCGCAGCAGCCTGTGAGGGCGTTGTCGCCCTGCCGCCGGTATTTGGGGACTGGAATGATGCGATGATGCTGAAGGGGGAGGACGCCACACGGAAAGCCATTTATGCCGCCATCCGGCCAGCGGCACAAAGCCCGTTCGACACCATGAGCGAGGCGGAATTTACCGCCATGAGCGCCAGCGATAAGGCGATGCGGGTGCATGAGCATTACGGCGAAGCGCTGGCCGTGGACGCCAACGGCCAGCTTCTGTCCCGCTATGAAAGTGGCATCTGGAAGGTGATAACGCCGTCTGATTTTGCCCGCGACGTGGCCGGGCTGTTCCAGCGGCTGCGCGCCCCGTTCTCGTCGGGGAGAATTGCCTCGGTGGTGGAGACCCTGAAACTGATTATTCCGCAGCAGGATGCACCGGCACGCCGTCTGATTGGTTTTCGCAACGGGGTGCTCGATACAAGCTCAGGTATATTCAGCCCGCACAGTAAATCGCACTGGCTGCGCACCCTGTGCGACGTGGATTTCACCCCGCCGGTGGAAGGGGAAACGCTGGAGACCCACGCGCCGAACTTCTGGCGCTGGCTCGACCGGGCGGCCAGTGGCAACCCGACAAAACGTAACGTGATTCTGGCCGCGCTGTTTATGGTGCTGGCGAACCGCTACGACTGGCAGCTCTTTCTCGAAGTCACCGGCCCCGGCGGCAGCGGGAAAAGTATTCTCGCCGAAATCGCCACGATGCTCGCCGGAGAGGATAACGCCACGTCAGCCGATATCGACACGCTGGAAGACCCGCGCAAGCGCGCCTCCCTGATAGGCTTCTCGCTCATTCGTCTGCCTGACCAGGAGAAATGGAGCGGTGACGGTGCCGGACTCAAGGCCATCACCGGCGGCGATGCGGTCTCCGTTGACCCGAAATACCAGAACCCGTACTCGACGCATATTCCGGCGGTGATTCTGGCCGTGAACAATAACCCGATGCGCTTCACCGACCGCAGCGGCGGCGTGTCACGACGCCGGGTGATTATCCACTTCCCGGAGCAGATTGCGCCGGAAGAACGCGACCCGCAGCTCAGGGATAAAATCGCCCGCGAGCTGGCCGTGATTGTGCGCCAGCTGATGCAGCAGTTCAGCGACCCGATGAGTGCCCGCGCCCTGCTCCAGTCGCAGCAGAACTCCGACGAGGCGCTCAGCATCAAGCGCGACGCTGACCCGACGTTTGATTTTTGCGGCTATCTGGAGGCGCTGCCGCAGACCAACGGGATGTTTATGGGGAATGCCAGTATCATCCCGCGTAATTACCGTAAATATCTCTATCACGCGTATCTGGCCTATATGGAGGCCAACGGCTACAGGAACGTGCTCAGCCTGAAAATGTTCGGGCTGGGACTGCCAATGATGCTGAAAGAGTACGGGATGAATTATGAGAAGCGGCACACAAAGCAAGGTATGCAGACCAACCTGTCGCTGAAAGAAGAAAGCTACGGCGACTGGCTGCCGAAGTGCGACGAACCCACCGCGACTTAACCTGTCTCAGACCGGCAACCGCCGGTCTTTTTGTATCTGCCCCTCCCTCAAGGGTGAATAATCCACTGTTCACCATTCACCGTATATTCACCCTGTATCACTATGAAAGTATTAATAAAAAACCAAAGGTGAACAGTGTGAACAGTTAAACCCAAAAAAACTTTTTACCCCCCCCTCATCACCATCGTATTGCGGTGATGGTCGCCGGAAACAGGCCAGAAACGTGCTGAGGTGAAGAGTTGACTGTTCACTCTTCACCAACCGTTCACCATCTATCACTATGATATTAAAAAGAAAAACAAGGAGGTGAACAGTGTGAACAGTTAAATGCAAAAAAACTTTTTTTGCGTATGATGTTGCTATGCAACTTCATGAGAAGATTTAAGCAGTGGACAAGACTAGAGATTTCATTCTAGAAGGACTCTCCCGCTTTGACTTGGCTGATTTGCCTGGTCGACCTTATGACTGCGCTTTTGACCTCTTGGCTGCAACGCCATCGAGAAAAAGGCTGATTATGATGGGCTTTAATGGCTCGTTAGCTGATTCATGCATGACTAACCGCCAGTCTATTCTGCAAGATTATGAACATCCTTTTATTTCAGGTATTCAAGAAGGGATACAAGGAAAATGGGGGATCACTCATCTTGCTAAAAGACTCCAGCAAATACCTTCTTGCCTCGGTTATAGCTGGGAAGATGTTATTTATACCAACGCATTAATGATGTGTTCTCAGAATGCTGCAACCCTGAAAAAAGAAGCAGCTCGTCACGAGATGACAATGAATGAAATCGAAGCAAACTCAATGGCATTTTTTGAGCATGTAACAGCCCATTTGAGCGAACCAGATTTGATCGTTGCATATAGCAACAGTCTCCAGTCACTCTCAGCCGCGAGTTTGTTGCTAAAGCACTTTGGCGATGCAACTACTCTCAAATTTTCTCAGCCGAAAGGCTACCACACTACTTTCGCATTTATGGCCAATCTTAACAGTAGAAATATTCCGGTTATCTGCGTGCGACACATGTCACGATTCAAACCTGAAGAGAGTTATATCAGGGCGGCTGTCAAATTAATGGGTTGTTAAGTTTTGTTCTGGTAAGGATCCGCATGACGGAACCTAACCGGTAAGAATAACTATCCATAAAAGGTATATGCTTCAACTCGTTATCCATACAATGGCAACAAAACGGCTGGGGGCACAAAAAGGGGCATATTTTTGAGTTAACAATATTAAATTCTTTTGTATCAATTAGTTATATTATGTTTTGAGTCCGGCCTTCGCACCAAAAGATACAATCAAGTCGCTTAAGGGCAGCTTTTTTTGTGCCTGAAATCTAGTGCTTACTTGTCATTCCCGCGCCCGCGATTCTGGCTCTCTCAAGGTCAACCCACTTCAATGCACATCTACCAACAGATATTGATATAAATGATGGTATTCCAAGTTCGTTAACGCTGTTACCAGCAGGGAGGGGATAAGCATGGCGTTAAAAGATATCGAAGTCGGAACAGCTATGCCAGCGGACAAACAATATAAGCTGACCGATGGCAACGGTATGCATCTTTTCGTTCACCCTAATGGCTCTAAATATGGGCTGACCCCACGCCCGTAGCCACTTGTAGAGGCTGTGTGCGGGAACGCCCCGACGATTAGATACTTCGGCAACAGAATCACCGCGTTCCATTATCTGACGGACGGCTTCTTCTTTAAATTCAAGTGTAAATCGTGGTGTGCCCATACGCTCCTCCTATACTCAAACTTTAGGGAAGAATCGTCTACCGGGGGGCAGTCCAGGGTGGCCAAATTCAGTGTGCCACTACATATTGTCTAAAATGAGGGAGGAAGGAAAAGGCTGGATCTCGCCAGCCTTTGACGGTCATTTCACTTTCTTGAAGATGAGCAGGATCAAAGGGACGCAGACAGCGAAACCAATGATGGAGGCTAAAGCCGAATCAGAGTGATTTTGCGCTAGCTCCTTAACAAACCGGGTACATTGAGAAGGGGTAAATTCTCCGCCTTGACTCATTGTCTCTGTAAAGTTAAGAGCGAAGACCAGATCGAAATAAAGCACGATAGCGTAATACGCTGCACAGATCAGCGCGATACTCACCCATCTGATCCAGAACTTCTTATTCATCATCGTAGGTGCTTCCCAATGAACCGCCTACTGTACCGCCTGAGTAGGGAGATGTTGAGCCAGCAACAGCAGCGGAATCGGCAGCAGATTGTTGAATTTTTGCACTCCCTCCTATTGATTGAGGGCTTTTGTTCTCGGTGTTAGGGTACTGCTGTTTGAATGTATTAGTCATTTCGACAACGAGGATTGATGAGAAATCCGCACTCTTTGATTCAAGATATCTTTGCAGTGAAACCGGAATAGTAAAATCTTCTTCTATGTCGATTGGTAGCTGTGTTGTCGTGGATGTGTAACCGTGTTCGAATACCTTTGAGCCAGCAAACTTGAGCCCCTCGACTGAGTGAGTGGTACAGTTGCTACCAGTGACATCATACTTATCAATGGTTCGGCCTCTTCGCTTTGTACCATCTTGCATGTTTGGCGTTTGAATTGGTGTTACACCGCCATTCCAAAGGTTTTCGAAGAATTTACGGATTATTTTAGGATCTGCATCATCAATGCGGAAAGCGCGAGCTCCCATTTCATAAAGTTCGTATCGGTAATACTTACGCGCATCTTCATCCTGGAAAAAGTCTAAAATCCCATCCCCAGTGAAGGTACTTTTATCAGTGCGTCCATAGCGTCCATAGGTGTAGAGGAAGATATTGTTATTCTCATGCACTGAAACGAAAACATGACCTGCACTTGTCGTTTCAGTCCATATATAAACGCCGTTCAGCAGCGGGTTATCTTCTGACTTGCAGGTGTCAGTCACATTATCAGCTTGGGGATCATAAATCGGGCGGGGGAGAACGGGAAATTCGACGACTTGAGATTGGGCTGTGTCGGCTTTCGCTGCCCCTGTAGAAAATTCATAAGTGTCATCGATGGAAGGAATAAAACGTGATTTGCAGGGACAGGAACTACGGCTGTGCAGTGTTCCGGCTACTCTTTTACCATGTATTTCGTCACTATCAAGGCCACCGCAGATACGATAATGCCCTGGATGTTTGCCGCAGGTTACTTTATGGCCTTCACATGCCATATCTTTATCGAAAAATTGATGGTTGGGGCATCCTTCAAGAATCCTGCCACCGCAAGCGGTCTTATCACCCCTAAATAAAAAATGACCAATAGCCATTCGTCCTTATCCTTATTTTTGCTTTTAATTCCATGTGGGAAGTGTAAGTTTTTGGTGTTGGCGAGTAAATGAGCAATTGTAATAAAATCAAAGTATGTTAATCAATGGGAGCAGGTCGCCAGCTATGGATAGTGTTTATCCGCACGGTCAGTTGCAGACGAGATTTCCACAATTGCCTGCATTCCAACAGAGCAAGAGCCTGTCTTTTGTGAAGCTGGATCAGGGCGGCGGTATCGCGGACCGGTAAATTACTTGTGGTTACCTGTTAGCCGGTGTTGCTGGTAAAGCTGGTGACGCTGGAACTTATCTAGCGAGTATGTTCTTTCACCTTTGGTGGTTGCTTAGAATATGGCACCGCTTGGCCTGCAGTCTGGAGAACACTGGCCGGAACAGAAGGTCGTAAGTTGTTCCAGCAATGGCTGTTGCGGGCTAAGTGCCGACTAACAGATAGCTGTCATAATGGTCGGCTTCCGGCGTGAGAACGGAAGCTACAACCAATTCTTTGAAAATAAATAAAAGCAGGGCTAACGCCAATCGTTTCATTACATCCTTCCGCGAACTACGGTGGGGGTGTTGATCTCCTCCCTGAAAACAGTGCCAGGCTAAACTGAAGTCTCCGGTCTTTCTTCCATCTCACAGAGAGGCACATCGCCATGAAAAAGACCCGCTATACCGAAGAACAGATTGCGTTTGCTCTGAAACAGGCCGAAACCGGCACCCGCGACGGGGAAGTCTGCCGAAAGATGGGCATTTCTGAAGCCACTTTTTATAACTGGAAGAAGAAATTCGCCGGTCTGGGCGTGACCGAACTGCGGCGTCTGCGGCAACTGGAGGATGAAAATCTGCGGCTGAAGAAACTGGTGTCTGACCTGAGTCTGGACAAGGAGATGCTGCAGGAGGTACTGAAACAAAAGTTCTGAGGCCGGCTCAGAAACGTCAGGCGGTGCATTTTCTGCGGGAGGCTTACCGTATCAGTGTCCGACGGGGATGCGGACTGCTGATGCAGAACAGAACCGTTTACCACTGGCAGAGCCGGCGGGATGATCGGGCGATAACCCTGCGTATCCGGTAAATAGCGGAGCTACGGTTGCCCGCGTATTCATATTCAGCTGCGGCGGGAAGGCTGGCCTGTTAACCTCAAGAAAACACACCGGATTTACTGTCTGGAAGGCCTCAACCTGCGCAAAAAGCGCCCCCGCATGCATGTCATCGTCAGCAACGTCCGGTCCTGACCGGTATCGATCAGTGCTGGAGTATGGATTTCGTGTCGGATAATCTGTTTAACGGAACACGTTTCCGGGCGCTGACTGTAGTGGATAATTTTAGTCGGGAGTGTGTGGCGATCCATGCCGGAAAGTCGCTGAAAGGTGAGGATGTGGTCGGTGTGATGGAAAGGTTGCGGGTGCTGGGCAAGCGTCTGCCGGTACGTATTCAGACAGATAACGGCAGCGAGTTTATTTTGAAAAGTCTGGATAAATGGGCGTATGAGCACGGTGTCACAATGGACTTATCCCGCCCCGGAAAACCAACGGATAATCCGTTTATTGAATCATTTAACGGCAGTCTGCGGGATGAATGCCTGAACATTCACTGGTTTCTCTCGCTGGAAGATGCGCAGGACAAACTCGACAACTGGCGCAGGGAATATAATCATGAGAGAACGCATTCATCATTAAATGACATGACTCCGGCTGAATTCATCCGAAGTTTCCGGAAAGACGAAGATCTCTGATTTAGCACTGCACTGAATTTGGGCCAGGGGCAAATCTGGCCGGGAACTCAAAAATGCATGCAACTAAAACAGGGTTATTTACAGACAAATTTAAAATTAGCTGAAAGTTAATATTATTTTTGCGGAGCCCTTTCGGGCCCCGAATATTACTTTATTTTAACATTGATTTCACTTTCCGGGCAACCCGGCGAACCAGGCTGGTGCCTCGTTTTGCGCCTTGGACATGAATTGCTTCATACAGAGCATTAAAACGGTCATGGGCCCAGCCATCTCTTTGCTGAGAAATAAGACCATCAACCTTATTATTTAAAAGTTGTAACTCGTTACTGACAGAATGACCACCATTGATGCTCCGCAAGCGATTCACTTCACTCTCAAGTTCTTGAATCTTCTCGAGGTAGGAAGGTATCAACCCCATTGCATAGTTATATTTAACATTCTCATCCATAAAAGGACGGAAACTGCGGTAGTTATTTTTACTCTTATTTCCACTTAACAACATGCCGGAGTTTGCAACTCTATACCAAAATAGAGGTTCCGGGACGATTTGCAATTTATATCCCTGTAATGATATTTTGGCAAAAAACTCCCAGTCTTCATGACCTAAACCGTAATCTTCAGTAAATCCGCCTACTTTTTCGAAAACCTCTTTTCTGATCAGCGCATTAGCATCGCCAAAGCAGTTACTAAAGCTGGCGATATTTAAATCAGGCCCTAACGGAAGCCAGCAGTGCGTCATTTTACGGAACGGAGAAGGGAACTCCTCACCAAAAATAAGATCGCTTGGTGTGGTTAACACATCGGCCCCAGAGTTTAATGCTGCAGTAACAAACGTTTCTACTTCAAAAGGCTTAGCAACATTATCATCGTCCATAAACATCAGATATTCGCCAGAGGCGTGTCGCGCAGCCAAATTCCTTGCAGCACCCAGATAGTTATTAGAACTACGGACAATTTTCCAGCCTCGAGAGTTAAAATCATTCTCGATGAGATTCAAATAACGATGAGAATCTTCTGTCGTACTTCCATCATCAACCAAGATGACCTCAATATTTTGGTACGTCTGAGATTTTATTGATGCGAGTGCTTGCTGAAGCAAATGGTGACGTTCGAAGTGAGTTATACACACGCTAACTAACGGGCTGTTAGCTTCATCGATTTTCTTGAATGCGCGGTTGTTTTTTCGTTCAACTGCGACAAACCAAGCTTTTTTAATATTGTCTTGTGATTCAGCAAGCCCTGGTTTTATATTTATATTTTTCAAGCGATAGTGGATTTTTCCGTATAAATCGACAGGTGTAGGAATAAATAGAACTTCCGCATGATGCTCCTGCGGAATAAGCTCTGGAATTCCACCAACGTTTGAAGCGAGGAAATTAACGTTATTAATCAAGCATTCATAAACAGTATAGGGTGAGTTTTCTACAAGTGATGGAATGATGACTAATACATTTTTTCTTTTTATATATTCATTAGCGTTGGTACGATCATAGTCGCTGATGACATTAACTGCGAGTCCCAAATTTTTAGTCTGATTCATAATATAAGTAAATGAATCAGTTTTCCCCATAGTGACATTTTTTCCGAGGAAGGTTACTCCAGAAATGCTCTCTTTATCTTCATCAGATAGTTTTCTTAATGCACGCAGGAATATGTCAAGTCCTTTACGGGTTTCAAGGCGGCCGAAAAATACAAGCTCAACGCCAGAAGCTGGCTTTTCATTTATTTTAACTGTAACATCATCTCTCGTCACAAACCCTTGAAATGGCTCGCAATTTAAAATTACATGACGTTCTTCAGGAACATTCCAGTGCTTACTCAACATCCAATCAATTAAATACTGAGACGGACTAACAACTTCATCCGCCATTTCAACCACCATTTTCTCCATATAATAGAGTTCAAGATGGTTCTGATCATATGGAAGCTGGTAATTACCTTCATCAGCCCATAACGTTGAACTGTGAGTATTTACAATGAACTTTGTATTTTCAAAATCCGTTCCATTCTTTTTGCTTAATAAAGTGTAATAAAGATCTGCCTGCCACTCACAAGAAATAACAGTGTCATAGATGTTATTTTCTTTCAACCAGAGATAAATTGAATAACTTTTCCTTCTAAAATACGGTGCATCAATATTAATCTCTTTTATCAGTCCGGTTCTTAGCAGATTGATACCAAAGGTACTATAAATACGTGACCAGTCGCTAAATTTCGATACAGATGATTCAGAATAGTCGCCACATGTATACAATACATCAACATCATACCCCTTTTTTGCCAAAGTAGTGGCAAGAGCAGTGAAAGCAGTACCGATACCGCCGTTACGGACAGGCCCCTCAATGTCCGGCGTCATTATAAGAATTTTCTTCATTGTAACCCTTCCTTTGTAACCTAGACTTTTCTATGATATTAGTGAATTGAAGTAGTGTAAGATAGCAGTCGGTAGCTTCTGTTAAACAGGATAAAAAATGACCAATATGAAGTTAAAATTTGATTTGCTTCTAAAATCTTATCATCTATCTCATCGATTTGTCTATAAGGCAAACCCTGGTAATGCTGGAGATGGTGTAATTGCATCTGCGACGTATGACTTTTTTGAACGAAATGCTCTTACCTATATTCCTTACAGAGATGGCGAGCGTTACAGTTCTGAAACTGATATTTTAATTTTTGGAGGCGGAGGAAACCTGATAGAAGGATTGTATTCTGAAGGTCATGACTTTATCCAGAATAATATTGGGAAATTTCATAAAGTAATAATAATGCCGTCGACAATCAGAGGGTATAGCGATTTATTCATCAACAATATTGATAAGTTTGTTGTTTTTTGTCGCGAAAATATCACCTTCGATTATATTAAATCTCTCAACTACGAACCAAACAAGAACGTATTCATTACTGATGATATGGCATTTTATCTCGATCTTAATAAATACCTGTCACTTAAACCCGTCTATAAAAAACAGGCCAACTGCTTCAGAACGGACTCCGAATCTCTAACTGGAGACTACAAAGAAAACAATCATGATATTTCGCTCACCTGGAATGGCGATTATTGGGATAATGAATTTCTGGCGCGTAATTCTACCCGTTGCATGATAAACTTTCTTGAAGAGTATAAAGTTGTCAATACCGACAGGCTGCATGTGGCAATTTTAGCATCTCTGCTTGGCAAAGAAGTCAACTTCTATCCTAACTCATATTACAAAAATGAAGCTGTTTATAATTATTCACTTTTTAATCGTTATCCAAAAACATGCTTTATTACGGCAAGTTGAAAAAGGCAGCGTATAATAATACGCTGCCTGAAAACCATATGACTGTTACAGCATTGTTAATTATTACCTGCCAGCCTTTAGGTGACTATTCATTCGCACGCCTATAGTCTGCAAAACTATCGATTATCGCAGTAAAAAACTTATCAATGAGTTTAGTCGTTGCACCGAGGTTTTAACTTTCCGCATCACTTTTCACGTACAGTATTTTACTGACTCCGTGTTTCTTAAATTCTATTGTATGCTGACAGATTTTCCCACTTGCGTCGTCACGACTTGAGCAACACTGGATACTGCTGATCCCATTTCGCTTCCAGCTCATCCAGCACTGTTTCTGCGGCTTCTTTCGACCCCGCGCGATATACCGGTTTCAGATCAGCCATAAACGCTTTATGGTCATTTGAGGCCACGGATTTAATCGAGTTACTGATTTGGTGAATGACGCACAACTGAACCTCTGTCTGCGGATAAATGCTGTTTATCGCCTCCGGGAAGCCGGTCAGCCCGCGCACGCAGGCGATCAGGATGTCTTCAATGCCCCAGTTTTGCAGGTCGCTTAATATAGACAGCCAGAAGTTAGCGCCTTTACTTTCTTATAGATACCGGCCCAGAGTTTCTTTCTTGCCTGCCAGATTCAGCGCCAGAACGGTATAAACCGTTTTGCTCTGATAACGGCCATTCTCACGGACTTTATAGTGAATACGTTCAGCCAGACGAAGGGGTAAACCTTTTCCAGCGGGTGCTGTTGCCACTGTTTTAGTTCAGGGGTAACTTTATCGTACTACACTGATGGTGGCGGTTGACATGCTGAAAGCATATAAATCTTCGAACTCTCGGCTAATGTCCTGGTAGCTAATCCCCTGCGCAAACAGCAGAATGATCTTGCGTTCAATAATAAATGCGATGATGCTCGCAAAATCCTTGCCGATCAACCCACCAGATGCGGCGATTCTACGTGGATCGCTATTTAACTATCACTGCTATTTATTTTTTCGAAAAGCCCATAGCTTTCTATTTATACTCAAGCTTCGCGCCATCAGATAGCTATGTCTTATGAAAAAACTACCGGACCATTTATCCAGGGAATGCATCATCGCCGCCATTCGCGCTTACGATGCAGGCGTTGCGCATCAGTTTAAAAACGCGCGTCTGTATGAGATCGAGTTTGAGGGGCGTCGGTATCCTTCAAAAGCCATCGTCGGGTTAGCGGCCACGCTTGCGACGGGTACGGAATTTACCCCGGCGGATTTCAGCGGGGGGATTAAATCCAAATGCGTGCGTCTGTTACTGGATCAAGGATTTACGATCGCGTCGCAGGGCGCTGGCGATGACGAGGTTGCGCTTTTCCCCGATGAGGGACAGACGACTATGGAGTTCGTGGAAGGGGCGGCGATGCAGGTGGTGGTCAATCGCTATGAGCGCGACCGTCAGGCTCGTCAGGCGGCGCTTCGCCTGCATGGCTGCCGGTGTCAGGTATGCGGTCTGGATATGGCCAGCCGCTATGGCGAAATCGGCCAGGGTTTTATCCATATCCACCATCTCATTCCACTGTCCGGGATAAAGCAGGACTACCGTCTGAATCCTGAAACCGATCTGATCCCGGTATGTCCCAATTGCCATGCAATGCTGCACCGGCGAGATCCGCCGTTTACTCCCGAAGAGCTGAAGGCCCGGCTGCGCCCCGCAGACTGACATCCGACAGCACTCGCTTTAATTACATCACACACAGCACAAACCCCACGCTACCTTACCGGTAGCGGGGGCTCACACACTCTTACTTATCCCGCGTCTCGCCAGCCTCCCAGCTGTAGCTCCCATCGGCCGCTAACCTATCGCCCAGCTCCTGATACTCGAACTGATAAAACTCAGCCTGGGTGCCGTACCCGGCGTAGTCTACCGCCGCCAGGCCGACGAACGCCCCGGTAAAGAACCCACCGTAGCTCTGCAACACATAGTCATCGGACAGCACCGCGGCATCCAGCTGGACCGGGATCTCGGTGAACGACACGCCATCGAAGCTGTATTCATAGCTGTAGGTCTGCTTGCGGACCTTGGTCCGGAACCAGACGTATTCCACGCCGTCCGGCACCTTGATGGCGTTATCCTTCAGGTACGACGTGTATTTCCCGCGATTATTTTCGCCGACTTCGATGACCTTGCCGTTAATTTCATTCCAGGTCAGGAAGACGAAGCTCCAGTGGCGGTCGTTATAGTAGTTTGTTAATCCGGCCATCTGCTGGTAGCTGAAGGGTTCGAATTTCACCTTCACCGCGGCGTCAAAATAGAAGGCCTGCCAGCGGCGGGCAATCAGCGACAGGTCATGCGTATTGGCTAACGAACCCTGGCCGATTAAGGTTAATTTGCCGTCGCCGGTGGTGCCCATTTTGGCCGTAAACGGCACCCGCAGGGTATTCCAGTTCGGGTCGAGCGCTGGCGAGGTAAAGTCATCCTGCTGGCTATTATCGCTGGCGCTTTCGGTGAAGATGGCGTCTTTCGGCCCTTCGACGAAGGTTTTCCCGCCGTGACCGCCTTCAATACGCGGCCAGCCCTCGTCGTCCCAGTACACTTTCTGGATCGCGGTTTCCCGGCCGAGGGTTGACCAGCCGCGCGGGTCGTAGATGGATTCCCCCGGGCGATTCCACGGCCGGGCGCAGAGCGAGGCGTAATACCATTCGCCTTCCGGGGTGGAGACCAGCGCGCCATGGCCCTGTTTCTGGATGTAGCTGTCCGGCGTGTCGACGTTGGTTAAGAACACGTCACCCGGCTCGGTTTCGAAGCTGTCGGCCTCGAGGGTTTTCGACCGCGCCACCACCTCCTGGTGGGTAAACACGGTGCCGCCCTGGGCGGCAAACAGATAGTAGTAGCCGTTCAGTTTATAGAGGTGCGGCCCCTCGACCAGCGCCACGGCGGTGCCGCGGTAGATGGTGCGCGCGGTTTCCGGCATTAACTTCAGCGTCTTGGTATCCAGCTCCGTTAAGGTAATGCCATCGAAGGGGTGATGGTACTCCCGGTGATCCCAGGTTTGCTGGACGATATATTTCCGGCCATCGTCGTCATGGAACAGCGAGGCGTCAAACCCGACGCCGTTCAGCTTGATCGGGTCGCTCCACGGGCCCCGAATATCCTTCGCCGTGGTCAGGTAGTTGGTCATGTCTTTAAAGGCGCCTTCGGTGACCTTCACATCGGTATACACCAACCAGAATTGCCCATCGGCCCAGGAGAGCGCCGGCGCCCAAATGCCGCCGGAGGAGGGGTTGCCCTTCATGTCCAGCAGGGTGGTGGTGGAGAGCGGCGAAGGCAGCAGGTTCCAGTTTTTCAGGTCTTTCGACTCATGTAAACGCACGCCCGGGAACCACTCAAACGTCGAGTTGGCAATATAGTACGTATCCTCGACGCGAATAATACTGGGGTCGGCATTAAAGCCGCGTAATATCGGGTTTTGAATAAGTGACATTTCATTACACCTTTTAAAATGGAAAGTTAAGGATCGGTCTGATTTATAATTTTTTTAACTACACGCGGATCTCATCCAGCTGACGGTTGATGTCGGTAACATGTTTATCGGAGATGGGATAAACCTGCATGATCACCATCGAAATAGCGGCCAGCGCAATCGGGATCCACACCGCGGTCATAATGATCCCATCGATGGCGCTGGCGCTCTGCACGGCGCCGCTTTCATTAAATCCATACACCGCCAGCAGCCACAGCGGGATCGCGCCGCCGATGGTGAAGCCGATCTTGAAGAAGAGTCCCATAATGGCATTGATAATGGCGGCATTGCGTTTGCCCGATTTTAATTCGCCGTACGCGATAACTTCCGGTACCAGCGCCCACATAAAGCCGGTGGCGGAGGTTAAGCCCCACTGTTTAATAAAGGTGGCGATGTAGGCCAGCCACAGGGCGTCGTGCATCCCTTCGCGGGACCAGACGTAGGTCAGCAGTTCGCCGACGATGAACATGGCGAGGAACAGATGGAAGAAGCCTTTTTTACCAAAGATTTTTTTCAGTTTCGGCCAGAACACCGGGAAGGCGATGCCGGGAATAGACGCGACGAGACCCACGGCGCCCATCCATTCGGAGTGGCCGACGACGAACTGGTTGAAGAAGCCGTTAACAGTGTTCATGAAGAACATGAAGGTAAAGGCCAGCATAAAGAACATGCCGAGAATAACCAGCGGACGGTTATGTCTGAGCTCGTGGAAAAGGTCGGTAGTTTTGACGTTGGCGGTCTGCTCGGCGGTCGCGACAACGCGTTCTTTGGTGCATTTGTAGCAGATAAACAGGGCCACCGCGCCGATGATCATATAGATGGCGTACACGCCGAACCAGGCGTAGTTCGCCGACGGATCGGTATAGTTGCCGAGATTCAGCTCAAGGCCAAAAAAGCCGGTGTCTTTCAGGCTGCGATCTTTCGGCGCCGCCATCTGCACAAACATCGGGAACAGGGTATAGACCAGCAGGTTGGCGCTGTTGGCCAGCATCATGCGGGTACTGGTCAGTTTATCGATCGATTCCGGGTCGCGGGTCAGCGATGCATTCAGCGAGCCATAGGGAATATTGACTAAGGAATAAACCAGGTCCAGCGCCAGATAAATAATAAAGGCGAAAGCCACCGAACCTTTCACCCCAGGGATTGGCGCGAACAGTAATGCCGACAGGATCACCAGCGGCACGCCGGCTCGTAACAGCCAGGGGCGATATTTCCCTGCTTTTGAGGTTCGTTTATCCACGTAGGTTCCGACCATCGGATCCCAAAACACATTAATGATGCGGACAAAAAGAAAAATAAAGCCTGCCGTTGCCGTGCTGATGGTATTTACCGTCAGCATATGCAAAGCCAGAAAACCCCCAATTGTGCCGAAAACCAGGTTTTGCGCAAAGTCGCCCATGCCATAACCTATTCGTTCTCCACGGGTTAATTTATGATATTCATCATGCCGACTGTGCATTATGTTTTTACTCATTCTAAGCAGACTCCGGTTTGTTTTGTGTAGGTGAAACACTTTCTGACACAGTTGACCTGGAAGAATCTATTACGTTTTTAAATTACGTAATTATGTTTTTTTACTTCTGTGATCCTCGAAGCAAAGGCCTGTATCGCCTGCGTTGAACCGTTATCCGCCGCTAATTTTTGGGCAGGCAGGCATTGCGACAAAACCGGCATTTTAATTTGGTATGGATACCTGAATTCCCCAGGAAGTGTACGCTATACGCGCGCGAAGCGAGATATTTAAAATAGTTTTATTTGCGAGATGGCTCACATTTGAGCATTTTCTCAATCGCCGAGTGAAATAACGTAATTGAGCAACCGATGATGAGAATACACGATGTGTCACAGTTGTTAATTTTCCTGTTTCTCAATTTCGGAGTTCATCATGCAAACCTATTTCGACCAGCTCGAACGCGTTCGCTTTGCCGGACCCAAAACCGATAATCCGCTGGCGTTTCGCCACTATAATCCGGATGAAATCGTGCTGGGAAAACGCATGGCAGACCATCTGCGTTTTGCCGCCTGTTATTGGCATAACTTCTGCTGGAATGGCGCGGATATGTTTGGCGCCGGCTCGTTTGAGCGTCCCTGGCAGGCCGCGGGCGATGCGCTGGAAATGGCCAAACGCAAAGCGGACGTGGCGTTTGAATTTTTCTACAAGCTCAACGTGCCGTATTACTGCTTCCATGATGTCGATGTCTCGCCAGAAGGCGCGTCGCTGAAAGAGTATTTGCATAATTTCGCCATCATGACCGAGGTGCTGGCGGAGAAACAGCAGCAAACCGGCGTGAAACTGCTGTGGGGCACCGCCAACTGCTTTACCCACCCGCGCTACGGCGCCGGGGCGGCGACCAACCCCGATCCGGAGGTATTTGCCTGGGCGGCCACGCAGGTGGTGACCGCCATGAACGCTACCCACCAGCTCGGCGGCGAAAACTATGTGCTGTGGGGCGGCCGCGAAGGTTACGAGTCCCTGCTGAATACCGACCTGCGCCAGGAGCGTGAGCAGATTGGCCGCTTCCTGCAGATGGTGGTGGAGCACAAGCATAAGATTGGCTTTGGCGGCGCGCTGCTTATCGAGCCGAAACCGCAGGAGCCCACCAAGCATCAGTACGATTACGATGTCGCGACGGTGTATGGTTTCCTGAAGCAGTTTGGTCTGGAAAATGAGATCAAGGTGAACATTGAAGCTAACCACGCCACCCTGGCGGGGCACTCTTTCCATCATGAAATCGCCAGCGCCATCGCGCTGGGCATTTTCGGCTCCGTTGATGCCAACCGCGGCGATGCGCAGCTCGGCTGGGATACCGATCAGTTCCCGAACAGCGTGGAAGAGAATACCCTGGTGATGTACGAGATCCTCAAAGCCGGGGGATTCACCACCGGCGGCCTGAACTTTGACGCCAAAGTTCGTCGGCAGAGCACCGACAAATACGACATGTTCTATGGCCATATTGGCGCCATGGACGTGATGGCGCTGTCCCTCAAGCTGGCCGCGCGCATGATTGAGGATGGCAAACTCGATCAGGGTCTGACAAAACGCTATGCCGGCTGGCAGGGCGAGCTGGGGCAGAAAATTATGAGCGGGCAGATGTCGCTGGATAATATTGCCCGATACGCTGAGCAGCATAATCTGAATCCGCAGCCTCAGAGCGGGCGTCAGGAATTACTCGAAAATCTCGTCAATACCTATATCTTTGGTTAATTTTTGCTGACATGCCCCTGCGGGGGCATGTATTCCGCCGTCTATCCGCTGCCGGGAAATAGCGTTTATTGGTTCGTGCTGTGTTTTTTTTGTCAGTGGAGAAAGACCACCTGTTTAATATCAGCGAAGGAGGAAGGGTAACGATAATTGTGTAACGCCTCTGTGACCGTACAAAATAAAAAATAACTTGTTCTGATGATAGCGACATATTCTGTCAGCTCAGAATAGGCTGGTTATTGTCTGAATAAAATTAACCTATATTGAGAAACTCATGACAATGATAAAAAAACTTCCATTAACCATGGCGGTTATCGCCGCGTTTTTTCCGCTTACCTCTGTAATGGCGCAAGAATTTACTCAGGAACAGATCGACGCCATCGTCGCCAAAGCCGTTGATAAAGCGCTGGCCGACCGCCAGGCGAAAATCGACGCCGCGGCCAACAAAAAGGTCGACGTGATTACTAACCCGGAAACCACCGCCGCCTCGCCGGATATGGCCATTCCGTTCGGCCTCAAGTTCAGCGGCTACGCCCGCTATGGCGCCCACTTCCAGACCGGCGACCAGAAATATGTCGGCGTCGACGGCTCCTATAACGGCGCCTCGGCGATCGGCCGTCTGGGCAACGAAAGCAACGGCGGCGAATTCCAGATCAGCAAGGCCTTCAAAAGCGCGCAGGGGGCTATCTGGGATCTCAACGTGATGTTCGACCACTGGAGCGACGAAGTTAACCTGAAGAAGGCCTACGTCGGGGTCACCAACGTGCTGGAATCCAACCCCAACGCCTATATCTGGGCCGGCCGCGACTTCCACCAGCGTCCGCAACAGGGGATCAACGACTACTTCTGGATGAACCACGACGGCCAGGGCGCCGGGGTGAAGAACTTTGATATCGGCGGCGTGCAGTTCGACGTGGCGGCGGTCTCGCAGGTGAAATCCTGTAGTCCGGAAGTGATGGCCGATGAGACCAACCCGTCGCGCATCACCTGTACCGGCAGCTCCGATACCGGCGATAACGGCCACTACGCGCTGACCACCAAAACCCACAACATCAAGGCCGGGCCGATCGACGTCGAGGTGTACGCCAACTACGGCTTTGACTCAAAGGCGGTGGACAGCGACGCGCGTCTCGAAGCCTGGCAGGGCGGCCTGGTGCTGAGCCACACCAACGACAGCGGGGTAAACAAGGTGATCCTGCGCTACTCCGACAACTCGGATAACAGCGTCTACAACAAAACCGACGACCTGACCACGGTCTACGCCAGCTTCGAGGGCAGCCATAAGTTCACCCAGCAGGCGCAGATCGAATACCTGCTGGCTTTCCATGACTACGACAACGGCAAAGATAATACCGACAACCGCAAAAACTACGGCGCCATCGTCCGGCCGATGTACTTCTGGAACGACGTGCACTCCACCTGGCTGGAAGCGGGCTACCAGCGCGTGGATTACGACCAGGGCGGGGATAACCACGGCTGGAAGCTGACGCTGTCGCAGAACATCGCCATCGGCATGGGGCCGGAGTTCCGTCCGATGCTGCGCTTCTACGTCACCGGCGGCCAGGTGGACAATGAGCATACCGCGAAGGTGAACGGCACCCAGGACCAGCAGCTGGATTCGCTGAACGTCGGCGGGATGTTTGAGGCGTGGTTCTGATGCGATAGCGTTGCCGAAGGAGCGTTCCCGGCTGGCGCTACGCTTAGCCGGGCTACAACGGGTGCGATCCATTTATGCCGGATGGCGGCATCAATGCCTTATCCGGCCTACGTTCCTTCCTGCGGGCTCCCCCCCAGGACCGGCAAGCGCAGCGCCGCCGGGCGGTCAGGCTCCATACCTGCGGTAGTGCCGGATGGCGGCATAAATGCCTTATCCGGCCTACGTTCCTTCCTGCGGGCTCCCCCCCAGGACCGGCAAGCGCAGCGCCGCCGGGCAGCTGTTTCAGGCCAACTCCCTCAGTTCACCGTCAGACGCAGGGCCAGATCCTGCGGGTAGGGGTCAAAATAGTTCTGCGCCTGCAGGTAGCGATCCGGATACTCGGCCAGATAGTGCTTAAGCAGCGTCAGCGGGGCGAGGATCGGCAGCAGCCCGGCGCGATAGTTGAGGATCACCTCCCGCAGCTCGCCGCGCTGGCGGCTGTTTAGCTGGTCGCGGAAATAACCCTGAATATGCATCAGCACGTTGGTGTGGTTTTTCCGCGAGGCGGGCTGCTTGAGGATCGCCATCAGCTTCTCGCGGTAAACCTCGAAGAACGCCTCCAGATCCTCCCATTCATGCAGCGAGGCGACGAACGGGCCGATCTCCCGGTAGCCCGCCTGGTGATGAGCCAGCAGCTGCAGCTTGTAGCGGCTGTGAAAGGCCAGCAGACCGTGACGGGTCAGGCCGCGGGCGCGCAGGGCGTTGAGTTCATGCAGGGCGAAAACGCGCTCGACAAAATTCTCCCGCAGCAGCGGATCGTGCAGCCGGCCATCCTCTTCCACCGGCAGCCACGGGTAGCGCGCCATCAGGGCGCCGGTAAACAGCCCCACGCCTTCCTTACGCCCGCGATTGCCTTTTTCATCATACAGCCGCACGCGCTCCATCCCGCAGCTCGGCGATTTGGCGCAGACGATAAAGCCCGACAGCTCACCCAGGGTTGCCAGGTGGGCGCTGGCGAAATCAGTCATCTTCTCCGTCACATCCTCATGCGGGGCGTGGCTAAAGCGCATGCGGATCTCCCCGACCGGGGTCTGCACCAGGCGGAGCGCCGGGCGGGGAACGGGCAGGCCGATCGCCATCTCCGGGCAGACGGGTTTAAACGCCACCCACTGCGCGAGCTCATCCATCACAAAGCCCATACGCTTATGCCCGCCGTCGAATCGCACGGCTGAGCCGGTTAAACATCCGCTGATCCCAATGACAGGTTGCGTGTTCATGGCGCTGTCCTCTCTTCTGCTGTGGTTCGGGTAAAGAAAAGGGTCACGGTGGCGACCGTAATGCCGAATTTCTTCATCTCGGTTTTGTTAAATAAATGGCTGCCGTCCTGCAGGAACATCCAGTCGTCAAAGTGCAGCAGCCACCGGCTGCCGCTGGCCTCGACGTTCATGCTGTAGCGCCAGTGAAAGGCATTGCCTGCCGCCTGGCCGCTGGCCACGCCTTCGATATCGCCGGCGGTGCCCTGATAACGGTTATCGCCGGTGCGGCGAATGCGCCATACCCGCTGCTGCTTCTCGCCGTCGTCATAGACAAAGCGCTCATGGAGGGTCAGGGTGTCGCCGACGACGTCGCCATCGATCTCAACATGGAAGCGGCGCAGCTGCTTGCCGCTGCGATCCTGCACCATCCCCCACGCCTCGGTTCGCCCCTGAAAATAGTGAAAGATGTCGAGGGCGGGCTGCTGCTGCCGGTACTCCGTGACCTCGGTGCTGCAGCCGGCGAGGATCAGCATCAGCAGCGCCAGGCCAAGGGTCAGAATGCGTTTCATGGTGTACCTCCGATCAACTGCTGACGCAGTTCGGGATAAGTGGTGCGCGGATCGAGCCAGATGGCGAGAAAGCGGGTGCTGAACGCCGCCGACTGGCGCGGGCCGAGCGGGGTAAAGGCGGTCTGCGCGGCGCTGGCGCGGTACCAGAACTGCCCCTCGCCGCCGCTGACCACGAACGCCAGCTGGCTGCCCGGCGCGACGTCCGGCCAGATCCCCTGCAGCATGTGCAGCCAGGCTTCGCTGCGCGGTTCCTGCTGCAGAATGCCCTGCGCCTGCCACTGGTCGCGGGTGGCCTCCACCAGCGCCTCGCGATCGATGTCGCGCCGGTAGGTGATGATCAGCGCCCGATCCTGCTGCGGGCCGTCATACCGGCCGTTGGGCGTACGCAGCTGCGAGTGATAGACGGTGAACGGTCCCCAGGTGAGGGTCGCCTCGCCGACGCGGCGCCACGTCAGCCAGTCGGCGGCGTGGGCCGCCGGGGCGAGGATGGTCAGCCACAGCAGTAACAGGGCGAATCTCATTTTTGCCTCCCCATCCCCAGATGGAATAACAGCATGAGCACCAGCCAGCCGCAGGCCATGGCGGCCACGCCAAGCGCCGTCGGCACCAGCAGGGTCATGGCTCCGAGGCGAGCGCCGATCAGGTAGGCCACCGGGCCGCCGACGGTGGCGGCCGTGGCCAGCACCCAGCCGGGAAGCGTCGCGGTGCGGGTCAGTCGGGTCCAGACGACGGCGAACATCAGCCACAGGGCCACTATCCACAGGGGCAGCAGGCTGTCGCCGCGAAAATCGATCAGTCCCGCCAGTGCCCAGCAGGCGTCCAGACCGCAGCCCGCCGCGGCCAACAGCAGGGCGGGCGGACGACTGGCCGCCGGCAACCGCAGCCAGGCGAAAATGGCCAGCGTCAGCCAGATCAGCAGACCGCGCTCGCGCAACATCACCACCAGCGTCCAGTAAACATCGAACGCGAGGGCCATCAGCAGATGCTGCGCCGGGCGTGTCATACCCGCTCCGCGGTGAGCTGCACCACGCTGATGGTGCGGGCGTTAAATCCGGCTTCGCAGTAGCCGAAGTAGTAGAGCCACATCCGGCGGAAACGCTCATCAAAGCCGAGCTTTTCAATATCCTGCCAGGCGTGGGTAAAACGCTGCCGCCAGTGGGCCAGGGTGCGGGCGTAATCCGGGCCCATGTCGAACAGGTTGCGCACCACAAAATCGGTATGGCGGGTCATCAGCTCGCTCATTGCCGTGATGCTGGGCAAAAAGCCGCCGGGGAAGATGTAGCGCTGGATAAAATCGACGCTTTTGCTGTAGTCGCGATAGCGCTGATCCTGGATGGTGATCGCCTGCAGGGCCATTCTGCCGCCCGGGCGCAGGCGCGCCTGACAGGTACGGAAGAAGGCCGGGAGGTAGCGCTGGCCCACCGCCTCAATCATCTCCACCGACACCAGTTTGTCGTACTCGCCGCGCAGATCGCGGTAGTCGCAGAGCAGCACTTCGACGCGATCCTGCAGCCCGGCGCGGGCCATGCGCTCGGTAGCCCAGCGGTGCTGCTCCCGGGAAAGGGTGGTGGTGGTGACCCGGCAGCCGTAATGGCGGGCGACGTACTCGGCCAGCGCCCCCCAGCCGGTGCCAATCTCCAGCAGATGATCGCCGGGAGTGAGCGCCAGCTGGTCGCACAGGCGCGCCATCTTGGCCCGCTGGGCCTGGGTCAGATCCTGCTGGTCGTCGGTAAACAGCGCGCTGGAGTAGAGCAGGTCGTCATCCAGAAAGTAGGCATAAAATTCGTTGCCGAGGTCGTAATGGGCGGCGATGTTCTCCCGCGCCTGGGCGCGAGTGTTGCGGCGGGTCCAGTGGCGCAGCCGGGCGACGGGCTTGCCCAGCAGACGGAAGCCGCGCTCCAGACGCCCCAGCACCTCGCCGTTGCGCGCAAGGATCTGCAGCAGCGCCGTCAGCTGGTGGCTCTCCCAGTCGCCGTCCATCCAGGCCTCGGCCGCCGCCAGGCTGCCGCCGGTCAGCAGACGCCAGTACACCTCCGGCGCGCAGATCCGCGCCTCGGCGCGCAGCGCGGCGGCGGGGTCGCCAAAATGAAAAGTCTGCGCCCCTTCGCGCACGGTGAGCGAGCCTTCGCGGAGGCCGCTCAACAGACGAAAAAGCAGCCAGCGCGCGAGCCGCACGTTGCGCGGCACATCGGGTTCAAGCGCAAAGACGGGATCGGTCATGAGCGTTCACTCCTGCTGACAGGATGGTTGTACAGCGGCACGCGCTTCAGCCACAGCCGCAGCGCCTGCCAGTAGATGGCGAGGACGGTTTTCAGGGTCATCAGCGGCAGACGCAGCAGCAGCCCGCGCAGGTTGGCGCGGGTCAACGGCACGCGGCTCAGGGCCAGCGTGGCGTCGAACACCTTGCTGGCCTGATGGTTTTCAATATGCATGTGCAGCGTTTTGCCGGGCGCGTTGAAGCGCCAGTGATAGACCATGTCCATCGGGTTAAAGGGCGAAACGTGAAAGGCTTTCTCCAGCGGGCGCGCCTGCTGGCCGTCCACCGCGTAGTAATGACGCTCATTCCACGGCGTGTTGCGCACTTCGGCCAGCACCCAGCGCAGGGTGTCGGCTTCGTCATAGCAGTAGTAAAAGTTGACCGGATTAAAATGGAAGCCGAAGTAGCGCAGCTGGGTCAGGAGCATCACGCGGCCCGCCGGGCGGCAGCCGGTCAGGCTCTCCAGCCGGTTCAGCGCCTGGGCCTTCAGCGGCGCGCCCAGCGGATAATCGGCGTCGTACCAGGCGGCGGCGGCCAGGCGGTTGCGGCGGATGCCCGCCTCAGGCAGCTTGTCCAGTTCGTCGAGGTCGAGCCAGGCCATAAACAGGCGGTAGACGAAGTGGTGCGCCTTCGGCTGCAGGCGACGGTGGCGCAGGACGCCCTGATAGAGGCAGCTGTTCATTTCAGTGGCCCTCCGCCGCGGCGATGCCCTGCACCACGTCGAGCGCGCTGCGCACCCCATCCTCATGAAAGCTGTTGTACCAGTAGGCCCCGCAGTACCAGCTCCGCTGCTGGCCGTTAATCTCTTCGCGCCGCAGCTGGGCCGACCAGCTTTGCGGGTTAAACAGCGGATGCTCATAGACGAAGCGCTGCCAGACGTAGCGATCGTCCACCGGCGCGTCCGGGTTCAGGGTGACGCAGAACAGCGGCGCGCCCGCGGGCAGCCCCTGGAGAATATTCATGTTGTAGGTGACGCAGGCCCGGGCCCGATCCCCGTCGCTCAGGCGATAGTTCCAGCTGGCCCAGGCGCGCTGGCGCTCCGGCAGCCAGCGCGGATCGCTGTGCAGCACCACCTCGTTACGCTGCCAGCCGATGTCCCCGAGGACTTCTCGTTCGGAATCGGTGGGCGCCGCCAGCATCGCCAGGGCCTGCGCGGAGTGGCAGGCGAAGATCACCTGGTCAAAATGCGCCTCCCCGGACGCCAGCCGCAGGGTGACCCCCGCCGGGTGGCGGTCCACCTGCTGCACCGGCGCGTTGAGGCGTAGATCCAGGCGATCGCCGAGCCTGGCGAGCAGGGCGCGAACGTATTCCCGGGAACCGCCGGGCACCACGTACCATTGCGGGCGATCGCGAATATCCAGCAGACCGTGGTTTTCAAAGAAGCGCAAAAACAGCGGCAGCGGGAAGCGACGCATCTCCTGCAGCGACGACGACCAGATGGCCGCCCCCATCGGCAGAATATAGTGGCGGGCGAAGAAGGGGCTGAAACGGTGGCGGGCGAGGAAGCTCTCCAGCGTCGCGCCTGGATCCAGCGCCTCGGTCAGCGCCAGTTTCGCCAGGCGGTTGAAGCGGACGATCTCGCTCAGCAGTCCCCAGAAGGCCGGCTTCAGCAGATTGCGCCGCTGGGCGAAGAGCGAGGTCAGGCTGTGGCCGTTGTACTCCAGGCCGCTGGCCGGGTTGTGGACCGAGAAGCTCATCTGCGTTTTTTGCCCGGCGATCCCCAGCTCGCTGAGCAGGCCCATAAAGCGCGGATAGGTGCGATCGTTGTAGACGATAAATCCGGTATCGATGGCCCAGGTGCCCTGCGGCGTGGCGACATCCACGGTGGCGGTGTGGCCGCCCGGCGTGGCGCCCGCTTCGAACAGCGTTACCTGATGGTGTCCGGCCAGTCGCCAGGCGCAGGTCAACCCGGCGATGCCGCTGCCGATGATGGCGATGTTCATGAGCGCACCATCCTGCGCAACAGTAGGCGCTGGATACCCGATGGCAGACTGGCCAGCAGCCGCAGGGCCAGGCTGAAACCGGTGGGGAAGGCGATGTGGTTTTTGCCCTTCGCCAGACCGTGGCGGATCGCCGCCACCGCCCGATCCACGCTCACCCGGCCGGGCATGGCGAAGTCGTTTTGGCGCGTCAGCGGGGTGTCGACGAAGCCCGGAGAGACCACCGTGACGGCCACCCCTTTCGGCTCCCAGTCCAGACGCAGGCTATTGGCAAACCAGCTCAGCGCCGCCTTGGAGGCGCCATAGGCTTCCGCGCGCGGGAAGGGCAGCCAGTGCGCCATGGAGCTGACCAGCACCACCCGATCGCCTGCCTCCAGCTGCGTCTGCAGCGCTGCCAGGCAGTTCACCGGCCCGAGGAAGTTGGTGGCCATCACCCGCTCCACGAGGGCGGCATCCACCTGTCCGTGGTCGAGGTATTCGCAGGTCCCGGCGCAGAGAATGATCAGGTCGGCAAAACAGCCCGTCAGCGCCTGGCGACAGGCGTCCCTGTCTGTCATATCGAACAGGCGTACGCTGATGTTGGGGCTGAGCTGCTGGAGCGCTGCCAGGCGCGACGCATCGCGCCCGCAGGCGATGACCAGATGGCCATCCGCCGCGAAGGATTTCGCCAGGCCGGCGCCGATCCCGGAGCTGGCGCCAGTGATAAGCACCGTCATCATGAGCGCACCCTCCGCTTCACGCCGCGTACCGCCCAGCCCAGCAGGGGAAGATGCTCGTAGATCATCTCCCCGGCGTCGTAGTAGTCGCGCTGATGGAGAACCTGCTCCCCGGCGATGTCCACCATCGAGCAGCCCGGCAGGGCCAGGGTTTCTCCACCGGCAATGCGCGGATGCGACCAGTGCATGGTCCAGGTCACGGCGAACCGCTGGCCGTCGCAAAGCGGCGTGTCGATGGTGAACCGGCACTGCTCCACGTTGGCCAGCAGATGGGTAAAGTAGCGCTGAATGGCGAACAGCCCCTGATGCTGACCAAAAGGATCGCTCAGCGTGGCGTCCGGATGGTACAGCGCGGCCAGCGCCGCGGGCGGCTGCGCGTCCAGCCCGGCGTAGTACTCAACGAAACGACGAATCACGGACGGCGAGGTGCTCATGGATCACATCCTGGCTAGATACGGTAGCGTAATGGCATACTTAAAACTTACACAAATAAAATTATTTGTCCAATTTTGTAGAAAAATATATTTTATTTATGTTAAAAATCATGTTGTTATGATTGGTGTTTTAAGGAGTGAAAATCGCGGGTGGTGCAAAGGGTAAGCGTGACCCGCCGCGCCACCGGGCGCTGGCGGAACAGAGCGTGGAGGTAAGTGAAAACAGGGGGTTAGAGCGGGATCACCTCGAGGAAGACGACCTGCTGCTGCCAGAGTTCGACCTGCCTCTGGCGGGCGGCGGAAAGTTTGCCGCTGGTGACCAGCAGCCAGTTGCGCTGGGGAAAAATCTCCGGCGCCAGGGCGGCGGGAGGCACCGGCAGGACGTCGATGCGATGGCCCTGGCCGGTACGTTTGAGCGCCTCAAGCCAGATTTCGCAGGCGTCGGTCAGGTGCCAGCCGGTGATCAGAAAGTTGTCCCCGGGCGCCTTCTTGTCGCCTTCGAGGCAAAACGAGGTATAGGCGATGATGATGCCGTCGAGAATTTCGCGCAGCGTCATGATGGCCGGCACGTTGGCGGAGACCTGGCTGCGCAGCGGACGCAGCACTTCGGTTACCAGCTCCTGGCGCGGATATTCGCGCCCGGCGTCGTAGATCAGCTGGCGCAGGGACTCGATTTTTCCCTCTTTCAGCCGCTGCAGCATGGTCTCCTGCAGCGTCAGCCAGTTATTGGTGCGCCGCGCGCCGGGGCGCGACAGCAGGGGTTTCACCTGGCTGACCGGCACCCCTTTTTTCACCCAGTCGAGGATCTTCAGCGCCTGCTGGACGTCGTCATCGCTGTACAGACGGTGTCCACCATCGGTACGCAGCGGCTTAAGCAGGCCGTAGCGGCGCTGCCAGGCGCGAAGCGTGGTCGCATTTATCCCGCATAGTCGGGCAAATTCGCCGATGGAGTAAGGCATGGAGGCCACCTGTTAACAAAGAATATTCTCAATATACTACGAATCACGACGGCTGGCGTGAAGTGTAGTGGCTTTGCACTACACTTTCCCCAACCGCGTAAATGAAAGGAGTTCTCATGAAGCTATGGCCTGTTGTCACCGGCGTCGCTATCGCGTTAACTCTGGTGGCCTGCAAATCGCCCACGCCGCCGAAAGGCGTTCAGCCGATTAGCGGGTTTGACGCCAGCCGTTACCTCGGAAAATGGTATGAGGTCGCTCGCCTGGAGAATCGCTTCGAGCGAGGCCTGGAGCAGGTGACCGCCACCTACGGCGCCCGCAGCGATGGGGGGATCAGCGTCGTCAACCGCGGTTATGACCCGGTCAAAAAACGCTGGAATGAGAGCGACGGGAAAGCCTATTTCACCGGCGCCCCCACCACCGCGGCGCTGAAGGTGTCGTTCTTCGGGCCATTCTACGGCGGCTATAACGTGATCCGCCTGGACGACGACTACCAGTACGCGCTGGTCAGCGGCCCCAACCGTGACTATCTGTGGATCCTGTCGCGCACCCCCACCATTCCGGCGGCGGTGAAGCAGGATTACCTGAATACCGCGCGCGAGCTGGGCTTTGACGTCGATCGCCTGGTGTGGATCCGCCAGACGCCGCGCTAGCCTCGCCGCTTAGCGGCTGAGCAGATGGGTATAAACCACGTACAGCCCGGCCAGCGCCGCCACGTTGAGCGCTACGCTGATGAAAAACCGCGTCCGGAAGGGCTGCTTTTGCGTTTTATGGCGAAAGCACTGCTGGCCGAGGATGGCCCCCGGCCAGCCTCCCGCCAGGCCCAGCACCAGCAGCGTGGTTTCCGGCACCCGGCGCCAGGCTTTGCGCGCCGCCAGCTTGTCGGCGCCATAGATAAGCCATGTCAGAAGGCTGCTCAGTAAAAACCACATCGCCAGCGGGTAGGGCAGCAGGGCGCTGCCCACGGCGGTGAGCAGCAGCAGGGAATAACATACCAGGTTCAGATTCATAGGGACGTTCACGCCGGCCAGAAGAATGGCGCCACTATAGCCAATTTCCCGGACCGGCGTAAACGCGGCGGGCTATTGGCTACGCTTGCCCCGATGCCGATACAGCCACATCAGCTTATACGCCGCCGGAATGATAAACAGCGACAGCAGCGGGGCGGTGATCATCCCGCCAATCATCGGCGCGGCGATACGGCTCATGACTTCCGAACCGGCGCCGGTGCCCCATAAAATCGGCAGCAGGCCGGCGATAATCACCGCCACGGTCATCGCCTTCGGCCGAACGCGCAGCACCGCCCCCTGGTACAGCGCCTCGTCGAGCTTATCGACGCTGAAAGTCTGCGGATTCTCCAGCGATGGCTCGGCCTCGATGGCGTGGCGCAGGTACATCAGCATCACCACGCCAAATTCTGCCGCCACCCCGGCGAGGGCGATAAAGCCGGTACCGGTGGCCACCGACAGATGGAACCCCATCCAGTAGAGGAACCAGATCCCGCCCACAAGGGCGAACGGCACGCTGGTGATAATCAGCAGTGCTTCGCCGACGCGGCGGAACGCCAGATACAGCAGCACGAAGATAATCATCAGCGTCATCGGCACCATCAGCTTCAGCTTCTGATTGGCGCGCTCCAGCAGCTCAAACTGCCCGGAGTAGGACACACTGATGCCCGGCTTCAGCTTCACCTCCTTGCCGATGGCCTGCTGCAGATCGTGCACTACCGACACCATGTCGCGGTCGCGGGCGTCGATGTAGATCCAACTGGTCGGGCGGGCGTTCTCGGTCTTCAGCATGGATGGTCCAGTGACCACTTTCACCTCAGCCACGTCGCCGAGGACGATCTGTTGCTTCAGCGGCGTGAGGATCGGCAGCTGGCGCAGGGTCTCCGGGCTGTCGCGATAGCTCTGCGGGTAGCGGATGTTGATCGGATAGCGCTCGACGCCCTCCACTGTTTCGCCAACCATCGCCCCGCCGATGGCGGACGAGACGAACAGCTGCACGTCGCCGACGGTCATCCCGTAGCGGGCCGCCTTCTCACGATGAATATCAATGTTGAGGTAGCGCCCGCCGACCAGCCGCTCGGCTAATGCCGACGTGACTCCCGGCACGGTGCGCGCCACCACTTCAATTTGCCCGGCGATGGCGTCGATATCGGCCAGGTTAGTGCCGGAAACTTTAATGCCGATCGGGCTCTTGATGCCGGTGGAGAGCATGTCGATGCGGTTGCGGATCGGCGGCACCCACAGGTTCGCCAGTCCCGGCAGGCGCACGGTTTTATCCAGCTCCTCGACGATTTTCTCCATGGTCATCCCCGGTCGCCATTGATCCTGCGGCTTGAGCTGAATGGTGGTCTCCACCATCTCCAGCGGCGCCGAGTCGGTGGCGGTTTCGGCTTTGCCGGTTTTGCCGAACACCCTTGCCACTTCCGGCACCGTCATGATCAGCTTATCGGTTTTCTGCAGCATATCCGCCGCCTGCGCAGCGGAGATCCCCGGCAGCGTGGACGGCATATACAGCAGATCGCCCTCGTTGATCTGCGGCAGAAACTCGCCGCCGACCCGGTTAAGCGGCCAGGCAACCGTCAGGATCGACAGGAGCGCAATCAGCAGGGTAGTCTTCGGCCAGTGCAGGACCTTCAGCAGCAGCGGGTGATAAATGCGGATCAAAAAGCGATTCAGCAGATTGCTGCTCTCCGCCGGGATCCTGCCGCGGATCCAGAAGCCCATCAGGATCGGGATCGCCACGATCGCCAGCAGCGCCGCCCCGGCCATCGACCAGGTTTTGGTGAAGGCCAGCGGACCGAACAGTTTGCCCTCCTGGCCTTCGAGGGTGAAAATCGGGATAAACGACAGGGTAATGATCAGCAGGCTGATAAACAGCGCCGGGCCGACCTCCACCGAGGCCTCGGTAATGATTTTCCAGCGTGTGTCGTTGCTGAGCTTCTCTCCCGGGTGCTGATGCTCCCACTCCTCCAGCCGCTTATGGGCGTTCTCAATCATCACGATGGCGGCATCGACCATCGCCCCCACCGCAATGGCGATCCCGCCCAGCGACATGATGTTGGCGTTGAGCCCCTGGAAATGCATCATGATAAAGGCGAAGCACAGGCCGAGCGGCAGCGAAATAATCGCCACCAGCGCCGAGCGCACGTGCCACAGGAACAGGGCGCAGACCAGGGCGACGACGATAAACTCTTCCAGCAGCTTGTAGCTGAGGTTGTCGATGGCGCGGTCGATAAGCTGGCTGCGGTCGTAGGTAGTGACCACTTCCACCCCTTCCGGCAGGCTGCTTTGCAGCGACGCCAGCTTCTCTTTGACCGCGGAGATCACCTCGCGGGCGTTCTTGCCGGAGCGCAAGATCACCACGCCGCCGGCCACTTCGCCTTCGCCGTTAAGCTCGGCGATTCCGCGGCGCATCTCCGGGCCGATCTGCACCCGCGCGACGTCGCCAAGATAGACCGGCACGCCGTTATCCCCGGTTTTCAGCACGATATTTTTGAAGTCGTCGAGCGTCTGCAGGTAGCCGCTGGCGCGCACCATATATTCGGCTTCCGCCAGTTCGACGGAAGAGCCGCCCGCCTCCTGGTTAGAGGCGTCCAGCGCCGATTTCACCTCGCCGAGGCTGATGCCGTACTGGGTCAGCTTCATCGGGTCGACGACAATCTGGTACTCCTTGACCACACCGCCCACCGACGCCACTTCCGAGATGTTAGGAATGGTTTTCAGCTCATATTTAAAGAACCAGTCCTGCAGGGAGCGCAGTTCGGCGAGATCGTGCTTGCCGCTGCGGTCGACCAGCGCGTACTCGAAGACCCAACCGACGCCGGTGGCATCCGGGCCCATTTCGGCGCTGACCCCGGCGGGAAGTTTGCCCTGCACCTGGTTGAGATACTCCAGCACCCGCGAGCGCGCCCAGTAAGGATCGGTGCCGTCTTCAAAAATCACGTACACGTAGGAGTCGCCGAATTGCGAGAAGCCGCGAACCGTTTTGGCGCCGGGGACCGACAGCATGGTGGTGGTCAGCGGCCAGGTGACCTGGTTTTCGACGATCTGCGGCGCCTGCCCCGGATAGCGGGTTTTGACGATCACCTGTACGTCAGAGAGATCCGGCAGGGCGTCTACCGGGGTGTGGATGATGGTCCAGGTTCCCCAGATGCTGAGAAACAGCGCCGCCATCATCACCAGGAAGCGGTTGGCCACCGAGCGGCGGATAATCCATTCAATCATGGTTCCGTTCCTTAGTGCGCGTGGGCGGCAGAGGCCGCGGCATCAGGGGCCTGCGCGCGCATGCGCTCCAGCGCGCCGGCGATATTGGCCTCCGAGTCGATCAGGAACAGGCCGCTGGCGACGACTTTCTCACCCTCCTGCAGCCCGCTGCGAATGGCCGTGACGCCGGCGGATTCATGGAATACCTGCACGATTTTCGGCACGAAGCGGCCCTCGTTATCGACGGTGATCACTCGCTGCTCGCTGCCGCTGTCGATCAGCGCTTTGGAGGGGATCAGCAGCATCGGGGCGCTTTCGCTGGTCAGCTGCAGATAGGCGTTCATCCCCGGCTTCAGCGCTTCATCCGGGTTGTTGACCTGCAGGCGCAGCTGCAGGGTTCGGGTGGCGCTATCGACGCTGGGGAGAAGGGTCCATTTGCTGATGCGGAAGGTTTTGCCCGGCCAGGCGGGAACCTGAATGCTGAACTGCGAGGCGTCTTTAATCAGCCAGGCGATGGATTCCGGGACCGCCACGCTGACCCACACCGGATCCATGCCCTGAATTTTCGCCACCACGTTATCTTTGGCGATGTTCATTCCGGCGCGCAGATCGAAGGCGGTAATAACGCCATCGATCGGTGCTTTGAGAGTAAAGCGGGTCTGGATTTTACGCGTGGCTTTCAGGCGGCGGATATCGTCGTCCGGCATTCCGGCGAGACGTAGACGCTCGAGGATCCCCTCGACCTGCGTAGCGGTGCCCCCGGTCTCCTGCAATAGCAGATATTCGCTCTGCGCTTCCACCCAGTCCGGGATGGTCAGCTCGAGCAGCGGCGTGCCTTGCTTGACTTTGTCGCCGACGGTCAACGGATAGACTTTATTGATAAAGCCCGCCGCCCGCGCCTGCATAATCACATACTGGTACTCGTTATAGCTGATGTTGGCCGGGAAGGTCTGGGCGTAGCGCAGCGGCCCGCGGGTGACGGCGGCGGTTTTCACCCCAAGATTCTGGGTCTGCGTCGGGTCGATACGCACCCCCGGCGCACCGGCGGCGGCATGCTCCTCATCGGCGTATTTCGGCACCAGATCCATATCCATAAACGGCGATTTACCCGGTTTATCGAAGCGGGTGTTCGGGTACATCGGGTCGTACCAGAACAGCACTTTACGCTGCTGCTCGGCCGCCGGAGCGGCAGAGTGGGTCGGTGCCCATCGGGCGTACAGCGCCGCGGTAAGCGCGCCGCCAATCAGCATGCTGCCGAGGATCAACGCCGTATTTTTCAGTGTCAGGGATGCCATGTGTCGTCCATTCAGTTGTTGAGGGGCCTACCGTCGCCGGGCCGTTATTGGGCGCGGATATCCTGCAGCAGCGACAGGTTGCCCTGCTGAACGAAGGTGAAGTCCACGCTGTCGCCATCCTTCACATTGTTGAGCTGCGTCTGCGGGGTGATGGTGAAGCGCATGGTCATCGGCGGCCAGTTCACCGCCGGGATGGCCTCGTGGGCGATAGTGATTTTTTTGTTATCCATATCAATAGCTTTAATGACGCCTTTGCCGCGGATGCTTTGCGCCTGCGCGGCGGCGGGCTGCTCGTGCATCGCCATACCGGCGTGCGGGTCGGCGGCCTGGGCGGCGAACACCGCGCCAGAGAGCAGGGTGAACAGGGTTATTTGAGATAGTGAATTCATCATCAAGACTCCTTGGGTTATTCCATCCAGCCGCCGCCGAGGGCGGTGAACAGGGTGATTTCATTTGCTTGACGGGAATAGTTGAGTTCCAGCAGGGTTTGTCGGGTGGTGAAAATATCGCGCTGGGCGCTCAGGACTTCGATATAGCTGACCGCGCCGTGGCGATAGAGCGCAGTGGCGCGCTGCAGGGTGATATTCAGCGAGGCGAGATAGCGCTCCTGCGCGGCAATTTGATCGGCCAGGCTCTGGCGCAGGGCCAGCGCGTCGGCCACCTCTTTAAAGGCGGACTGGATTTTTTGTTCATAGTTGACCACCTGCTGCTGCTGGCGGATCTCCGCCAGATCGAGGCTGGCCTGATTACGCCCGGCGTTGAAAATCGGCAGTTCGATTTTGGGAATGAAGTTCCACATCGCGCCGCCGGCGTTAAACAGGCTGGAGAGTTCGCTGCTGCTGCCGGAGAGCGAGCTGGTCAGGGTGATCGACGGGAAGAAGGCCGCCCGCGCGGCGCCGATGTTGGCGTTGGCCGCTTGCAGGCTGTGTTCGGCTTCCAGAATATCTGGCCGCTGCAGCAGGATCGCTGAGGAGAGCGATGGCGGCAGGGTTACGCCTTGCAGGTCTACCGCGCTGCTGGCGCTATCGTCCGGCAGGCGCTGATAGCTGCCGAGCAGCAGTTGCAGGGCGTTATTGGCCTGCGCCAGCTGGCCCTGACGTTTGGCGATATCGGCGCGGGTGCTTTCGATCATGCCGCGCGCCTGCTCCAGCGCCAGCACGGTGGTGCTCCCGGTCAGCAGCTGTTTTTCAACGAAGGCGTAAGACTGCTGATAGTTCTGTAAGGTATCGTTGGCCACCTGCAGCTGCGCTGCCGCCAGCCGCTGGTTGAAGTAGCTTTGTGAAACGTTAGCAATCAACAGGATATGCACTGCGCGCCGCGCCTCTTCGCTGGCGAAGAAGTTCTGTCGGTCGGCCTCGCTAAGGTTTTTCAGCCGGCCAAAGAAATCGAGGTCATAGCTGAGGTTTAAGCCGGCGGCATAATCGCTGCTGGTGGTGGTGTCGCCTTTGAGCTTGCCGCCATAGGTGGTGCTGCCGTCACCGTTAAGCTGTGGGTAGCGGTCGGCGTCGGTAACCCGATATTGCGCGCGAGCCTCCTGCACTTTCAGCGTCGCCATCCGTAGATCGCGGTTGTTGGTCAGCGCGGTGCTAATCAGGCTTTTCACCTGCGGGTCGACGAAAAAGGTGCGCCAGCCGGTCTCCTGGTAACCCGCCGTTGCGGCAACCAGTCTGTTCTGGCTGAGTGAGAACTGCTGCGGCACCGGCGCTGCGGGGCGCTGATAGTCCGGAGCAAGTGACAGACAGCCGGTTAAGGTAAATATCACGCTGAGGGTAAGTAGCTGTATTGAGCGCATGGTGGCAGAAGTTTCGACGATTTATCCATGGCGGCTACTTTACGTAGCGGGCTCTGTTCAGGGCGTGACGGGAAAATGACAAAGCTGTCATTTTCCTGATATTTCATTGCTATCCGGAGGCGCTCCTCTAAAATTGAATACCCTTACAAAGCGCGCGTGAAGGAGCCTGCCGTGAAGATTTTGATTGTCGAAGATGAGAAGAAAACCGGAGAGTACCTGACCAAAGGGCTCACCGAGGCCGGCTTCGTAGTCGACCTGGCCGATAACGGCCTCAACGGCTATCACCTGGCGATGACCAGCGATTACGATCTGCTGATCCTCGACATCATGCTGCCGGATGTGAACGGCTGGGATATCGTGCGCATGCTGCGCGCCGCCGGGAAAGGCATGCCGATCCTGCTGCTTACCGCGTTGGGCACCATTGAGCATCGGGTGAAGGGGCTGGAGCTGGGCGCTGACGACTATCTGGTAAAACCGTTCGCCTTTGCGGAGCTTCTGGCGCGGGTGCGCACTCTGCTGCGCCGCGGGGCGGCGGTCATCGTCGAAAGCCAGTTTCAGGCGGCCGATCTCAGCGTCGATTTGGTCAGCCGCAAGGTGACGCGCGGCGCCACCCGCATCACCCTGACCAGTAAGGAATTCACGCTGCTGGAGTTCTTCCTGCGTCATCAGGGCGAGGTGCTGCCGCGGTCGTTAATTGCCTCGCAGGTGTGGGATATGAACTTCGACAGCGACACTAACGCCATTGACGTGGCGGTGAAGCGGCTGCGCGCCAAAATTGATAACGACTTCGAGCCGAAGCTGATCCAGACCGTGCGCGGCGTAGGCTATATGCTTGAGGTGCCGGATGGCCGCTAAGCGCCCCTTTTCCCTGGCCACCCGGCTGACCTTCTTTATTAGCCTCGCCACCATCATTGCTTTCTTCGCCTTCACCTGGATCATGATCCATTCGGTGAAGGCCCACTTTGAAGAGCGCGACGTTCACGATCTCAGACAGCTCAGCACCACCCTGGAGACGGTCCTCGACCACGCTGACTACCCGCAGGCGCGGCGTCTGGAGATCGTGAAGAATATCATTGCGGGCTACGCCAACGTCTTCATCTGCCTGGACGATGGCCAGGGCAATATTCTCTTCCAGTCGCCCAACGGGCCGGATCTCAGCCATATGCTGAGTACGCCGGGGCTGGCGATGCAGCTCCGCGACGGGAATGTGATTTCATGGACCGACCCGCAGCCGCGGGCAATGGCGCACGATAATCATCCAATGGAAACCCGCGCCTGGCGGCTGATCATGCTGCCGCTGGGCAAGCAGGCGGACGGTAAACCGGCGTACCACCTGCTGATGGCCTTATCCATCGATTTTCACCTGCACTATATTAATGAGCTGAAAGCGAAGCTGATCTCCGCGGCGTCGATAATCAGCCTGCTGATCATCGCCATCGTGCTGTTTGTGGTCTACCAGGGGCATAAGCCGATCCGCCAGATCAGTCGCCAGATCCAGAATATTACCTCGCGGGATCTCGATGTGCGCCTTGACCCGCAGGCGGTGCCTGTCGAGCTGGAGCGGCTGGCGCTGTCGTTTAACCATATGCTGGAGCGCATAGAGGATGTCTTTACCCGCCAGTCCAACTTCTCCGCCGATATCGCCCATGAAATCCGCACGCCGATCACCAACCTGGTGACGCAAACCGAAATCGCCTTAAGCCAGAGCCGCAGCCCGCAGGAGCTGGAAGAGGTGTTGTATTCCAATCTCGAAGAGTTCTCGCGGATGTCGCGGATGGTCAGCGATATGCTGTTCCTCGCTCAGGCGGATAATAACCAGCTGATCCCTGAGCAACAGGCGCTGGATCTGGCCGAGGAAGTGCATAAGGTGTTTGAGTTTTTCGAGGCGTGGGCGGAAGAGAAGGCGGTGGCGCTGCGTTTTGTCGGTAGCCCCTGCCGGGTGACGGGCGATCCGCTGATGCTGCGGCGGGCAATCAGCAACCTGCTGTCGAATGCGATTCGCTATACGCCGGCCGGGCAGGCGGTGACCATCCAGTTGAGCGAAAGCGCGGAGACGGTACGCCTGGTGGTGGAGAACCCCGGTACGCCGATTGCCGCCGAGCATCTGCCGCGCCTGTTTGACCGATTCTATCGCGTCGACCCCTCGCGCCAGCGCAAAGGGGAGGGCAGCGGCATCGGCCTGGCGATTGTGAAATCGATTGTCGGAGCCCACCACGGCAGCGTGGCGGCGCAGTCCGATCTGCGCTCGACGCGGTTTATTGTAGTGTTGCCGAAATAGGCGCAATCCGCGAGTGATAGTTGAGTATGTGGCTTTCTGTCGCTATATTGAATGTACGGAAAATAACCGTACATGAAGTTTGCAACAGGCCGGAGATAACGTATGCCCGCACTTAAAAAGCAGCGTATAGATTTGAGATTAACCGATGATGATAAGAGCATCATCGAGGAAGCTGCGGCAATTTCGAATCAGACGATTACCCAGTTTGTGGTTGCCAGTGCCTCAGAACGTGCTGCGGAAGTGATTGAGCAGCACCGCAGAATGGTCCTCAATGAGCAATCATGGAGCCTGGTGATGGAGGCGATTACCCAACCGCCAGCCCCGAATGATCGACTGAAACGTGCAGCGAAGCGTCTACAAACCAGGTAAGGTAGAGCTAATGGAGCAGCAACTGACGATTGAGATGATTGCCGATGCGTTCAGCTACGATATCACTGGATTTGATTGCGGCGAGGAAGCGCTGAATACGTTTTTAAAAGAGCACCTCAAGCGGCAGCACGATGGACAAATCTTAAGGGGTTATGCGCTGGTCTCCGGGGATACCGTTCCCAGGTTGCTGGGTTATTACACCTTATCGGGGAGTTGTTTCGAGCGAGGCATGTTGCCGTCTAAAACTCAGCAAAAGAAAATCCCGTATCAAAATGCGCCAAGCGTAACCCTCGGGCGGCTGGCCATTGATAAATCTGTTCAGGGGCAGGGCTGGGGAGAGATGTTGGTTGCCCATGTGATGCGAGTGGTGTGGGGAGCGTCTAAAGCCGTTGGCATCTACGGATTGTTTGTTGAAGCCCTTAATGAGAAAGCTAAAGCATTCTATCTTCGTCTGGGGTTTATACAGCTCGTGGATGAAAATAGTAACTTACTGTTTTATCCGACCAAATCGATTGAACAGCTCTTTACTGACGATGAGTCATAAAAGAAACCGGGCAGCGCCAGGCGGCTGCCCGCAGTATCGCGACTCTCTTACTCTTCGAAGTACCAGTAGCCCTGATTAATCAGCCGCGTCAGTTCGCTCACGAACGCCGGATTCTGCAGGCCGCTGCCGAGCTCTTCCTGGCCTAATGAGGTATAGCGACACAGCGCATCCAGCGCTTCGGCATCGGTGGTGTCGAGTTGTTCGCTATGCACGAAGAAGCTTTCGCCAATATGCAGAACGCGCAGGCCGCTCAGGCGGGAAAGCTTTTCACCACCCAGCAGCGCATCGACCACTTCCTCTTCTTCATACGGTGGTTCCGCCGGCGCAATATCCAGCTCGTGACGCGGGGTGGTGACGAAACTGCCGAACCACTGCTTGAAGTCTTCCGGCTGGCGAATCATATCGATCATCATGGTGCGCAGACGTTCGAGTTCATACTCTTCAACCCGGCCCGGATGCTCGCGGCAGGTGAGGTCCGGATCGCTGTAGTGCTCGCCGCCGAGATCGTTCTCCAGCACATAGTCGGCGAAGCTGCTGATCAGGTCGCGGCCGTTTGGCCCGCGGAAGCCGACGGAGTAGTTCAGGGCGGTTTCGTGGGTTATGCCGTCGTGCGGGAATCCCGGTGGAATATAGAGGATGTCGCCCGGCTGCAGATCTTCATCAATGATCGGTGGGAACGGATCGACGTGCAGCAGTGCCGGATGCGGACAGAACTGACGCATCGGCAGCTTGTCACCCACGCGCCAGCGGCGGCTGCCCATGCCCTGAATAATAAAGACGTCATACTGATCGATATGCGGGCCGACACCGCCGCCGGGGACGGAGAAGGAGATCATCAGGTCGTCCAGGCGCCAGTCCGGCAGTACGCGGAACGGACGCACCAGCTCGGCGGCAGGCATATGCCAGTGGTTTACCGCCTGGGCCAGCAGGGACCAACCGGTTTCGCCCAGCCCGTCGAAATGTTCAAAAGGACCATTGCTGGCCTGCCATTTGCCGTTTTTCAGGCTGACCAGCCGGCTGTCGACTTCCGGCTCCATGGCTAATCCGGCCAGCTCGTCCGGAGTAATCGGGTCGACGAAGTCCGGAAACGCGTTTTTTAATACCACCGGCTGTTTCTGCCAGTATTTTTCTAAAAACTCGGGCCAGTTAATGTTGAGTTGATAAGCCATCGATTATTACCAGTAAGAAGAAACGGGCCTGATTATAGAAATGAGGGCCGGGCGGGCGCATTGTCGTGGGTCAAGAGTGGTGCTTAATTCACCATCGGCGCGATAATGGCGTTGGGTAAGAGAGAAAAATCACATTTTTGCCAAAAACCGATCTTAGCGTAAATTGCGCTGCAGGCCGCATGAACACTGGGATTGCGCCTTTAATGGTAAGAAGATGAATTAGCGAAAAGTTCAAATAATGAGCGGTCGATAAGATTTTTCTATTTTAACGCTTGCTACTTCCGGCGAACTCCCTATAATGCGCTCCCACTGACACGGCAGATGTGAATCACTTCACACAAACAACCGGTTCGGTTGCAGAGAAAAATCCTGAAAAACGGGTTGACTCTGAAAGAGGAAAGCGTAATATACGCCACCTCGCGACAGAGCGCTAAAGCGCGTCGCAACTGCTCTTTAACAATTTATCAGACAATCTGTGTGGGCACTCAAAGTGACATGGATTCTTAACGTCCTCGGACGAAAAATGAATACCAAGTCTCAAGAGTGAACACGTAATTCATTACGAAGTTT
>OCKA01000063.1_pt1 | contig 119695 bp, 112 predicted proteins | sample 1480951 | NCBI WGS metagenome assembly OCKA01 (sample SAMN05301504, study PRJEB22388) | human gut metagenome | isolation source: Infant 2 DOL 25 gut | host: Homo sapiens | place: USA: Pittsburgh, Magee-Womens Hospital of UPMC | collected 2013/2014
GTTCCCGGTCAGTGGAGGCGCATTATAGGGAGTTCTCGGCAGGCCGCAACCCCTATTTTCAATATTTTTTCCGACCGTTGAATGTTTAACCAAAACACCGTTAAAGCGGCAGTTTTTTCAACGATTTAAAGCCGTAGCTCTGCAAAACGGGCAATAAAGCGTCAGTATCTTCATTCAACGCCATGCAATAGGCCAGATTCTCTTCCTGGCTCGAGACCAGATTTTCCTGCGTCGAGATGAGCCAGGCGGTACGACGGGCAATCGCCGCGCCGGAATCCACCAGCCGGGTGCCTTCCGGCAACACCTGCATCAGCTCTTCAGCTAATAGAGGGAAATGGGTGCAGCCCAGCACGACGGTATCCGGCGGCTCGCGCATGCTCAGCCACGGATGCAGGATCTTCTTCAGTACCGGCAACGGCACGGCTTCGCCGTGCAGCTTGGCCTCCGCCAACTCCACCAGCTCTGAAGAGCCCAGCAGTTCAATCTTGCAGTCGGTAGCGAAACGGGAAATCAGTTCGTGGGTGTAGCTGCGTTGTACGGTGCCGCGGGTCGCCAACAGGCCGACGATGCCGTTAACGGTAAGACGGGCGGCAGGCTTGATGGCGGGCACCACGCCCACGACCGGGAAGCTGAAACGCTCGCGCAGGGCCGGCAAGGAAACGGTGCTGGCGGTGTTGCAGGCAATGACGACAATCGCCAGAGGATGCCGCTGCTGCACTGCGCCGACAATCTCCATCACGCGCTCAACGATAAACTCTTCGGACTTCTCACCGTAGGGGAACGCCACGTTGTCGAAAGCGTATATATAGTGGAGATCCGGCAGCAACTGCCGAATCTCCTGATATACCGACAGCCCGCCGACGCCGGAATCGAAAACCAGCACCGTCGGGCGAGGTGTGGCGGTGCTGTTAGAAGGTATAGCTTCCAGTGAGGTAGTATTCTCTTCCTGGAGTAGCGTAGCCATAGGCCGTCTCATAATCTTTATCAAACAGGTTGGCAATTCTACCACGAACTGTCAGATGAGATGTGACCGGATACGAAACTGCGAGATCCCACAGGCTCACGCCGCCGAGTTTCACGCTCTGCTCCGGATAGGTACTGTAGTCCTTGTCATAACGTTGACCCAAATATTGATAAGTCACCGCCCAGTCAAAGTCATACAGCTGCCAGTCCAGCTCATATTTCACCTGCTGTTTGGCGCGGCGCAGCAGCACTTCGTGAGTTTTTGCGTTGCGCGGGTCGACATAATCGTAACCAATCTGGTGCGTCAGCGGGCCGGTATCAAAAGACGCCGTCGCTTCAATCCCTTTGATGGTCGCCTTACCCACGTTGTAGTAGACGTAGTTGGTTTCCCCCGTCGAATCGATCAAATTGTCGATGTCGTTGCGATAACCGGAGATGCGCCAGGTCACCGGCCCGGTCAGCCCTTCAAAACCGCCTTCCCACTGCTTGCTTTCTTCCGGCTTCAGATCGGTGTTATTGCCAAAGTTGCCGTATAGCTGGCCCATATTGGGTGCTTTGAACGCCGTGCCATACGACGCGATAAAACGGTATCCCTCGACGAACTCCCAGGCCGCGCTGGTTTGCCAGGTGCCGTGCCAGCCAAACTCGGAATGATCGTCACCCCGAACCGCGCCTTCCAGCGTCACCGGGCCAACCAGTTGCTGCGCGGTCAGATAGATGCCTGCATCACGTTGGCTTTTTTCACCCTTTACGGTGGTGGAGTCCGGTTTGATTTTCTGTTGCTGCCAGTCGACGCCAGAGCTTACGGTACCCTGTCCAACCTGCAGCGTATTGCCCCACTGCAGGTTGTACTGTTCGGAATCCACCAGGCTGGCCGAGCTGTCATGCATACCGCGGCGAGGATCGTAATCGTAATCCTTGCTATGGCTGTAGCTGCCGGTCAATTGTGTTGCGTAAATGCCTTCTTTATAACGCAATCCGGTATCCCAGGTTTGGCTGTACAGCTTGCGAGTATCTAGCAGAGAGCTGGCCGGAGAGGAATAGTAACTATCGTACGCCGTGCGGTTGTCGTAGCCATACCCACGTACAAAACCGCTGACCGATTCGCTGAACTGATGCTCAAGCGCACCATACAGTGATTTACTCATAAAACCATCGCGATCCTGCTGGCTTTGCATACCGGTACTGCCATAGGCCACCACGTCATACCCTTTGGTATAGGTGTAGTCGCCCGCCACCGTCGCCACGGTGCTGTCGCCCAGCTGCTGTTGGGTCGACGCGTCATAGGATTGATAGCCGTTGGAGCCGAGGCCGGCGGAAAGCGTCGTGCCGTTCTTTTCGCGGGTGGTAATGATGTTGACCACGCCGCCGATGGCGTCGGAGCCGTACACCGCCGAGCGCGGGCCGCGAATGTATTCGACTTTCTGCACCAGCGAAATTGGGATTTGGCTAAGATCGGAAGAGCCGCTGACGCCCGCCTGGTTAAGGCGAATGCCGTCAATTAGCACCAGCACGTGGCTGGAGTTGGTGCCGCGAATAAACAGCGAGCTCTTTTGCCCCAGCCCGCCGTTCTGGCCAACATCCACGCCCGGCAGGCGGCGCATCACGTCGGTCAGGCTCTTGGCCTGCCAGCGATCGATATCGTTGCGGGTGACGATGGAAGTCGGCGCCAGCACGGAAGAAACCGGCTGCGGGAAGCGGTTGGCGGTCACCACCAGGTTATCGCCATTCGTGGTTGTGGTGTTGTCTTGCGCCCATCCAGAAAAAGCCGTGACGGAGGAAACCACCGCCAGCAGCGTATTTTTTGTAATTGTCATGAGAAAAGCATCCAAACTTAATTGGCGGATGCCGCAGGATCATGGCCGATAGTTCGCGACGGCCACGGACATTGCGACGTAACACCGGCAGGTCTTCGGGCTTGGGATTTGCAGGCCGCGGGGCGCGACCGGCAACGGGCGATGACTTCCCATCCTGCAATGGACAGTGTCTGCGTCGAAACGCTATCGCCGTGACTTCCCCTTACCGCTGCGCGTCAGCTCCGGATTCACACCGGATTCCCTTTTCACTCGCTGCTTGAGGCCGGACGGCAATGCTACGATCAATGAAAATAGATGTCTAGACTGCTACTAATGTTACAAATAATAAACGCGACAAAACTGGACTTCACGGGCTGATTCCCTACAATCCCCGCTGATCAAATTTGCCTGACGAGAAGACACACATGACGCCCGAGAATTTGCCTATTGAACGTTACGATGACCAACTGGCGGAGAAAGTCGCCCGCCTGAAGACGTTGATGTCACCGTTCGCGGCGCCCGAGCCGGAAGTGTTCCGCTCGCCAGTCGATCACTACCGCATGCGCGCCGAATTCCGCATCTGGCACGACGCGGACGACATGTACCACATCATGTTCGATCAGCAGACCAAGCAGCGTATTCGCGTCGATCGTTTCCCGGCCGCCAGCGAACTGATCAACCGCCTGATGAGCGCCCTGATCGCCGCGCTGAAACCGGAACCGATCCTGCGCCACAAGCTGTTCCAGATCGATTATCTGTCGACGCAAAGCGGCAAAATCATCGCCTCGCTGCTGTACCACCGCAAGCTGGATGACGTTTGGCAACGGCGCGCCGAGCAGCTGCGTGACGATCTGCGCGCGCAGGGTTTTGACCTGCAGCTGATCGGCCGGGCGTCGAAGACCAAAATCATGCTCGACCAGGATTATGTTGACGAAGTACTGCCGGTCGCCGGCCGCGACATGATCTACCGCCAGGTGGAAAACAGCTTTACTCAGCCCAACGCGGCCATGAACGTGCAGATGCTGGAATGGGCGCTGGCGGTGACCGCCGGTTCCAAAGGCGATTTGCTGGAGCTGTATTGCGGCAACGGCAACTTCTCGCTGGCGCTGGCGCGCAATTTCGAGCGCGTGCTGGCGACCGAGATCGCCAAACCGTCGGTGGCGGCGGCGCAATACAACATCGCTGCCAACCATATCGACAACGTGCAGATCATTCGCATGGCGGCGGAAGACTTCACTCAGGCGATGAACGGGGTGCGCGAATTCAACCGATTGAAAGGCATCGATCTGAGCGGCTACAACTGCGAGACGATTTTCGTCGATCCGCCGCGCAGCGGGCTGGACGAGGAAACGGTGAAGATGGTGCAGGCCTACCCGCGCATTCTCTATATCTCATGCAATCCGGAAACGCTGTGCGCCAACCTGGAAACGCTGCAGGCCACGCACCGGGTCAGCCGCCTGGCGCTGTTCGATCAGTTCCCGTATACCCATCACATGGAATGCGGCGTGCTGCTGGAAAAGCACCGCTGATACGACAGGGGCGCCATCATGGCGCCCCGTTTCATTACGACTCTTGAGTCGGCGCATCCGGCGCCTTGCGCGCCTTCAGTTTCATCCCGATCCACAGCACCAGCGCCACGCAGATCACCGACGGCAGGAAGTTGGAGCCGATCTGCGGGTATTCGGCGCGCACGATGGCGCTGTACATCAGCAGCCCCAGCAGGAAACAGGCCGCCGCAAGCTTCGGCATGCCGTCCGGCATAGCGCGGTTCAGGTAACGCTGATGCAGGCAGTACACCGCCAGCACCAACGCGATCAGCGGGAAGATCGAAAACGGCACCACCGAGCTGAACAGCGCGGCAAACGAACCGTTGATCGAAAGGCCGGCAATCAACGCCAGCAGTAAGGTGCCATTTTCACGGCCTGGTTTTTCCATCATTTTTTACCTTTTTTATACGTGGGACACAGAAGCTTTTTCTTGTTCGCGGCGATACCAGTAATACGCCCCTTTGGAGATCATCCGCAGCTGCAGCACCAGCCGCTCTTCCAGCTGCTGCCGCTGCTCGACGTCGATATCCAGCGCTTCCGCGCCGGCGCTGAACACGATGGTGACCATCGCCTCCGCCTGCGCTTCGGTAAAGCTGCGCGGCATGTGGTTTTCCAACTCGAGGTAGTCCGCCAGTTCGGCGATGAAATGCTGGATCTCGCGCGCCACCGCCGCACGGAATGCCGCCGACGTGCCGGAGCGCTCGCGCAGCAGCAGGCGGAAGGCGTTCGGGTTGTTGCCGATAAATTCCATAAAGGTGGACACCGAGGTGCGGATCACGCTGCCGCCCTTGGCGATGCGTTGGCGCGCCTGGCGCATCAACTGACGCAGCATCAGGCCGCTTTCGTCCACCATGGTCAGCCCCAGCTCATCCACATCGCGGAAATGGCGGTAAAACGATGTGGGCGCGATGCCCGCCTCGCGTGAAACTTCCCGCAGGCTCAGGCTGGCGAAGCTGCGTTCGGCGCTCAGCTGGCTGAATGCGGCTTCGATCAGGGAACGACGAGTCCGTTCTTTTTGTTGTGCTCTGACGCCCATATGCATATCCGGATAGGTTCCATTCTCTCAGTCTAACGCCCTAGACTCGGCAATATAGCAAATTTTATTGCAACAGCATTTATACTAACGCGCTCTATCACACTTCCGCCCTGAGCCGATTGTGCTTTGCCTCAAAAAGCCTAATGGTGATTGGGTGAGCAGCGCTATGATGTTAAGATACCGTTGTAATCTTGTATAAAAAACAGGTCTCTCCTACATGCAACAGCACTATCAATTTGATGCCATTGTGATTGGCTCGGGCCCTGGTGGTGAAGGTGCCGCCATGGGGCTGGTGAAACAGGGCGCCCGCGTGGCCGTTATCGAACGGTACAACAACGTAGGCGGCGGATGTACCCACTGGGGCACCATCCCTTCCAAAGCCCTCCGCCACGCCGTCAGCCGCATTATCGAATTCAACCAGAACCCGCTTTACAACAACTCGCGCACGCTCAGCGCGACCTTCCCTGACATTTTACGCCACGCCGATAACGTCATCAGCCAGCAAACCCGCATGCGCCAAGGGTTCTATGAGCGGAACCAGTGCAAACTGTTCGCCGGCGACGCGCGTTTCATCGACGCCAACACCGTCAGCGTCAGCTACATGGACGGCACCCAGGACACCATCCGCGCCGACCACATCGTGATCGCCTGCGGCTCGCGCCCTTATCACCCGGCCAGCGTCGATTTCAATCACCCGCGCATCTACGACAGCGATTCCATTCTCGAGCTGAGCCATGAACCGCGCCACGTGATCATTTACGGCGCCGGGGTGATCGGCTGCGAATACGCGTCTATCTTCCGCGGTCTGAACGTCAAGGTCGATCTGATCAACACCCGCGATCGCCTGCTGGCATTCCTCGATCAGGAGATGTCGGATTCGCTCTCTTACCACTTCTGGAACAACGGCGTGGTGATCCGCCACAACGAGGAGTTCGAGAAGATTGAAGGCACCGAAGACGGCGTGATCGTGCACCTGAAGTCCGGCAAGAAGGTGAAAGCGGACTGCCTGCTGTACGCCAACGGCCGTACCGGCAACACAGATTCGCTGGGGTTGGAAAACGTCGGCCTGGAATCGGACAGCCGCGGGCTACTGAAGGTGAACAGCATGTACCAAACCGCGCTGTCGCACATCTATGCGGTCGGTGACGTGATCGGCTATCCGAGCTTGGCTTCCGCCGCCTACGATCAGGGCCGCATCGCCGCGCAGGCGATCGCTTCCGGCGAAGCCAGCGGTCACCTAATCGAAGATATCCCGACCGGCATCTACACCATTCCGGAAATCAGCTCCGTCGGCAAAACCGAGCAGGAACTGACGGCGATGAAGGTGCCGTATGAAGTGGGCCGCGCCCAGTTCAAGCATCTGGCGCGCGCGCAGATCGCCGGGATGAACGTAGGCAGCCTGAAGATCCTGTTCCATCGCGACACCCTGCAGATCCTCGGGATCCACTGCTTCGGCGAGCGTGCGGCGGAGATCATCCACATCGGTCAGGCGATCATGGAACAGAAAGGTGAAGGCAATACTATCGAGTATTTCGTTAATACGACCTTCAACTATCCGACCATGGCCGAAGCCTACCGGGTGGCGGCGCTTAACGGCTTAAACCGCCTGTTTTAACGCGTTGTCGATGTAGCCCTGCATGTGCTCGCGGATCGCTTCGGCCAACTGCTCATAACGGCTGCGCAGTGGGGAACCGGGGCGATACACCAACGCGATGGTGCGCTTCGGTTCCGGCTTGTAGCAATCCAGATAGCAGACGCCGTCGCGTTCGCGCTGCGGCGGCACCGCCAGTGACGGCAGCAGGGTAATGCCGCTGCCGGCCGCGACCATATTGCGCAGCGTTTCCAGACTGGTGGCGCGGAAGTGGGTATCTTCGTCCGCGCCCGCCTGGAAGCAGAAGCCCATCGCCTGATCGCGCAGGCAGTGCCCATCCTCCAGCATCAGCAGCTTCTCTCCCGCCAAATCCGGCATCGCCACGCGCTCGCGCTGCGCCCACGGGTGATCGGAATACACCGCCAGCTTCATCGGTTCATCGAACAGAGGCACTTCGATAAACGCCTCGGTTTCCTTCACCAATGCCAGAATGGCGCAGTCCAATTTGCCGCTGTCGAGTTGCGCCAGCAGTTGCTGGGTTTGCGCTTCGTGCAGGTACATTTCCAGTTTCGGGAAAGTTTTGTGCAGCGTCGGGATGATCTGCGGCAGCAGATAAGGCCCCACGGTCGGGATCAGGCCGATGTGCAGCGGCCCGGACATGGCTTCGCCCTGCTGGCTGGCCATCTCCTTCAATACTTTCACTTCGCGCAGCACGGTACGCGCCTGCTCCACCAGCAGCAGACCCGCCTGGGTGAACAGCACCTTGCGGCTGGTGCGCTCGAGCAGCATGACGCCCAACTCGTCTTCCAGCTTGCGGATCTGCCCGCTCAGCGTGGGTTGGCTTACATGGCATGAATCGGCCGCGCGGCGGAAGTGCCGGTGCTCGGCCAAGGCGACCAGATACTCTAAATCACGAATATTCATTGTTTCCCTCCATTCCATGATAGCTCATGGCGATAGATAAGATAGCAATGAGCGATTAGATCTATCAACCCCCAGCGACAATAATGTGTCCCAACGAAGCGATATCGCGCTAAATGCTAAAAATTAATTTTGCTAATTAAGGGGTTAATCAATGTTTACCAGTCAAGAAGGCAAGAAAGTTCCTCAGGTTACTTTCCACACCCGTCAGGGCGACCAATGGATTGATGTGACCACTGATGACCTGTTCAAAAACAAAACCGTTATCGTGTTCTCGCTGCCGGGCGCATTTACGCCAACCTGTTCTTCGAGCCATTTGCCGCGCTACAACGAACTGTCCAGCGTATTCAAGCAGCACGGCGTCGACGGCATTCTGTGCGTCTCGGTGAACGATACCTTCGTGATGAACGCCTGGAAAGCCGATCAGCATGCGGAAAACATCACCTTCGTGCCGGACGGCAACGGTGAATTCACCAAAGGCATGAACATGCTGGTCGAGAAAGCGGATCTGGGCTTTGGCCCGCGTTCATGGCGCTACTCGATGCTGGTGCGCGACGGCGTGGTCGAGAAAATGTTCGTCGAACCGAACAAGCCGGGCGACCCGTTTGAAGTGTCCGACGCCGACACCATGCTGAAATACCTGGCGCCGGAATTCAAAGTGCAGGAGTCGGTCTCCCTGTTCACCAAGCCGGGCTGCCCATTCTGCGCCAAAGCCAAGCAAATGCTGCAAGAGCGCGGCATTCAGTATGAAGAGATCGTACTGGGCAAAGACGCCACCACCGTCAGCCTGCGCGCCGTCAGCGGCCGCGCCACGGTGCCGCAAGTGTTCATCGGCGGCCGTCACATCGGCGGCAGCGACGATCTGGAAACTTTCCTGTCAGCTTAATAAGTAATAACAAAGCCAACGTGAACTTTGGCGGGCTACGGCCCGCCCTTTTTTTACCTTTCAGGAGCGGATATGAAACTGTTGAACGTTGATGTTGCGGTCATCGGCGGCGGCACCGCAGGGCTCGGCGCCTATCGCGCGGCCAAACTGTCTACCCCCAACGTGGTGATGATCGAAGGCGGGCCTTACGGCACCACCTGTGCGCGCGTTGGCTGCATGCCATCCAAATTATTGATAGCCGCTGCCGAAGCGGTACATCAAATCGAACGCGCGCCGGGCTTTGGCGTGCACCCAACCGGTACAACCCGCATCGACGGGCGCGAAGTGATGGCGCGCGTCAAACGCGAACGCGATCGCTTCGTCGGCTTCGTGCTGGAAGGCGTGGACGAGATCCCGGCCGGCGACAAAATTCAGGGCTATGCCCGCTTTATCGACGACAACACGCTGCAGGTCGACGAGCATACGCGCATCGTGGCGCAGCGCATCGTGATCGCCACCGGTTCCCGCCCCAGCTGGCCGGCGCCGTGGAACGAACTGGGCGATCGTCTGATCGTCAACGACGATCTGTTCAACTGGGATGATTTGCCGCAGTCCGTAGCGGTATTCGGCCCCGGCGTCATCGGGCTCGAGCTGGGGCAAGCGCTGCACCGCCTCGGCGTCGACACCAAGGTCTTCGGCATCGGCGGCGCCGTCGGGCCGCTGACCGACAGCGCCGTGCGCGACTACGCCGCCAACGCGCTGGGGGAAGAGTTCTATCTCGACGCCGACGTGAAGGTAGAGATGATGCAGCGCGAAGGCGACCGCGTATTTATCCGCTATCGGGATCTGCAGGGCCAACCGCAGGAGATCCTGGTGGACTACGTGCTGGCCGCCACCGGCCGCCGCCCCAACGTCGATCGGCTGGGCCTCGAAAACACCGGCTTACAGCTCGACGCCCGAGGCGTGCCGTTGGCCGACCGCCTGACGATGCAAACCAGCGTGCCGCATATTTTCATCGCCGGCGACGCCAGCAACCAGCTGCCGCTGCTGCATGAGGCCAGCGATCAGGCGCGCATCGCCGGCGCCAACGCCGGCAGTTTCCCGGAGATCAATCCGGGCCTGCGCCGCAGCGCGATTTCAGTGGTGTTCTCCGATCCGCAGATCGCCATGGTCGGCTCGACCTTCCGCGAGCTGAGCGAGAAGTTCAGCGCCTGCGGCTGCTTTGAAGTGGGCCAGGTCTCGTTTGAGAATCAGGGCCGCTCGCGGGTGATGCTGCGCAACAAAGGCATTCTGCACGTCTACGGCGAGCAAGGCACCGGCCGTTTCCTCGGCGCGGAAATGATCGGCCCGGACGCCGAGCACATCGCGCACCTGTTGGCCTGGGCGCATCAGCAACAGATGACCGTCGATCAGATGCTGGACATGCCGTTCTATCACCCGGTGATCGAGGAAGGCTTGCGCACCGCGCTGCGTGACCTGCAGGCGAAGCTCAAACTCGGCACGGCCGAAATCGAGCGCTGCCAGCGCTGCCCGGGCGAATAACCTCTCATTCTCCGTTCATCCCCACCGGGCCTTCAGGCCCGGTTTTTTTGCGCAGCACTTTCCACATTTTCCTCCCTCCTCTTGCCTCACGGCCCTTCTGCGTTCATTTTTTATGCTTCGACATTGAAGTGATACCAATAACGATACTAGAATAAAGCAGGGAGCCAGAATGGAGGAAGAACATGGAAAAGCATGAACACTATACCTATCGCATCACCTGGTCAGCGGAAGATCGTGAATATGTCGGGCTGTGCGCCGAATTCCCCTCGTTGTCCTGGCTGGCGGCCACGCGTACCGGCGCGCTGGAGGGTATCGAAAAAGTGGTGAGCGAAACGATCGACGATATGTTGGCGCAAGGTGAAACGCCGCCGCAGGCGCTGGCGGAAAAGAACTTCAGCGGAAAACTGGTGTTGCGCATGACGCCGGAACAGCATCGGCGGCTGGCGATCGGCGCGATGGAGGAAGGCGTGAGTCTGAACCGTTATCTGTGCGCACGCCTGGCGGGGTAGAGGTTCAAGGGCGGCACCGGGCCGCCCTTGTCGTCGTCAAGCCAAACGCTGTTTCGCTGCGGCGATTGCCGCGGCCACCTGCTGCGGCGCGACGCCGCCTTTGGCCGCACGCTTGTCCAGGCAGGATTGCAAGGCCAGGATCGGGTAAACGTCGTCGCCGATCGTTGCGCTGAACTGCTGCAAGTCCGCCAGCGGCAGCGCTTCCAGCGGTTTGCCCTGGCGAATCGCTTCTACCACCGCCTCGCCGACGATATGGTGCGCCTCGCGGAACGGCACGCCCTTGGCGACCAGGTAATCCGCCAGTTCGGTGGCGTTGGCATAGCCCTGCTCCGCCGCTTCCTGGCAGCGCGGGCGCTTCACCTGAATGCCGTCCAGCACCAGCGCCGCCATCTGCAGGCAGTCCATCCAGGTGTCGAGCGCGTCGAACAGCCCTTCTTTGTCTTCCTGCATGTCTTTGTTGTACGCCAGCGGCAGGCCTTTCAGCGTCATCATCATGCCGGTCAGCGCGCCCTGCACGCGGCCGCACTTGCCGCGGATCAGCTCCAGCGCGTCCGGGTTTTTCTTCTGCGGCATCAGCGAAGAACCGGAGGTCACACGGTCGGACAGCTCGACAAACGCTGCTTCGCCGCTGTTGAAGAAGATCAGGTCTTCGGCGAAGCGCGACAGGTGCACCATGCTGATGGCGGCGTTGGACAGCAGCTCCAGCACGTGATCGCGATCGGATACGCTGTCCAGGCTGTTGCGGGTCGCCGAGGCGAAGCCCAGCCAGCCGGCCAGCTGCTCGCGATCGATAGGATAAGCGGTGCCGGCCAGCGCGCCGCTGCCCAGCGGGCTGACGTCCAGCCGTTTCAGGGTATCCTGCAGGCGGCTCTCATCGCGCGCCAGCATCTCGACATAGGCCAGGCACCAGTGCGCGAAAGTCACCGGCTGCGCGCGTTGCAGGTGGGTATACCCCGGCATCACCGCATCCTGGTTGGCTTCGGCGGTCTCCACCAGCGCCTGCTGCAGCTGGACGATCGCCTGATGCAGATCGCCGACTTGCTGTTTGCACCACAGCTTCAGATCGGTCGCGACCTGATCGTTGCGGCTGCGGCCGGTGTGCAGCTTCTTGCCCAAATCGCCGACCTTCTCGATCAGCTTCTGCTCCACCCAGCTGTGGATGTCTTCGGCATCGCTTTGGACGATCGCCAAAGGATCGGCCTGGACCTCCGTCAGTAGCGCATTCAGCGCCTGCTCCAGCTGCTGTTGCTCCGTTGCCGTCAACACGTTAACGGTCACCAGCGCCTTCGACCAGGCCACCGAGCCCACGATATCCTGCTCCGCCAGGCGATAATCGAACCGCAGCGAATCGTTGAGTTGCTTGAACCGCTGATCCGCCGCCTGAGTGAACCGTCCGCCCCAAAGTGCCATATCTTACTCCTGAATTTTTATGCGAAAGGGCGCAGCATGCTGCGCCCTTGCAGAGTCACGCCAATCGATTATTTATTCTTTTTCTCGTTCAACGCGCGGATGCGTGAAGACAGAGAGAACAGGCGGATAAAGCCGCCCGCGTGGCTGTGATCGTAAACTTCGTCTTCGCCGAAGGTGGCGAACTCTTCGGAGTACAGGCTGTTGGCGGATTTTTTCTGGATCGCCGTCACCTGGCCTTTGTACAGCTGCAGCACCACTTCACCGTTTACCTCTTCAGCCAATGCTTCGGCAGAGGCCTGCAGCGAGCGGCGCAGCGGCGCGAACCAGCGGCCGTCGTACACCACATAAGACATCTCCAGGCCCAGCTGCTCGCGCCATTTGAAGCTGTCGCGGTCCAGCACCAGCTGCTCGACGGCGCGCAGCGCCGCCACCATGATGGTGCCCCCCGGGGTTTCATAGCAGCCGCGGGATTTGATACCCACCAAGCGGTTTTCCACGATGTCGATACGGCCGACGCCGTGCTTGGCGCCCAGCGCGTTCAGGGTTTCCAGGCACTGGTACGGCGACAGCGCTTTACCGTTAACCGCCACGACGCGGCCTTTCTCAACGGTGACGGTCACCTGCTCAGGCTGGTCCGGCGCTTCCTGCGGATCGACGGTCCACACCCAGCAATCTTTGTTCGGCGCATTCCACGGGCTTTCCAGCACGCCGCCTTCGGTGGAGATGTGCCAGGCGTTTTCATCGCGGCTGTAGATCTTCTCCAACGACGCGGTAGTCGGGATGTTGCGCTCTTTCAGGTAATCCAGCAGCGCTTCACGGGAACGCAGGTTCCACTCACGCCACGGCGCCACCACTTTCAGCTGCGGTGCCAGCGCGGTGTAGGTGGTCTCGAAGCGCACCTGGTCGTTGCCTTTGCCGGTCGCGCCGTGGCACAGCGCGTCGGCGCCCACTTTCAACGCCAGCTCGACCTGCGCCTTGGCGATGATCGGCCGCGCCATCGAGGTGCCCAGCAGGTAGCTGCCCTCGTACAGGGCGCCGGTCTGCAGCACCGGATAAACGTAATCGCGGATAAATTCTTCACGCAGATCGACCACGTGACATTCAGAGGCACCGGACTGCAGGGCTTTTTGCTCCACGCCTTCCAGATCGCTGCGCTCCTGACCGATGTCCGCCACGAACGCCACCACTTCACAGCCGCCGTAGTTCTCTTTCAGCCATGGAATGATGGCCGAGGTATCCAGGCCGCCGGAGTACGCCAGAACGATTTTTTTGATGCCTTGGTTTTGCATGATCTATTCCTTTCTAATTCTAAAATTAAGCGAGGATCCGGGTGCCAATCGACACGCCGTTAAACAAAGCAGGAAGCTGATCGGCATGGCGCCAGCTGGCGATATCCACCGGGCGGCCGAGGGTGCGGGCCGCGTCGAGCGCCGCATTCACCTTCACCACCATACCATCGGTGATAATGCCTTGCGCGATCAGTTGTTCCGCTTTTTGCGCCGTCATTTCCGCAATGCGTTGCCCCTTGCCGTCGAGGATGCCGCTGACGTCCGACAGCAGGATCAGATCCGCCCCCAGCGTCGCCGCCAGCGCCGTCGCCGCCTGATCGGCGTTCACGTTCATTAACTGCCCATCGGCGGTGATGCCGATGGAGCTGACAACCGGCAGGTAGCCGGCGCTCAGCAGGGTATTGAGCAGCGCGGGCGAACCGGGCTGCGCGTTGCCGACGTGGCCCAATGCCGGATCGAGCGGGGTCACGACTGCGCTGCCGCCGTCCGCCAGGCTCAGGCCGACGGCGTTGATTTGGTGTTTAATCGCCCACGCCAGCAGCGTTTTGTTGGCGGTGCCGGCCAGCGCGCCGGTGATGATGTCGATCTGATCGGCCGGCGTGACCCGCAGGCCGTTCTTTTTCACCACCGGCAAAGAGAGCTGCTTCATCAGTTCGTCCACCACGCAGCCGCCGCCGTGCACGATCACCAGCGGGCGCTGATGCTGCTGCCGGTAGCTGTCCAGCGCGGTAAACAGACGCTCCAGCGCTTCTTCACTGTCTAATAACACGCCACCTAACTTGATAATTAACGGGTTCATTGCTGTTTACTCACGCTGGTTTAAAGGAGTGACTGGGTTTCCGGGAAGCCGAAACGGATATTCAGGCATTGCACCGCCTGTGCCGCCGCGCCTTTCAGCAGGTTGTCTTCCACCGCCACGGCGATCAGATGCTCGCCCTGCACCGCAAAGCCGATGTCGCAGAACGGCAGCCCCACCACCGCTTTCAGCGCCGGCACGCCCTGGTCGTACAGCCGCACCAGCGGCTTGTCGTCATAGGCGGCGTGATAGGCGGCGGCCACGTCCTGCGCGGTCACGCCGGCCTTCAGGCGGCAGGTGATGGTTTCAAGGATGCCGCGCGGGAAGTTGCCCAGGTGCGGCGTAAAGATGACCGGCACGCCCAGGTGCGCGGCGATCTCCGGTTGGTGCCGGTGGGTGAAAATACCGTACGGCTGCAGGCTCACTTCGCAGAAGCTGGTGGTCATGCTGGCCTTGCGCCCGGCGCCGCTGACGCCGCTGGTGGCGTTGATCACCGGCCACTGGTCGAGGTTCAGCAGCTGTTTTTCGATCAACGGTTTCAGCGCCAGCTGCGCCGCCGTCGGGTAACAGCCCGGCACGGCAATCAGCTGCGCCTGTTTAATCTTGTCGCTCTGCCATTCCGCCAGGCCGTACACCGCCTGCTCCAGCAGGGCGCCATGCTGATGCTCGAAACCGTAGTACTGGCTATAAAAATCGGCGTCCTGCACGCGGAAGGCGCCCGACAGATCGAACACCACGCAGCCCGCCGCCAGGAAGGCCGGTGCGATATCGTGGCTGACTTCATGAGCGGTGGCGAGGAACACCACGTCGATGCCCTGCGCCGCCTTGGCGACGTCGGTCAACGGCTGCAGCGGCAGATCGACGATGCCTTTCAACTGGGGATGGAGATCGGAAAGCAACTTTCCTGCATCTGCACTTTGCGCTGAAACCGCTAAAGCGGTTATGTTCATGTGTGGGTGGCGATTCAGGTAAGCCGTGAGCTCCGCTCCGGCGTAACCGCTGGCACCAACGATCAGCGTATTCAACATGTGGCCTTTCACCTTCTAAACTGACGTGCGGTCGCTTGCGACCCAGGTAACAGGGCTAGCCAGCGTTGTTGCGCCGTTCACCCACGGAGCCTGGCGTTGATGCTTTTATAAACATCCGGGTATCGGGTTCCCTTACGCGTCGGCTTACTGTATTTTTATTCAAAATAAATGCATGAATATTGATACTATCCTAACCAAAGGCTGTCAACAGTGAAGATGAAATTACCTCCATTTATTGAGCTGTACCGGGCGTTGATCGCAACGAAGTCGATCAGCGCCACCGATGCCGGCCTCGATCAGAGCAATGAGGCGTTAATCAACTTGCTGGCCGGCTGGTTTGCCGACCTGGGCTTTCGCGTCGACGTGCAGCCGGTGCCGGAATCGCGCCACAAATTCAACCTGCTGGCCAGCATCGGCGAAGGCAGCGGCGGCCTGCTGCTGGCCGGCCATACCGATACGGTGCCTTACGACGAAGGCCGCTGGACGCGCGATCCCTTCACCCTGACCGAGCACGACAACAAGCTCTACGGCCTGGGCACCGCCGACATGAAAGGCTTCTTCGCCTTTATTCTGGATGCGGTGCGCGACATCGACGCGAGCAAATTGACCAAGCCGCTGTACATTCTGGCTACCGCAGATGAAGAAACGACGATGGCCGGCGCGCGTTATTTCGCCGCTTCCACCGCCATTCGTCCGGATTTCGCCATCATCGGCGAACCGACCTCGCTGCAGCCGGTGCGTGCGCACAAGGGCCACATGGCCAACGCCATTCGCATCGTCGGCCAGTCCGGCCACTCCAGCGATCCGGCGCGCGGCGTCAACGCCATCGATCTGATGCACGAATCCATCGGCCGCCTGATGGAGCTGCGCAAAACCCTGCAGGAGCGCTACAACAATCCGGCGTTCGCCGTGCCTTATCCCACCATGAACTTCGGCCATATCAGCGGCGGCGACGCGGCCAACCGCATCTGCGCCTGCTGCGAGCTGCACCTGGATATCCGCCCGCTGCCTGGCATGACGCTAGACAACATCAACGAGCTGATGCATCAGGCATTGGAGCCGGTGAGCCAACGCTGGCCGGGCCGCCTGACCATCGAAGAGCTGCACGCGTCGGTGCCGGGTTACGAATGCCCGACCGACCACCGCATGGTGGCGGTGATCGAGGAGCTGCTGGGCACCCGCACGCAGGTGGTCAACTACTGCACCGAAGCGCCGTTCGTACAGCAGGTCTGCCCGACGTTGGTGCTCGGGCCCGGTTCCATCGATCAGGCCCACCAGCCGGACGAATACATCGACACCGCGTTTATCGAACCGACGCGCAAACTGCTGGGCCAGCTGGTCAATCACTTTTGCCGGCAGTAAACCCGACATTTAACAGGGGAAACGCGCTATGCTTCCCCTAACTCAAAATAAGTAGAAAACGGCGAAATAAGCCACGCTGATAACCGATGCGGCGTAATTAAATTTCAGAAAATACGCCGATTTTGATGTTTTTTTGCTAAAAATAGTGTCAATTGACGATTGGACAGGAACGCGATGTGATCAGGCAGGCGGTCTGCGCCTGACGCGTGAAATTTATTTACAAGATAAAAATCATACAGAACTGGGTCAGGGGTTATATGAACGAACAATATTCGGCAATGCGCAGTAATGTCAGTATGCTCGGCAAATTGCTCGGCGATACCATCAAAGAAGCGCTGGGCGAGCATATTCTCGATCGCGTTGAGACCATCCGTAAGCTTTCCAAATCTTCACGCGCCGGCAACGAAGCGCATCGCCAGGAGCTGCTCTCCACCCTGCAGAACCTGTCCAACGACGAGCTGCTGCCGGTGGCGCGCGCCTTCAGCCAGTTCCTCAACCTGACCAACGTCGCCGAGCAGTACCACAGCATTTCGCCCAACGGCGAAGCCGCCAGCAACCCGGAAGCGCTGGCGCAGCTGTTCAGCCGTCTCAAAGACAAAAAGCTCAGCGACAAAGAGCTGCAGCACGCGGTGTCGCAACTTTCCATCGAGCTGGTACTGACGGCGCACCCGACGGAGATCACCCGCCGCACCCTGATCCACAAGCTGGTGGAGGTCAACACCTGTCTCAGCCAGCTCGATCACAACGATCTGGCCGACTACGAGCGCAACAAGATCATGCGCCGCCTGCGCCAGTTGGTGGCCCAGTCGTGGCACACCGATGAAATTCGCAAACATCGCCCTTCCCCGATCGACGAAGCCAAATGGGGCTTCGCGGTGGTGGAAAACAGCCTGTGGGAAGGCGTGCCGGCGTTCCTGCGCGAGTTCAACGAGCAGTTGGAAAACTCCATCGATTACAGCCTGCCGGCGGAAGCGGTGCCGGTGCGCTTCACCTCCTGGATGGGCGGCGACCGCGACGGCAACCCGAACGTGACCGCCGAAATTACCCGCCATGTGCTGCTGCTCAGCCGCTGGAAAGCCTGCGACCTGTTCACCCGCGATATTCAGGTGCTGGTCTCCGAGCTGTCGATGACCGAATGTACCCCGGAGCTGCGCGCCCGCGCCGGCGGTGACGAGGTGCAGGAACCGTACCGCGAAATCATGAAGCAGCTGCGCAGCCAGCTGATGAGCTCCCAGGCCTATCTGGAAGGCCGCCTGAAGGGCGAACGCGTGCTGAAGCCGCACGACCTGCTGGTGAACAACGAGCAGCTGTGGGAGCCGCTGTATGCCTGCTACCAATCGCTGCAGGCCTGCGGCATGGGCATCATCGCCAACGGTCAGCTGCTGGATACCCTGCGCCGCGTGCGCTGCTTCGGCGTGCCGCTGGTGCGCATCGACGTGCGCCAGGAAAGCACCCGCCATACCGAGGCCATCGCCGAGCTGACCCGCTACCTGGGGCTGGGCGACTATGAAAGCTGGTCGGAAGCCGATAAACAGGCGTTCCTGATCCGCGAACTGAACTCCAAACGCCCGCTGGTGCCGCTGAAATGGCAACCGAGCGCCGACACGCAGGAAGTGCTGGAAACCTGCCGGGTGATCGCCGAAGCGCCGCAGGGCTCGATCGCCGCCTACGTGATTTCGATGGCGCGCACGCCTTCCGACGTGCTGGCGGTGCACCTGCTGCTGAAAGAGGCCGGTTGCCCGTTCGCGCTGCCGGTCGCTCCGCTGTTCGAAACCCTCGACGATCTGAACAACGCCGACGACGTGATGACTCAGTTGCTGAACATCGACTGGTATCGCGGCTTTATTCAGGGCAAACAGATGGTAATGATCGGCTACTCCGACTCGGCGAAAGACGCCGGCGTGATGGCCGCTTCCTGGGCGCAGTACCGCGCGCAGGACGCGCTGATCAAAACCTGTGAAAAGGCCGGCGTGGCGCTGACGCTATTCCACGGCCGCGGCGGTTCCATCGGCCGCGGCGGCGCACCGGCGCATGCGGCGTTGCTGTCGCAGCCGCCGGGCAGCCTGAAGGGCGGCCTGCGCGTCACCGAACAGGGCGAGATGATCCGATTCAAATTCGGCCTGCCTGAAGTCACCATCAGCAGCCTGGCGCTGTATGCTGGCGCGATCCTCGAGGCAAACCTGCTGCCGCCGCCGGAACCGAAGAAAGAATGGCGGGCGCTGATGGACGATCTGTCAGACACCTCCTGCCGGATGTATCGCGGCTACGTGCGTGAAAACCCGGACTTCGTGCCTTACTTCCGCGCGGCCACGCCGGAGCTGGAGCTGGGTAAACTGCCGCTGGGCTCACGCCCGGCCAAACGCAAGCCGAACGGCGGCGTAGAGAGCCTTCGCGCCATTCCGTGGATCTTCGCCTGGACGCAGAACCGCCTGATGCTGCCGGCCTGGCTCGGCGCCGGCGCCGGATTGCAGGAGGCGGTGAAAGCCGGCAAGCAGGCGGAACTGGAGGCGATGTGTCGCGACTGGCCGTTCTTCTCAACCCGCATCGCCATGCTGGAAATGGTGTTCGCCAAGGCCGACCTGTGGCTGGCGGAATACTACGATCAGCGCCTGGTGGATAAATCGCTGTGGCCGCTGGGCCAACAGCTGCGCGATCAGCTGGAAAGCGACATCAAGGTGGTGCTGACCATCGCCAACGATGCGCACCTGATGGAAGACCTGCCGTGGATTGCCGAATCCATCGCGCTGCGCAACGTTTATACCGACCCGCTGAACGTCTTGCAGGCCGAACTGCTGCACCGTTCGCGTCAGCAGGAGCAGCCGGACGCCCGCGTCGAGCAGGCGCTGATGGTCACCATCGCCGGCGTCGCCGCCGGGATGCGCAACACCGGCTAGCGAGCCTCATCGCGGCCCCGTTTATCGGGGCCGTTTTTTTATGCCTTTCCCCCACAAAAAAAGGGCGCCGCGGTAAGCGATGCCCTTTTTCAATGGAACAGGCCTGTCAGGCGGCGGCCACCGGGCGCACGCCCAGCGTGTGGCAGATGGCGTAGCTCATTTCGGCGCGGTTCAGCGTATAGAAGTGGAAATCTTTCACGCCTTCGCGGCTGAGGATCTTCACCATGTCCATGGCGATGTTGGCGCCGACCATTTTGCGGGTCTCCGCATCGTCGTCCAGCCCTTCGAACATGCTGGTCATCCAGCTTGGCACCCGCACGTTGGTCATGGTGGCGAAGCGCTGCAGCTGCTTGAAGTTGGACACCGGCAGAATGCCCGGCACGATTTCCACGTCGATACCGGCGGTGACGCAGCGGTCGCGGAAGCGCAGGTAGCTCTCAACGTCGAAGAAGAACTGGGTGATGGCGCGGCTGGCGCCGGCGTCGATCTTGCGCTTCAGGTTGATTAAATCGGCCTGGGCGCTCTTCGCCTCCGGGTGCACTTCCGGGTAGGCGGCGACGGAAATGTCGAAGTCGCCCACGTCTTTCAGCAGCGCCACCAGATCGGTCGCGTACATGTCCGGCTTGCCGCCGCCCGGCGGCAGATCGCCGCGCAGCGCCACGATATGGCGAATGCCGCTGTTCCAATAATCGGCCGCGATGTCGCGCAGCTGCGCCGGGCTGGCGTCGATGCAGGTCAGGTGCGGCGCCGCCTCCAGGCCGGTGCGCTCCTTGATCCCCTTGATGATGCTGTGGGTGCGATCGCGCTCGCCGGAGTTGGCGCCGTAGGTGACGGAAACGAATTTGGGTTTGAGGATGCTCAGACGATCGATCGACTGCCACAGGGTCTCTTCCATCTCGCTGGTGCGCGGCGGGAAGAACTCGAATGATACGTTAATCTGGCCGTTCAACTCCGCCAGACTCTGATTCAGCGCTTCCCGCTGGTTTGCGTGGAAAAAGCTCATACCCTGCTCACCTCTTATCAATCACTGTTTTTTTCATCTTGATGAGCGTCTATACGTTTAGACGTCTAGATAGAAAATGCCGCATGTTGGCTAAAGAGTCAACAGGAAAATGAGGGGAATAAGATGATTAATCTTCACCCGCTCAACGAGGGAATTTCATGACGGCGGCAGGGATAAGTATGGCAGGAAAAGCAAAGGGGCGCGGTGAACCCGCGCCCGCAGAGGATTAAAGCAGCTGCGCCAACCGGTTAAGGTCTGACTGGATCGCTCCGGCGGTCACGTCGCGGCCGGCGCCCGGCCCGCGGATCACCAGCGGATTATCGCGATACCAGCGGCTTTCGATGGCGAACACGTTGTCGCACGGCAGCAACGAGGCCAGCGGATGCTCAGGACGCACCGCCTCCACGCCGACCCGCGCCTTGCCGTTGGCGTCGAAACGCGCCACGTGACGCAGCACCAGGCCCATTTCGCTGGCGGCCTCAAAACGCTGCTGCATCTGCTGGTTCAGCGCCTCGCCGTTCTCGAAGAACTGATCGACGGAGCCCTGCTCGCAGCCCGCCGGCACCAGCGACTCGACCCGCACCTGGTTAGGTTCGATGTCGTAGCCCGCTTCGCGCGCCAGGATCACCAACTTGCGCATCACGTCCTGGCCGGAGAGATCGACCCGCGGATCCGGTTCGGTCAGCCCCTGCTGCCAGGCCTGATCCACCAGCTCGGTAAACGGCACCGTGCCGTCATACTGCAGGAACAGCCAGGAAAGCGTGCCGGAGAAGATGCCGCTGATCGCCAAAATGCTGTCGCCGCTGTCGCGCAGATCGCGCACCGTGTGGTTGACCGGCAGACCGGCGCCGACGGTGGCGTTGTACAGCCAGTGGCGGCCGGTTTTGGCGAAGGCGTCGCGAATTTGGCGATAGGTATCGCTGCACGAGGCTCCCGCCAGCTTGTTGGCGCTGATCACGTGGAAACCGTAGCTGGCGAAATCCAGATACTGCCCGGCCAGCTCTTCGCTGGCGGTCACGTCGAGCACCACCAGATCGTCGAACGGGTGCGCACGCATCCACAGGAACAGCGACTCTTCGTCGAGCGCCTGCGCCTCGTCCTCAAAGAACGCCAATGCGCGGCTGGCGTCCAGCCCTTCGTAGTTCAGCAGGCTGCGGCGGCTGTCCACCACCCCCGCCAGGATAAATTCGAAGCCGCTGCGCGCGGAAATATTGGTCTGCTCGCGGGCAAACAGCTCCAGCCAGCGCGACCCAATGTTGCCCTTGCCGAACAGCACCAGACCGATGCGCTTCTCGGCGCGGAACAGGCTTTGGTGCAGCCCCTGAATCAGCAGCGCGGTCGGCCCCTGGCGTAATACCGCCACCAGGCTGATGCCATCTTCCGCCTGCCAGATAAATTCGACCGGCTGATCTTTCAGCTGCTGATAGAAGCGATGGCTGTGCAGCGGGTTCTTGCACACCCCGGCGCCGACCATCGCCACCAGCGCCAACCCTTCGCGCAGGTGCAGTTCACCCGGCAGCGCCGAGGCCTGCAGGATCGCCAGCGCGCTGTTGACCACCTCGGAGGTGTAGCACAGCTGCACTCGATTGCGGTCAGGATGGATGCCCACCGCCAACGGTTTGATCTGCGCGCGCTTGAGCACCAGATCCAATTCTTTCTGCGCCAGTTTGAAGTCATGCTGAGCGGCGACGTGCAGCTCAATCAGGCACACGTCATCGTGGCTGGTGACAATCTTGGCGCCGGTGCCGGACGCCAATACGCGCTCGATGCGCGTCGAGCCCTGCTCCGGCTGGTAGCTGCAGCGCAGCTGAAGATCGATATCGCTGCCGGAGACCGGCTGCAGGGTGCGGGTATGCAACACCGGTGCCGCCAGGCGCGCCAGCTCGCTGGCTTCGTCCAGGCGCAGCAGCGGCAGCAGGCAGGCGTCTTTCACCTTGCGCGGGTCGGCGCTGTAAACCCCGGCCACGTCGCTCCAGATGGTGACGCGCGCCGCGCCGGCCAACGCGCCGACCTGAGTGGCGGAGTAGTCGCTGCCGTTACGCCCCAACAGCACGGTTTCCCCGGCGTCGTTGCGCGAAATGAAGCCGGTCACCACCAGGCGCTTGCCCGGATGTTGAGCCAACAATTGCTGCAGCAGCGGATAAGAACGGCCTTCATCCACCTGCGGCTGCGCGGCGCGCTCGGCGCGCAGGAAATCACGCGCATCCAGCCAGGCCGCCTGCATATCCAGGTGGTTGAGCACCGCCGCCATCAGGCGCGCCGACCAGATCTCGCCGTGCCCGACCACTTCCGCATAGCACACCTCGTCGACTTTGCCGTCCAGCAGCACCGCCAGACGTTCCAGATCCTGAATGAACTCGGCGATCAGCGGCTCGGCGCTTTCCGGCGGCAGCAGGCCGCTGATAAGATCGCTGTGATAACGACGCAACGTCTGCTGCACCTGGTGCGCAGACAGGCGATCGCTCTGGCTGAGCTTCAGCCAGTTGATCAACTGGTTGGTGGTACTGCCGGCGGCCGATACCACCATCATGTCGCCCGGCTGGCTGTATTCCGCCATAATCCCGGCCACACGCAGATAACACTTCACATCCGCCAGACTGCTGCCGCCAAACTTGTGCAGTTGACGCCCACTCACCGGCCCTGCTACAGCAATTGCATTCATGCTTACCTCGTTGCCGCCGCCTGGAAAGCGCGTTCCAGATCGGCAATCAAATCTTCACTGTCTTCAATACCCACGGAAATGCGCAGCAGGCTCTCGGAGATGCCGGCCGCTGCCCGCGCCTCCGCCGCCATGCCGGCGTGAGTCATGGTCGCTGCATGCGAGATCAGGCTTTCTACGCCGCCCAACGATTCTGCCAGAGTAAACAGCTCAAGGGCAGAGAGAAAACGGCGCAGCACCGCTTCATCGCCGTCCAGTTCAAAACTCAGCATCGCGCCGAAACCGCGCTGCTGCCGGCGGGCGATCTCATGCCCCGGATTCTCCGGCAGGGAGGGATGATACAGCTTTTTCACCAACGGTTGCTGCTGTAAATAGTCAACAATCGCTTCAGCGTTTAGCTGCGCCGCCTTGATGCGCGGCGACAGCGTGCGCATGCCACGCAGCAGCAGATAGCTGTCGAACGCGCCGCCGGTCACGCCGATGTTGTTCGCCCACCAGGCCAGCTCGACCGCCAGCTCGGGATCTTTGGCGATCACCGCCCCGGCCACCACGTCCGAATGCCCGTTCAGGTATTTGGTGCATGAATGGACCACCAGATCGGCACCGAGTTCGATCGGCTGTTGCAGGGCCGGGCTGAGGAAGGTGTTGTCCACCACCGTCAACGCGCCCGCCGCGTGCGCGGCGGCGCAGATCGCCGCGATGTCCACCACCCGCAGCAGCGGGTTGCTGGGGCTTTCGATCAACACCAGCTTCGGCTTTTGCGCCAGCGCCTGTTGCAGGGCGGCTTCATTACCCTGATCGACGAACAGCACGCGATAGGCACCGCGTTTGCTCAGGCTGTCGAACAACCGATAGCTGCCGCCGTAGCAGTCGTGCGGCGCCACCAGCAGATCGCCGGGCTTCAGCAGCACGGTGGTCACCAGATGGATCGCCGACATCCCGCTGCCGGTCATCACCGCGCCGGCGCCGCCTTCCAGCTCCGCCAACGCGCGTTGCACCACGTCGCGCGTCGGGTTGCCGCGGCGCGAATAATCATGGGCTCGGGGTTGGTTGAAGTCGGTAAAGTTATAGGTGCTGGACAGATGAATCGGCGGGACAACGCAGCCGTACTGTTCGTCGTCGTTCAGGCCGCTGCGTACGGCAATCGTGGCTGGTTTACGCGTCATGGGCTCGCTCGGCTCTCGGTTCGGTGAATGAGGCCTAAAGAGTAATCGCAGGATTGATAGACGTCAATACATCTGGACATCTAAACTTCTCTGCGTATAGATTGAGCAATGGCACAATACCCGCTAAAATTATGCCGATATGACATGACGAAAAGATGTTAAGCCGCAATGCCCGGCCGAGGCGGGGCATTCAGTGACCCTGGTCGCGTAAAATTGACATTTATTTAGTGAGAACAGTGAAGATCGGGCATAATTGGCCGGTTTTTAGAATTTTGTAATTTTTCTGACAAAGTTAAGGTGTCCCATGGCTGAGTGGAACGGCGAGTATGTCAGCCCTTACGCTGAACACGGTAAAAAAAGCGAGCAAGTCAAAAAGATCACGGTATCCATTCCGCTGAAGGTCCTGAAAATCCTCACCGACGAACGGACCCGTCGCCAGGTGAACAACCTGCGCCACGCCACCAACAGCGAACTGCTGTGCGAAGCGTTTCTGCATGCCTTTACCGGCCAGCCGCTGCCGAACGATGAAGACCTGCGCAAAGAGCGCAGCGATGAAATTCCGGAAGCCGCGAAAGTGTTGATGCGCGAACTGGGTGTCGACCCCGATACCTGGGAATATTGAGAACCGCCCGGCGAACGCTGGCGGCAGAAACGAAAAAAGGCGCCAAAGGCGCCTTTTTCATCGGACGATAAGAAATCTTATTTCTTAGCGCCTGGTACGCTGAAACGCTTGTTGAAGCGGTCAACGCGGCCACCGGTGGCAACGTCACGCTGCTTGCCAGTGTAGAACGGGTGGCATGCGCCACAAACGTCCAGGTTCAGATCGTGGCCCACGGTGGAGCGGATCTTCATCACGTTACCGCAAGAGCAGTTAGCAGTAACTTCTTCGTATTTTGGGTGGATACCTTGTTTCATGGGAAACCTCAGTTAAGGCCGTGTCGCTATCCAGCCCTGTTTCGCCAGACACCACACGTGGTTGATAATAGAATTTTGGTATCGAATTATACCAAAGGCGGCAAATTATACAGCATTAGTCGGGGCGCGCAATCGGAACCGTACATTTGCCGATGCGCCGTGTAAACTGATGCCCACTTTTTTCAATTTGGATGAGATCATGCCCGTCGTACACGTTGCCTTGCCGGTTCCCCTCGCCCGCACCTTCGACTATCTGCTGCCGCCCGGCATGCAGCCGGTGGCCGGCGCGCGCGTGGGCGTGCCCTGGGGCAGGCAGCATGCGATCGGCATCGTCACCGGCTGCAGCGACACCAGTGAACTGCCGCTGGACAAGCTCAAACCGATCGACAGCGTGATCGACGCCGAATCGCTGTTCTCCCCCAGCCTGTGGCGCATCCTGCGCTGGGCCAGCGATTACTATCACTACCCCATCGGCGAAGTGCTGTTCCATGCGCTGCCGATCCTGCTGCGGCAAGGCAAACCGGCCGAGGCCGCGCCGCTGTGGCAATGGTTCGCCACCGAAGAGGGGCGCGCCACCCCGCCCGAAAGCCTGAAACGCGCGCCGAAACAGCAGCAGGCGCTCGCGGCGCTGCTGCAACGCCCGGTCTATCGCCATCAGGTCAGCCAGCTTGAGCTGACGGAAAGCGCCCTGCAGGCGCTGCGCGCCAAAGGGCTGATCGATCTGCGCGCTCAGGTCGCGGATACGCACGACTGGCGCCCCAACTTCGCAGTGCTCGGCGAGCGGCTGCGGCTGAACACCGAGCAGGCTACCGCCGTCGGGGCGATCAGAAGCGAGGATGAGCAGTTCGCCGCCTGGCTGTTGGCGGGGGTAACCGGCTCCGGCAAGACCGAAGTCTACCTCAGCGTGCTGGAAAACGTGCTGGCCAAAGGCCGACAGGCGCTGGTGCTGGTGCCGGAAATCGGCCTGACGCCGCAAACCATCGCCCGCTTTCGCGAGCGCTTCAACGCGCCGGTAGACGTGCTGCACTCCGGGCTGAACGACAGCGAACGGCTGGCGGTTTGGCTGCGCGCGCGCAGCGGCGAAGCCGCCATCGTCATCGGCACCCGTTCGGCGCTGTTCACGCCGTTCCGTCAGCTGGGCGTAATCATCATCGACGAAGAGCATGACAGCTCTTATAAACAGCAGGAAGGCTGGCGCTACCACGCCCGCGATCTGGCGGTGTTCCGCGCCCGGGAAGAGGACATCCCGATGGTAATGGGCTCCGCGACCCCGGCATTGGAAACGCTGCACAACGTGCAGCTGGGTAAATATCGCCAGCTGAAGCTCACCCAGCGCGCGGGCAACGCCAAACCGGCAACGCAGCACCTGATCGATCTGAAGGGGCTGCCGCTGAAGGTCGGCCTGTCGCAACCGCTTTTGAAAAGCATGCAGCACCATTTAAAAGCCGGCAATCAGGTGATGCTGTTCCTCAACCGCCGCGGTTATGCCCCGGCGCTGCTTTGCCACGAGTGCGGCTGGATCGCCGAATGCCAGCGCTGCGATCACTACTACACCTTCCACCAGCATCAGCGCCAGTTGCGCTGCCACCACTGCGACAGCCAGCGGCCGGTGCCGCACCAGTGCCCACAGTGCGGCTCCACCCACCTGGTGTCGGTCGGCGTCGGCACCGAACAGCTGGAGCAGGAGCTGGCGCCGCTGTTCCCCGACACGCCGATCACCCGCATCGATCGCGACACCACCAGCCGCAAAGGGGCGCTGGAGCAGCACCTGGCGGATATTCATCGCGGCGAAGCGCGCATTCTGATCGGCACGCAGATGCTGGCCAAGGGCCACCATTTTCCCGACGTCACGCTGGTGGCGTTGCTGGACGTGGACGGCGCGCTGTTCTCCGCCGACTTCCGCTCCGCCGAGCGTTTCGCTCAGCTGTATACCCAGGTCTCCGGGCGGGCCGGCCGCGCGGGCAAACAGGGTGACGTGCTGCTGCAAACCCACCATCCGGAGCACCCGCTGCTGCAGGTACTGCTGCAACAGGGTTACGACGCCTTCGCCAAACAGACGCTGGCGGAGCGCAACAGCGTGTTTCTGCCGCCTTACACCAGCCACATCATCGTGCGCGCCGAAGATCACGACAACCAGCAGGCCCCGCTGTTCCTGCAGCAGCTGCGCAACCTGCTGGAAGCCAGCCCGCTGAAGGACGATTCGCTGTGGGTGATGGGCCCGGTGCCGGCGCTGCAGTCCAAACGCGGCGGCCGTTTCCGCTGGCAGCTGCTGCTGCAGCACCCGACGCGGCGCGTCCTGCAACAGCTGATGAAAAGCTCGCTGCCGCTGATCGGCACCCTGCCGCAAACGCGCAAGGTGAAATGGACGCTGGATGTCGATCCGATCGACAGCTGATCCCGGAAAAGTCCGATTTAGCTGCCGCAGTGCAAACGTTTACCCTTGAAATTGCGAGCGAACGCTAAAAAACCTTCTCAGGTCACATTTTTTATGCAAATTAGGTAACAAAGGCGGGGCGTATTCTGTTTAGAATGTCTGCGAGGGCAAATTTTGTCGCCACATCGCAGCGCGACGGAGTGCCCGAACGCGAGTGGCGCTCAATGACAACAATTTCGCCACCGCATGCCGGACATTGTGAGCAAACAGCAGTAGTGGCGTCGGCATGGGGCTGACGCAAGGAGAAAGGCGTTGGAACACAAGAAAGAGTTATCCATGGCGACCATGAAAGACGTCGCCGAAATGGCGGGCGTTTCAACGGCTACCGTATCGCGTGCGCTGATGAACCCGGAAAAGGTGTCAACGCCGACGCGCCAGAAAGTGGAACAGGCCGTCCTGGCCGTGGGTTATTCTCCTCATGCTCTGTCACGCAATATCAAGCGCAACGAATCCCGCACCATCCTGGTGATCGTGCCCGACATCTGCGATCCGTTTTTCGCCGATGTGATCCAGGGGATCGAACAGACCGCCGCCCAACAAGGCTATCTGGTGCTGATCGGCGACTGCGCGCAGCAAAACCAGCAGGAGCGCACCTTCGTCAATCTGATCATCACCAAACAGATCGACGGCATGCTGCTGCTGGGCTCCAACCTGCCGTTCGACGCCAGCAAGGAAGAGCAGCGCAACCTGCCGCCGATGGTGATGGCCAACGAGTTCGCTCCCGAGCTGGAACTGCCGACGGTGCACATCGACAACCTGACCGCCGCCTTTGAAGCCGTGCATTATTTGCATCAATTGGGCCACCGGCAGATCGCCTGCGTCGCCGGGCCGGAACAGATGCCGCTGAGCCATTATCGGCTGCAGGGTTACGTTCAAGCGCTACGTCGTAATGGCATTACCGTCGAAAGCAGCTATATTACCCGGGGTGATTTTACCTACGAAGCCGGCGCGCAAGCGCTGACGGCGCTGATGGCACAGCCGAAACCGCCGACGGCGGTGTTCTGCCACAGCGACGTCATGGCGATCGGCGTGCTGTCCCAGGCGAAGAAAATGGGGCTGCGGGTGCCGCAGGATCTGTCGATCGTCGGCTTTGACGACCTCAAGCTGGCGCAGTATTGCGATCCGCCGCTGACCACGGTGGCGCAGCCGCGCTTCCAGATCGGCCAGCAGGCGATGTTGTTGCTGTTGGAGCAGTTGAACGGCCAGACGGTGGCCAGCGGCTCCCGGCTGTTGGACAGTGAATTGATTATCAGAGGCAGCACCGCTGCCCCGAAACGCTAGTCAAATATTTTAGGGTTCAGTAACATGACGGACTTATCCTTTCATCAGGACACAGCGGAATAATAGTGGCACAAAAAGACTATGTAAGCCGTGGGCGCGCAGCAGGAGCTAAGCGTAAAACCCCCAGCCGTAAAAAACGCAGTTCTCCGAAGGTTTCCAAAACCGTGCTGGCGTTAGCCGCCGCGTTGCTGGTTGTCTTTGTCGGTGGCCTCTATTTCATTACGCACAACAAGCCGGAAGACGCGCCGTTGTTGCCTGCGCACACCACGCGCCCCGGCAACGGCCTGCCGCCGAAGCCGGAAGAGCGCTGGCGCTACATCAAAGAGCTGGAAAACCGGCAGATCGGCGTGCAAACCCCGACCGAACCGACGGCCGGCGGCGAGCTCAATTCCAAAACTCAGCTGACCGCCGAACAGCGCCAACTGCTGGAACAGATGCAGGCCGACATGCAGCAGCGCCCGACGCAGCTGAACGAAGTGCCGTATAACGATCCGGGCCAGGCCAACGCGCGCAGCACTCGCCAGCAGCAGCAGATGCAACAACAGCAAATGCAGCAGCAGCCGGTGCAGCAACAGCAGCAGGTCAGCCAGCCGCCGCGCAACCCGTTCAACAACGGGGCCACCACCGCGCCGGTGCAGCCGCACCCGCAGCCAAAACCGACTACCCAGCAACCGGTGCAGGTGAAACAGCCTGAGCCGAAGCCGCAACCGAAACCGGAGCCCAAACCGGAAGTGAAACAGGAAACGGCCAAGCAGGAAACCAAACCGGAATCAAAACAGAAGTGGATGGTGCAATGCGGTTCGTTCCGCGCCACCGATCAGGCTGAATCCGTGCGTGCGCGCCTGGCGTTCGAAGGCATCGAGAGCCGCATCACCGCCGGCGGCGGTTGGAATCGCGTGGTGCTCGGCCCGTACAGCAGCCGCGCCGCCGCGGACAAAACCCTTTCGCGCCTGAAGGGCGTCGGCATGTCGAGTTGCATTCCCCTCTCCGTTGGGGGTTGAAAAGCGTCAATCCCCCCCCATCTATACTCTCAATATGCCTCGTAGCGTCTGCGAAAGCAGGCGCTGCGGGGGCTTCTTTCCGTCTTTAACGAGGGTCTGCTCGTGACAACAATTGTAAGCGTACGCCGCAACGGCCAGGTCGTCATCGGTGGTGATGGCCAGGCAACCCTGGGTAATACGGTGATGAAGGGTAACGTCAAGAAAGTGCGTCGCCTGTACAACGACAAAGTGATCGCCGGTTTCGCCGGTGGCACCGCTGACGCCTTCACGCTGTTTGAACTGTTTGAACGCAAACTGGAAATGCATCAGGGCCACCTGGTGAAAGCCGCCGTCGAGCTGGCGAAAGACTGGCGCACCGACCGTATGCTGCGCAAGCTCGAAGCGCTGCTGGCGGTCGCCGATGAAAACGCTTCGCTGATCATCACCGGCAACGGCGATGTGGTGCAGCCGGAAAACGATCTGATCGCCATCGGCTCCGGCGGCCCTTACGCTCAGGCCGCAGCCCGCGCCATGTTGGAAAATACCGAGCTGAGCGCCCGCGACATCGTTGAGAAATCCCTCAACATCGCCGGCGACATCTGTATTTACACCAACCATTTCCACACCATTGAAGAATTGCCTTCCAAAGCGTAAGGATCGAATACCATGTCTGAAATGACCCCGCGCGAGATCGTCAGCGAACTGGACAGCTATATCATTGGCCAAAACAAGGCCAAACGCGCTGTCGCCATTGCCCTGCGCAACCGCTGGCGCCGGATGCAGCTCAACGAGATGCTGCGTCACGAAGTGACCCCGAAAAACATTCTGATGATCGGCCCGACCGGCGTCGGTAAAACCGAAATCGCCCGCCGTCTGGCGAAGCTGGCCAACGCGCCGTTCATCAAGGTTGAAGCCACCAAGTTCACCGAAGTGGGCTATGTGGGCAAAGAAGTGGACTCCATCATCCGCGATCTGACCGATGCCGCCATCAAAATGGTGCGCATGCAGTCGATCGAGAAAAACCGCACCCGTGCCGAAGAGTTGGCCGAAGAGCGCATTCTCGACGTGCTGATCCCGCCGGCCAAAAACAACTGGGGCCAGCCGGAAGAAGGCCAGGAACCGTCCGCCGCCCGCCAGGCATTCCGCAAGAAACTGCGCGAAGGCCAGCTGGATGACAAAGAGATCGAAATCGATCTGGCCGCCGCGCCGATGGGCGTGGAAATCATGGCGCCTCCGGGCATGGAAGAGATGACCAACCAGCTGCAGTCGATGTTCCAGAACCTCGGCGGCCAGAAGCAAAAACCGCGCAAGCTGAAGATCAAAGAAGCCTTCAAGCTGCTGGTGGAAGAAGAAGCCGCCAAGCTGGTGAACCCGGAAGAGCTGAAAGAGCAGGCGATCGAAGCGGTTGAACAGCACGGCATCGTGTTTATCGACGAGATCGACAAAATCTGTAAGCGCGGCGGCCAAAGCTCCGGCCCGGACGTCTCGCGCGAAGGCGTACAGCGCGATCTGCTGCCGCTGGTGGAAGGCTGCACCGTGTCCACCAAGCACGGTATGGTGAAGACCGACCACATCCTGTTCATCGCTTCCGGCGCGTTCCAGACCGCCAATCCGTCAGATCTGATCCCGGAGCTGCAGGGCCGTCTGCCGATCCGCGTTGAGCTGCAGGCGCTGACCACCGAAGACTTCGAGCGCATCCTGACCGAGCCGAGCGCGTCGCTGACCGAGCAGTACAAAGCGCTGATGGGCACCGAAGGCGTCAACATCGAGTTCACCGCCGACGGCATCCGCCGCATCGCCGAAGCCGCGTGGCAGGTCAACGAAAGCACCGAGAACATCGGCGCGCGTCGTCTGCACACCGTGCTTGAGCGTCTGATGGAAGATATTTCCTACGAGGCGAGTGAAATTAATGGCCAATCCATTACAATTGATGCGGATTACGTGCGCAGTCATCTGGATGAACTGGTGGCGGATGAAGATTTGAGTCGTTTTATCCTATAATCGCTCAATCTTTGTCTTGTCAGTCATCTGTGTGGGAGGCATTGCCTCCCACAATTATTTCTAACGGACACCGCAACTTACTGACAGAAGCGAAACATGAGCTCATCGACCCCCACCACCCCGATCTCCGCCTGGCTGGAAAGTCTACGCCCCCGCACCCTGCCGTTGGCCTTTGCCTCCATCGTGGTCGGTTCGGCAATTGCCGCCTGGCACGGCAGCCTGAAACCCGAAGTGGCGCTGCTGGCGCTGTTGACTGCCGGCCTGCTGCAGATCCTCTCCAATCTGGCGAACGACTACGGCGATGCCGTCAAAGGCAGCGACAAAGAAGATCGCATCGGGCCATTGCGCGGCATGCAAAAAGGCATGATCACCCAGGCGCAGATGAAACGGGCGCTGGTGGTGACGGTGGTACTGATCGCGCTCGCCGGCTGTTCGCTGATCGCCGTCGCCTGCGAGCAACCCAGCGACGTGGTCGGCTTCCTGGTGCTGGGCGGGCTGTCTATCGTGGCGGCCATCACCTATACCGTCGGCAACAAGCCCTACGGGTATTTGGGGCTGGGCGACATCTCGGTGCTGGTATTCTTCGGCTGGCTGAGCGTAGCCGGCACCTACTATCTGCAAACGCACACCTTCGACAGCGTCGTGATGCTGCCGGCCACCGCCTGCGGCCTGCTGGCGACGGCGGTGCTCAACATCAACAATCTGCGCGATATCGAGAGCGATCGCGAAAACGGCAAGAACACGCTGGCGGTGCGTCTCGGCCCGCACAAGGCGCGCATTTACCATGCCCTGCTGCTCGGCGGCGCGGTGCTGTGTTTCGCGCTGTTTACGCTGTTCAATCTCCACAGCCCGTGGGGCTGGCTGTTCGTGCTGGCGATCCCGCTGCTGGTGCGCCACGGCCTGCGCGTACTGCGCGATCCGACGCCGGTCGGCATGCGGCCGATGCTGGAGCACATGGTCAAGGCGGCGTTGCTGGCCAACCTGCTGTTCGCCATCGGCGTGGCGCTCAGTTAAAAACTGATGATTTTGCCAACAGGGCGAATAAAGGGATATACTGAACATTCCAGCGGCAAACAGACGTAAAATCCTATGAAATACGATACTTCCGAACTTTGCGACATCTATCATGAAGAGGTGAACGTTGTTGAACCTCTGTTCTCCAATTTTGGCGGGCGTACTTCATTTGGCGGGCAGATCACCACGGTGAAATGCTTTGAGGATAACGGCCTGTTGTTCGATCTGCTTGAAGAAAACGGCCGCGGCCGTGTGCTGTTGGTCGACGGCGGCGGTTCGGTACGCCGGGCGCTGATCAACGCCGAACTGGCGCGCCTGGCCGCCCAGAACGAATGGGAAGGCATCGTGGTGTACGGCGCGGTGCGTCAGGTGGACGATCTGGAAGAGCTCGACATCGGCATTCAGGCGATGGCGGCGATCCCGGCGGGCGCGGTAAGCGAAGGCGTGGGGGAAAGCGATATCCGCGTCAACTTCGGTGGCGTCACCTTCTTCTCCGGCGATCACCTGTATGCCGACAACACCGGCATCATCCTCTCCGAAGACCCGCTCGACATCGAGTGATTTTCGGTCATGAAAAAGGGCGCCGCAGGCGCCCTTTTCGTTGCTGCCTGGCGTGAGGAATCAGACCTCTTCCATTTTGCCCAGCAGAGCGCGCAGGCGATCTTGCCATACGTGCTGTTCTTCTTTCAGCTGTTGGTTTTCGCGCACCAGCGCTTCGTGGTTGCCGGAGGCAGCCTGAACTTCCTGCGACAGAGAGTTGTTTTTGTCTTTCAGCTCTTCAATTTCCATCTGCAACAAGGTGATGGTATCAATCGCCTGCTGTACTTTTGCTTCCAGTTTCTCAAATACTTCAAATGACATGCTTCAGTCCCCTCATGATAGCAAGGCGTACATCTATAAGTAGCGGCCGCAACGTCGGCTGCAGCTACTGCGAATATTGCATCGCGCTCAGTGACGCGCGCCGTTATGGAAGGCGCGCCAGTCTCGATTCGTTAAAAACGATTGTAAGTAGCCAGTCTCCGCCTGTCTAGCAACATACCGGATCATCGCGCAGTCTGTTGCAATTTTCCTGCCTCCGCCATCAGCAAAAACTGAAAATCCCCGCCGCCGCCGCCGCGAGTTGTTAACGCCCCTCGCCAAACCACTGGTCAGATCACACTTTTATGGCTCAGAAAGAACACTAAACGACGCGAAATCGCTCAATTTTATGACGAGCTACACACATTTTGATTTCGCTATTTCTCGTTTATGTTCGTTAACGATAAATTTACATCACGTCCTCATTCAATAATTGGACGAGATGAAAAAAACTGTGCCCATAGGTCAGATGTATACCTAACTGAGCCTATAAACCAACAACCGCCGTTTTGCAGGACAACAACATTATGAGCCAAACCACCAGTCCGACATTAAAAGGCCAGTGCATCGCCGAGTTCCTCGGCACGGCGCTGCTGATCTTCTTTGGCGTAGGCTGCGTTGCCGCGCTGAAACTGGCGGGCGCCAGCTTCGGCCAGTGGGAAATCAGCATCATTTGGGGCCTGGGCGTCGCCATGGCCATCTATCTGACCGCCGCCATTTCCGGCGCGCATCTCAACCCCGCGGTCACCCTCGCTCTGTGGCTGTTCGCCTGCTTCGACGGGCGCAAAGTGGTGCCTTACATCATTGCGCAGATCGCCGGTGCCTTCTGCGCCGCCGCCCTGGTCTATGGGCTGTACTACAACCTGTTCTTCGACTTCGAAGCGGCTCACCACATGGTGCGCGGCAGCAACGAAAGCCTCGAGCTGGCCGGCATCTTCTCGACTTACCCTAACGCGCATATCTCCGTCGGCCAGGCCTTCCTGGTAGAAATGGTGATCGCCGCCATTCTGATGTGCCTGATCCTGGCGCTGACCGACGACGGCAACGGCATCCCGCGCGGCCCGCTGGCGCCGCTGCTGATCGGTATTCTGATTGCCGTGATCGGCGCCTCCATGGGACCATTGACCGGCTTTGCGTTGAACCCGGCGCGTGACTTCGGGCCGAAACTGTTCGCCTACCTGGCCGGCTGGGGCAAAGTCGCCTTCACCGGCGCACGCGACATCCCGTACTTCCTGGTGCCGATCTTCGCCCCTATCGTCGGCTGTGGCCTGGGCGCTTTCGGTTACCGCGCGCTGATTGGCCGCCACCTGCCGTGCGACGTCTGCGTGACGGAAGAAGAGCCCGACGCCAAGACCCAGCAGCGCAAAGCATGATGGGTGCAGTTTTACACGGTTAACAACAGCAGGATAATTACCATGACTGTAGAAAAAAAATACATTGTCGCACTCGACCAAGGGACCACCAGCTCACGCGCCGTCGTGCTCGATCACGACGCCAACATCGTTGCGGTATCGCAGCGCGAATTCCCGCAGATCTATCCCAAGGCCGGCTGGGTTGAGCACGACCCGATGGAAATCTGGGCGTCGCAAAGTTCGACGCTGGTAGAAGTGCTGGCGAAAGCCGACATCAGTTCCGATCAGATCGCCGGCATCGGCATCACCAACCAGCGCGAAACCACCATCGTCTGGGAAAAAGAGACCGGCAAGCCGATTTACAACGCCATCGTCTGGCAGTGCCGCCGCACCGCCGACATCTGCGAGAAACTCAAGCGCGACGGCCTGGAAGAGTACATCCGTCACAATACCGGCCTGGTGGTTGACCCGTACTTCTCCGGCACCAAGGTGAAGTGGATCCTGGACAACGTCGAAGGCGCCCGCGAGCGCGCCAAGCGCGGCGAACTGCTGTTCGGCACCGTCGACACCTGGCTGGTGTGGAAAATGACCCAGGGGCGCGTACACGTCACCGATTACACCAACGCCTCACGCACCATGATGTTCAACATCCACGAGCTGGACTGGGATGAACGCATGCTGGAAGTGCTGGATATCCCGCGCGCCATGCTGCCGAAAGTCCGTCCTTCCTCCGAGGTGTACGGCCAGACCAACATCGGCGGTAAGGGCGGCACGCGTATTCCTATCGCCGGTATCGCCGGTGACCAGCAGGCGGCGCTGTACGGCCAGCTGTGCGTTCAACCGGGCATGGCGAAGAACACCTACGGCACCGGCTGCTTCCTGCTGATGAACACCGGCAAAGAAGCGGTGCGTTCGAAAAACGGCCTGCTGACCACCATCGCCTGCGGCCCGCGCGGCGAAGTGAACTATGCGCTGGAAGGCGCGGTGTTCATCGGCGGTGCGTCTATCCAGTGGCTGCGCGACGAGCTGAAACTGATCAGCGACGCCGCCGACTCCGAATACTTCGCCACCAAGGTGAAAGACAGCAACGGCGTCTATGTGGTGCCGGCCTTCACCGGCCTGGGCGCCCCTTACTGGGATCCGTACGCCCGCGGCGCCATCTTCGGGCTGACCCGTGGCGCCAACAGCAACCACATCATCCGCGCCACGCTGGAATCCATCGCTTTCCAGACCCGTGACGTGCTGGACGCCATGCAGGCCGACGCCAACACCCGCCTGCAATCGCTGCGCGTGGACGGCGGCGCGGTCGCCAACAACTTCCTGATGCAGTTCCAGTCCGATATTCTCGGCACTCGCGTAGAACGCCCCGAAGTGCGTGAATCGACGGCGCTGGGCGCCGCGTTCCTGGCGGGCCTGGCCATCGGCTACTGGAACGATCTGGACGAAGTGAAGAGCAAAGCGGTGATTGAACGCGAATTCCGCCCAAGCATCGAAACCACCGAACGCAACTACCGCTACGGCGGCTGGAAAAAAGCGGTGGCGCGCGCTCAGGCGTGGGAAGATCACGAGTAATCCCGAAGCTGCCGTTTCACCAACAAGCGCTGCCTGCGGGCGGCGCTTTTTTTTGCCCCGCCCCGCCGCCGCCGCCGCGCTGTGATAGACTTTGCCGATATTTTCTTCCCTTTCTCACAGACAGGTTTGCCATGAAACGTGAATTAGCCATCGAATTTTCCCGCGTTACCGAAGCCGCCGCGCTGGCGGGCTACAAATGGCTGGGACGCGGCGACAAGAACGCCGCCGACGGCGCGGCGGTCCACGCCATGCGCATCATGCTTAACAACGTGGATATCGATGGGCGCATCGTGATCGGCGAAGGCGAGATCGACGAAGCGCCGATGCTGTATATCGGCGAACAGGTCGGCACCGGCCAGGGCGACGCGGTCGACATCGCGGTCGATCCGATCGAAGGCACCCGCATGACCGCCATGGGCCAGTCCAATGCGCTGGCGGTATTGGCGGTGGGCGATCGCGGCACCTTCCTGCACGCGCCGGACATGTACATGGAGAAGCTGGTGGTCGGCCCGGCGGCGCGCGGCGCCATCGATCTCAACCTGCCGCTGGCGGAGAATCTGCAGAACGTCGCCGCCCGGCTGGGCAAACCGCTGTCGCAGCTGACGGTGATCGTTTTGGCCAAACCGCGCCACGACGGCGTCATCGCGCAGATGCAGCAGCTCGGCGTGCGGGTGTTCGCCATTCCTGACGGCGACGTGGCGGCCTCCATTCTCACCTGCATGCCGGAAAGCGAGGTCGATGTGATGTATGGCATCGGCGGCGCGCCGGAAGGGGTGATCTCAGCCGCGGTGATCCGCGCGCTGGACGGCGACATGCAGGCGCGTTTGCTGCCGCGCCATGAGGTGAAAGGCGACAGCGCCGAGAACCGCCGCATCGGCGAACAGGAGCTGGCGCGCTGCCGGGAGATGGGTATCGAAGCCGGTCAGGCGCTGCGTCTGGATCAGATGGCGCGCAACGACAACGTGATCTTCTCCGCCACCGGCATCACCAAGGGCGATCTGCTGGAAGGCATCAGCCGCCAGGGCAATATGGCCACGACCGAAACGTTGCTGATCCGCGGCAAGTCGCGCACCATCCGCCGCATCCGTTCAACCCACTATCTGGATCGTAAAGACCCGGCGCTGCACGAGTTTTTGCTGTAACGAAACAGGGCGCCGAATGGCGCCCTGTCGTTATGCGGTATGCCCCTGATGTTGCATCCGGTTGGACAGCGGCCACCAGCACAGCAGGATCAGCAGCGCCATCGCGAACATCAGCAATCCGAGGCTGAACTGCCCAGTTTGCGGCAGCATGGCGGAAAGCCAGGTCGCAAGCCCCGATCCCATATTCTGCATGCCGCCAACCAATGCGCCCGCCGCGCCGGCCAGGTAAGGGAACGGCTCCATCGCCCCGGTGGTCGCCAGCGGGAACAGCATGCCGGCGCCGAAGAAGAACAGTGCGGCCGGCACGATCAGCGTCCAGATGTTCATCACGCCGAACCAGCCCGGGATCCACATCATCGCCCCCGCCAGCAGGCAGCTAATCACCGAATGCCACATCAGCGTGTGGAAGGTCTTGCCGTCGCGCCCGGCGTACCAGGCGCCGAAAAACGCCGCCGGGATCGGCAGAATGAACAGGATGCTGACGGTCAGGCCACTCAGCCCCAACACGCCGCCCATCAACACGCCGCAGCTGGCCTCGAATACCGCAATGCCCGCCAGCGCGCCGATCAGCATCACCAGATAGCAACTGAAGGTGCTGTCAGCCAGCAGTTGGCGGAAACTGGCCAGCATGCGGCGTTTTTCCGTTTGCACCGGGCGGGTTTCCGGCAGCCAGCGGAACATGGCGAAAGCGACGCAGGCGCACAGCGCCAGCAGGAAGGCGTAGCTGGCACGCCAGCCGAACACCATCGCCAATGCGCCGCCGATCACCGGCGCCAGCAGCGGGCTGACCAAAATCCCCATATTCAGCAGGCTGTTGGCATAGCGCAGCGCGGTGCCGGCATACAGATCGCGCGGCATGGTGCGCGCCATCACGCCCGCCACGCCGGTGCCCATGCCCTGAATCGCGCTAGCGGCGACCAGCATCGTCAGGTTAGTGGACAGCAGCGCGCCCAGCGCGCCGATCAGGAAGATCATCATGCCGGTCAGGATCACCGGACGACGCCCGATACGATCCGATATCGGCCCGTAAATCAGCTGGGAGAAACCGTAGGTCAGCAGATACGCCGCCATCACCCGTTGCACGGCGCCGGTGCGAACCGACAGATCGTGGGCGATATCAGCAATAACGGGAACATAAATGGTTTGCGCCATCTGGCCGACGGCGACCAACAGGATAAGCATCACCAGCAGGTGAAAATTCTCTAGTTTTCTCATTATCTTCGTTAACGTTTCAACTCGTCACAGCGTCCCGGAATGGCCGTTGCAGCAGCCAGAACGGCGAGCAGCCCTCTATGGCAGCATAAACTAATCAAATCTGATTTTTTTAGCGAGTTTCAGGCAGATATTGATCCAGGTCACACTGGCAGCAAACCCGACCAGGCTCGTAAATTAAACTGTACGTCTAACGCTTTGGAGTTAAAAATAGCGCCCTTGCAGTAGCCGCGCTTTAGCATTTAATCGATAATTCTTTTCATCAACTTGAAATAAAATAACACCATAGGGATTTGGTTCATGAAAACACCTGAGCTGATTTTATTGCAGTTAAAGGCTCTCGGCCCGCACTCGGCCAAAATGCTGGCGGAGCGTCTGGACATCACGCCGATGGGCATCCGACAACATCTGCAATCCCTGGAAAAACGTGAGTTGGTTTGTTACGAAGAAGCGCGCAGCAAGGTCGGCCGCCCGACGCGCTACTGGTCGCTGACCGAGCGAGGGCATGCCTTTACGGCCGCCGACCAGGAGCGGTTGCGGGCATCCGCGCTGCAGCTGTTTGGCGGCGCCGGGGTGGAATCGTTGCTCAGCGCGCGCGAAGAGCAGCTTTATCTGCGTTATGCCGAAGAGCTGTCCGCCGAGCGTAGCCACCAAGATCGGTTAGCCCGACTGGTGCGCCTGCGGCAACATGATGGTTACATGGCTGAATTGCTCGATCACCCGCACGGCGCGCTGCTGGTGGAAAACCACTGCCCGATCGGCGTGGCCGGCTCCAGCTGCAGCAGCCTGTGCAATTCCGAGCTGCAGCTGTTTCACCGCCTGTTCGGCAACGACTACCGGGTAGAGCGCACCGCGCACGCCATTTCCGGCTCACGACATTGTGCTTATTTGATTCGACCACGGGAGCTTTAGAGTATGGCTGAATGGGTAAACGGCAAGGTTACGCAGGTAAAACAATGGACCGACGGGCTGTTCAGCCTGGTGGTCAATGCCCCTATCGATCCTTTCACCGCCGGGCAATTCGCCAAGCTGGCGCTGGAGATCGACGGCGAACGGGTGCAGCGCGCCTACTCCTACGTCAATGCCCCCGACGACGCCAATCTGGAGTTCTATCTGGTCACCGTGCCGGAAGGCAAACTGAGCCCGCGCCTCAATCAACTGCAGCCGGGCTCGGACGTGATGGTAACCAAAGAAGCCGCCGGCTTCTTCGTGCTGGACGAGGTGCCCGACTGCGACACGCTGTGGATGCTGGCGACCGGCACCGCCATCGGCCCCTATTTATCGATTCTGCAGCAGGGCATCGGGCTGGAGCGCTTCAACAACCTGGTGCTGGTGCACGCCGCGCGCTTTGCGCGTGACCTGAGCTACCTGCCGCTGATGCAGCAACTGCAGCAGCGCTACAACGGCAAGCTGCGCATCCAGACCGTCGTCAGCCGCGAAGAGGCGCCCGGTTCATTGACCGGCCGCGTACCGGCGCTGATCGAGGACGGCCGGTTGGAAGCGGCGATCGGCTTGACCATCGACGCCGAAACCAGCCACGTGATGCTGTGCGGTAACCCACAAATGGTGCGGGACACCCAGCAAACGCTGAAAGACCACCGCCAGATGCGCAAGCACCTGCGCCGCAAGCCGGGCCACATCACCAGCGAACACTACTGGTAACCCGAAGGGGATCAGCGGAACTTCACCGGTTCGGCTTCCGGGCCGAACCGGTTATCCCCCGGCGTGCCGACGAAGGCGCCCAGATCGATCATCATCATCACGATAATCAGCGTCGGAATGAAACGCCCGACGCCCCATTGCCAGATCGGCGCCAGCATCTGCCAGTTCCCCGCCGCCAGCATCCACGCCAGGATCAGCAGCAGCGCCCACCAGCCGGCCTTGTTGCGATCGTGCAGGCGCTTGACCAGCACCGCCGCCGTCGGCCACAGCAACGCCACGATAAAGAAGGCGATGGATTGGATGGCGATCAGCTGATAATTGGCCAGCGTAAACGCCGCCGCCATCAGCGCCAGCCACAGCCCCATCCAGATCCAGAAGTCGCGCCGCCCGATGCGGCCCTTAAAAGAAAAACACCACTGTTGTAACGTCATCGATTCCTGCGCTCTAAGCCTGCCCATATTCTGCGCCGCAGTGTAACATAGGCGCTGCCGGGCCGAGTTTTCCGCCTCGCATAACGCGGTGCGCCGCACAGCTTTCTCGTCAGCGAACCGATAATGGCGTGGGATCTTTGACAAGCCCCGCGGGTTATCGCTTTAATCGGAGCCATCTTTGTCCTTGATGCCATACGCCATGCTGAGAAAAACCCTCGTCATCGCCTGCCTGCTGCAGGCGGCCGCCAGCGCCTGGGCCGATCCGCCGCCCACCGAAGCGACGCCCGCCGCACCTTACCTGCTGGCCGGGGCGCCGACGTTCGATCTGACGGTGGTCAAATTCCGCGAAAAATACAACCGCGACAACCCGAAGCTGCCGATTGGCGAATTCCGCGCCATTCCCGCCGCCGAAGACGATTCGCCGCTGCTGACGCGCGCCGCCAGCAAACTCAACGAAAACCTGTACGCCTCCACCGCGCTGGAGAAAGGCACCGGTAAAATCAAAACGTTGCAGATCACTCACCTGCCGCTGCAGCAGGCCAATGAAGAAAAAGCCGCGCGCGCCATCGCCATCAGCTACATGGCGGCGCTGATGCGCCAGTTCGAACCGGCGTTGACGGTGGAACAGAGCCAGAACAAGGTGAACAGCCTGCTGGAAAAGGGCAAAGGATCGCGCTTTTACCAACAGCAGGTCGGCGCCATTCGCTATGTCGTTTCGGACAACGGCGATAAAGGCGTAACCTTCGCGGTTGAACCGATTAAGCTGGCGCTTTCCGAGCCGTAACGGCGCGGCATTTAATGACGAAAAGCAAAGCCTTCGCGCTTAATGATCTCTATACTGTTGGGCAGGTAAACTGCCGGTCCGGCAGTTGTCATTTCGACTCTCGCGTTCCCTAGTTGGAGGAAAAAACATGCGTCATCCATTAGTTATGGGTAACTGGAAGCTTAACGGCAGCACCCACATGGTCAACGAACTGATCGCCGGCCTGCGCAATGAGCTGAGCAGCGTTGACGGCTGTGGCGTCGCCATCGCCCCGCCGGTGATGTATCTGGATCAGGCCAAGCATGCGCTGGCCGGCAGCCGCATCGCGCTGGGCGCGCAGAACGTGGACGTTAACCTGTCCGGCGCCTTCACCGGTGAAGTTTCCGCCAACATGCTGAAAGACGTCGGTGCCCAGTACATCATCATCGGCCACTCCGAGCGCCGCACCTACCACAAAGAAAGCGACGAAGTCATCGCCGAGAAATTCGCCGTGCTGAAAGAAGCCGGCCTGATCCCGGTGCTGTGCATCGGTGAAACCGAAGCGGAAAACGCCGCGGGCAAAACCGAAGAAGTGTGCGCGCGCCAGATCGACGCCGTGCTGAAAACGCTGGGCGCACCGGCGATGAAAGGCACCGTGATCGCCTATGAGCCGGTCTGGGCCATCGGCACCGGCAAATCCGCTACCCCTGCGCAGGCGCAGGCCGTGCACAAATTTATCCGTGGCCACATCGCCAAGCACGATGCCGCGGTTGCCGCTGAAATCATCATCCAGTACGGCGGTTCGGTGAACGACAAGAACGCCGCGGAGCTGTTCTCTCAGCCGGACATCGACGGCGCGCTGGTTGGCGGCGCCTCGCTGAAAGCCGACGCTTTCGCCGTGATCGTCAAAGCCGCTGCCGCAGCGAAAAAAGCCTGATTCCCTTAGGCCTGCCATAAAAAAACCCCGGCTTGCCGGGGTTTTTTATTGCCGCTCAACCGGCATCAGCGTTTGCTTATCTCGTCGAACACGCCGCCGGTGGCGAAGTGCACCTTCTGCGCTTCGGTCCAGCCGCCGAAGGTGTCATCCACGGTGAACAGCTTCAGCTGCGGGAACTGCCCGGCAAACTTGGCCGCCACCGCCGCATCGCGCGGACGGTAATAGTGCTGCGCCGCGATGGTCTGCCCTTCCGGCGAATACAGATACTTCAGGTAGGCGGTCGCCACGTCGCGGGTACCGCGTTTATCGACCACCTTATCCACCACTGACACCGTCGGTTCGGCCAGGATCGATTCGCTCGGCGTAATAATCTCGAACTTGTCTTTGCCGAGCTCTTTCTCCGCCAGCAGCGCTTCGTTTTCCCAGGCGATCAGCACATCGCCGATGCCGCGCTCAACGAAGGTGTTGGTCGCGCCGCGCGCGCCGGAATCCAGCACTTCGACGTTCTTGTACAAATTTTTGACGAAGTCCTGCGCCTTGGCCTTATCGTTGTTGTTGTGGTGCAACGCGTAGCCCCAGGCGGCCAGGTAGTTCCAGCGGGCGCCGCCGGAGGTTTTCGGGTTCGGGGTGATCACCGACACGCCCGGCTTGATCAAATCGGGCCAGTCGTGAATTTGTTTCGGGTTGCCTTTGCGCACCAGGAAGACGATGGTCGAGGTGTAAGGCGCCGAGTTGTCCGGCAGGCGCTTGATCCAGTCTTTCTCGATGCGCCCGCGTTCGGCGATGGCGTCGACGTCATAGGCCAACGCCAGCGTCACCACGTCGGCCTCGATGCCGTTGATCACCGAGGTCGCCTGTTTGCCGGATCCGCCATGCGACTGGCGCACCGTCACCTTGTCGCCGGTTTCCGCCTGATAGTGCTTGCTGAATGCCGTGTTGTAAGCCTGATAGAACTCACGCGTCGGATCGTATGACACGTTCAGCAACTGAATATCCTTCGCCATGGCGCCGGACGCCAACAGCACCAATGTCAGACCTACACCCCATTTACGCATCGACAGGCTCTCCCAGAAAATTAAGCGCAACCTCAATCGGTTGGTTTAGCATCAGAGCCTGCCAGAAACTTTCCCGGCAATTAAAGAATAAAAAATTTTGGGATAGATGATTACGGAATATATCGCCGGCGGGCATCAAAAAGCCCCCGCAAGCGGAGGCTCTTTTGTCGTGCGATGAGCGGCGTATCAGTACAGTTTTTTCGCCGTTTCCAGCCAGTCGCCCTTGAACGGACGCTTCATGTTTTCGATCGCGTCGATGATGTCGTGGTGCACCATTTTTTCGTTCTGGATACCGACGCAGCGGCCGCCGTAGCCCTGCAGCAGCAGCTCGATGGCGTAGGCGCCCATGCGCGAGGCCAGGATGCGGTCGTAGGCAACCGGTGAACCGCCGCGTTGAATGTGGCCCAGCACGGTGGCGCGGGTTTCACGCTTGGTTTCCTGCTCGATGTGGCGCGCCAGCTCATCGATGTCGCAGATGTGCTCGGTGATCGCCACGATGGCGTGTTTTTTACCCTTGGCGATACCGGCCTTGATTTCGCACACCAGGTCTTCGCGGTTGAATTCGATTTCAGGCAGCACGATGAATTCGCAGCCGCCGGCAATCGCCGCCGCCAGCGTCAGATCGCCGCAGTAACGGCCCATCACTTCCACGATGGAGATACGCTGGTGCGAAGAGGAGGTATCGCGCAGGCGGTCAATCGCTTCCACCACGGTTTCCAGCGCGGTGAAGTAACCGATGGTGTAGTCGGTGCCGGCAACGTCGTTATCGATGGTGCCCGGCAGACCGATGCACGGGAAGCCTTCTTCCGTCAGGCGTTTGGCGCCCATGTAGGAACCGTCGCCGCCGATCACCACCAGCGCGTCGATGCCGCGATTCTTCAGGTTTTCAATCGCCTTGGCGCGCACGTTTTCATCCCTGAACTCCGGGAAGCGGGCAGAGCCGAGGAAGGTGCCGCCGCGGTTGATCATGTCGGACACGCTATAGCGATCCAGCTGCTCCATGCGATCTTCGTACAAGCCAAGGTAGCCATCGTAAATACCAAAAACTTCCAGACCTTCTGAAAGCGCAGAACGCACAACGCCGCGGATTGCAGCGTTCATACCCGGCGAATCACCGCCGCTCGTCAGTACACCGATTTTCTTGATCATGACTACCTCTGAACTGTGTAGATGCAATTTCTTAAGAATTCTGTCTCCGCCGATCGTCTTGAAACCTCTCCGGCTGCAGAAAACCAGCTTTACGGCTTATTGCTGGATATTATATCAAAAACACCCAGCTGAATTGATTCAAGTCACGCAATATAACGGTAAAAATACCGCATGGCACGCTGAGCTAACTCAGATATTCATGATAATACTTCGATCTGTGCCTCTATCTGATTATAGCTCCCAATGTCCCTGCCTACCCGGCGGCACCACGGAGCACGGATCCAGGTGAATGATGACGTCCGCCCCCGCAAAACGGTGCCGCAGCGCCTGTTCCACCTGATCGGCCAACCGGTGCGCCTCGCGCAGCGGCAGCGCGTCTTCCATCTCCAGATGCAGCTGGATGAAACGCGTCGGCCCCGACTGCCGCGTGCGCAGATCGTGCGCGCCTTTCACCCCGGGCCAGGAGGAAACCACCTCGATAATCGCCTGGCGTTCGTCATCCGGCAACGCCCGATCCAGCAGCGACTGCACAGCTTCGTAGCCCATGCGCAGCGCGCTATACAGGATGTAAACGCCGATGCCCAGCGCGAACAGCGCGTCCGCCCGCTGGAAGCCGTACCAGCTTAGCCCAAGAGCGATAAGAATAGCACCATTCATCATGACATCTGACTGATAATGCAGCATATCTGCGCGCACCGCCTGGCTGCGCGTTTTTCTGACCACCCAACGTTGATAGGTGACCAGAATCAGGGTGCTGATCAACGCGATCACCGTCACGACGATCCCGACGCCGGGATCGCGCAGCGTTTGCGGCGCATACAAATGCTGGAAGCCGGTGAGGAACAGAAACAGGGCGGAGCCGGAAATAAACATGCTTTGCGCCAGCGCCGCCAGCGATTCCGCTTTGCCGTGGCCAAAGGTGTGCTCGGCATCGGCCGGCTGCAGCGAATAACGCACCACCAGAAGGTTGGTCAGCGAGGCGGCGATATCGACCAGCGAATCTACCAGCGCCGCCAGCAGGCTGACCGAACCGGTGTGGTACCAGGCGACGATTTTGATCAACAGCAGTGACGACGCCAGCGCGGTAGCGGCCAACGCAGCGGACTTTACCAGGCGTGCATAGCGCTGTTCCATCAAGGGATCCCGGTCAAAAGGTGTGGCGCTCAATATAGCGAAATGTCGGATAAAAAAAACCCCGCCATCATGGCGGGGAAGACAGGGATGGTGTCTATGGCAAGGAAAAACAGGGGACTACTCAGTCGTACTTCACTTCTGGGCAGAAGCTTGCTGCAAACCAGAAATTTGTTGCTCCATCTGCTGCATACGCTGCTGATGTTTCTGGTCTAAAACACTTTTTTGCTCTGGCGTCAGCAGGTTATACATTTGGTTGCGCACCCGGGCCATTTCGACCTGGCGCTTGACCTGCTGTTGGGCCATCTTTTCCGCCTGGGCATACACGGCGGCTTCGTCAAATTTCTCTGCGGTCACCAGTTTATGCATGGCTTCCATTTCAGCTACATTGACACCAGGCAGATCGTGCCGGGCCTGGCGCATCAAATCGCGCATTTGCTGGCGCTGCTGTTCGCTGAGGCTGACACCGTCGAACATATGGTGTTGGCCGGGTATTCGGGTCATCGCGTCGTTGCCGGGAGGTTGGGCTGTGTCCGGTATAGTGTCGGCAGCGAAGGCAGCGGTCGAACCAATTGCCAGCAGTGATGCCATAACTAATGCGGTCACCTTACGCATTTCAACTCCTCAAGCTTTCTCACTTTGCGAATCAACGAGGAGCAGTGTACCGCTACACCTGAAAACCTGCGTCAGTGCATGTAAAACTACGTAAAGTCATGGAATGGCAACAGTTGATGACGTATTTTGCGTCTGGAGGTAAATCATAATGAACAAGATTCTGTTAGTTGACGACGACCGCGAGTTGACCTCGCTGTTAAAAGAACTGCTTGAAATGGAAGGTTTTAATATCGTCGTCGCGCACGATGGCGAGCAGGCGTTGTCGCTGCTGGACAGCTCCGTCGATCTGCTGCTGCTCGACATCATGATGCCGAAGAAAAACGGCATCGATACGCTGAAAGAACTGCGCCAACATCACCAGACGCCGGTCATCATGCTGACCGCGCGCGGCAGCGAACTGGACCGCGTGCTGGGCCTGGAGCTGGGTGCCGATGATTACCTGCCGAAACCCTTTAACGATCGCGAACTGGTCGCGCGCATTCGCGCCATTCTGCGCCGTTCCAACTGGAGCGAACAGCAGCAGCAGGTCGACAGCGGCGCCCCGACGCTGGATGTCGATGGCCTGCAGCTGAACCCCGGTCGCCAGGAGGCCAGCTTCGACGGCCAGGTGCTGGATCTGACCGGCACCGAATTCACCCTGCTTTACCTGCTGGCGCAGCATCTCGGCCAGGTGGTGTCGCGCGAACTGCTGAGCCAGGAAGTGCTGGGCAAACGCCTGACCCCGTTCGATCGCGCCATCGACATGCACATCTCCAACCTGCGGCGTAAGCTGCCGGATCGCAAAGACGGGCATCCGTGGTTCAAAACCCTGCGCGGGCGTGGTTATTTGATGGTATCTGCAACATGATCAACAGTTTGACGGCACGCATCTTCGCCATTTTCTGGTTCACGTTAGCCCTGGTGCTAATGTTGGTGTTGATGGTGCCCAAGCTTGACTCCCGCCAAATGACCTCGCTGCTCGACAGCGAACAGCGGCAGGGGTTGATGCTGGAACAGCACGTCGAGGCCGAGTTGCAAAACGATCCGGCCAACGATTTGATGTGGTGGCGCCGCCTGTTCCGCGCCATCGACAAATGGGCGCCGCCGGGCCAACGCCTGCTGCTGGTCACCAGCGAAGGCCGGGTGATCGGCGCGCAGCGCAATGAAATGCAGATCGTCCGCAACTTCATCGGCCAATCCGACAACTCGGATCATCCGAAGAAGAAAAAGTACGGCCGCGTCGAGCTGGTAGGGCCGTTCGCGGTGCGCGACGGCGAAGACAACTACCAGCTGTACCTGATCCGTCCCGCCAACAGCCCGCAATCCGATTTCATCAACCTGATGTTCGACCGGCCGCTGCTGCTGCTGATCGTCACCATGCTGATCAGCGCCCCGCTGCTGCTGTGGCTGGCCTGGAGCTTGGCGAAACCGGCGCGCAAACTGAAAAACGCCGCCGATGAAGTAGCGCGCGGCAACCTGAAGCAGCATCCGGAACTGGAGGCCGGCCCGCAGGAATTCCTGGCCACCGGCGCCAGCTTCAACCAGATGGTCAGCGCGCTGGAACGCATGATGAATGCTCAGCAACGCCTGATATCGGACATCTCGCACGAGCTGCGCACGCCGCTGACGCGCCTGCAGCTGGCCACCGCGCTGATGCGCCGCCGCCACGGCGAAGGCCACGAACTGGCGCGCATCGAAACCGAAGCGCAGCGGCTGGATTCGATGATCAACGATCTGCTGGCGCTGTCGCGCGGTCAGCAGAAGAGCGAGCTGGCGCGCGAGCAGCTGAAGGCCAACGAACTGTGGGCCGACGTGCTGGACAACGCCCGTTTCGAAGCGGAACAGATGGGCAAGCAGTTGGAGATCACCGCGCCGCCCGGCCCATGGACGCTGTTCGGCAACGCGAGCGCGCTGGACAGCGCGTTGGAAAACATCGTGCGCAACGCCCTGCGTTATTCGCACACCCGCATCGCCGTGGCGTTCAGCGCCGATAATCAGGGCGTGACCATCCAGGTTGACGACGACGGCCCCGGCGTCAGCGCCGAAGACCGCGAGCAGATCTTCCGTCCGTTCTATCGCACCGACGAGGCGCGCGACCGCGAATCCGGCGGCACCGGCCTCGGCCTGGCAATAGTCGAGGCGGCTATCAACCAGCATCGCGGCTGGGTGAAGGCCGAAGACAGCCCGCTTGGCGGCCTGCGGTTGGTGTTGTGGCTGCCGCTGCATCATCAACGTCTGTCGACTAAGACAGAACAGTAAGAGTTTGCTATCCTGCGCCCCTCGTTCACGAGGGGCCTGCAACATGCTGAACATCGTTTTATTTGAACCCGAAATTCCACCCAACACCGGCAATATCATCCGCCTGTGCGCCAATACCGGCTTTAACCTGCACCTGATCGAACCGCTGGGTTTCCCGTGGGACGACAAGCGCCTGCGCCGCGCCGGGCTGGACTACCATGAGTTCACCCGCGTCAGCCGTCATGCCGATTACGCCGCCTTTCTCGCCGCCGAAAAGCCGCAACGGCTGTTTGCCCTCACCACCAAAGGCACGCCGGCGCACAGCGCCGTCAGCTATCAGGCCGGCGACTACCTGCTGTTCGGCCCGGAAACGCGCGGGTTACCCGCCGATATCCTCGATGCGCTGCCTGCGCAGCAAAAAATCCGCATCCCGATGCAGGCGCAAAGCCGCAGCATGAACCTGTCGAATGCCGTCTCGGTGGTCGTGTATGAGGCCTGGCGGCAGCTGGACTATGCCGGCGCGCTGATCAAGGCGTAATCCGCGACGACGCGCCATACTGAAAGGGTCATCCTCTCCAGAGCACGGCACATGGCTTTCGTCGCAGATATTGTCACCCAGCTTCGCCGGCTTGAGCCGGCGCTGAACGAGGCGCTGTTGCGGCTGCAACAGGCGCAAGACACCGAAGCGCTGCATGACTTGCGCGTCTGTCTGCGCCGCATTCGCAGCCTGCTGCGCCCGTTGCGCGGCTGCCCCGGCGCAACGCGGCTCGATCGGGCCGCCGCCGAGTTGGGCAGGCTCACGACGCCGCTGCGCGATCTCGAGGTGCTGATCGCCGAACTGGCGCGCCATCGCCTGGATTGGCAGGCCAACGTGCGCCAGAGCGATCTTCAGGCCCGCTACCGTCAACTGCTCGCCCATCCGCAGATCATCGACTTTCCCTCGCTGTTGCACGCCTGGCCGCGCCGCTTCCGCCGCACGGCGCGACGCACCGCCAAACACCGCCTAACCGACGCCTGCAGCGCCAGCAACAGCAATTGCGCCGGGCATTGGCCGATACCGGCTACGATCGCCACCGCCTGCGGCTGCTGATAAAGCGCCTGCGCTACGCGGCCGAAGCCTATCCGCGACGCCTTCCCCTCTCTCCCGCCGCGATGGCGGGCCTCAAGGCGGCGCAAAGCGCCCTCGGCGACTGGCACGATCGTGAGGTCTGGTGCCTGCAGGCAGAACATCAGGCGGATCTCTGGCCCTTGTTGCTCCGGTGGCAAGCTGAGCAACGCCAGACGCTGGCCAAGGCGGACGCCTTGCTCGCCGCCTTATCATCGGCGCTGGCGGCGAAAACCGGCGGCGCATCACGATCCTGAAAAAAGGCCGCGGCAGGGCACGCCCGGCCCCGAAAATGCCCGATGAGGCGTAGATAATGCGCTATGTTTTGTAAGGGTAATCACCACTCATCATAGGAAACCATATGAAGAAACAACGCTTGAGCGTTGCCATGGCGATTCTGGCAGCGGGCCTGTTGCTGGCGGGTTGTTCGTCCAAAGTCACCCAAACGTCGCAGTATTCGGGCTTCTTGTCCGATTACAGCAAACTGCAGGAAACCACCTCGCCAAGCGGCCATAAAACGCTGCGCTGGATAGACCCAAGCTACAAGGAATCCAACTATCGCGGCCTCTATTTCCAACCGGTGGTCTATTTCCCGGCGGAGAAACCCACGGCGCGCGTCAGCCAGGACACACTGAACAAGATTAAGGCCTACGCGACCCAGCGGATCAAAACCGCGCTGCAGAACCGCTTCACCATTCTGCCAAGCCCGACGGGCTCGCGCGTGCTGGTGGCCAAGCTCGCCATCACCGCCGTTTCCGCCGAAAATGAAGACATGAAATTCTATGAGGTGGTGCCGGTCGCCGCGGTGGTCGCCAGCACCATGGCTGCTACCGGGCACCGGACGCAAAATACCGCGCTGTATATCGAAGGCGAGCTGATCGACCAGGATACCGGCAAAACGGTGATGGAAGTGGTACGCAAGGCCTACGGTAAAACCGTCAACAACGACAGCACGCCGGTCACGGCGGATGACGTCAAGGCGGCGATCGACGACATCGTCACCGATATCACCAACTTCCCGAAACAGGGCTGACCGCCGCCTGAAAAACACAGGGGAAGCCGAAGCTCCCCCTGAATGGCTGCAAAGACGGCGCTCAAATGCCGTCGCCGTACTCGAAGCCGTGATTGGTGCCGTTAAAGTATTGGTCCATATCCATCGACGGCGTATCGCTCTCCGGCCGCCCGACGATGCGCGCCGGCACGCCGGCGGCGGTGGTGTGCGGCGGTATCGCCTGCAAGACCACCGAGCCCGCGCCGATCTTCGCGCCCTTGCCCACTTCGATATTGCCGAGAATTTTGGCGCCGGCGCCAATCATCACCCCTTCGCGGATTTTCGGGTGACGGTCGCCGCTGGTTTTACCGGTACCGCCCAGGGTGACCGACTGCAGGATAGAGACATTGTTCTCCACCACCGCCGTCTCACCGATCACGATGCCGGTGGCGTGGTCGAGCATGATGCCGCAGCCGATGGTCGCCGCCGGGTGGATGTCCACGCCGAAGGCGACGGAAATTTGATTTTGCAGGTAGATAGCCAGCGCTTGCCGCCCTTGCTGCCACAGCCAGTGACCGATGCGGTAAGCCTGCAGCGCATGGAACCCTTTCAGGTAAAGCAGCGGCGTGGAGTATTTATCGACCGCCGGGTCGCGCAGCCGTACCGCGAGGATATCGCGCGCCGCCGACACGATCATCTGGTTGTCGGACTTGTAGGCCTCTTCCACCACCTCGCGCACCGCGATGGCGGGCATGATCGGCGTCGCCAGCTTGTTGGCCAGCATATAGCTGAGCGCGCTGCCCAGGTTCTCGTGCTTGAGCAACGTCGCATGGAAAAAGCTGGCCAGCATCGGTTCACAATCAGCCAGTGCTCGCGCTTCTGATTTAATGCTGTTCCAGACCTGTTCCAACTCTTCTGACGACATCACATTCCCCTCTGCCTTGCCAAACGGGCCGCTTCACACGGTAGCGCGAAGCGGCCCAGGTCATTAGCGGGGTCAGCATGCTGCCCCGACATATCGTTTTATGTCACGCGCTGGGTTTTTCGTCCTTTCGGGCTCGCCCCAGCAGGCTCAGCGCCGCTTCGCGGGCGTCTTTATGGCAGTAAAGCACCTGATAAATCTGTTCGGTGATCGGCATTTCCACACCGTGCCGCTGCGCCAGCGCCAACACCTCTTTGGTATTGCGATAGCCCTCGACCACCTGACCGATGCTGTCCTGCGCTTCCTGCACGCCTTTGCCCTGCCCCAGCATAATACCGAAGCGGCGGTTGCGCGATTGGTTGTCCGTGCAGGTTAGCACCAGATCCCCCAGCCCCGCCATGCCCATGAACGTCGAAGGATCGGCGCCCAGCGCAGAACCCAGACGGCTCATTTCCGCCAGCCCGCGTGTAATCAACGCGGTGCGGGCGTTGGCGCCAAAACCGATGCCGTCGGACATGCCGGCGCCGATGGCGATCACGTTCTTCACCGCGCCGCCAAGCTGCACGCCGATGAAATCGGGATTGCTGTAGACGCGGAAGCTCTTGCCGCAGTGCAACAGCTGTTGCAGATCGTCGGCGAACTGCGCATCGGTCGCCGCCAGCGCGATCGCCGTCGGCAGGCCGGCGGCCAGCTCTTTGGCGAACGTCGGCCCGGAGAGCACCGCCAGCGGGATCGCCTCGCCCAGCGCCTCACGCGCCACGTCCTGCAGCAACCGGCCGGTTTCCGCTTCCAGCCCCTTGGTGGCCCACACGATGCGGGCGTCCGGGCGCAGATGCGGCTTCAGCTGGCGCAGCACGTCACCGAACACGTGGCTCGGCACCACCACCAGCACGTCGCGGCTGGCCGCCAGCGCCCGCGCCAAATCGGCTTCAAGCAGCAGGGTATCGGGGAAGGGAACGTCGGGCAGAAACGCCTGATTGCAGCGATCTTGCTGCAACGTTTGAACTTGCGCGGGGTTATGCCCCCACAGCACCACGGTGTGGCCGTTACGCGCCAGCGTAATGGCCAATGCGGTGCCGTACGAGCCGGCACCGATGACAGTCATTGAAGCATTGACGGTGTTCATCAGGCATCCTGATGTGGTGCGGCACCTTCGCCTTCCGCCTGCTGCTGCAGATAGTTCATGAACAGCGCGTCAAAGTTGACCGGTGCCAGGTTCAGCTGCGGGAACGTACCGCGGGAAACCAGGCTGGTGATGCACTCGCGCGCATACGGGAACAGGATGTTCGGGCAGTATGCGCCCAGGCAATGCGCCAGCTGCGTGCCTTCGATGCCTGCTACCGAGAAGATGCCCGCCTGTTGCACTTCGCACAGGAACGCGGTCTCTTCGCCCAGGGTCGCCGTCACGGTTACGCGCAGTACCACTTCATACACTTCGTCAGCCAGCTGGCTGGACGCGGTATCCAGATCAAGTTTAACTTCCGGCTGCCATTCCTGCTGGAAAACCTGCGGCGCATTCGGCGCTTCGAAAGAGATGTCCTTGGTATAAATACGTTGGATCTGGAAAGCCATTTCGGTGCTGTTTTGTTCTGACATGTGAGTAATACCCTTGGTTAAACGTCCTTATTGACACTCGGTGAACCGGCAAGCTGCTTAAAGCAGTGGATCCAGGCCGCCGCGAGCATCGAGTTCATATAAATCATCGCAGCCGCCGATATGCCGGCCATCGATGAAAATCTGCGGCACGGTGGTGCGCCCGCTGCGCTCGATCATCACTTCGCGCTTGGCGTTATCGCCGTCGATGGCGATCTCGTTAAACGCCGCGCCCTTGCTGTTCAACAGCGCCTTGGCGCGATGGCAGAACGGACAGGTCGCTTTGGTGTAGATATCAATGTTAGCCATGGATTGCCACCTCAAATAGGTTAAACGGTTACTTACCGCGCACCAGCGGCAGGTTTTCTCCACTCCAGCCGGAAATGCCGTCTTTCAGCATAGTCACCTTTTCAAAACCGGCCTTGCTCAGGTTCTCCGCCGGCTCGCGGGAGGCGGTGCCGTTGGCGCACACGACGATGATCGGCTGCGCTTTGTGTTTTTCCAGCTCGCCCAGGCTGCCGCTTTTGATTTCGCTGGCGGTCAGGTTGATGGCGTTGGCCAGGTGACCACGGCGAAAATCGTCGCGGCTGCGGGTGTCGACCACCACGGCTTCTTCTTTGTTGATCAGACGAATAGCTTCACCGCGGGCGATCTCTTTGACCTTGGAGAAACGGCTTTTGAAGGTCATGACGATCACGGCGACCAGCAGAGCGATCCAAGCCAGGCTCAGAATAGGGTGTCTGCTTACGAATGGCATAATTTCTTGCAGCATGGGGTGTAACAACTCCCGTCAGTTAAGGGATAAATAAGTCAAGGTTCCAGAGTATACCTGCCGAGTGCGGCAAATACAGCCAATAAGCAAGCGCGATTGCAGAAACTGCGGGCCGCGCTGAGAAATTCCCGACGTCAGAGCATAAAAGCCCGCGCGATTCGCCGCAACCTTGATCTCTTTGGGCTATTTATCGCCGGCGGCGATGTAAAATCAGCCGGTTTTTCGAGGGTGAATAGCCATGCTTGCGGCGGGCGCATGGCTATTCGCAGCTTAAAAAGTTCATAAGAGGTCAATGCAATGTCGAGCAACAAAAAACCGATGGTTCTGGTGATCCTGGACGGTTACGGCCACCGTGAAGAGCGGCAGGACAACGCGATCCTGAACGCCGGCACTCCGGTGATGGATCGCCTGTGGCGGGAGCAGCCGCATACGCTGATCGCCGCCTCCGGGCTGGATGTCGGCCTGCCCGATGGGCAAATGGGCAACTCCGAAGTCGGCCACGTCAACCTGGGCGCCGGGCGCATCGTGTACCAGGATCTGACCCGGCTGGACAAAGCGATCGCCGACGGCGACTTCTTCGCCAACCCGGTGCTGACCGCCGCGGTCGATAAGGCCGTAGCGGCCGGAAAGGCGGTGCACATCATGGGCCTGCTGTCGCCGGGCGGCGTGCACAGCCACGACGAGCACATTCTGGCCATGATCAAGCTGGCCGCCCAACGCGGCGCCAAAGCGGTTTATCTGCATGCCTTCCTCGATGGGCGCGACACGCCGCCGCGCAGCGCCGAAGCCCCGCTGCAACGCTGCCGCGACGCCTTCGCTGCATTGGGCGTCGGGCGCATCGCCTCGCTGATCGGCCGCTACTACGCGATGGACCGCGACAACCGCTGGGATCGCGTGCAGCTGGCCTATGACCTGCTGACCGCGGCCAAAGGCGACGCCGTGGCCGAGGATGCGATCGCCGGGCTGCAGGCCGCTTATCAGCGCGGTGAAAACGACGAGTTCGTCAGACCGACCGTGATCCGCGCCACCGGTGAGGCCGATGCCGCGATGCAGGACGGCGACGCGTTGATCTTCATGAACTTCCGTGCCGACCGCGCGCGCCAGATCACCCACGCCTTCGTGAACGCGGATTTCGACGGTTTCCCGCGCGCCAAACAGGTGCAGTTCGGCGATTTCGTGATGCTGACCGAATACGCCGCCGATATCGCGACCGCCTGCGCCTATCCGCCGGCGTCGCTGGCCAACACCTTCGGCGAATGGCTGATGAAGCACGACAAAACCCAACTGCGCATCTCGGAAACCGAAAAATACGCCCACGTCACCTTCTTCTATAACGGCGGCGTGGAAGCGCCGTTCAAGGGCGAAGACCGCGTGCTGGTCAACTCGCCGAAGGTCGCCACCTACGATCTGCAGCCGGAGATGAGCGCCGCCGAGCTGACCGACAAGCTGCTGAGCGCCATCCGCAGCGGCAAATACGACGCCATTATCTGCAACTACCCGAACGGCGACATGGTGGGGCATACCGGCGTGTATGAAGCGGCGGTCAAAGCGGTGGAAACGCTGGACGCCTGCATCGCCCAGGTGGTTGATGCGGTGCGCGACGTCGACGGTCAGCTGCTGATCACCGCCGATCACGGCAACGCCGAGCAGATGCGCGATCCGGCCACCGGCCAGGCGCACACCGCCCACACCAGCCTGCCGGTGCCGCTGATTTACGTCGGTAAACCGGCGCGGGCGGTCGAAGGCGGCAAGCTTTCGGACATCGCGCCAACCCTGTTAACGCTGATGGGAATGGAAATCCCGCAAGAGATGACTGGTAAGCCGCTGTTCATCGTGGAATAATCCTTCTCCATGAGGGAGAAGGCGTTTTTTGCACTATCAAGGGTAACCCGAAGCGCAAACGCAGGCAGCCGGCCGCTGCCTGAACGCACCGCGCCAAGGACGTTCACCGCCATGTGCGCCAGCGTATTTTGCGCTGGCGTCTTGCTGTTGCCGCTCGCCGGCCAGGCGGCGGAGGACAATAAATCCCAGCTGAAAGACATCCAGCAGAGCATCGCCGAGAAAGAAAAGGCGGTGAAGCAGCAGCAACAGCAGCGCAGCTCGCTGCAGGATCAGCTGCGTCAGCAGGAAAAAACCATCGCCCAGGCCAGCCGCCAGCTGCGCGACACCCAGAGCACGCTCACCCAGTTGGGCAAAGACATTGCCGGCCTGAACGCCTCGATAGCCAAACTGCAAAAGCAGCAATCAACCCAACAAAACCTCCTCGCCAAACAGCTCGACGCCGCCTTCCGGCAAGGGCAGCACAGCGCCGTGCAGCTGATCCTCAGCGGTGAAGAAAGCCAGCGCAGCGAACGTATTCTGGCCTATTTCGGCTATCTGAACGAAGCGCGTCAGAAAACCATCGAAGAGCTGAAGCAGACCCGCGCCGAGCTGGCGAAGCAAAAAACCACGCTGGTGGCCAAACAGGGCCAGCAAAAATCCTTACTGGGCGAGCAACAGACGCAGCAGCAGAAGCTGGAGCAGGCGCGCGGTGCCCGCAAGAAAACGCTGACCGCGCTGGAAGCCTCGCTGGAAAAAGACCAACAACGCCTGGTGGAACTGCGCCAGAACGAAGCCCGCATGCGCGACAAGATCGCCCGGGCGGAGCGCGAAGCCCGTGCGCGCGCCGAACGCGAAGCGCGTGAAGCGGCCAAGGTGCGCGAACAGGTGCGCATCAAGGAGCAGCAGGCGAAGAAAACCGGCACCACCTACAAACCTAGCGAAGCCGATCGCTCGCTGATGGCGCGAACCGGCGGCCTCGGTCGTCCGGCCGGCCAGCTGATGTGGCCGGTGCGCGGGCGCACGCTGCACGGCTTTGGCGAACAGCAGCAGGGCGAGCTACGCTGGAAAGGCATGGTGATCGAAGCCCGCGAAGGCAGCGAAGTGAAAGCCGTCGCCGATGGCCGCGTGCTGCTGGCCGACTGGCTGCAGGGCTATGGCCTGATGGTGGTGGTCGAACACGGTAAAGGCGACATGAGCGTGTACGGCTACAACCAGAGCGCGTTGGTCAACGTCGGGGCGCAGGTGCGCGCCGGCCAGCCGATCGCTCTGGTCGGCACCAGCGGTGGCCAGGGAACGCCGTCGCTCTATTTCGAAATCCGTCGTCAGGGACAGGCGGTTAACCCACTGCCGTGGTTGGGAAGATAGATTTGCGCTATGTCAAAACCCGTACAGCTCTGTTAATAGGCTGTCTGCTGCAGGTTTACGCTGCGCAGGCAGGAAAACTCTCCATCGTCATCGATGACGTGGGCTACCGCCCTCACGAAGAAAACGCGGTGCTGCAAATGCCGACGGCGATCTCGGTCGCGGTGTTGCCCAACGCGCCGCATGCCCGCCTGATGGCCACCCGCGCCCACAGCCAGGGCCGCGAAGTCTTGATCCACATGCCGATGGCGCCGCTCAGCAAGCAGCCGCTGGAGCGCGATACCCTGCAGCCTTCCATGAGCAGCGACGAGATCCAGCGCATCATCCGCAACGCGGTGAACAACGTGCCCTACGCGGTCGGCATGAACAACCACATGGGCAGCGCCATGACCTCCAGCCTGCCGGGCATGCAGAAAGTGATGCAGGCGCTCGAAAGCTACCGACTGTATTTCCTCGACAGCATGACCATCGGCAGCAGCCAGGCGACCCGCGCCGCGGCCGGCACCGGCGTGAAGGTGATCAAACGCAAGGTGTTCCTCGACGATACCGCGAACGAAGCCGACATCCGCCGCCAGTTCAACCGCGCGGTCGAATTGGCGCGACGCAACGGCTCTGCCATCGCCATCGGCCACCCGCGCCCGGCGACGGTGAAGGTGCTGCAGCAGATGCTGCCGTCGCTGCCCGCCGATATCGTGCTGGTCAAGCCGAGCGCGCTGCTGAACGAACCGCAGGGCAACGGTGGCGGCGGCTACGTCCCACCGCCGGTCAAACCGCAAAAGCCGCAGCCGAAGAACCCGTTCAGCGGCGGCATCAAGCAGTGCAAGGTCAAACCGCCGAAGGAAAAAACCAACGCCGGCACCGCGCTGGGCGTCATCGCCGACAGCATCGCCACCTCGCCGCCGGTGACCTTCATCAAGCGTCATTGGCAGCACTGGACGCAAGCCAAACCGCAAGCGTAAAAAAAGGGCCGGAATTCCGGCCCTTGTCACGTCTGCAGAGATTAATCCCAGCTCAGCACCACTTTACCCGACTTGCCGGAGCGCATGGCGTCGAAGCCCTGCTGGAACTCGTCGATCGAGAAACGGTGGGTGATGATCGGGCTCAAATCCAGACCGGACTGGATCAGCGCCGCCATCTTGTACCAGGTTTCGAACATTTCGCGGCCGTAAATCCCTTTGATAAACAGCCCTTTGAAGATGACCTGGTTCCAGTCGATCGACATGTCCGAAGGCGGAATGCCCAGCATGGCGATGCGCCCGCCGTGGTTCATCGCATTGAGCAGCGTGCGGAACGCCGGCGGCGCGCCGGACATTTCCAGACCGACGTCGAACCCTTCGGTCATGCCCAGCTCGGCCATCACGTCGCTGAGGTTTTCCTTGCTGACGTTCACCGCGCGGGTCACGCCCATCTTGCGCGCCAGTTCCAGGCGGTATTCGTTAACGTCGGTGATCACCACATGGCGAGCGCCGACGTGTTTGCACACCGCCGCCGCCATGATGCCGATCGGGCCGGCGCCGGACACCAGCACGTCTTCCCCGACCAGATCGAACGACAGCGCGGTGTGCACCGCGTTGCCGAACGGATCGAAGATCGAAGCCAGTTCGTCGGAGATGTTATCCGGGATCTTGAAGGCGTTGAACGCCGGGATCACCAGGTATTCCGCAAAGCTGCCCGGACGGTTCACGCCCACGCCGACGGTGTTGCGGCACAGGTGCGTGCGGCCGCCGCGGCAGTTGCGGCAATGGCCGCAGGTGATGTGGCCTTCGCCGGACACGCGATCGCCGATGCTGAAGCCTTTGACTTCCTGACCGATCGCCACCACTTCGCCGACGTATTCATGGCCGACCACCATCGGAACCGGAATGGTTTTTTGCGACCACTCGTCCCAGTTGTAGATATGCACATCGGTGCCGCAGATCGCGGTTTTGCGGATTTTGATCATGATGTCATTGTGGCCCAGCTCCGGCTGAGGCACGTCGGTCATCCAAATCCCTTCTTCCGCTTTCAGTTTTGACAGTGCTTTCATGGTTTTACCTTATGCAATAACGCCAAGATCCTTACCGATACGTGTAAACGCCGCCACTGCGCGTTCGATTTGCTCCGGGGTGTGGTCGGCAGACATCTGGGTACGGATGCGCGCCTGGCCTTTCGGCACCACCGGATAGAAGAAACCGGTCACATAGATGCCTTCCTTGAGCAACGCATTGGCGAATTCCTGCGCCAGCTTCGCCTCACCCAGCATGACCGGGATGATGGCATGATCGGCGCCGGCCAACGTGAAGCCGGCGGCGGTCATTTTTTCGCGGAACAGACGCGCGTTGGCCCACAGGCGATCGCGCAGGGCATCGCCCTCTTCCAGCAGTTCCAGCACTTTGATCGACGCGGCGACGATCGCCGGCGCCAGCGAGTTGGAGAACAGGTACGGGCGCGAACGCTGGCGCAGCCACTCCACCACTTCTTTCCTGGCGGCGGTGTAGCCGCCGGACGCGCCGCCCAGCGCTTTGCCTAACGTACCGGTGATGATATCGACGCGGCCCATCACTTCGCAGTATTCATGGGTGCCGCGCCCGTTGGCGCCGACAAAGCCCACCGCGTGGGAGTCATCCACCATCACCAGCGCCTGGTACTCGTCCGCCAGATCGCACACCCCTTTCAGGTTGGCGATCACGCCGTCCATCGAGAAGACGCCGTCGGTGGCGATCAGGATGTGGCGCGCGCCGTCGGCTTTGGCCTGCTTCAGCTGCGCGGCCAGCTCGGCCATGTCGTTATTGGCGTAGCGATAGCGCTTGGCCTTGCACAGGCGCACGCCGTCGATGATCGACGCGTGGTTCAGCGCATCGGAGATAATGGCGTCTTCCGGGCCGAGCAGGGTTTCGAACAGCCCGCCGTTGGCGTCGAAGCAGGAGGAGTACAGGATCGCGTCTTCCATGCCCAAGAAGGCCGCCAGTTTCTGTTCCAACTGCTTGTGGCTGTCCTGGGTGCCGCAGATGAAGCGCACCGACGCCATGCCGAAACCGTGGCTGTCCATGCCCGACTTGGCGGCGGCGATCAGCGCCGGATGGTTGGCCAGGCCCAGGTAGTTATTGGCGCAGAAGTTGATCACATGGCTGCCGTCGGCGACGGCGATATCCGCCTGTTGCGCGGAGGTGATGATGCGTTCTTCCTTGAACAGCCCTTCACTGCGAGTGGCGGCAAGCTGTTGTTCCAACTGCTGATAAAAAGACGCTGACATTCGGTTATCTCCAGGATTGGGCTATTTGCGGCATATTTTACTGATTTGTAACCAAACTGACGAGAATGCGCGGGAGAGAATATTAAAATTGCAGCAGATATCACGGCAAAAAGCGGACTTCAATGGCAATGCGGGATATTCGGAGCCCTTCCGCTGTTTGCCGCGGCATGAAATGCTATTATAACCGCCATTGAGCGTGGGGCATTGTGCCCCGCCAGGCAGCTTAGCAGGGGTAACCCAATGATTATCGTCACAGGCGGCGCCGGCATGATCGGCAGCAACATCATTAAGGCACTGAACGACAAGGGATATCGCGATATCCTGGTGGTGGATAACCTGAAAGACGGCACCAAGTTCGTCAACCTGGTCGATCTGGACATCGCCGACTATATCGATAAAGAAGACTTTATCGCCAGCATCGTGGCCGGTGACGATCTGGGCGATATCGAAGCGGTCTTCCACGAAGGCGCCTGCTCCGCGACCACCGAGTGGGACGGCAAGTACATGATGGACAATAACTACCAGTACTCCAAAGACCTGCTGCACTACTGCCTGGATCGCGAAATCCCGTTCCTGTACGCCTCCTCCGCCGCCACTTACGGCGGCCGCGAAGAGTTCATCGAAGAGCGTGAGTATGAAGCGCCGCTCAACGTGTACGGCTACTCCAAATTCCTGTTCGATCAGTACGTGCGCGAGATCCTGCCGGAAGCGGACTCGCAGATCTGCGGCTTCCGCTACTTCAACGTTTACGGCCCGCGCGAAGGCCACAAAGGCAGCATGGCCAGCGTCGCCTTCCACCTGAATACCCAGATCAACCGCGGCGAAAACCCGAAACTGTTCGCCGGCAGCGAAAACTTCAAGCGTGACTTCATTTACGTCGGCGACGTGGCGGCGGTTAACCTGTGGTTCTGGGAAACCGGCAAATCCGGCATCTTCAACTGCGGCACCGGCCGGGCGGAAACCTTCCAGGCGGTGGCCGACGCGGTGGTGGACTTCCACCAGAAGGGCGCGGTGGAATACATCGAGTTCCCGGAGAAGCTGAAGGGCCGCTATCAGGCGTACACCCAGGCCGATCTGACCAAGCTGCGCGCCGCCGGCTACGACGCACCGTTCAAAACGGTCGCCGAAGGGGTGAAAGAGTATATGGCCTGGTTGAACCGCACCGCATAAGCTGAAGGAATTAACGCTGGGTATGAAAATACTGGTTATCGGCCCTTCTTGGGTTGGCGACATGATGATGTCGCAAAGTCTCTATCGCACCCTGAAGGCCGAATACCCGTCGGCGGAGATCGATGTGATGGCGCCGGCCTGGTGCCGCCCGCTGCTGGCGCGCATGCCGGAAGTCAATCAGGCGCTGGCGATGCCGCTGGGCCACGGCGCGCTGGGGCTCGGCGAGCGCCGCCGCCTGGGGCGCGCCCTGCGCGCCAACCGTTACGATCGCGCTTACGTTCTACCCAACTCGTTCAAATCCGCGCTGGTGCCCTTCTTCGCCGATATCCCGCAGCGCACCGGCTGGCGGGGCGAAATGCGTTACGGCCTGCTGAACGACGTCCGCGTGCTCGACAAGGCGGCCTTCCCGCTGATGGTGCAACGCTACGTGGCGCTGGCCTATGACAAAGGCCGCATTCAGCGCGCCGACGATCTGCCGCAGCCGCTGCTGTGGCCACAGCTGCAGGTGAGCGACGAAGAGATCGCCGACACCACCGCAGCCTTCAACCTGACCGACAGCCGGCCGATCGTCGGCTTCTGCCCGGGCGCGGAGTTCGGCCCCGCCAAACGCTGGCCGCACTATCACTACGCGACGCTGGCTCAGCGGCTGATCGAGAACGGCTATCAGATCGCGCTGTTCGGCTCGGCGAAAGATCACGAGGCCGGCGAACAGATCCGCGCCGCGCTGCAGGAAGACGCCCGCGATTTCTGCCTTAACCTGGCCGGAAAAACCCAGCTGGAGCAGGCGGTGATCCTGATCGCGGCCTGCCGGGCGGTGGTCAGCAACGACTCCGGTTTAATGCACGTTGCCGCAGCGTTGAACAAACCGCTGATAGCCTTGTACGGCCCAAGCAGCCCCGACTTCACGCCGCCGCTCTCCGACAAGGCGCGGGTAATTCGCCTGATCAGCGGCTACCACAAGGTGCGCAAGGGCGATGCCGAGCAGGGATACCACCAAAGTTTGATCGATATTCAGCCGCAGCAAGTATTGGATGCGCTGACGCCGCTACTTGTCGCCAGCGAGGAATAGTCATGCAGGTGTTAATCGTAAAAACCTCCTCAATGGGGGACGTACTGCATACGCTGCCCGCCCTGACCGACGCGCTGCAGGCCATTCCCGATATCCGCTTCGACTGGGTGGTGGAAGAAGGTTTCAGCCAAATCCCGACCTGGCACCCGGCGGTGGATCGCGTGATCCCGGTGGCCATTCGCCGCTGGCGCAAGAACTGGTTCGGCAACGACACCCGGCAACAGCGCTGCGACTTCAAGCGCGCGCTGCAAGAACGCCGTTATGACGTAGTGATCGACGCGCAGGGCCTGATCAAAAGCGCCGCGCTGATCACGCGCATCGCCAAAGGCAATAAACATGGCCTGGACTGCAAGAGCGCGCGCGAGCCGTTCGCCAGCTGGTTCTACAACGTGCGCCATGAGATAGACAAGCAGCAGCACGCGGTGGAACGCACGCGCGAACTGTTCGCCAAAAGCCTTGGCTACGATAAACCGGGCAGCTACGGCGATTACGCCATCGCCGCGCGCTTTCTCAGCAGCCCGCCGGCCGATGCCGGGCGGTATTTGGTGTTTTTGCACGCGACGACGCGTGACGACAAGCACTGGCCGGAGCAAAACTGGCGCGAGCTGATCGCGCTGACGGCGGACAGCGGGTTGAAGATCAAACTGCCGTGGGGTGCAGAGCATGAACATCAGCGCGCGCTGCGCTTGGCGGAAGGTTTTTCACATGTCGAAGTGCTGCCGAAGCTCAGCCTGCAGCAGGTGGCCGAGGTGCTGGCCGGCGCCAAGGGCGTGGTCTCGGTCGACACCGGGCTCAGCCATTTGACCGCCGCGCTCGACAAACCGAACATCACGCTGTTCGGGCCGACCGATCCCGGCCTGATCGGCGGCTACGGGCAAAATCAGCACTCGTTGATTTCGCCGGAAAAAAGCATGGCGACAATCGACGCCGATACGGCATGGCAGGCGTTGCAAAAGGTTATAGCATGAAAAAACTGCACATTATCAACCTGGGTAAAATGGGCGGCGTCGAACGCCTGTTCCTGCAGTACATCAACGATACCACCGACGGCAGCAACAAGGTCTTGTGCATCAGCGGCGACATTGGCGAAGAAATCCGCCGCCAGTTGCCTGCGCATCAGCCCGTCACCTTCGCCAACCGCCTGATCAATGCGCTGCCGTTGCGCTGCCCGCAGTTCCTGCGCAAATTTTTGCTGAAGTGGAAAATCGAGCGGGCGAACGCCGACGTGGTGATCGTCTGGGACCTGGTGCCGGGGCTGGCGGCCAAACCCAAGCGCGGCAAGCTGGTTTACTACGATCACGGCTGCTCCTGGCGTTACCCCAAGAATAAAAAGACGCTGCGTTTCTTCGCCATGCTGGGCGGCGTCATTTCCGCCTCACACGCGTCGAAGCGGGTGATGGAGCTGCGCTTTAATCTGCCTTGCCCAAATCACGTGGTGATCAACCGCATCAAAACACCGGCGGGGATCGATACTGCGCCGAAAACCCTGTCGCAGCCGGTCAGGATCGGCACTGCCTCACGCCTGGTCAGCCTGAAAGGCATCAGCGTGTCATTATTGATGATGCAGGAACTGCTGCGGCGCGGGCATGACGTCACGCTGGAAGTGGCCGGCAAAGGGCCGGATCGCGCGGCGTTCGAGGCGCTGGCGGCCCGGCTACAGCTCGGCGATCGCGTCACCTTCAGCGGTTATCAGGATGACGTCGCCGGCTTCTTCAATCGCACGCACATCTACATGAGCACGCCGATCACCGAGCCGTTCGGCTTGTCCTGCATGGAATCGCTCTATTTCGGCGTGCCGGTCATCTTCCCGCAGGTTGACGGCCAGCCGGAAGCGGTGAAAGACGGGGTCTGCGGCATTGGCCTGACGCCGTCGGTCACCATCGAACAACACCGGCAGCTCACCGATATCGAGGTCGACTTCCCGCATGAGGTCTACGATCCGTTGACCGACAGCCTGGTCGCGCCCAAGCTGCTGTCGCATATCGATTGTGCGGATGCCGTTGAGAAATTGCTGGAGCGAGAAACCTACCAGACTCTGAGCCGAAATGCGCAGCGCTATCCTGCGGAACATTTTAACTATGCTCAGTTCAAAGTTGAATTCGACGACACGCTGCGATCCTTTATCGCTTAATTGAAACGTGAGCCGGAAAATACGCCCGATGCTAAAACACAGAACGCCGCACCCTGCCTTCAGCTATCTGATCTATCTGGGGTGCGCCATCGCTTTTTGCACCATTCCTTTCGGTTCCGCGACCGGACGCAATCTGTTTTACGTTTCCAGCTACATCGCCTTTATCGCCGTTTGCCTGTACCCGCGCTACTACTTCAGCAACGTTAGAAACCTGCTGCTGCCCGCGCTGATGTTCAGCGTGGGCATGGGAACCATCCTCTGGATGCATCACTTCAAACAGCCGGGTGAGTACATCAATATTTATCGCTCTTATATGTCGACCGGCAAACTGCAGCTCGCGACCGCTTTCATCTTGCTGATTGCGCTCAATGAGCGGTTGTGCGTACAGCGCCTGCTGATCGTTGTGGCTCTCGCCACCGGTCTGGCGATCAACGGTTATTCCCTCTATCAGGGGCTGCGTCTGGATATCCCGCGCGTAGAGCTCAACTTCGATCGCGCCACGGTCGCCGCCTATCTGATGACCGCCATCGATCTGGTCATGATGCAAGCCATCCTGATGCTGCGCACCCGCTACCGCCTGGTGTTGTACATTGCGGCATTCCTGCTGTCCTTCTCTGCGCTGGTGCTCACCGGCACGCGCGCGGCCATGTTGGTCTATCCGGTGGCGGTCTGCCTGTCGCTGCTGGCCACCAAGCAGTTGGTTTCCAGAAAACACAAGCTTGCGTTGGTGGCCTCGGTACCGCTGCTGCTCGTAGCCTGCGGCCTGGTGTTTAAACCGCAGATAGAAGAACGCATTCAGGCTTTTGAGACCGACATGCGCCTGATGGACCAGCCGCAGACTGAAAACTCCATCATTTCCCGGCTGTCGATGCAAACGCTGGCATGGCATACCGGGTCACAAGCCCCGTGGGGCCAATCCGCCGAACAGCGCGGCGAAGAGATCCGTGCGATGGTCGCACAGCAACCCCGCCTGTCTGGCGTCATGCCCTACATCAACGTCCACCTGCACAACGAGCTGCTGGAAACTTACTCGCTCAAGGGCGTCTGGGGTGTACTGCTGCTGCTGGCGCTGTATGTCAGCCTGTTTTTCTCTTCCTTCCGGCCACAGCGCAACGCGCTGCTGCTGAGCGTCAGCGCCAGCCTGTTCGTTTACGGCCTGAGCGACGTCATCTTCTTCAGCACGGAAGGTACCGCCATGTTCGGCCTGGCGCTGATCGCCGCCGTTCTTTCCGTCACGAAACAGCCCCCTGTTCAGGAGCCCACCCCGTGAATCCTCAGCAGCCGCTGCTCAGCGTTATCGTGCCGTTTTATAATAACGAAGCGTTCGTTATCGCTGCGCTGGATTCGTTATTTGCACAGATTAGCGACGATATCGAGGTGGTGATCATCGACGATGGCTCCACCGACGCCTCCGGCGCACTGGTCAGCCAATATCTGGCGCAGCGGCGGCACCCGCGCGTGGTCTTTACTTCACAGGCCAACGGCGGCATTGCGCACGCCCGCAACGTCGGCTTACGTCTGGCCACCGGACGCTATATCACCTTCCTCGACGGCGACGATCTGCTGAGCGACGACTATCTAGCGATCCTGCGCCCCCAGCTTACCGCCGGTGAATATGATCTGATCGATTTTAATTATCAGAAGTTCACCGAGCATCCGCCGACACCGGATAACCGCGCGGCGCGGCCCGTAGCCTACGACTTTTCACAATTGGGGCTGGGCAGCCTGCAATCGCTTTTCGAACGCTCGATGTGGCATCTCTGGAGCCGGGTATATAAACGCACGCTGCTGGCAGGGGAAGCGTTCGAAGAAGGCAGGCGCTACGAAGACGTAATTTTTACGCCTTTTCAGTATTTCAAAACTCGCCGCATCGCCCATCTTGACGGCGAACTCTACTTCTATCGGGACAACAGCCAGGGCATCACCCGCAATATCAAACCCAAAGATATTGAAGATATGTTGTTCGCCATGGAGAAGATGCTGCGTTTTGTGGCGCAGCATCCCGGGGATGAGCCGCTGCGCCGGTTGGCCGCCCTGATGCTGGCCAACTGCTTTTCCGAGGTGAAAAGCATGTCGAAGGCGGTCTACGGCTATTACCATTACGCGCCGGCAACGCTGCACATCCTGCGCTGCGCCGCCGACGTCTGCCGCAACAGCGACGTGCCGGGCAAAAAAGTCCGCCAGATGCGCTATGCGCGAGTGGATACCTTTCTTTCTAAGCTACGCGGGCGCAGGCCGCGCTAACCGCATCGGCCTGGCGGCCGATGGGTCGTCTCGCCTTTAGCGCGCTAAAGGCACGTGTGCGACCAGCTCGTCATAAATCCGCTGCGGTTGGATGACCCCCATCGGGCTTTCCGCCTCCAGCGGCATCGTATAACCGGTACGCGACACCTGAATGATGCGGTGCAGTTCAGCATCCTGAATCGGCCCGGTGGAGCGTGAGTCGGCGGTCACGAACAGGCTGATGGTTTTCACCTTCAACGCCACCGCCAGGTGCAGCGGCCCGGTATCGCCGGTGACCAGAACATGGAAACTGTCGATCAACGTCAGCAAGCCTTGCAGCCCCGTTTTACCGATCTGGTTATCCACGCAGGCCTGCGTTTGCGGGCCGATCAGGCTCATAAACTGTTTGGCCTTGCCGTCGTCAAACGGTGCGCCAATCAGCACGATGCGTACATTAGGGTGCTTCGCCACCAGCTCATCGGCCAGCCGCGCATAGTGCGAAACCGGCCAGCAACGCGACTCCGTAGATGCCCCCAATTGAAACCCGATGGTGGGATGCTCGCTGCTTTTGACGCCGCGCTGATAATCCACGGGAATTTCCATCGTCGGATCGTCGCTGCGGCAGCCCAAAATGGAAATCAGCTCCAGCTTGCGGCGCACGAAGTGGCCGTAATAATGGAAGACATAGTTGGTCAGCCAAGGCTCCAGCCCGCAAATGCCCGAACTGTAGTTATCGCGGATAATGTACTTCGCCCCGGCCAGTACGGCGCTGATGATGTCATAAGGCAGGTGGGAGTGCAGGATCAGCGCCAAATCCGGCTGATGTTCGCGCAGCGATTTCAGCAACGGGCGGATCGTCTTGATCTTGCTGTCCCAATACACCACGCGATCGTAATAGCGGCCGTTTTCCACCAGCTCGCGGTTTTTCTTGTGCACCACCAGCGTGATGTGTGCGTTGGGGTAGCGTTCCCGCATCGCCCTCAATGCCGGCGTGTTGAACATGAAGTCGCCCAACGCCGTGGTGGAATAGATGACGATATTGTCAAACTGCTGGGCGCCGTCGAACGTCGCCTTATCCTGAAAACGACCGTACTTCGCCGTATAGCGCCGCAAGAACCAGTCGGCAACCTTGATTTTCCATTTTTTCGACATGTGCGTGCTTAATTCGCTTTAAGTTGATAATACTCGGCCAGCGTCATGCCCACCGTGCGCTGCTGCAGCCAGTCAAACAGCTGTTCCAGATCGCGGTACAGCACTTCGATATCCTGCTCGGTTTTGAACGTCGGGCTGCCGCCCGGCATAAACTCGGAGGAGTGCAGCATAAATTCGACGTAGTCATGCCCCTGCGCCAGCGACGCTTCAGCCACGCTTATCATCTTGGCCACGTTGCCGCCACTTGGCCGCAGCCAGTTGACGGACGGCGAACGCCGCTTGCCGCGCAGCCGATCATAACCTTGCTTGAACGCGTTCATCAGCGCCGAGTGCTTGTACTGAATGCTCATCGGCACTTCCAGCAGCGCCGAAGCGCCCGGTTTGGCAATGTTCTGCGGATCGATGAAATAGGCCTGCGACGGGAACCGGCTGTAATCGGTGCCGCCGTTGCCCTGCGGATTGCCCGGCGAAAACTGCCAGTTGACGCGCGGCGTCACCGAACAGTCCACCTGATAGCCATACTCCAGCAGCAGCGAGGCATAATATTCGTTGAACGCCCAGCGGCCGGCGCGATGGCTGAGCATTTTGGTCTGGAAGGCATCTTCCAGCAGCTTGGTCATGTGATCGACCTTGGCGCGGATCTGATCGGCGGGATACTCGATCAAATACGGTTTGTGGCGCCAGTCGTCGTCGGTGAGCGGCGTTAGCGGCGGGCTGTTCCAGGCGTGCAGGTGCATGCCGACTTCACCCGCGCCGCGGGCGATCACGTCACGCGCGAACTCGACGTAAGCCGGATCCATCGCCATTTCATAGTTGGTGAGATAAACCGGTTTGAAGGCGTATTTTTCGCACAATGCCTGAAAGCGCGGCAAGAAACGCGTGTTTTCGGTCGCGATGCGATCGTGGTTTTGCCACAGATTATCGCCTTCGGTATCAATGGTGATGAGAAACGCCGGTTTAGTCATGAATATCGAGCCTGATATCAACAGAATGCACTATGTTACGCAGCCCGTTTCGCCAGGGCAAACGACTTTGCTGCCTGGTTTGGACAACATTGAAACGCATTCGTCCCCGGCTCGGCGATTTTTTTGCGGCCCGGCAAGAAAACCTTGCAACAGTAGCCACATGCGATCGGGTCATTTAGAATCAAAGATTGGTTTCCCAGAAAGCGACTCATGATGAACGACGCGCCAGCCCCAACTTCCGCCCCATCCGTACAGCGTATTTTGATCATAAAACTGCGCCATCACGGCGATATGCTGCTGGTCACGCCGGTCATCAGCAGCCTGCGGCAAAACTACCCGCAGGCGCAGATCGATGTGCTGCTGTATCAGGAAACGCAGGAGATGCTGGCCAGTAATCCGGAACTGTCGACGCTGTTCGCCATCGACCGCCAATGGAAAAAACAGGGCGCCCGCGCGCATCTGGGGCACGAACTGGCGCTGCTGCGCCGCCTGAAGGCGCAGCGCTACGATCTGGTGGTCAACCTGGCCGATCAGTGGCGCAGCGCCATCCTCACGCGCCTGACCGGCGCGCGCATCCGTCTGGGCTTCGATTTCCCCAAACGCCGCGGCTTCCTGTGGCGCCACTGCCACACGCAGCTGGTGCCGGTCGACAATCACGCCCACCTGCATACCGTCGAACAAAACCTCTCGCTGCTGGCGCCGCTGAACCTGCCCGCGCTCAGTGATCATGTGACCATGAGTTACGATCCGCAGGATTGGCAGGCATGTGAGCAACGGTTACAGAAACAGGGCGTCACCGGCAGTTATATTGTGGTGCAGCCCACCTCGCGCTGGTTCTTCAAATGCTGGAGCGAAGAGAAAATGGCAGCCACCCTCACCGCCTTGCAGGCCGACGGCCACCAGCTGGTGATCACCTCCGGCCCCGACGCCAGAGAACAAGCCATGGTAGAGCGCATTTTGGCGCTCTGCCCGCCGCAGGGCGTGATTTCGTTAGCCGGCCAGCTGACGCTGCGCCAGCTGGCCGCCCTGATCGACCACGCCAAGCTGTTTATCGGCGTGGATTCGGTGCCGATGCACATGGCCGCCGCGCTGCACACGCCGTGCGTAGCGTTGTTCGGCCCTTCCAAGCTGACTTTCTGGCGGCCGTGGCAGGCTACCGGCGCCGTGATCTGGGCCGGCGACTTCGGCGAACTACCCGATCCGGACGCCATCGATACCGGCACCGACGAACGGTATCTCGACCTTATTCCTACAGACGCGGTGATTGCAGCCGCGCGGAGCACGCTGGCATGAAAGCATTTCGTTTGGCGATCGTTCGCCAAAAATACCGCCCGGACGGCGGAGCCGAACGTTTCGTTTCCCGCGCCCTGGAGGCGCTGGAGCAACAGGATCTCGATCTGAACGTCATCACCCGCGAATGGCAGGGTGACGCCAATCCCAACTGGCATATCCACCTGTGCAACCCGCTAAAACTCGACCGCATCAGCCGCGAACGGGGCTTCGCCGTGGCGGCCAGGGCGCTGTGGCAGAAAGAGCATTTTGATCTGGTGCAAAGCCACGAGCGCATTCCCGGCTGCGACATCTACCGCGCCGGCGACGGCGTACACCGCCGCTGGCTGCTGCAACGCGCGCGTCTGCTGCCGGAATGGCGCCGCAAATGGCTGTTCTCCAACCGTTATCACCGCTATGTGATGTGCGCCGAACGCGCCATGTATGCCGCACCGGAGCTGAAAGCCGTCATCTGCAACGCCGAGATGATCAAGCAGGAAATCATCGCGGACTTTGGCGTGCCCGCCGAAAAAATCACGGTGATCTATAACGCCATCGATAATCAAAAGTTCCCGCCCGCCGACGAGGCCCTGCGCCAACGTCTGCGCGAGCAGTATCAGATCCCGCAACAGGCGCACTGCCTGATCTTCGTCGGTTCCGGCTTTGAGCGCAAAGGGCTGGCGGCCGCCATCCGCGCCGTGGCAGCGACCGACAGCCACCTGTTGGTGGTCGGCAAAGACAAGGCCGAAAAACGCTACCGGGCGCTGGCACAGTCGCTGGGCTGCAGCGATCGGGTTCACTTTATGGGCGTGCAGAAGCAGACCTTGCCGTTTTATCAGGCCGCAGATGCGCTGCTGCTGCCGACGCTGTACGATCCGTTCCCGAATGTGATTCTGGAAGCGATGTCGTGCGGCCTGCCGGTTATCACCAGCACCACCTGCGGCGGCGCCGAGTTTATCACCCCCGGCCAGAACGGCTTCGTGACCGATGCGCTCGACGTACCGGCCATCGCGGAGGCCATTCGCGCGCTGCCGCGCCAGGCGCTGGGATCATCCATGGGCGAAGCGGCAAGACTGCGTATTATGCCGGCTACGCCGGCGCATCTGTCCGAACAGCTTATTTTCCTCTATAACCGGTTACTGGATTAGCTATGCGTATTCTGATGATCATCGACGGCCTGCCGGGAGGCGGCGCGGAAAAAGTGGTGCTGACCCTGTGCCAGGGCATGCAGCAACAGGGGCATGACGTCAGTCTGATCTCGCTGCGCGACGTCTGCAATTACCCTATCCCGCCGGGCATTGATTATCAGGTGGTGGCCGATCGCAGCCGTGCCCCCTGGCGCAAGCTGACCGAGCTGTCGCGCCGCGCCGGCGCGCTGGATCGGGCGATAGCCGAACACGAACGCCAACACGGCGCGTTCGATCTGGTGTTCTCCAACCTGCATAAAACCGATCGCATCGTCAGCCGCAGCAAGCGGTTGGCCGCGGATCGCCTGTGGTTCTGCATTCACGGCATTCTCTCCACCTCCTACCTCGGCCACCGCAAGGGCCTGGATCGCTGGCTGAAGCAACGCAAAATCGCCAACGTTTACCAGGGAAGAAACATCGTCGCCGTTTCACGGGCGGTCGGCGACGATCTGCAGCAGAACTTGCCGATCCGCCCGCGCCGGCTGGCGGTCATCAACAACCCGTTCGATATCGACGCCATCCAGCAACAGGCGGCGATGCCTTGCGAACTGGCCGGCCAGGACTATCTGGTGCACGTCGGCCGCTTTCACGCCACCAAGCGGCATGACCGCCTGCTGAAAGCCTATGCGCACTCCGGCATTCAGGCGCCGCTGGCCTTAATCGGCGCCGGGGACGACGCCAGAGTCGCCGAGGTCAAACGTCTGGCGACAGACCTGGGCATTGCAGAGCGCGTGCTGTTTCTCGGTTTCCAGGCTAATCCCTACCCGTTTATTCGCCATGCCTCGCTGCTGGTGCTCAGCTCCGACAGCGAAGGGTTTGGCAACGTGCTGGTAGAATCGCTGCTGTGCGGCACACCGGTGGTCAGCACTCGTTGTCCGGGTGGCCCTGCGGAAATTCTGGAAAAAGCCGGCATGGCTAACGCGCTGGCGGAATTAAACGAAGCGTCGCTGGCAGAAAAAATGGCGGAGATTTACGCCAATCCGCCGCAGATAAATCAACAGCAATTGCTGAGCTATGGGCTTGAGCCTATTTGCCGCCAATATCTGGAACTGGAAAGAAAATAATAAAGAATGAAATAAGGCAGGGGATGCCTGCCTTATTTTCTTCGCTAGCTGAGCGCCTGCATTTTCTGCCAAACCTCATCGACAGAAACATCCTCACAGTGCCCCGACTCACTTTGCAAAATATGATGACGGCCGGTCCATGGATGCCAGGAGGCTTTATCGGTATCGCCAAAGAACACTACCATGTCCTTATTCAACGCGGCGGCAAGATGCATCTGCCCACCGTCGCTGCACAGCACCCGGTCGCATAAATCAAACCCGCCCAACAGCTCACGCACCGACGCCGTCGGATAAAGCGCGACGCGTTCGTTTTGACACAGCGCCAGCAGCTGTTCGGCGCGCTGCTGGTCGCCGATGTCGTCCGGCGCCAGCGTGCCCTGCGGCGACCAGAAGATCAGCACGCCGGTGTGGGGATCGGCAACCAGACGGTTGATGATTTCGGCATAGCGTTCAACCGGCCAACGCCTTTTCGGGCTGCGGCTGCTGATATGCACGGCGCATACCCGTTCGACCGGCGGCAGACGCTCCTGCAGCCGTTGCGCCGCCAATTGCCGCTCTTCAGGCGTCAGAAACACCCGCACCGGCGGGATCAGAATGGATTGATCGGTTATCGCCGATAAATAGCTGTAGGTATGTTCGACCTGATGTTGACCGTTGAAATCGTCCTTGCGGAACGGGCGATGAATATCTTTCGTGCCCAAATCAGCGCCGATGATATGGGTGGCGCCAGCCATTTTCGCTAAACGTAAACTGTATTTGCAAGGCACCGGGTTGGCCAGAATGACCGCATCGAATTTTATTTTGCGCAGCTTCAGGAAGATCATCAGACGCTCGAAATAAACGCCCAGCGTGGTCTCATTTTTCGCCTTGTGCTTGGCCTTTTTATAGACAAAGACTTTCTCGAGATGAGGGTTGTTTTTAACGACGTCCTGGCTGACTTTATTGATCAGCAGATAAACTTTTGCGTCCGGATAGGCAATTTTCACCCCTTCAATCAAGGGCGTGGTGCAAACAAGATCGCCGATGTTATCGCGGCGAATAATTAAAATATTCTTCATTCCGAGCCTGTCGGCGAAATCGCTCGCCGGTTGTCTGAAACTGACACCCAAGGTTACCAAATTAGCGCCTTTCCCTTCCAGTTATGGTACTATTCCGAATAACCCATATAAATGAAATTGATAGAATGTTGCTGCGTTTATATCAGGTACTACTCTACCTCATCCAACCCCTGATCTGGCTCCGCTTACTGCTGCGCAGCCGCAAAGCTCCAGCCTACCGTAAACGCTGGGCGGAACGCTATGGCTTCTGCGCCGGAAAAGTCGTGCCAGGCGGCATCATGCTGCATTCCGTCTCCGTCGGCGAAACGCTGGCGGCCATCCCGCTGGTGCGGGCGCTGCGCCATCGTTACCCCGCTTTGCCGATAACTGTGACCACAATGACCCCAACAGGTTCAGAACGCGTCCAGTCCGCTTTCGGCAAAGACGTGCATCATGTCTATCTGCCCTACGATCTGCCCGGCTCCATGAACCGCTTCCTCGATCAGGTGAATCCCAAGCTGGTGATCATCATGGAAACCGAGCTGTGGCCCAACCTGATCAACGCGCTGCATCAGCGGCAGATCCCCCTGGTGATCGCCAATGCGCGCCTGTCGGCCCGCTCCGCCGCCGGCTATAAGAAAATTGGCGGATTCATGCGCGATATGCTGCGCCGCATCACGCTGATCGCCGCCCAAAACCAGGAAGACGGCGATCGGTTTATCGAGCTGGGCCTGAAGCGCTCTCAGCTGGCCGTGACCGGCAGCCTGAAGTTCGATATCTCCGTCACCCCGGAGCTGGCCGCCCGCGCCGTTACGCTGCGCCGCCAATGGGCGCCGCGCCGCCCGGTGTGGATCGCCACCAGTACCCATGACGGGGAAGAAACCATCCTGCTGGAAGCGCACCGCAAACTGCTGGAAAAACACCCCGATCTGCTGCTGATCCTGGTGCCGCGTCACCCGGAGCGCTTCCCGACCGCCAAGGAGCTGGTGCAGAAAGCCGGCTTCAGCTACACCCTGCGCAGCAGCGGCGAAATCCCGTCCGGCAGCACCCAGGTGGTGATCGGCGATACCATGGGCGAGCTGATGCTGCTGTACGGCATCGCCGATCTGGCCTTTGTCGGCGGCAGCCTGGTGGAACGCGGCGGACATAACCCGCTGGAAGCCGCCGCGCACGCCATCCCGGTGTTGATGGGCCCGCATACCTTCAACTTCAAAGACATCTGCGCTAAGCTTTCGCAGGCCGAAGGCCTGATCACCGTGACCGACGTGGATTCGCTGGTGAAGGAAGTGGAAACCCTGCTGACCGACGAAGACTACCGCCGCTACTACGGCCGCCATGCGGTGGAAGTGCTGTATCAGAATCAGGGAGCGTTGCAGCGCCTGCTGCAGCTGCTGGAACCGCACCTGCCGCCCCGGAGCCACTGAATGAGCAGCCGCAAAAGCCTGTCGGTGGTGATGATCGCCAAAAACGAAGCCGGGCTGTTGCCGGACTGTCTGCGTTCGGTCGAGTGGGCCGATGAAATCATCGTGCTGGACTCCGGCAGCGAGGACGACAGCGTCGCCATCGCCCAAAGCCTGGGCGCCAAAGTCTTCACGCACACCGACTGGCAAGGGTTCGGCAAGCAGCGTCAGCTGGCGCAAAGCTACGCTAGCCATGACTACGTTTTGATGATCGACGCCGACGAACGCGTCACGCCCGAGCTGCGGCAATCCATCGAACGGGTGTTGAACGCGCCGGACGACGGCGCCGTCTACAGCTGTGCGCGGCGCAATCTGTTCCTTGGCCGCTTCATGCGCCACAGCGGCTGGTATCCCGACCGCGTCAACCGCCTGTACGCCAACCGAAGCTATCGCTATAACGACGATCTGGTGCACGAATCGCTGAACATCGGCGGCGCCAAAGTGATCCCCCTCAGCGGCGATATGCTGCACCTGACCTGCCGCGATTTCTTCGCCTTCCAGCGCAAACAGCTGCGCTACGCCGAAGAGTGGGCGACGCAACGCCACCGGGCCGGCAAGCGTTGCGGCTACCTGTCTATCCTGACCCACACGCTCGGCGCCTTCGTCAAAACCTGGCTGCTGCGGGCCGGCTTCCTCGACGGTAAACAGGGGTTGCTGTTAGCGGTGGTCAACGCGCAATATACCTTCAATAAATATGCCGCATTATGGGCATTGGGCCGCAACTACTCAGAGAAGTGAATCATGACCAGCAAAGCCATCTATCCCGGGACCTTCGATCCCATGACCAACGGCCACCTGGATTTAGTGACGCGCGCGTCACTGATGTTCGATCACGTGATTCTGGCCATCGCCGCCAGCCCGAGCAAAAAGCCGCTGTTCAGCCTGGATGAACGCGTGGCGTTGGCGACGCAGGTCACCTCGCATCTGGACAATGTGGAAGTGCTGGGCTTCAGCGAGCTGATGGCGCACTTTGCCGCTCACCAAAATGCCAATATCCTGGTGCGCGGCCTGCGTGCAGTGTCTGACTTTGAATACGAATTGCAGCTGGCGAACATGAACCGCCATTTGATGCCGACGCTAGAAAGCGTGTTCCTGATGCCTTCCGAAGAGTGGTCGTTCATCTCCTCCTCACTGGTGAAGGAGGTCGCCCGTCACGGCGGCGATATCGCGCCTTTCCTGCCTGACGTGGTCACCCAGGCACTGATGGCGAAGCTCGCCGCCGAGTGATGCTCAGCGCTGGCAGCGGCGGCAAAAGAAGGTGCTGCGCTGCCCGTGCTTGGCCGATTCGATCGGCGTACCGCACGCGCGGCACGGCTCTCCCGCCCGCCCGTAAACCTGCAGTTCCTGCGCGAAATACCCCGGTTTGCCGTCAGACTGCAAAAAGTCGCGCAATGTCGTGCCGCCCTGCTCGATAGAGCGCTGCAACACCGCCTTGATGGTCTGCGCCAGCAGCGCCGCTTCGGCTTTGCTCAAGGATCCCGCCGGACGATCGGGCAGGATCCCGGCGCTGAACAGCGATTCGCTGGCGTAAATATTGCCGACCCCAACCACCAGCTTGTTATCCATCAGCCACGGTTTGATCAGCGTGCGCTTATTGCGTGATTTTTCATACAGGTAGTCGCCGTTGAACGCTTCGCTCAGCGGTTCCGGCCCCAGATGCGCCAACACGCTGCTGGTCGCCAAATCTTCGCACCACAGCCAGGCGCCGAAACGGCGCGGATCGGTATAGCGCAGGATCATGCCGTTGCTGATCACCAGATCGACGTGGTCGTGTTTGCCGGCTTCATCTTCGTTTTCCTCGCGCAGCATGCGCAAGCTGCCCGACATGCCCAGGTGCACGATAATCCAACCGTTCTCCAGCTCGATCAGCAGGTATTTGGCCCGGCGCTGCACACTGAGCACAGGCCGATCGCTCAGCGTCAGGATCTGCTCGGAAACCGGCCAGCGCAGGCGCGCGTTGCGCACCACCGCATACTGAATGCTGTGGCCGACAAGATAAGGCTCTATACCGCGTCTGCTCGTCTCAACTTCCGGTAATTCAGGCATCTGGCTTCCCCTCCGACGTTTTCTACCCTTTATAAAACAAAAAACCCGGCCAAGGCCGGGTTTTTCATTAATCCACTAAAATTATTTAATTTTAGCTTCTTTGTATACTACGTGCTGACGGACAACTGGATCGAATTTCTTCAGTTCCAATTTTTCCGGCTTAGTACGCTTGTTCTTCGTGGTGGTATAGAAGTGACCAGTACCAGCAGAAGAAACCAGCTTGATCTTCTCGCGAACACCTTTAGCCATGATTCAGTTCCTTAATACTTCTCACCACGGGCACGCAGATCGGCCAGAACCGTCTCAATACCCTTCTTATCGATAACACGCATACCTTTAGCAGATACACGCAGAGTTACAAAGCGCTTCTCAGCCTCAACCCAAAAACGGTGTGAGTGCAGGTTAGGCAGAAAACGGCGTTTGGTCGCGTTCATTGCGTGGGAACGGTTGTTACCGCTCACCGGGCGCTTGCCAGTAACTTGGCAGACTCGGGACATGTCTATTCTCCAAAAATCAAATCAGCTCGAGCTTCGTATAGGGTATGGCCGCCTCGTCAGGCTTTTAGAGCCCATCTCAGCAAACTTCATACTGAGGAGACTCTCGTCATCAGGTAGAAACCACACATCAGGTCAGAAACCTGCTGAGATAGGCTCTTGCGCCAAACCCAAGATTCTCAAAGGTGGCGTAGTATACGCTCTGAAGCGTAAGTGCTCAAGTCCCGAACAGCTAAAGATCCCACAAGGATCGCGAAAAAATCGCTTAAAGCCATCCGCGCTCGGCAAAAGAGACGCATTCACCCCGACCGATCACCAAATGATCAAGCACTCGGATCTCCAATAACTGACAGGCTTTCACCACCTGTTCCGTTATCAAGCGGTCGGCATGACTGGGTTCAGCCTTACCCGAAGGGTGATTATGCGCGAGAATCAGCGCGGCGGCATTAGCCTTCAACGCTTCGCGCACAATTTCTCTCGGGTAGACGACGACGCTGCTGATGGTACCAGCAAACATCTCCTGATGGCGAATAACCCGGTGCTGATTGTCTAAAAACAATACCAAAAAGACCTCCCGCTCGCGATGCGCCAGCAGGCTTTGCAGATAATGCTGGGTGACGCGCGGATTGAGCATGGCGTTTTCCTGCGACAAATGGCTGGAAAAGAAGCGCAGCGCCAGCTCGGCAATCGCCTGCAGCTGCGTATAGCTGGCGTCCCCCAGGCCTTTTTGGCTGCAAAAAGCCTGATGATCGGCCGACATCAGGTGATAAAGCGAGCCGAACCGGCGCAGCAGCTGCTCCGCCAGCTGCATCACGTGCACGCCGGGCAACCCGGTACGCAAGAAAATGGCCAACAGCTCTGCGTCGGACAGCGCCGCCGCCCCCTGCATCAGCAGCTTTTCACGCGGTGCCAGCGCGCCCGGCCAGCACGCCACAATCGGGTTGCTCATCGTGTTCCTCCCTGAAAGGGCTACAGCATGCCATGTGCCGCCCGGCGCGTTCGACAGGTGTTTGATAACATTGCGAAGTGTTTCGCAAAGCACAATGTAACCCCCTGCAGCCATTGCGGAATCGCTCACCTGAACCACGGATATGCTAAAATGGCGCATCTTTCGGCTTTCAATCGGACAATGATGATGACGGGACTTTCCGGCAAACATATTGTGCTTGGCATCAGCGGCGGCATCGCCGCTTACAAATGCCCAGAGCTGGTGCGCCGCCTGCGCGACAGGGGCGCGGAAGTGCGCGTGGTGATGACCCATGCCGCCAAGGCGTTCATTACGCCACTGACGCTGCAGGCCGTTTCCGGCTACCCGGTGTCCGACGATCTGTTGGATCCCGCCGCCGAAGCCGCCATGGGCCACATCGAACTCGGCAAGTGGGCGGATCTGGTTATTCTGGCGCCGGCGACCGCCGATCTGCTGGCGCGCGTCGCCGCCGGCATGGCCAACGATCTGCTGACCACCGTCTGCCTGGCGACCGATGCCCCCATCGCCGCCGCGCCTGCCATGAACCAGCAGATGTATCGCGCCGCCGCCACGCAGGCCAACCTGCAAACGCTGCAGGCGCGCGGCATACTGCTTTGGGGGCCGGACAGCGGCAGCCAAGCCTGCGGCGACGTCGGCCCGGGCCGCATGTTGGATCCGCTGGACATCGTCGACCTGGCGAACGGTCATTTCTCCGCCCCGCAGGATCTGCAACATTTGCAGGTTATGATCACCGCCGGCCCGACGCGTGAAGCGCTGGATCCGGTGCGTTTCATCAGCAACCACAGCTCCGGCAAAATGGGCTTCGCCATCGCCCGCGCCGCCGCCGCCCGCGGCGCGCAGGTGACGCTGATCGCCGGGCCGGTCAGCCTGCCGACGCCGCCATCGGTCACCCGAGTGGACGTCACCAGCGCGCTGGAGATGGAGCAGGCGGTGCAACAGCGCGCCGCACAGCAGCAGATTTTCATCTCCTGCGCCGCCGTGGCCGACTACCGCCCCGAGCGGATCGCCGATGAAAAAATAAAAAAACAGGGTGATGAAATCATCCTCAAGATGGTAAAAAACCCCGACATCGTCGCCGGCGTGGCGGCGATGACCAAAAATCGACCGTTTGTCGTGGGGTTTGCCGCCGAAACCCAGAATGTGGAAGAATACGCGCGGCAAAAACTGGCGCGTAAGAAGCTGGATTTGATTTGCGCTAACGATGTATCGCTTGCAGAGCACGGGTTCAACAGCGACACCAATGCCCTGCACCTTTTTTGGCAGGATGGAGAGAAACGCCTGGCGCTGAGCGACAAGGCACTCCTTGGCCAACGTTTAATAGACGAGATAGTCAGCCGTTATGATGAAAAAAATCGACGTTAAGATCCTCGACCCGCGCATCGGTCAGGATTTCCCGCTACCGACCTACGCCACCCCGGGCTCCGCCGGTCTCGACCTGCGCGCCTGCCTGGACAGCGCGGTAGAGCTGGCGCCGGGTGAAACCACGCTGCTGCCTACCGGCCTCGCGATCCATATCGCCGACGCAAGCCTGGCGGCGGTGATCCTGCCGCGCTCAGGCCTGGGCCATAAGCACGGCGTCGTGTTGGGCAACTTGGTCGGCCTGATCGACTCCGATTATCAGGGCCAGCTGATGGTGTCCGTTTGGAACCGCGGCCAGAAGCACTTCACCATAGAGCCGGGTGAACGCATCGCGCAGATGGTCTTCGTGCCGGTGGTGCAGGCAGAATTCAACCTGGTGGAAGAATTCGACGGCAGCGAGCGCGGCGAAGGCGGCTTCGGCCACTCGGGGCGCCACTAAGCGCCACCCAAGGCACGGGGGCCGGCAGGGAAACGTCGCCTGAACCTTGCCTTTCCGGGGAGAAGGATGTTCTCTGCGGCAAGGTTTTACCGCGACAATTGCAGCGCACACCAGGCAGCGCGGAAAAGGCCGTTAAGGCCGCTGACCCCAGCATCGTAAAAAAGCTATCACATAAGCCGCACAGAGCCTGCTCTGCAGCGGCCGGTGCCCGGGTTTCCGTCAGTTAAGTTTTAGCAAGGGTCTAATCAGACATGGCAGAAAAAGAAAATACGAAAAGGAATCGGCGCGAGGAAATATTGCAGGCGTTAGCCCAGATGCTGGAGTCCAGCGACGGCAGCCAACGCATCACCACCGCCAAGCTCGCCGCGAACGTGGGTGTTTCTGAAGCTGCGCTGTACCGGCATTTCCCCAGCAAGACACGGATGTTCGACAGCCTGATCGAGTTTATCGAAGACAGCCTGATCACCCGCATCAACCTGATCTTGCAGGACGAGAAAGAGACGTTTAATCGTCTGCGTCTGATTTTACTGCTGATTCTGGGCTTTGCGGAACGCAACCCGGGGCTGACGCGCATCATGACCGGCCACGCGCTGATGTTTGAACAGGATCGCCTGCAGGGCCGCATCAACCAGCTGTTCGAACGCATCGAGGCGCAGCTGCGCCAGGTGTTGAAAGAGCGCAAATTGCGCGAAGGCAAAGGCTTTATCGTCGATGAAACGCTGCTGGCCAGCCAGCTGCTGGCCTTCTGCGAAGGCATGTTGTCGCGCTATGTGCGTTCGGAATTCCGCTATCGCCCAACGCAGGAATTCGACGCCCGCTGGCCGCTGTTGGCGGCCCAGCTGCAATAAAGATAACGCCGGGCATGCCCGGCGTTTTTACTTACACCCCGTACTGCTCGCGGTAAGCGCGCACCGCCGCCAAGTGGTCCGCCATTTCCGGCTTCTCTTCCAGATAGGCGATCAGGTCCTTCAGCGTCACGATCGAAATCACCTTGCAGTGATAGTCGCGTTCCACTTCCTGAATGGCGGAAATATCCGCGCGGCCGCGTTCCTGACGGTCGAGGGAGATCAGCACGCCCGCCAGCGAAGCGCCGCTGGCGCCGATGATTTCCATCGACTCGCGGATCGCGGTGCCGGCGGTGATCACATCGTCCACCAACATCACGCGCCCCTGCAGCGGGCTGCCTACCAGCGAACCGCCTTCGCCGTGGGTCTTGGCTTCCTTGCGGTTAAAGCAGTAAGGCACGTCGCGCTCATGGTGTTCCGCCAACGCCACCGCCGTAGTGGTGGCGATAGGAATGCCTTTATAGGCCGGGCCAAACAGCAGGTCGAAATCGATGCCGGAGTCCATCAGAGCTTCGGCGTAGAAGCGCCCCAACAGCGCAAGATCGCGCCCGGTATTAAACAGGCCGGCGTTGAAGAAATACGGGCTGGTGCGGCCGGATTTCAGGGTGAACTCGCCGAATTTCAATACCTGCTTGTTAAGCGCGAACTCGATAAACTGGCGCTGATAGGCTTTCATTACTGCTTCTCCTCGTCTGAATCTGCTTAGGTCTTGTTATTACTGCCGCCCGATCGCCGGGCATAAAAAAGGCGACTTCTCAGTCGCCTTAAAAAATCAGTCCGCCAGCGCCGCTTTCTGCGCCTGGAAGATGGTTTCGATGCCCCCTCGGGCCAGCGCCAATAGCGCCAACAGCTCATCGTGGCTGAACGGCTCGCCTTCGGCGGTACCCTGCACCTCAATCATGCGGCCATCTTCCATCATCACCACGTTCATGTCGGTTTCCGCCGCGGAGTCCTCCACATACTCCAGATCGCACAGCGCTTCGCCATTGACGATGCCGACCGAAACCGCCGCCACCATGCCCTTCATCGGGTTGGCTTTCAGCTTGCCGTTGGCCACCAGCGTGTTCAACGCATCGGCCAGCGCCACGCAGGCGCCGGAGATCGAGGCAGTTCGGGTACCGCCGTCGGCCTGCAGTACGTCGCAGTCGAGGGTGATGGTGAATTCACCGAGCTTTTTCAGGTCTACCGCGGCGCGCAGCGAGCGGGCGATCAGGCGCTGGATCTCCAGCGTGCGGCCACCCTGCTTGCCTTTGGCGGCTTCACGAGCGTTGCGGCTGTGGGTGGAGCGCGGCAGCATGCCGTACTCGGCGGTGATCCAACCTTGCCCCTGGCCTTTCAGGAAGCGCGGAACGCCCTCTTCTACCGTGGCGGTGCACAAGACTTTGGTATCGCCAAACTCAACCAGCACTGAACCTTCAGCGTGTTTGGTATAGTGACGGGTCAGTGTCAGGGGGCGAACTTGCTGTGGTGCTCTGCCTGCAGGACGCATGGGCTCTCTCCGGCTTCAAATCAACTATTGGCTGCGCATTATACGGGCTTCGTGACGTAATGCCTATCCTGCCCGCAGCCGCGACGCTATAATCGTCCCATCTTTTCCTATTACGGGTACGCATCAATGATCCGCAGCATGACCGCCTACGCCCGGCGTGAAATCAAGGGTGAATGGGGCAGCGCAGCCTGGGAGCTGCGTTCCGTTAACCAGCGCTACTTAGAAACCTACATCCGCCTGCCGGAACAATTCCGCAGCCTGGAGCCGGTGATCCGTGAACGTATCCGTGGCCGCCTGACCCGCGGCAAAGTCGAATGCAACCTGCGTTTCGAGCTGGATCCAAGCGCGCAAAGCTCGCTGATCCTGAACGAAAAACTGGCCAAACAGCTGGTCGAAGCCGCCAACTGGGTGAAAATGCAGAGCGACGAAGGGGAAATCAACCCGATCGACGTGCTGCGCTGGCCGGGCGTGATGTCCGCGCAGGAGCAGGATCTGGACGCCATCAGCGCCGAGCTGATGCAGGCGCTGGACGGCGCGCTGGATGACTTCATCGTCGCACGCGAAAGCGAAGGTGCCGCGCTGAAAACGCTGATCGAACAGCGCCTCGACGGCGTCAGCGCCGAAGTGGTCAAAGTGCGCGCCCAGATGCCGAACATCCTGCAATGGCAGCGCGAGCGCCTGGTCAGCAAGTTGGAAGAGGCACAGGTACAGCTGGAAAACACCCGCCTGGAGCAGGAGCTGGTGCTGATGGCGCAGCGCATCGACGTCGCCGAAGAGCTGGACCGTCTGGAAGCGCACGTGAAAGAGACGCACAACATTCTGAAGAAGAAAGAAGCCGTCGGCCGCCGCCTCGACTTTATGATGCAGGAGTTCAACCGCGAATCGAACACCCTGGCCTCCAAGTCGATCAATGCCGACGTCACCGCTTCCGCCATCGAGCTGAAAGTGCTGATCGAGCAAATGCGCGAGCAGATCCAGAACATCGAGTGATCCTGCCCCGCATGCCATCAAGCCCGCGCCAAGCGGGCTTTTTTATGGCTGAAGATCAGCGATGGGCGGCCGCCTGCTCTTCATCAATCAGCCCCATTTTCTGCAGCTGCACCGCAATGCTCCAGGTTGAGCGCTCGAACTCATCGCTCAGCGCTTCCAGTGTCGCCCCGGCCGCATGGCTCTCACGCAGCCGCAGTTTTTCTTCTTCCGGCCAAGGGAAGTAGGCATTGGCCGGCCGGCCCTCGGCCAGATTCTTCTGCCGCTTCTCCTCCGGCGTCAGCCGGGCTTTTTTCTGCAGTTCGGCTTCACCGTCGAACTCGTTGGCCAACGCGAACAGAAGGCGGATAGCCTCCGGCGCACAGGCCGCCGAAGCCGGTCTCAACAGCTCGCCGGTGTCGGGATTAACGCCGTTGGCCAGCGCCCTGAGCAACGTGCCGGTATTCATCGTTTGCCTCCTTGTCCGAGAAAATACGCGCCGGTCGTGGCGCTCTGTTCAGGCATTTTTCTCTGCCTCTCTCGAGAAAACCACGCTTTACGCCATGAAAAAGCGCCAGTTGCGAGCCAGATTCCAGGCGTTTGCACGCGAGTGACGGCGATTGCATCAGGTTGCGTGCCGGCTGGCCTCTGGGCAACCGGCCACCGGGAAGCTTATGAAAAACTGCCGAGCAGCGCGTGCGGATGACAATCGGCAAGATATCCCGCACGCCATAAGTATTTTGTTCTAATTATCACGCAAGGTAATGAAAGGGCGGCGATGCTGTGGCTAAATGTGTTTTTTTCCTGCCCGTGAACCGTACGGACCGTTTATGCCACAAATTCTGCAATTTATTATGGCTCTGGTGGTGATCATCGCCCTGGCGCTGCTGGTCAGCAATAATCGCAAGAAAATCCGCCTGCGCTATATCATCCAGCTGCTGGTGATCGAAGGCGCGCTGGCCTATTTCTTCCTGCACTCCGCCAGCGGGCTCAGCGTGATCAAACACGTCGCCGGCTTCTTCGACACCCTGCTCGCCTACGCCGCCCAAGGATCGGAGTTCGTGTTCGGCGGCATGAGCAAGGATGGTCTGGCATTCATCTTCCTCGGCGTTTTGTGCCCTATCATCTTTATTTCCGCCCTGATCGGCATTTTGCAGCATTTCCGCATCCTGCCGCTGATCATTCGCCTGGTCGGCACCTTGCTGTCCAAGGTCAACGGCATGGGCAAGCTGGAATCGTTCAACGCCGTCAGCACGCTGGTGCTGGGGCAGTCGGAGAACTTCATCGCCTATAAAGGCATCATCGGCGATATCTCGCCGCGCCGCATGTACACCATGGCCGCGACCGCCATGTCGACGGTATCGCTCTCCATCGTCGGCGCCTACATGTCGATGATCGACGCGCAGTACGTAGTGGCGGCATTGATCCTTAACATGTTCAGCACCTTCATCATTCTGTCGATCATCAACCCGTATCAGGTCGAAGACGAGCCGGAGCTGAAGCTGAACAAACTGCATGAAGATCAGAGCTTCTTCGAAATGTTGGGCGAATACATTCTGGCCGGCTTCAAGATTGCGATGATCATCGCGGCGATGCTGATCGGCTTTATCGCGCTGATCTCCGCCGTCAATGCGCTGTTCTCCGCGGTGCTCGGCATCAGCTTCCAGCAGATCCTCGGCTATGTGTTCTATCCGCTGGCCTGGCTGATCGGTATCCCGGCGGAAGAGGCTCTGAAGGCGGGCAGCATCATGGCGACCAAACTGGTGGCCAACGAATTCGTGGCGATGATTGAGCTGAAGAAAATCGCGGCGGAACTGTCGCCTCGCGGGCTGGGCATTCTGTCGGTGTTCCTGGTGTCGTTCGCCAACTTCGCCTCCATCGGCATCGTCGCCGGCGCCATCAAGGGACTGAACGAGCAGCAAGGCAACGTGGTTTCCCGTTTTGGCCTGAAGCTGGTTTACGGCTCGACGCTGGTGAGCCTGCTGTCGGCGGCCATCGCCGGCCTGGTGCTGTAATCCCCACTCCCGGCCGCAGGGCCGGGAGTTCGCTTTAAAACGCCACGCACACCGGCGCATCCACCCGCATTACCGAATCCTGCGCAAACTGTTGCTTGTAGCCGCTGCGCAGCGCCTCGATATTCGCCTCGCTCTCTTTGCCCGGTGCATGGATCAGCAGCAGCGCCTTGCTGTTCTCGCGCGCCAGCTTGCCGTCGTGGCCCAGCCACTGCCCTTTGGCATCAAAGACCGTCAGCCCGTCTTTAAAGCGCGGCGTCACCTGGCTATCGACAAAGGTTTGCCACTCGGCGGCGGTGATCGCCGGCCCCGCCGGGCGATTCAGGCCGAAGTAGAGCGTTGTTTGCACCAGCGGATCGCCGGTGCGGCAAGCCGGGGCGGGTGGCACAGCCTGGTGGCCTGGCGCCACGCAGCCGCTCAGCAGCAAGGCGGCCACCACGGCGCCGGCGGCCAATCTCGGGGAGTTTTTCATCTGCAGTCTCGGTTTATCGGTTGAAGGATTCGCTGCAAAAAGCATAGTCAGCGATGGAAACCAGCGCGAAATTTCTAATACTTTAATCAACAGCCAGATGTTAAAAAAGGCTGGTTATCGGCAATAAAAACGGAGTTTGGATTAGCTAAATTAATCCGAAACGCCATCGGTGAAAAAAACTCAGTGGCGCGCGTCCTCGGCGGCGATTACCCTGCCGGCCATCATTCTGACGCAAGTACGCTGTGAATCCCTTATGTTACTAAGCATCCTTTATATCATCGGCATCACCGCCGAAGCCATGACCGGCGCGCTGGCGGCCGGCCGCCGCCAAATGGACATGTTCGGCGTGATCATCATCGCTTCGGTCACGGCGATCGGCGGCGGGTCGGTGCGCGATATGCTGCTCGGGCATTTTCCATTGGGCTGGGTCAAACACCCGGAATACATCGTCATCGTCGCGATAGCGGCGATCGTCACCACCTGGGTGGCTCCCCTGATGCGCCATTTGCGCCGCCTGTTCCTGGTGCTCGACGCCGTCGGCCTGATCGTCTTCTCCATCATCGGCGCGCAGGTGGCCCTGGATATGGGACACAGCGCCATTATCGCCGCCATCGCCGCGGTGATCACCGGCGTCTTCGGCGGGGTGCTGCGCGACATGTTCTGCAACCGTATCCCGCTGGTTTTCCAGAAGGAGATCTACGCCGGCATCTCCTTCAGCGCCGCCTGGCTGTATATCGGCCTGCAGCACCTCAGCCTGCCGCACAATCTGGTGGTGATCCTCACGCTGGTCGCCGGCCTGAGCGCGCGCCTGATCGCCCTGCGCTTCCGCCTTGGCCTGCCGGTGTTCAACTACCAGCATCCGGATCACTGATCTCGGGGCGGCAACGCGCCGCCGCCGAGACCAAAACTGCAGAAATGTCGCCCTTCGACGCGCAAATTCGCTCATTCGCCGCTTTTTCCGCGCAAAGCGGCGGGCAAAATGCGAGCTAACGCTGCACCCGGCGCGTTAGCCGTGTATACTGTGCGGAGAAAATACACATCCGCTGTTATTGGCATATCAACCGTTATCAACGAACATCATCATGGCTCAAGGCACGCTTTATATTGTCTCTGCTCCCAGTGGCGCAGGTAAATCAAGTCTGATTCAGGCTTTGTTAAAGACGCAACCGCTGTACGACACGCAGGTTTCAGTTTCGCACACCACGCGCGACAGCCGCCCGGGTGAAAATCACGGCGAGCACTATTTCTTCGTCTCGAAAGACGAATTCCGCCGGATGATCGAGCAGGACGCGTTTCTTGAGCACGCCGAAGTGTTCGGCAACTATTACGGCACCTCGCGCGCCGCCATCGAACAAGTATTGTCGACCGGCGTGGACGTGTTTCTGGATATCGACTGGCAGGGCGCGCAGCAAATCCGCGCCAAAATGCCGCAGGCGCGCAGCATCTTCATTCTGCCGCCGTCGAAGGAAGAACTGGGCCGACGCCTGCGCGGGCGCGGGCAGGATTCCGAAGAGGTGATCGCCAAGCGCATGGCTCAGGCCGTGGCGGAAATGACGCATTACGCGGAGTACGATTACCTGATCGTGAACGATGATTTCGATCTGGCGCTGTCCGATCTGAAGACCATCATTCGCGCCGAACGCCTGCGTTTGGGCCGCCAGTTGCTGCGGCATGACGCTTTAATCAGCAAACTATTGGCAGACTGAAGGCAGTTTCAGTATCATGCCCAGTCTTTTCGTCACCTGTGGAGTAGCACAAATATGGCACGCGTAACTGTTCAAGACGCTGTAGAGAAAATTGGTAACCGTTTTGACCTGGTGTTGGTCGCTGCTCGTCGGGCGCGTCAGATCCAGACCGGCGGCAAAGATGCACTGGTTCCGGAAGAGAACGACAAGTACACCGTTATCGCCCTGCGCGAAATCGAAGAAGGCCTGATCACCAGCCAGATCCTCGACGTGCGTGAGCGCCAGGAACAGCAAGAGCAGGAAGCCGCAGAGATTCAAGCGGTTACCGCGATTGCTGAAGGTCGTCGTTAATTAGACTGCGAGTCCGCCTTGTACCTGTTTGAAAGCCTGAATCTGCTGATTCAACGTTACCTGCCCGAGGAGCAGATTAAGCGCCTCAAACAGGCATACCTCGTCGCGCGCGACGCGCACGAGGGCCAGACACGCTCCAGCGGTGAGCCTTACATTACTCACCCGGTCGCCGTGGCCTGCATCCTGGCGGAAATGCGTCTCGATCACGAGACGCTGATGGCGGCATTGCTGCACGACGTCATCGAAGACACCCCAGCCACCTATCAAGATATGGAACAGCTGTTCGGCAAGAGCGTCGCCGAACTGGTTGAGGGCGTCTCCAAGCTCGACAAGCTGAAGTTCCAGGACAAGAAAGAAGCGCAGGCGGAAAACTTCCGCAAGATGATCATGGCGATGGTGCAGGATATCCGCGTCGTGCTGATCAAGCTGGCCGACCGTACGCACAACATGCGCACCCTCGGTTCGCTGCGCCCCGACAAACGCCGGCGCATCGCGCGTGAAACCCTGGAAATCTACAGCCCGCTCGCCCACCGTCTGGGTATTCATCACCTGAAGACCGAGCTGGAAGAGCTGGGCTTCGAGGCGCTGTATCCGAACCGTTATCGCGTGATCAAGGAAGTGGTGAAAGCCGCGCGCGGCAACCGCAAAGAGATGATTCAAAAAATCCTCTCCGAGATCGAAGGGCGACTGACCGAAGCCGGCATCGCCTGCCGCGTCAGCGGGCGGGAAAAACACCTCTACTCCATCTACCTCAAGATGCATCTCAAAGAACAGCGTTTCCATTCCATCATGGATATCTACGCGTTCCGGGTGATCGTGAAAGAGGTCGATACCTGCTACCGCGTGCTCGGCCAGGTGCACAGCCTGTACAAACCGCGCCCGGGGCGAGTGAAAGATTACATCGCCATTCCCAAGGCCAACGGCTATCAATCGCTGCATACCTCGCTGATCGGCCCGCACGGCGTGCCGGTCGAAGTGCAGATCCGCACCGAAGACATGGACCAGATGGCTGAGATGGGGGTAGCCGCGCACTGGGCTTACAAGGAAAGAGAACAGGGCGAAACCGGCACCACGGCGCAGATCCGCGCCCAGCGCTGGATGCAAAGCCTGCTGGAGCTGCAGCAAAGCGCCGGCAGTTCGTTTGAATTTATCGAGAGCGTCAAATCCGATCTGTTCCCGGATGAGATTTACGTTTTCACCCCGGAAGGCCGCATCGTCGAGCTGCCCGCCGGCGCCACGCCGGTCGATTTCGCCTATGCGGTGCATACCGATATCGGCCATGCCTGCGTCGGCGCGCGCGTCGATCGTCAGCCGTACCCGCTGTCGCAGTCGCTGACCAGCGGCCAGACCGTCGAGATCATCACCGCGCCGGGCGCGCGGCCCAACGCCGCCTGGCTGAACTTCGTGGTCAGCTCGAAAGCGCGCGCCAAAATTCGCCAGATGCTGAAGAACCTCAAGCGCGACGACTCCGTCGGCCTCGGCCGCCGTCTGCTCAACCACGCGCTGGGCGGCAGCCGCAAGCTGGCCGAAATCCCGCAGGAAAACATTCAGCACGAGCTGGACCGTATGAAGCTGGCGACGCTGGACGATCTGCTGGCGGAAATCGGCCTCGGCAACGCCATGAGCGTGGTGGTGGCGAAGAACCTGCAGGGCGATCAGTCCAGCCTGGGCGCATCCTCCGGCGTGCGTAACCTGGCCATCAAGGGCGCCGACGGGGTGTTGATCACCTTCGCCAAGTGCTGCCGTCCGATTCCGGGCGATCCGATTATCGCTCACGTCAGCCCGGGCAAAGGGCTGGTGATCCACCATGAGTCCTGCCGCAATATTCGCGGCTATCAGAAAGAGCCTGAGAAGTTCATGGCGGTCGAGTGGGATAAAGAGACCGAGCAGGAGTTCATCGCCGAGATCAAGGTGGATATGTTCAACCACCAGGGCGCGTTGGCCAACCTGACGGCGGCGATCAACGCGGCCGAGTCCAATATTCAGAGCCTGAACACCGAAGAGAAAGACGGTCGGGTTTATAGCGCCTTTATCCGCTTGACCACCCGCGATCGCATCCATTTGGCAAACATTATGCGTAAAATCCGTATCATGCCGGATGTGATCAAAGTTAACCGCAACCGAAACTAGTGCTTATGAGTCCTGAACGCTATGCGCGGATTTGTGAAATGCTCGCGACCCGGCAGCCGGATTTGACGGTCTGCCTGGAGCAAGTGCACAAGCCGCATAACGTCTCCGCCATTATCCGCACCGCCGACGCCGTCGGCGTGCATCAGGTCCACGCCGTGTGGCCCACCACCCGCATGCGCACCCTGGTTTCCTCCGCCGCCGGCAGCAACAGCTGGGTCAGCGTCAAAACCCATCGCACCATCGGCGACGCGGTCGGTCATCTGAAAGCGCAGGGCATGCAAATTCTGGCCACCAATCTGTCTGCGCGCGCGGTCGATTTCCGCGAGGTGGACTACACCCGGCCCACCTGCGTGCTGCTCGGCCAGGAAAAAACCGGCATCACCGAAGAAGCGCTGGCGCTGGCCGATCGGGACATCGTCATTCCGATGATCGGCATGGTGCAATCGCTCAACGTCTCCGTGGCCTCGGCGCTGATCCTGTATGAAGCGCAGCGCCAGCGGCAGAACGCCGGCCTGTATCGCCGCGACAACAGCATGCTGGATGAAGAAGAGCAGCAGCGTCTGCTGTTCGAAGGCGGTTACCCGGTGCTGGCCAACGTGGCCAAGCGCAAAGGGCTGCCGCGCCCGCAGATTGACGAGCAGGGCCAGGTGGTCGCCAGCGCCGAATGGTGGACGGCCATGCAGGCGACGGTGCGCAAATGAAAGGCCGCCTGCTGGATGCTGTCCCACTCACCACGCTTTCCGGGGTTGGCGCCAGCCAGGCGGGCAAACTGGCCAAACTCGGCCTCGAGACCATTCAGGATCTGCTGCTGCACCTGCCGCTGCGCTACGAAGACCGCACCCGCCTCTACCCGATCAACGATCTGCTGCCGGGCATCTACGCCACGGTAGAAGGGGAAGTGCTGCGCAGCGACATCAGCTTCGGTCGCCGCCGCATGCTGACCTGCCAGATCAGCGACGGCACCGGCATCCTCACCATGCGGTTCTTCAACTTCAACGCCGCAATGAAGAACAGCCTGGCCACCGGCCGCCGCGTGACCGCCTACGGCGAGATCAAGCGCGGCAACCACGGCGCGGAAATCATCCATCCGGAATACCGCATTCAGGGCGAAGCCAGCGAGGTTGAGCTGCAAGAGTCGCTGACGCCGGTCTACCCCACCACCGAAGGGGTGCGGCAGGCCACGCTGCGCAAGCTAACCGATCAGGCGCTGGAGCTGCTGGATACCTGCGCTATCGCCGAGCTGCTGCCGCCGGAGCTGAGCGGCGGCCTGATGAGCCTGCCGCAGGCGCTGCACACCCTGCATCGCCCGCCGCCGGACATCCAGCTGGCGGATCTGGAGCTGGGCAAACACCCGGCGCAAAAACGCCTGATCCTCGAAGAGCTGCTGGCGCATAACCTCAGCATGCTGGCGGTGCGCGCCGGCGCGCAGAGCTATCAGGCGCAGCCGCTGCTGCCGGACGATCGGCTGAAAAACCGTTTTCTCGCCCAGCTGCCGTTCTCGCCGACCGGCGCGCAAACGCGCGTGGTGGCCGACATCGAAGCCGATATGCAAAAAGACTTCCCGATGATGCGGCTGGTGCAGGGCGACGTCGGCTCCGGCAAAACGCTGGTGGCGGCGCTGGCGGCGCTGCGCGCCATCGCGCACGGCAAGCAGGTAGCGCTGATGGCGCCGACCGAGCTACTGGCCGAGCAGCACGCCAACAATTTCCGTCAGTGGTTTGAACCGCTGGGGCTGGAGGTCGGCTGGCTGGCCGGCAAACAGAAAGGCAAGGCGCGCATCGCGCAGCAGGAGGCTATCGCCAGCGGCCAGGTGTCGATGGTGGTCGGCACCCACGCCATCTTCCAGGAGCAGGTGCAGTTCAACGGCCTGGCGCTGGTGATCATTGATGAGCAGCACCGCTTCGGGGTGCATCAGCGGCTGGCGCTGTGGGAGAAAGGCGAAGAGCAAGGCTTCCACGCCCATCAGCTGATCATGACCGCCACGCCGATCCCGCGCACGCTGGCGATGACCGCCTATGCCGATCTCGATACCTCGGTCATCGACGAGCTGCCGCCGGGCCGTACGCCGGTGACCACCGTCGCCATCCCTGATACCCGCCGCGCCGACATCATTCAACGGGTGAAGAGCGCCTGTCTGGAAGAGGGGCGGCAGGCTTACTGGGTATGTACGCTGATCGAAGAGTCCGAGCTGCTGGAAGCGCAGGCGGCGGAAGCCACCTGGGAAGAACTGAAAACCGCGCTGCCAGAGCTGAAGGTAGCGCTGGTGCACGGCCGCATGAAAGCGCAGGAAAAGCAGGCGGTGATGCAGGCGTTTAAACAGGGCGAGCTGCAGCTGTTGGTGGCCACTACGGTGATCGAAGTCGGCGTCGACGTGCCGAACGCCAGCCTGATGATCATCGAAAACCCGGAGCGGCTGGGCCTGGCGCAGCTGCACCAGCTGCGCGGCCGCGTAGGGCGCGGCGCCGTGGCCTCACACTGCGTGCTGCTGTACAAAACGCCGCTGAGCAAGACTGCGCAAACGCGCCTGCAGGTGCTGCGCGACAGCAACGATGGCTTCGTCATCGCGCAGCGCGATCTGGAGATCCGCGGCCCGGGCGAGCTGCTGGGCACCCGCCAGACCGGCAGCGCCGAATTCAAGGTGGCGGATCTGCTGCGCGATCAGGCGATGATCCCCGAAGTGCAGCGCGTCGCTCGCCATCTCCATCAGCACTATCCGGAGCACGCCCAGGCGCTGATCGAACGCTGGCTGCCGGAGAAGGCGCGCTACTCCAACGCATAAAAAAGGGCGCCGCAGGCGCCCTTTTCGCGATGACCCGCGATATCACCCCACCGCCGGGAACACCGGCAGCAGCAGATACAGCTTGATGACGATGGCATTGGCGATATCAATAAAGAACGCCCCCACCATCGGCACCACCAAAAACGCCACGTGCGACGGGCCGAAACGATCGGTGATCGCCTGCATGTTGGCGATCGCCGTCGGCGTGGCGCCCATGCCGAAGCCGCAGTGGCCGGCGGCCAGCACCGCCGCGTCGTAGTTTTTACCCATCACCCGATAGGTGACGAAGATCGCGTACAGCGCCATGACCAGCGTCTGCACCGCCAGGATCGCCAGCATCGGCAACGCCAGCGAGGCCAGCTCCCACAGGCGCAGGCTCATCAACGCCATCGCCAGGAACAGCGACAGGCTGACGTTGCCCAGCACCGACACCGCCCGCTCGAACACGGTATAGAAACCGGTGAAGGCCAGCGTGTTACTGAGGATCACCCCGACGAACAGCACGCAGACGAAGTTCGGCAGTTCAAACACCGTGCCGCTCAGCAGGCCGGCAATCAGCTGCCCCAGACTTAGACAGATGGCGATCATGGCGATGGTTTCGATCATCACCAGCGAGGTGATCAGACGGCCGCTTTCCGGCTTCTCGAAGCCGCTCGGCTGCACGCTGTCATCCGGGGTGCCTTCCGGCGTGGAGGAGTGCTTGACCAGATAGCGCGCCACCGGGCCGCCGATCAGGCCGCCCAGCACCAGGCCGAAGGTGGCGCAGGCCATGGCGACTTCCGTGGCGTTCTCGAAGCCGTAGCGCTCGATGAATAGCTTGCTCCAGGCCGCCCCGGTGCCGTGGCCGCCCGACAGGGTGATCGACCCGGCGATCAGGCCCATCAGCGGATCCAACCCCAGCATTTTCGCCATGCCGATGCCGATGGCGTTCTGCACGATAAGCAGCCCCAGCACCACGAACAGGAACACCACCAGCACCTTGCCGCCGGCGCGCAAACGCGCCAGGTTGGCGTTCAGGCCGATGGTGGCGAAGAAGGCCAGCATCAGCGGATCCTTCAGCGACATGTCAAAACTGATTTCCCAGTTGACGAGCTTTTTCAGGGCTAACAGCAGGAGGGCCACCAGCAAACCGCCGGCGACGGGAGCGGGAATGGTATATTTTCGCAGCAGAGGAATGGTTCTGACGCATTTGCCCCCGAGGAGCAAAACCAGCGTCGCCGCGACTAACGTGCCATAAGTATCAAGATGAAACATCCAGGTACTCCATGTAAGGAAAAAGATCCAAATAAAAATAATAAGTTATAGAAAACCACTGAGTTTTTAAACTTGATGAGTGCAGGATTAGAAGTAAAAAACGCTGAGATGACAAGAAAAAATGAATGAAAATGCGACATAAACAGGAAAGTCGGCAACATAATATTTACGCGCAACCGTTTGCTTTTGCGGGGCGGAGCATTAAAATGCCTGCTTTGCCGTATCTGGAAACGCCACACCATGAGCATGTCATCCTCCGAGCTTGATGCCGCGCGCCAAGCCGCCTCAGAACCCCGCGCCAGTGAACTGATTTATCGCCTGGAAGATCGCCCGCCGCTGCCGCAAACGCTGTTTGCCGCTGGCCAGCATCTGCTGGCGATGTTCGTCGCGGTGATCACCCCGGCCCTGCTGATCTGCCAGGCGCTGGGTCTGCCGGCACAGGATACCCAGCACATCATCAGCATGTCGCTGTTCGCCTCCGGTCTGGCTTCCATTCTGCAAATCAAAACCTGGGGGCCGGTGGGTTCCGGGCTGCTGTCGATTCAGGGCACCAGCTTCAACTTCGTTTCGCCGCTGATCATGGGCGGCCTGGCGCTGAAAAACGGCGGCGCCGACGTGCCGACCATGATGGCCGCGCTGTTCGGTACCCTAATGGTCGCCTCCTGCACCGAAATTCTGCTGTCGCGCGTGCTGCATCTGGCGCGCCGCATCATCACCCCGCTGGTTTCCGGCATCGTGGTGATGATCATCGGCCTGTCGCTGATTCAGGTCGGCCTGACCTCGATCGGCGGCGGCTACGCCGCGATGAACGATCATAGCTTCGGCTCGCCGAAAAACCTGCTGCTGGCCGGCGCGGTGCTGGCGGTAATCATCCTGCTGAACCGCCAGCGCAACCCTTACCTGCGCGTGGCTTCGCTGGTGATCGCCATGGCGGTCGGCTATCTGTTGGCCTGGGCGATGGACATGCTGCCCGCCGATGCACCGGCGGCCCCCACGGCGGCGATCACCATCCCCACGCCGCTCTATTACGGCCTGGGCTTCGACTGGAACCTGCTGCTGCCGCTGATGCTGATTTTTATGGTCACCTCGCTCGAGACCATCGGCGACATCACCGCCACCTCCGACGTCTCCGAACAGCCGGTCAGCGGGCCGCTGTACATGAAGCGCCTGAAGGGCGGCGTGCTGGCCAACGGCCTGAACTCGATGCTGTCGGCGGTGTTCAACACCTTCCCCAACTCCTGCTTCGGCCAGAACAATGGCGTGATCCAACTGACCGGCGTCGCCAGCCGCTACGTCGGCTTCGTGGTGGCGCTGATGCTGATCGCGCTGGGGCTGTTCCCGGCGGTGGCCGGCTTCGTGCAGCACATCCCCGAACCGGTACTGGGCGGCGCGACCATCGTGATGTTCGGCACCATCGCCGCCTCCGGCGTGCGCATCGTGTCGCGCGAGCGTCTGAATCGCCGCGCCATTATGATCATGGCGCTGTCGCTGGCCGTCGGCATGGGCGTCTCCCAGCAGCCGCTGATCCTGCAGTTCGCGCCGGACTGGCTGAAAACCCTGCTCTCTTCCGGCATCGCCGCCGGCGGCATTACCGCCATCGTGCTGAACCTGGTGTTCCCGCAGGAATACGAGAAGAAGTAACCCGTCCATCGGCGTTCAAACGGCCGCTTGCGGCCGTTTTTTATTGTCTATCAGACCATTGCCCTTGAGATGCCCGGCCAATTGCGGCATAAACAGGGTATCTTTTTTGACCGATGCGGATGTAGACGATGAAATTTATCGGAAAGCTGTTGCTGACGTTGCTGCTGCTGATCGTGCTGGCGGCAGTGGTACTGTACCTGGTGGGGCAAACCCGCTGGGCGGCAGGCCGCCTGAGCGCCTGGATCAGCGACAACAGCGAATACCGCCTGTCGATAGGAAAAATCACCCATTCGTGGAGCCAGCCGAACCAGATTGAGCTGGAAGACGTGCAACTGGCGCGCAACGGCCAGCCGCAGGCGCTGGTCGCCAAACGCGTCGATCTGGGCCTCAGCCTGCGCCAAATCACCGAGCCGCGCTATTTTCACAGCGTCACGCTGCGCGACGGCACGCTGAACGTACAGCCGCAGGCAGCGGCGCTGCCTGTACAGGCCGACGTGCTGCAGCTGAGCAACATGGCGTTGCAGTCCAACAATAACGAGTGGCAGCTCAACGCGCAGCAGGTCACTGCCGGCATCACGCCGTGGCGCCCGCTGGCCGGCCATCTGCTGGGGGATAACAACCAGTTCCAGTTCAGCGCCGGTTCGATGACGCTGAACGGCATCCCCGCCTCGAAGGTGTTGGTGCAGGGGGAGCAGAAGCAGGGCCAGCTACTGTTGAACAACTTCGGCGCCGATCTGGCGCAGGGCGACCTGACCGGCGTGGCCAGCCGCGCCGCCGACGGCAGTTGGCAGGTGGATCGCCTGCGGCTGAGCGGCGTGCGCATGCAGACCCCGCTGACGCTGGCGGAATTCATGCAGCGCTTTACCACCCTGCCGCCGGTCACCCTCAAGCGTTTCGATCTGATCGACGCGCGCCTGGAAGGCAAGGCATGGGCGTTTAACGATCTCGATCTGTCGCTGCAAAACGTCAGCGTCGAAAAAGGCGACTGGCGCAGCGAAGACGGCTCGCTCAACGTCAACGCCAGCGACGTGATCAACGGCGGCTTCCACCTGATCGATCCGATCGCCACCCTGCGGCTCTCCTCCGCCGGCATCGCCATTCAACAGTTCACCACCCGCTGGGAAGGCGGGCTGCTGCGCACCTCCGGCAACTGGCTGCGCGCCAGCAAACGCCTGCAGCTGGATGAAGTGGCCATGGCGGCGCTGGAGTACACCCTGCCGAGCGACTGGCGCGAACTGTGGCTGAAACCGCTGCCGGACTGGCTGGCGGAGGTGTACGTCACCAAGCTGACCACCAACCGCAATCTGATCATCGATATCAACCCGGCATTCCCGTTCCAGATCACCGCGCTGGACGGCTACGGCAGCAACCTGCTGCTGGCGCGCGATCGCCAGTGGGGCATATGGTCCGGATCGCTCAACCTGAACGGCAGCGAGGCGACCTTCAACAAGATAGACGTGCGGCGCCCTTCGCTGGCGCTGAACGCCGACGCCAATCAGATTAACGTCACCGAGCTCAGCGCCTTTATGCCTAATGGGTTGCTTGAGGCCAAAGCGACCGTCGATCAGCTGCCGGGCAAGCCTTTCCAGCTGACGCTGCACGGCCGTTCGGTACCGATCAACACCTTGCAGCAATGGGGATGGCAGCCGGTGCCGCTGACGGGCGACGGCAACCTTGAGCTGCAGTTGAAAGGGCTGCTGAACAGCGACGGGCCGTTCAAAGCCTCGTTGAAGGGAAATCTGCAGGCCACCGCCGGCGACGGCCAAGCGGTGAACCAGCAACTGCCGTAATGCCCTGCGCGGCCCGCCCTCAGGCAGGCCGCCGTCTTACTCTTCCAGCGCCTCAGAGCCGCCCTGATCCAGCGGCACATCCGGCTCGGCCGGCAGCACCATGTAGGTGCCTTCGAACACCGCACCTTTATCCTCGTCGCCGAACAGATGCACTTCGGCGTGCACGCGCGCGCGGCGGCCGCGCGCCAGACGCGCCAAATCGCCGCTCAGCGAGCCGAGATCCGCCACCGCTCGCGGCCTGCCGGTAATCGGTTTGCTGTAGCGAATGTGCGCGTCCGCCAGAATGATGGTGCCGCCGAGGTGGCGCTCGCGCAGCAGCAGCCAAATCAGCCCCCAGGCGGTCAGCGTCGCCAGCGAGAACAGGCTGCCGGCGAACAGCGTGTGGTGCGGATTCTGGTTGCCGGTCTCGGGCATGGTGGTGACGAAGCGCTGGCCGGTGTATTGGCTGATGCGCACGCCCATCTTTTCGCTCAGCGGGATGTGTTCATACCAGGCCTGCTGCAGTTGGCCGCACCAGTCGGGGCGATGCAGGATATCGTCCAGCGTCGCTACCGGTTTGATCATCAAAAAGTGGCGGATCGGGGTGGTCTGCGGCGCAGTGATCTCCCCCTGATTGACGAACCCCAGCTTGGCGAAGAAGTCCACCGCGTCTTCACGGGCGCTGCACACCACCCGCTTCACGCCCTCCTGCCGCGCGACGGACTCCAGCGTCATCGCCACCAGCGTCCCCAGCCCTTTATCCTGCAGCGTCGGGTCTACCGCCAGAAAACGGATCGCCGCCTCGTTGTCGGCATTGATGTACAGCCGCCCGATGGCGACGATTTTACCGGCCTCGTCCACCACCATTTGGTGATGGGCCATGGCGTCATAGGCATCCTTTTCCGAACCCACCGGCTGGTGCAGCGGCTTGCGCAGCATTTCCCAGCGAAACTGGTAATACTCCTTCAGTTCTTGCTCTGTTACGGGTACTCGTAGGTGATACATAGACGCCTGTTCTCCAAATGCTTAGACCTGTAGCCAGAATGTCACCGGGCCATCGTTGACCAGCGCCACCTGCATGTCGGCGGCGAATTCGCCGGTCTGGGTCTCTACGCCGCGTTCGCGGCACTGGCCAACAAAATATTGATACAACCGATCGGCGACCAAAGGTGCGGCGCCGCGCGAGAAGCTGGGCCGCATGCCCTTTTGGGTGTCCGCCGCCAGGGTGAACTGCGAAACGACCAGCACGCTGCCCCCGGCCTGCTGGACGTTGAGATTCATCTTGTCGTTCTCGTCGCCGAAAATGCGGTATCCCAACACGCGTTCGCACAGGCGCTGCGCTTTTTGCTCGTTATCGCCCTGCTCCACGCCCAATAACACTAACAAACCGGGGCCAATCTTGCCTACCGTCTCGCCACCCACCGTGACGCTGGCGTTTAACACCCGTTGAATCAACGCAATCATTCCTGCTGCCCTTCTGGTTTCTGTTCCTGTTGCTCCGCCTTCTGCCGGCGGTAGTCGCGGTATTCGCCGATGGTCACGGTGATTTCCGCGCCGAGTAACACGATACACCAGCTCCAGTAGACCCACAGGAATAAAATCGGGATCACCGCCAGCACGCCGTAAATCAGCTGGTAGGAAGGGAACATGGTGACGTACAGCGCGAATCCCTTCTTGCCCAGCTCGAACAGCAATCCGGCCACCAGCGCGCCAATCAGCGCGTCTTTGGGCGGCACCCGCACCGTCGGCACGATGCAATACAGCAGCCAGAAGGAAGCGCACGACAAAATCAGCGGGAAGATGCGCAGCACCTGATCCACCAGGCCGTTGACGCCGGTCTGCGCCAGCCAGTTGAGCGACAGCAGGTAGGAGCTGATGGCCATGCTGGCACCCACCAGCAGCGGCCCCAGCGTCAGCACCATCCAGTACACGGCGAAGGAGAAGACGATCGGCCGCTTGTTCTTGCTGCGCCAGATGGTGTTCAGCACGCTGTCCACCGAGGAGATCAACAGCAGCGCGGTGACGATCAGCCCGCAGGTGCCGACGGCGGTCATCTTGTTGGAGTTGGCGACGAACTGTTCCAGGTAGTTCTGTATGACGTTGCCGGCGGCCGGCACGAAATTGGAAAAGATGAAGCTCTTCAGCTGTTCGCTGATGTCGGAAAACATCGGGAAAGCGGCGAACAGCGCGAACACCACGGTGACCAGCGGCACCAGCGACAGCAGGGAAACATAGGCGAGATGGCCCGCCAACATCGTCAGGCCATCGTGATCGATACGCTGGTACAGCAGCCGTCCGAAGGTGACGCCGGGCTTAATCGCAGAGGGCAGCTTCTTGCGGCGGAAAAACGACATGGTCACTCCTTGATGTCCGTTGATACGCCTTAAGCTTAACGCGCCCTACGCTCATTGAGCAAAATAGGCCGGCACCACGTCGCGATCGGTGACGTGCACCGTCTTGATCCCCAACGCCTGCGCGGCGAGGACGTTCGCCGGGTGATCGTCGAAGAACACCGCGTCGGCGGCGGCGGTGTTTTCCGCGGCCAGCACATGCTCGTAGATCTCGGCCTCCGGCTTGCGCATGCCGAGATCTTGCGACAGATAGAGGTGATCGGCGGCGGCGGCCACTTCAGGATAGTGCTGCGGCCAGTAGTTGCAGTGCAGACGGTTGGTGTTCGACAGCACCACCACCCGGTGGCCCTCGTTGCGCAGGCGCTGCATGATGTCGATCACTTCCGGGCGCAGCGCGACGAATACCGCCTGCCAGCCGGTGGCGAACTGCTCGAAGCTGAGCGCGATGCCCATTTCATCGCACAGCTTGCCGGCGAAGTCTTCGTCGCTGATTTCACCGCGCTCATGCTGCTGGAACACCTCACCCATAGTGAAACGATCGGACAGCACCGCCAACGGCGTGCCGCTCAAATTGCTCCACACGCCCAGCACACGCTTGAAATCGATATCGACGATCACATTACCTAAATCAAAGATATACAGCATAGTCCTCTCCTGATGGGCCGGTGAGATTTCACTGTAGCGGGAAAAGGAACAGCTGAACAGGGAGCGAACGGAAAAGCGCATAGCGCGCCGCACAAACGGGGAACAACAGAGGAAAAAACTCAGGGCGCGAGAACCGCGCCCTAAGCATGAGGCACTCAATCAGCGATTAAGCGTCTTTAGGACCGCGGCTGGCACGCTTACGATCGTTTTCCGTCAGGTGACGCTTACGGATACGGATCGAGGTTGGCGTCACTTCTACCAGTTCGTCGTCATCGATGAACTCCAGAGCTTGCTCCAGGGTCATTTTGATGGCCGGAACCAGGGTAGTCGCTTCGTCAGTACCGGAAGCACGCATGTTGGTCAGCTTCTTACCAGTCAGGCAGTTTACGGTCAGGTCGTTGGAACGCGAGTGAATACCGATGATCTGGCCTTCATACACTTCCGCACCGTGGCCCAGGAACAGCTTGCCGCGATCCTGCAGGCCGAACAGCGCGAACGCGACCGCTTTGCCCTGGCCGTTGGAGATCAGCACGCCGTTCTGACGCTGGCCCACTTCGCCCGGACGCACGTCGTCGTAGTGGCTGAAGGTGGAGTACAGCAGACCGGTGCCCGAAGTCATGGTCATGAATTCGTTACGGAAGCCGATCAGACCGCGGCTTGGGATCACGTAGTCGAGACGCACGCGGCCCTTACCGTCCGGATCCATGTTTTTCAGGTCGGCTTTACGCTCGCCCATCGCCTGCATCACGGAACCCTGATGCTGCTCTTCGATATCCAGCGTCACGTTCTCGAATGGCTCCTGCTTGCGGCCATCGATTTCGCGGAAGATAACTTTCGGACGGGAAACCGCCAGCTCGAAACCTTCGCGACGCATGTTTTCGATCAGCACCGACAGGTGCAGCTCGCCACGGCCGGAAACGCGGAAGGCGTCCGCATCGTCGGTTTCTTCAACGCGCAGCGCTACGTTGTGCACCAGCTCTTTGTTCAGACGGTCAAGGATCTGACGCGACGTCACGTACTTGCCTTCTTTACCGCAGAACGGCGAGGTGTTGACGTTGAAGAACATGGTGACGGTCGGTTCGTCGACGGACAGCGCCGGCAGCGCTTCTACGGCGTTGGTGTCGCAGATGGTGTCGGAGATGTTCAGCTCGCCCAGGCCGGTGATGGCGATGATGTCGCCCGCTTCCGCCAGGGTGCTGTCGATACGCTCCAGACCCAGGTGGCCCAGCACTTTGCCCACTTTACCGTTGCGAGTTTTACCTTCGCTGTCGATGATGGTGACCTGCTGGTTCGGCTTCACTTTACCGCGCTTGATGCGGCCGATGCCGATAACACCCAGGTAGTTGTTGTAGTCCAACTGGGAGATCTGCATCTGGAATGGCGCTTCCAGCTCAACCTGCGGCGCAGACACGTGGTCGACGATCGCCTGATACAGCGGGGTCATGTCTTCCGCCATGTCGGTGTGGTCGACGCCGGCGATGCCGTTCAGCGCAGAAGCGTAGATGATCGGGAAGTCGAGCTGCTCGTCGGTCGCGTCGAGGTTCACGAACAGGTCGAACACCTGATCCACAACCCAGTCAGGGCGCGCGCCAGGACGGTCAACCTTGTTGATGACCACGATCGGCTTCAGACCGTTGGCGAAGGCCTTCTTGGTCACGAAGCGGGTTTGCGGCATAGGGCCATCCATTGCATCCACAACCAGCAGCACCGAGTCAACCATCGACATCACGCGCTCTACCTCGCCGCCGAAGTCGGCGTGTCCCGGGGTATCCACGATGTTGATACGGTAACCGTTCCAATTAATGGCGGTGTTTTTTGCGAGGATGGTAATCCCACGCTCTTTCTCCAAATCGTTGGAGTCCATTACGCGTTCGGTGGCTTCCGCACGCTCTCCGAAAGTACCGGATTGTTGCAGCAGCTTATCAACCAGGGTGGTTTTACCATGGTCAACGTGGGCAATAATGGCGATGTTACGCAAATTTTCGATCACAGCTTTGCCTCGGGCATTAGAAATAGCGCGCTATTGTACACGTATTAAGCGAGGGACTAAACAAGATCACAACCATCTCTTATAAACAACCGCGTACCGGTCAGTTTGTGATCCCTTTCACGGTGCAAAAAGCCGCAATCGCTGCACTTTTGCACCATTTCGGTGCCTGCGCCCACCCTTATTGCACCATAACAGTGCAATTTATCGTTGATGGTGCATACTGTGGCTGGGTAAAACCCGCGCAGAAAGGCGATGAACGCCTTTTTGAAAAGTTGGCACGCTTTTCGCTTTAGTCTTTTCAAGGCGAAAAAAAGCCAGTTCCACAGATTCGTTCCACGACGACGACAATGATAAACCGGGAGAGTTAAGTATGTCCGCTGAACACGTTTTGACGATGCTGAATGAGCATGAAGTGAAATTCGTAGACCTGCGTTTCACTGACACCAAGGGTAAGGAACAGCACGTGACTATCCCGGCTCACCAGGTAAACGCCGACTTCTTCGAAGAAGGCAAAATGTTTGACGGCTCCTCTATCGGTGGTTGGAAGGGCATCAACGAATCTGACATGGTGCTGATGCCGGACGCCAGCACGGCGGTTCTGGATCCGTTCTTCGAAGAACCTACCCTGATCATTCGCTGCGACATTCTCGAGCCGGGCACCATGCAAGGCTACGATCGCGACCCGCGCTCCATCTCCAAACGCGCCGAAGACTTCCTGCGCTCCTCCGGCATCGCGGATACCGTGCTGTTCGGGCCAGAGCCTGAGTTCTTCCTGTTCGACGACATCCGCTTCGGCAGCAGCATCCGCGGTTCCCACGTGGCCATCGACGACATCGAAGGCGCCTGGAACTCCGGTACAAAATACGACGGCGGCAACAAAGGCCACCGTCCGGCGGTGAAAGGCGGTTACTTCCCGGTTCCACCGGTCGACTCTTCGCAGGATCTGCGTTCCACCATGTGCTTGACCATGGAAGAGATGGGCCTGGTGGTTGAAGCGCACCACCACGAAGTGGCGACCGCCGGTCAGAACGAAGTGGCAACCCGCTTCAACACCATGACCAAGAAAGCCGACGAAATTCAGATCTACAAATACGTGGTGCACAACGTGGCGCACGCTTTCGGCAAAACCGCGACCTTCATGCCGAAGCCTATGTTCGGCGACAACGGTTCCGGCATGCACTGCCACATGTCGCTGTCCAAGAACGGCACCAACCTGTTCGCCGGCGACAAATACGGCGGCCTGTCTGAAACCGCGCTGTTCTACATCGGCGGCATCATCAAGCACGCCAAGGCGATCAACGCCCTGGCCAACCCGACCACCAACTCGTACAAACGTTTGGTGCCGGGTTACGAAGCGCCGGTGATGCTGGCTTACTCCGCCCGTAACCGCTCCGCGTCCATCCGCATCCCGGTGGTCGCCAGCCCGAAAGCGCGCCGCATCGAAGCCCGCTTCCCGGATCCGGCGGCTAACCCATACCTGTGCTTCGCCGCGCTGCTGATGGCCGGCCTGGACGGCATCATCAACAAGATCCACCCTGGCGACGCCATGGACAAAAACCTGTACGACCTGCCGCCGGAAGAAGAAGCCGAGATCCCAAAAGTGGCCGGCTCGCTGGACGAGGCGATGGCCGCACTGAACGAAGACCGCGAGTTCCTGACCCGCGGCGGCGTGTTCACCGACGATGCGATCGATGCCTACATCGAACTGCGCAAAGAAGAGATGGACCGCATTCGCATGACGCCACACCCGGTTGAGTTCGAACTGTACTACAGCGTCTAAGCCCTACCCGCGCCGTCTGCGCAGGCGGACGGCGCCCACATTTTTGTTATCGCTTTTTTGTTGCCGTGGAAACTTTCAGCCCATCTTCGGATGGGTTTTTTTCTCCACCGTATTTTCTGCAAAACTATTCCATACCGCGCCGATCCCGGATGGAGTAGGATAGATGCACTAAAAAGGTGCAGGAGTCTGCTGTATGGCAACTGGCAAGCTGCCCGATGCTGGGCAGATCCTCAATTCACTCATCAACAGCATCCTGCTGTTGGATGACTCTCTGGCGGTTCACTACGCCAACCCTGCGGCACAGCAGCTGCTGGCGCAAAGCTCCCGCAAGCTGTTCGGCACGCCGCTGCCCGATTTGCTCGGTTATTTTTCGCTGAACGTCTCTTTGATGCGTGAAAGCCTGCGCGCCGGTCAGGGCTTCACCGACAACGAAGTGACCCTGGTGGTCGACGGCCGTGCGCATATCCTTTCCCTGACCGCTCAGGCGCTGCCGGAAGGCTATATTCTGGTCGAGCTGGCGCCGATGGACAATCAGCGCCGCCTGAGCCAGGAACAGCTGCAGCATGCCCAACAGGTGGCGGCCCGCGATCTGGTGCGCGGTTTGGCGCACGAGATTAAAAATCCGCTGGGCGGTCTGCGCGGCGCGGCACAGCTGCTGGCCAAGGCGCTGCCCGATCCGGCGCTGACCGAATACACCAAGGTGATCATCGAACAGGCCGATCGGCTGCGCAATCTGGTGGATCGCCTGCTCGGCCCGCAGCGGCCCGGCCAGCACATCACCCAGAGCATCCATCAGGTCGCGGAGCGCGTCTGCCAGCTGGTGTCGCTGGAAATGCCGGATAACGTCACGCTGGTGCGCGATTACGATCCGAGCCTGCCGGAAATGGCCCACGACCCGGATCAGATAGAACAGGTGCTACTGAACATTACCCGCAACGCGCTGCAGGCGCTGGGCGAAGCGGGCGGCACCATCACGCTGCGCACCCGCACCGCGTTTCAGATTACGCTGCACGGCACCCGCTACCGCCTGGCGGCGCGCATCGACGTCGAAGACGACGGCCCCGGCGTGCCGGCGCAGCTGCAGGACACGCTGTTCTACCCGATGGTCAGCGGCCGCGAGGGCGGTACCGGCCTGGGATTATCCATCGCCCGCAATCTTATCGATCAGCATTGCGGAAAAATTGAATTCAACAGTTGGCCAGGTCATACCGAATTCTCGGTCTACCTGCCCATTCGTCAGTGAGGTTTGCTATGCAACGAGGGATAGTCTGGATCGTCGATGACGATAGCTCCATCCGCTGGGTGCTTGAGCGCGCGCTCACCGGCGCGGGCCTGAGCTGCGCCACCTTCGAAGGCGGCAATGACGTGCTGGAAGCCTTGGCCACGCAAACCCCCGACGTGCTGCTGTCCGATATCCGCATGCCGGGCATAGACGGCCTGGCGCTGCTCAAGCAGATCAAACAGCGCCATCCGATGCTGCCGGTGATCATCATGACCGCGCATTCGGATTTGGACGCCGCCGTCAGCGCCTATCAGCAAGGGGCCTTCGACTACCTGCCGAAGCCGTTCGATATCGATGAAGCGGTGGCGCTGGTCGAGCGCGCCATCAGCCATTATCAGGAGCAGCAGCAGCCGGTGCGCAGCCAGCCGGCCAGCGATCCGGCGGCGGACATCATCGGCGAGGCACCGGCGATGCAGGACGTGTTTCGCATCATCGGCCGGCTGTCGCGTTCGTCGATCAGCGTGCTGATCAACGGCGAATCCGGCACCGGCAAGGAGCTGGTGGCGCATGCGCTGCACCGCCACAGCCCGCGCGCCAAGTCGCCGTTCATCGCCCTGAATATGGCCGCCATCCCCAAGGATCTGATCGAGTCCGAGCTGTTCGGCCACGAGAAAGGCGCCTTCACCGGCGCGAACCAAATTCGTCAGGGCCGTTTTGAACAGGCCGACGGCGGCACGCTGTTCCTCGACGAGATCGGCGATATGCCGCTCGACGTGCAAACGCGCCTGCTGCGGGTGCTGGCGGACGGCCAGTTCTACCGGGTCGGCGGCTATGCGCCGGTGAAGGTCGACGTGCGCATCATCGCCGCCACGCACCAGAATCTGGAGCTTCGGGTGCAGGAAGGCAAGTTCCGCGAGGATCTGTTCCACCGCCTGAACGTGATTCGCGTACACCTGCCGCCGCTGCGCGAGCGCCGTGAAGACATCCCGCGGCTGGCGCGCCACTTCCTGCAGATCGCCGCCAAAGAGTTAGGCGTCGAGGCCAAGAACCTGCACCCGGAAACCGAAACCGCGCTGACCCGCCTGCCCTGGCCGGGCAACGTGCGCCAGCTGGAGAACACCTGCCGCTGGCTGACGGTGATGGCCGCCGGGCAGGAAGTGCTGATCCAGGATCTGCCGGGTGAGCTGTTCGAAACCGCCGCGCCGGAAAGCCCCAGCCACAGTCTGCCGGACAGCTGGGCCACGCTGCTGGCGCAGTGGGCCGATCGCGCGCTGCGTTCCGGTCATCAAAACCTGCTGTCGGAAGCACAGCCGGAAATGGAGCGCACGCTGCTCACCACCGCGCTGCGCCACACCCAAGGGCACAAACAGGAAGCCGCGCGCCTGCTGGGCTGGGGGCGCAATACCCTGACCCGCAAGCTCAAAGAGCTGGGTATGGAATAGGAACGGGGATGGATGATGAAAAACACCGTCCGGCGCACAAAAAAACGCCAACCGCAGGCTTTACAGCCGGTGCGGGCGCAGTATGATCGTGTCGCACACTCTGGAGGTTGACGATGCTGGACTCATTCATCGTATTCATTTCTCAGGGCGCGGAGCTGGGCTCCGCCGCCAGCCACACCCCGCAGGCGGCGGTTGCCGCGGTATTGTGCGCCGCGCTGATTAACTTCTTCAGTTAAAAAAACAGCCGCATCAGCGGCTGTTTTTTCATCCTCAGATCACCCGTGAGAACTGCTGGCTGCGCGCCTGTTGCCGCAGATAGCGATCGAAACACATGCAGATATTGCGGATCAGCAAGCGCCCGCGCGGCGTGACGCGAATGCCCTGCTCGTCGCGCTCCACCAGCCCATCGCGTTCAAACGGCGCCAGCAGCTGCAGGTCTTCGGCGAAGTAAGCGGTGAAATCGATGCCGTAATGCCGTTCGAGCGGCTGATACGCCAACCGGAAATTGCAGATCAGGGTTTTGATCAGATCGCGCCGCAGGCAATCGTCGTCCGTCAGCGCCAGCCCGCGCCACAGGGCGTTGCCCTGCGCCGGTACGCTCTCATAGTAATGCTTCAGCTCTTTCTGGTTCTGCGCATAGCTGTCGCCGAGCATGCTGATGGCCGACACGCCCAACCCCAGCAGATCGCTGTCGCCCTGGGTAGTATAGCCCTGGAAATTGCGGTGCAGCTTGCCTTCGCGTTGGGCGATTGCCAGCTCGTCGTCCGGGCGCGCAAAGTGATCCATGCCGATGAACTGATAGCCGGCGCCGGTCAGGAAAGCGATGCTCTGTTGCAGGATATCCAGCTTCTGCTGGGCGCTGGGCAGATCGGCGTCTTTGATTTTGCGCTGGGCGGCGAACAAGTTCGGCATATGCGCGTAGTTGAACACGCTGAGGCGATCGGGATTCAATTCAGCCACCCGCTGCAGCGTGAAAGCGAAGCTTTCCGGCGTCTGTTTCGGCAGGCCGTAGATCAGATCGATATTGGTCGAGCGGAAGCCCAGCGCTTTGGCCCGCTCAATCAGGGCGAAGATAAAGGCTTCGTCCTGCTCGCGGTTGACCAACTGCTGCACCTGCTTGTTGAAATCCTGCACCCCCATGCTCAGACGGTTAAAGCCTTCGACGCGTAAATGATCGAGCACATCCAGCTCTATCTCGCGCGGATCGACCTCGATCGACATCTCCGCATCGGGCAGGAAATCAAAGTGTTCGCGCAGCAACGCCACCAACCGGCTGATTTGCGCTTTATCCAGGTAGGTCGGCGTACCGCCGCCCCAGTGCATCTGGCCGACCTTGCGGCCGGCGAACAGCGGCGCACGGCTGGCGATCTCTTGCGCCAAAACGTTCAGGTACTCGTCGGCCTTGTGGGTCTGGCGCGTCACCAGCTTGTTGCAGCCGCAGAAGTAACACAGCTTATGACAGAAAGGGATATGCACATACAGCGACAGCGGCCGCTCAGGGTAACGCGCAGCGGCGCGTTGAAACGCCGCTTCGTCGTAGCGCTGGTTAAACTCCAGCGCCGTGGGGTATGAGGTATAACGCGGCCCTGAGTAGTTATATTTTTGGATCAGGGCCAAATCCCAGACAATCGTCTGCTCTGACATGCTCACTCCTTCCGATATCTTTTTCTACCGGGCCTGGAGAGAGGCGGTTGTCTGCGCTGTCTGGCCACGGAAGCGCTGCGAAAACGCGCTTTGCGCTTAGACAGCCGCCATAGTTTACCGAATAACCACAGCAGATAACACATCAAGAGTAGGGCTATTGCCGGGATTAGCCACATAGCGTGTTAAAAAGCGTCTTTCGGGTTGCCGCCTTTCAGCAGCTTCAGAATATCTTCCTGCTTCTCTTCTTCTTCGTCGTCGTCTTCACCCAGTTCGATGCCCAACACGTCCATCAGCACATCGATGCGATCCAACGTTTTGTCGACATAGGTCTGCTCTTCCGCGTTCAGCGTTTCGCCATCGTCGATGCGATCCAGCAGCGCGTTCAGGCGTTCGTCATTTTCCAGCTTCGCCAGCTCTTCTTCCGGCGACAGGCGCGGTTTCGCTTCGGCCTTTGGCTTCGGCTGCGGTTTGGCCTTTACTTTGGTTTCGTCGACCACCAGCGCTACCGGCACTTTACTGCCGATACGCGGATCTTTGGCTTCCGCCGCCGATTTGTTCTTCTGGCTGCCGGACTCGACCTGGGTGCGCGAACCGGAAGCGTGGCCGCGGCGCTTTTTCAGGCGTTTGCGCTCGCGCGCTTCCTGATCGAGCTCCATACGGCTTTTCTTTTTCGTTTTTGACTTCGCCGCGCTGCCGCGAGGTGCTTTTGATGGCTGGTTCATAGCGTGTGCTCTTAGGTATGTAGATTCAGTATAGAATTGCGGCGGAATCTAGCAGAAAGCGGACAAAGAAAAAAGGCGGCAGGTTAAACCTGCCGCCTATTTCGCACCTTCTTGCGAAGGGTATTCCTGTTACGCGCTCCTTGCGCACATGCAACATCCCGGTTTTTCCTTCTGCTATAACCGCATTCCCTGCCACTACGTCCTTCATCCTGAAAGAAAAATCGTCCATGGCGCAATCCATTCGCATCCGCTCTTCCCGAGCGCGCTTCCTGCCGGCATCCAAACTGCCAATACTTCACCATCCGATGTGCCTGCCGCCTGTTCCGGTGCGAAAGGGTCACTTCCTGTTGCGTTCATCCTGGCACTCATTGCACGCCCTGTGCATTCCCTGAGATTTGTCATCCTTCCCGGATGTTCCTTAATCCTGCGCAACCCTGCGTTAACGACTACTTTACGTTATTGTTGCCAAGGCTCAAGGCACCTGACGCCGATTTGGACGACATTTCCCTACAACGAAAAAACAACATATTGTTTTTAAAATAAAAACAGAAACATCACTTTCGAATAAAGCGACATTACCCGCGATTCGAATGGCAAATGTCTCACAACGTACGCGCGGCATAACTGTCGTTTTATCGCGTCCCGCCGCTTAAAAACCGAGAAACACGCCATTTTTACCGCTGATGCAGTTATAATCGCCAACCAGTTAGCCATCCTCACGGAGACGAAAAATTTTGACCAGCAAGAACTACAACTATCATGTGACCCATTTCGTCACCAGCGCACCCGATATTCGCCATCTGCCGGGGGATGCAGGAATTGAAGTCGCCTTTGCCGGCCGTTCCAACGCCGGGAAATCCAGCGCGCTGAATACGCTGACCAACCAAAAAAGCCTGGCGCGCACCAGTAAGACGCCGGGGCGCACCCAGCTGATCAACCTGTTCGAAGTGGAAGACGGCATCCGCCTGGTCGACCTGCCGGGTTACGGCTACGCCGAAGTGCCGGAAGAGATGAAGCGCAAATGGCAGCGCGCGCTGGGCGAATACCTGCAGATGCGCAACAGCCTGAAAGGCCTGGTGGTGCTGATGGATATTCGCCATCCGCTGAAAGATCTCGACCAGCAGATGATCCAGTGGGCGGTCGACGTCGGCACGCCGGTGCTGGTGCTGCTGACCAAGGCCGACAAGCTGGCCTCCGGCGCACGCAAGGCGCAGCTCAATATGGTGCGTGAAGCGGTGCTGCCGTTTATGGGGGATATCCAGGTTGAAGCCTTCTCGTCGCTGAAGAAGATCGGCGTCGACAAGCTGCGCCAGAAGCTGGACACCTGGTTTAACGAGATCCCACCGGAAGTGCTGCCAGAAGACGAAGCCGGCGAATAAGCCCAGGCCGAACGCCAGAGCCGATGCCTCGCCGCATCGGCTTTTTTATACCCGCAGTTCAGCCACAGGCGGGATTTTTTGTTATCTAATTACAGTTCTGAAATAAAGCCATCATAAAAACTTATCGCCAGGGCTGGCTTATCTCGCCGGATTACGCGAGTCGAAAGGAGGAAAGCAGGAACGAAAAGCGGTGCGGAGCGATAGGAAAAATGTATGGTTTGCTGCTGTTTTTACAATAAAAAACGCCCCAGTCAATACTGACTGGGGCGGCTAAATATTCAGCCAAATCCGATTACGTGAAGTAAAAGGTCTGAAAGATAGAACATCTTACCTCTGTACCCTACGCCTGTAACTCTACCTTATTTTTTCGCAGGGCAAAAGAATTTTTTGTAGTTTACTTACACAATTTGCGGCGCAAGAACGGCGAAGTTGGGGAAACTATCGCCGCATCTTGTAGCTTAATTACGAAAAGTGCTTAGGTTATCGCCAGTTAGCGCATCCGGCGATAACCCGGTAATCAGTGCGCCTCATCCCAGTTCATGCCGACGCCCACGTCGACCTTCAGCGGCACCGCCAGGGTCATGCTGCCTTCCATCAATTGACGGATGCGTTGGCTGGCTTCTTCGATCACCGACTCATGCACCTCAAATACCAATTCATCGTGCACCTGCATGATCGCGCGCACCAACGGCTTCTCCTGCCCTTGCAGCCAGGCGTCGACCTCGATCATCGCACGCTTGATGATATCGGCCGCGGTGCCCTGCATCGGGGCGTTGATGGCGGCGCGCTCGGCCGCCTTGCGGCGCATGGCGTTGCTGGAGCGGACGTCCGGCAGGTACAGGCGGCGCCCGTCCAGCGTGCTGACATAGCCCTGTTCGGAAGCCTGTTGACGGGTGCGCTCCATGTAGTCCAGCACGCCCGGGTAACGCTCGAAGTACAGATCCATATAGCGCTGGGCTTCCCCACGCGGGATCCCCAACTGGCGCGCCAGGCCGAAGGCGCTCATGCCGTAAATCAGGCCAAAGTTAATCGCCTTGGCGCTGCGGCGCTGTTCGCCGGTCACTTTATCCAACGGCACGCCGAAGACTTCCGACGCCGTGGCGCGGTGAATGTCTTTCCCTTCGGCGAAGGCCTTCAGCAGCCCTTCATCCTGTGACAGATGCGCCATGATGCGCAGCTCGATCTGCGAGTAGTCGGCCGCGACGATGCGGTAGCCTTCCGGCGCGATGAAAGCCTGGCGGATGCGCCGCCCTTCTTCGTTGCGCACCGGGATGTTCTGCAGGTTCGGATCGCTCGAGGAGAGACGGCCGGTCGCAGTCACCGCCTGATGGTACGAGGTGTGTACCCGGCCGCTGGCCGGGTTAATCATCAGCGGCAGCTTGTCGGTATAGGTGGTCTTCAGCTTCGCTAGGCCGCGGTATTCCAGGATCACCTTCGGCAGCGGGTAATCCAGCGCCAGCTCGGCCAGCACTTCTTCGTTGGTAGAAGGCGCACCGCCCGGGGTTTTCTTCAGCACCGGCAACTTTTGTTTCTCGTACAAGATAGCCTGCAGCTGCTTGGTCGACGCCAGGTTGAACGGCTCTTCCGCCAGCTCGTGGGCCTGCGCCTCCAGCTCAGCCAGACGCTTGGCCAGCTCCTGGGAGTGGGCCGACAAAATGGCCGGATCGATCAGCACCCCGGTGCGTTCGATATGCGACAGCACCGGCAGCAGCGGCATTTCAATCTCGTTGAACACCGTCAGCAGCTCTGCGCTCTGTTTCAACTGCGGCCACATCGCCAGGTGCAACTGCAGCGTGACATCGGCGTCTTCGGCGGCGTAAGGCGCCGCCTGCTCCAGCGCGATCTGATTGAACGTCAGCTGGTTTTTGCCCTTGCCGGCGATCTCTTCGAAGGTGATGGTTTTATGGCTCAGATAACGATCGGCTAGGCTGTCCATATCGTGACGGCCGCCGACGCTGTCCAGCACATAGGACTCCAGCATGGTGTCGTAGGCGATGCCGCGCATCTCAATGCCGTAGCGCGCCAGCAGGCTCATGTCGAACTTCAGGTTTTGCCCGACCTTCAGCGCCTTATCGTCCTCCAGCAGCGGCTTGAGCGCTTCCAGCACGTAGGCGCGGTCCAGCTGTGGCGGTGCGTCCAGATAATCGTGCGCCACCGGCAAATAAGCCGCCTCGCCCGGCGCGATCGCGAAGGACAGGCCGATCAGGTTGGCGGTCAGGGTATCCAGACCGTCGGTTTCGGTATCGAAGGCAAACACGTCGGCCTTTTTCAGCCGCGCCAGCCAGTCGGTAAAGGTCGCTTCATCCAGAATGGTGACATAACCGTCCTGGGACAGCTTGGCCTCCGCCAGCGCCTTCGGCGCTTCCGCGGCGGCGGCGGCCGGTTTGGCGCCGCCGGCAGCTTTCGCTCCCGCGCCTTTCTTGTTTTCCAGCCATACGCCGGCTTCCACGTCCGCCAGCCAGCGTTTGAATTCGTACTGTTTGAACAGCTGCTGCAGCGTATCGACATCCGGTGCAGAGACCGTCAGATCCGCGCAGGTCAGATCCAGCTCAACGTCGGTTTTGATCGTCGCCAGCTTATAGGAGAGGTACGCGACCTCTTTGTTCTGCTCCAGCTTGGCCGCCATGGTTTTGGCGCCGCGGAAGCTCAGCGTGGCGATATTCTCCAGATTGCCATACAGCGCATCCAGCCCGCCGATACCCTGCAGCAACGCCTGAGCGGTTTTCTCACCCACGCCCGGCACGCCGGGAATGTTGTCCGATGAATCGCCCATCAGCGCCAGGAAGTCGATGATCAGCTCCGGCGGAATACCGTACTTGTCGCACACTTCCTGCGGGCCGAGGATGGTGTTGTTCATGGTGTTGATCAGGGTGACGTTCGGCGTCACCAACTGCGCCATGTCTTTGTCGCCGGTGCTGATCAGCACCGCGTGGCCAGCTTTTTCGGCCTCCAGCGCCAGCGTACCGATAACGTCGTCCGCCTCAACGCCGGGCGTCACCAGCAGCGGCAGGCCCATCGCCTTGACCATGTTATGCAGCGGCTCGATCTGCGCACGCAGATCGTCCGGCATCGGTGGCCGGTGCGATTTGTATTCGGCGAAGAGATCATCGCGGAAGGTCTTCCCTTTGGCATCAAACACCACGGCAACGTGGCTCGGTTGATACTGCAGCAGCAGGCTGCGCAGCATATTCAGCACGCCGTACATCGCGCCGGTCGGCTCACCCGCCGAGTTGGTCAGCGGCGGGAAGGCGTGATAAGCGCGGTAGAGGTAGGAGGAACCGTCAACCAGGATTAGTGGGTTTTCTGCAATCTGGGCCATAGCGTTTCTTTATCGTGATCGGACATAGGGGTAAGCATGCCATAGCTGGCCGCCGGAGACGAACCTTAGCGTGCATTGCGGACGAAAATGATGAGATTGTGCGCGAGGATCCGCAAGATCTTACCTGTGGATAACTTTGTGCATAGAAAAGAGACCGAATTATAACGTTGTGATTATCGTTATAACGGCGAATAAAATTCCTATTTAAATCACCGCGTTAAAAGAACGAATTCCGGCGACGCTTTATTACTGGCTTTTATTGAATTTGTGGATATAACTTTCGCCGGATTTTAATCGCACTATTAATCAAATTCGGCGCCTCAATTACCTTAGCACAAGCTGGACAAGTTGCACAAAAACTCGGCAAATGGTTATCCGGGGAGGCCAAAAACAGTGATTTTTAGCGGCGCTTTACCCCGACATTCTCTGTTAAAATAGGCTTTTGTTCATGCGCTTCGGCATGCAACGATGTTCCCAACAACCGTCAGCCCATAACCATGCCAAGATTGTTAACGCCTGTTATTTTTATCATTTCCGTCATACTCACCATTCTGGTGACGGTGTTGTGTTCTATCCCCATCACGCTGGCCGGCATCGTGAAACTCCTGGTGCCCATTCCCGCCGTCTGGCGATATATCTCTGCTTTCGCCGATTTCATGATGTGGTGTTGGTGTCAGGGGCTGGCGCTGTTATTGCGCATTAACGGGCAATTGCGTTGGGATATTGAAGGGCTGGAAGGGCTGGATCGCAAAAACTGGTATCTGCTGATCAGCAACCACGAAAGCTGGTCAGACATTGTCGTGTTGTGCGTGCTGTTCAGAAATCATATTCCAATGAATAAGTATTTCCTCAAGCAACAGCTCGCCTGGGTGCCTTTTGTCGGCCTGGCCTGCTGGGCGCTGGATATGCCATTCATGAAGCGTTACTCCCGCGCCTATTTGCTCAAGCATCCGGAGAAGCGCGGCAAGGATATCGAAACCACGCGCCGTTCCTGCGAAAAATTCCGTCAACGTCCAACCACCATCGTCAATTTCGTCGAAGGTTCGCGCTTCACCGAAGCCAAGAAAATTAAAAGCAATTCGCCGTATCGCAATTTGCTGGCGCCCAAAGCCGCCGGCATCGCGTTTACCCTTAGCGCGCTGGGCAATCAGTTCGACAAAGTGTTGAACGTCACCCTGCTCTATCCGGAAAATAACCAACGGCCTTTTCTGGATATGCTGTGCGGTCGTTTGACGCGCATCGTGGTAAGAATAGAGACGCTACCGATCGATGAAACCCTGCACGGGGACTATTTCAACGACAAGCAGTTCAAGCGGCGTTTCCAACTGTGGCTGAATACGCTGTGGCAGGAAAAAGACCGGCTGCTGGATAAATTGAAGCGGCAATACGGATAAAAAAAACGCCGGCAACGAACGCCGGCGTTTTTCATGTTGAATCTGGCTTATTTCTGCTGGCTGAGGAATTTAACCACGTCGGCGAACTGCTTCACGTAAGCGTCCATCGAGCTGGTGTCCAGGCCATCGTTTTTAACCATGTATTTGCCGTTCACGAATACCGCCGGCACACCGCGCAGCTGCAGATCTTCCGCGGCTTTCTCCTGTTGAACCACCAGAGATTTCACCACGAAACTGTTCCAGGCCGCGTCATAATCAGCGGCGGTCACGCCCGCTTTCACGAAGACGTTACGGATATCGTCCGGCGTTTGCACGGTCTGGGTTTTCTGCACCGCTTCAAACATCAACGGGCTTACTTTGTCTTCCACACCCAGCGCCATCGCGACCGCCCATGCCTGAGTCAGCTGTTTGCCCAGCGGCCCCAGGAACTCAACGTGGTACTTGGTCATTTTGGTGCCGGCAGGCAGCGCCTTCTTCACGTTCTCGGACACGTGATAGACCTGCTCGAACTGGTAGCAGTGCGGGCAGTAGAAGGAGAAGAACTCCAGCACCTGAGGCTCACCGGTCACCGGCTTGTCCAGGGTCACGTACTGAGCGCCATCGCTAAACTGTGCCGCCGAGGCACTGAAGGCCATCACCATGCCAACGAGCGCCAACCATATTTTTTTCATAAGACTAAACTCTCCATTGTGTTAAAGCTTCAATACATTGGCGTCAGCTGCAGAGGGGGCTCCTGCAACAGCTTAACCTGTTCGGTGAAGGCCGCAGTCTGAGACAACCAGAAATCAGACTCCGCCATCCACGGAAAACTCTTAGGGAAGGCCGGATCCTGCCAACGGCGGGCGACCCAGGCCAGGTAATACACCATGCGCATGGCCCGCAGCGGCTCGATCAACGCCAACTCGCGCTGATCGAACTCGGCAAATTCACCGTACGCCTCCAGCAAGACGTCCAGCTGCATCAGTTGATCGCGGCGTTCGCCGTGCAGCAGCATCCACAAGTCCTGCACCGCCGGGCCATTACGTGCGTCATCAAGATCGACGAACAGCGGGCCGTCGCGCCACAGAATATTGCCCGGATGGCAATCACCGTGCAAACGGCGCGGCTGCCAGTCCAGATGCCAGTGCGCCTTGATCGCCGCAATCAGGTTGTCCGTTGCCAGCAGGAACGCGTCACGCTGTGCTGCCGGCAACAGCCCGCAATCGGCCAACACCTGACGCGGGGCGGTGAGATATTCTTCAACCCCCATCGTCGGCCGTTCGGCGAACAAACGCTCGCCGCCGACCTGATGGATACGGCCCAGAAAACGACCCACCCATTCCAACTGATCCAGGTTGTCTATCTCATATTGGCGCCCGCCCACGCTGGGAAACAGGGTAAAGAAGAATCCACCGTGCGTATGCAGCGTAGCGCCTTGCAGCGCCAGCGGCGCCACCGCAGGAATTTCCGCGCTGGCCAGATCCAGAGCGAACTGATGTTCCTCACCGATTTGTGCGGCGCTCCAGCGCTCCGGGCGGTAAAACTTCACTACGTAGCGCCGGCGATCTTCGTCCATAAACTGATAGACGCGGTTCTCATAGCTGTTCAGCGCCGTCAGGCCGGAATCGACGCGCAGGCCAACCCCTTCTAGCGCGTCCATAATCAAATCGGGCGACAGGGTGTCGAAATTAAAAGCAGAGTTATTCATAACGTTCGTTTGATCGCTGACAGCACGGTGCCGGGAATGAGAAATAGTAGCATTAATGGCGCCTTTCACGAGCTATGCTTTCTCGCACCGCGCGAGGATCAGTCCTTGATAACGCCGCGAGCGCGCAACAGCGCCGTTTTAAAATCTTCTTCGTAATCTTTCTTCAGGCCCGGGATCTGATCCGTGCCGGCGCTGCCGCGCATTTTCAGATGGTAAATAAGAATGTCGTCGCTCAGTTCGGACAACTCGCCCTGGAAGCCCGCTTCCTGTGCCAGCTTTTGCAAAAACTGCATCAAATTGAGATCGGGATCTTCCTGCCAGGCCGGGTGCAACAGCTCGATCAACTCGTTTACGCGATGCGTTTTCATCTCAATATCGTCCAATAGCATGAATAAACTCACAAAGTAACAGGCTTACCCACGCAGTGAAAGAACCGGCTTGTCAATAAAGGTAAATCCTGATGTCGCGCTGGCTTTAGCGCTACAATCAGCGCATCGACAAAGCGGGATAAACGAGATGCATAAAGAAATCAGCGGCGTCATTTTGGCCGGCGGACGGGCCACGCGTATGGGCGGTGAAGACAAAGGCCTGGTGTCGATTGCCGGTATCGCACTCTATCAACACGTATTGGCTCGGTTACGGCCGCAAGTGGCTTCCGTCGCCATCAGCGCCAATCGCAATCAGGCACGTTACCAGGCGAGCGGTTTGCCGGTGATTGGCGATCTGACGCCCGATTTCGCCGGGCCGTTGGCCGGGATGCTCGCCGGGCTCAAACAGGCCCCCAGCGAGTGGGTGGCCTTCGTCCCTTGTGACGTCCCCGACTTTCCCGCCGACTTAGTCGCGCAGCTATGGCGGCAAAAAGGCGCGGCGCCAGCAGCCTTTGCCAGCGATGGTGAACGAGATCACCCTACGCTGGCATTATTGCATAGCCAAATAGCGCCGCAGCTGGCCGACTATCTGGCGCGCGGTGAACGCAAGCTGATGCTGTTCTTGCATCAGATTAACGCACAACGCGTGGTGTTCAGCGGGCAGCAAACGGCATTTCATAACCTGAATACGCCGGAAGACTGCCTGCACTGGCAGCAAGCACGAGAGCTAAAAACATGAATCGTTCATTGCCCCCTTTGCTGGCCATAGGCGCCTACAGCGGGACGGGGAAAACCACCCTGCTCAAGCAATTGATCCCAATGCTGAAACAGCGCCAGGTGCGGGTTGGGTTGATAAAGCATACGCATCATGACATGGATGTGGATACGCCGGGCAAAGACAGCTATGAGCTGCGCAAAGCGGGTGCCGACCAAACGCTGGTCGCCAGCGATCGCCGTTGGGCATTGATGACCGAAACGCCGGAGCAACAACCTTTGGATCTACGCTACCTGGCAGGGCGTTTTGACGCCGATAAGGTCGATTTGATTCTAGTGGAAGGGTTCAAACATGAGCCGGTCAGCAAGATCCTGCTTTATCGGGCCGAGATCGGCAGACCGCTGGAAGACATGCTGGATCAGTTTGTCGTGGCGGTAGTCAGCGACCGGCCGCTATCCATCGCGGCTAAGCAGTTGGATCTCAATCAACCGGAAAGCATCGCCGACTTTATTGTCGAGTGGTTGAAAGGCGCAGCGTAGCTGCGCTTTTTTGCGTTTTACGCATAGCAAAAAGCCCTGAACGTCAGTTCAGGGCTTTCGGCTTGGTTTGATGCCTGGCAGTGTCCTACTCTCGCATGGGGAGACCCCACACTACCATCGGCGCTACGGCGTTTCACTTCTGAGTTCGGCATGGGGTCAGGTGGGACCACCGCGCTA
>OCKA01000159.1_pt1 | contig 26052 bp, 41 predicted proteins | sample 1480951 | NCBI WGS metagenome assembly OCKA01 (sample SAMN05301504, study PRJEB22388) | human gut metagenome | isolation source: Infant 2 DOL 25 gut | host: Homo sapiens | place: USA: Pittsburgh, Magee-Womens Hospital of UPMC | collected 2013/2014
TGGTTGTTACCCTGATCCACCCGATCGCGATGGACGACGGTCTGCGTTTCGCAATCCGTGAAGGCGGCCGTACCGTTGGCGCGGGCGTTGTTGCTAAAGTTATCGCTTAATCGCGAATAATTTTTTCGACACAAAAAAGGGCACTTCGGTGCCCTTTTTTTATGCAATTTGTTTAAATCTTAATTGAAATAAAAACCATTCCCATTTAGACTCAGTGCATTGGTTAAGAAGTGAGTCTCTCTATGTATGTATGTCTGTGTAATGCGGTGACTGACAAAGCGATCCGTAATGCGGTGCGTCAGCACAATCCCCATACCATGAAGCAGCTGCGTGAACTTGTGCCGATTGGTACCGATTGTGGAAAGTGCATTCGTCAGGCAAGACAGATTATGGTGGAGGAACGCGGAACTATCATCCCAATGCATGAAGTTGCCTAACAAAGGGTAAGGTTATTTTTGACTCTTGGCTTACAGGTTCTACACTTTTAGAACTGGCCAGGAGGAATTACCTATGAAAGGCGATAAAAAGATCATTGCTCACCTCAACAAGCTGCTCGGTAACGAGCTGGTTGCCATCAATCAATATTTCCTGCACGCCCGCATGTTCAAGAATTGGGGGTTAATGCGCCTCAACGACAAGGAGTACCACGAGTCGATCGACGAAATGAAACATGCCGATCGCTACATCGAGCGTATCCTGTTCCTGGAAGGGATCCCGAACCTGCAAGATCTCGGCAAGCTGAACATCGGCGAAGACATTGAAGAGATGCTGCGTTCCGATTTGGCGCTGGAGCTGGCGGGTGCCAAAAACCTGCGCGAAGGTATCGCCTATGCCGACTCGATCCACGATTACGTCAGCCGCGATTTAATGATCGACATCCTGGCCGATGAAGAAGAGCATATCGACTGGCTGGAAACCGAGCTGGATCTGATCGCTCGCCTCGGTATTCAAAACTATGCCCAGGCCCAGGTTCTAGAGCGCAAAGAGTAAACCTGCCTTCTGTTCGTCATCGTTTCTCCTGCCGGCAACCGTTTTTACGGTGGGGCAGGGGAGCGTCCCTACCAAGCATAATTCATACCCTGTTTGCCGCCTTCATCTCGCGACTGCATCTGAGCGCGCAAAAATGACGATTTCCTGAGCATATTTCCAACTGCGGCTTGCTTCCTCGGCCATTTTGCGTATAATGCGCGGGCTTACCTAATCTTGGTAAGCCTGATTTTAGCGAATCAGTCGATTGGCAGGCCTTTTTTGCCTTTCGAACAATACTCCCGATATGGGGGTTATATGTTGACGATTACACTCCCCCATCAATCGAAATGGGTGTGAGGAGTAATTATTTACGTTTATAAATAATTGGAGCTCTGGTCTCATGCAGAACCAAAGAATCCGTATCCGCCTGAAAGCGTTTGATCATCGTCTGATCGATCAAGCAACCGCGGAAATCGTCGAGACTGCCAAGCGCACTGGTGCGCAGGTCCGTGGTCCGATCCCGCTGCCGACACGCAAAGAGCGCTTCACTGTTCTGATCTCCCCGCACGTCAACAAAGACGCGCGCGATCAGTACGAAATCCGTACTCACTTGCGTCTGGTTGACATCGTTGAGCCAACCGAGAAAACCGTTGATGCTCTGATGCGTCTGGATCTGGCTGCCGGTGTAGACGTGCAGATCAGCCTGGGTTAATCAGGTCATTGAGCGATTGAGAGGTTGAAACAATGATTGGTTTAGTCGGTAAAAAAGTGGGTATGACCCGTATCTTCACAGAAGACGGCGTTTCTATCCCAGTAACCGTAATCGAAGTTGAAGCAAACCGCGTTACTCAGGTTAAAGACCTGGCTAACGATGGCTACCGTGCTATTCAGGTGACCACCGGTGCTAAAAAAGCTAACCGTGTGACCAAGCCTGAAGCTGGACACTTCGCTAAAGCTGGCGTAGAAGCTGGCCGTGGTCTGTGGGAATTCCGCCTGGCTGAAGGCGAAGAGTTCACTGTAGGTCAGAGCATTAGCGTTGAACTGTTTGCTGACGTTAAAAAAGTTGACGTAACTGGCACCTCTAAAGGTAAAGGTTTCGCAGGTACCGTTAAGCGCTGGAACTTCCGTACCCAGGACGCTACTCACGGTAACTCCTTGTCTCACCGCGTTCCGGGTTCTATCGGTCAGAACCAGACTCCGGGCAAAGTGTTCAAAGGCAAGAAAATGGCAGGTCAGATGGGTAACGAACGTGTAACCGTTCAGAGCCTTGACGTAGTACGCGTTGACGCTGAGCGCAACCTGCTGCTGGTTAAAGGCGCTGTCCCGGGTGCAACCGGTAGCGACCTGATCGTTAAACCAGCTGTGAAGGCGTAAGGAGATAGCAATGGAATTAGTATTGAAAGACGCGCAGAGCGCGCTGACTGTTTCCGAAACTACCTTCGGTCGTGATTTCAACGAAGCGCTGGTTCACCAGGTTGTTGTTGCTTATGCAGCTGGTGCTCGTCAGGGTACTCGTGCTCAGAAGACTCGTGCTGAAGTAACTGGTTCCGGTAAAAAACCGTGGCGCCAGAAAGGCACCGGCCGTGCGCGTTCTGGTTCTATCAAGAGCCCGATCTGGCGTTCTGGTGGCGTGACCTTTGCTGCTCGTCCGCAGGACCACAGTCAAAAAGTTAACAAGAAGATGTACCGCGGCGCGCTGAAAAGCATCCTGTCCGAACTGGTACGTCAGGATCGTCTGATCGTTGTCGAGAAGTTCTCTGTAGAAGCGCCGAAAACTAAGCTGCTGGCACAGAAACTGAAAGACATGGCTCTGGAAGATGTGCTGATCATCACCGGTGAGCTGGACGAGAACCTGTTCCTGGCTGCGCGCAACCTGCACAAGGTTGACGTACGCGATGCAACTGGTATCGACCCGGTTAGCCTGATCGCCTTCGACAAAGTCGTAATGACTGCTGATGCTGTTAAGCAAGTTGAGGAGATGCTGGCATGATTCGTGAAGAACGTCTGCTGAAGGTGCTGCGTGCACCGCACGTTTCTGAAAAAGCGTCTACTGCGATGGAAAAATCCAACACCATCGTACTCAAAGTTGCTAAAGACGCGACCAAAGCAGAAATCAAAGCTGCTGTGCAGAAACTGTTTGAAGTCGAAGTCGAAGTCGTTAACACCCTGGTAGTTAAAGGGAAAGTTAAACGTCACGGACAGCGTATCGGTCGTCGTAGCGACTGGAAAAAAGCTTACGTCACCCTGAAAGAAGGCCAGAATCTGGACTTCGTTGGCGGCGCTGAGTAAGTCGGAGGAGTAATACAATGGCAGTTGTTAAATGTAAACCGACATCTCCGGGTCGTCGCCACGTAGTTAAAGTGGTTAACCCTGAGCTGCACAAGGGCAAACCTTTTGCTCCGTTGCTGGAAAAAAACAGCAAATCCGGTGGTCGTAACAACAATGGCCGTATCACCACCCGTCATATCGGTGGTGGCCACAAGCAGGCTTACCGTATTGTTGACTTCAAACGCAACAAAGACGGTATCCCGGCAGTTGTTGAACGTCTTGAGTACGATCCGAACCGTTCCGCGAACATCGCGCTGGTTCTGTACAAAGACGGTGAACGCCGTTACATCCTGGCCCCTAAAGGCCTGAAAGCTGGCGACCAGATTCAGTCTGGCGTTGATGCTGCAATCAAACCAGGTAACACCCTGCCGATGCGCAACATCCCGGTTGGTTCTACTGTTCATAACGTAGAAATGAAACCAGGTAAAGGCGGTCAGCTGGCACGTTCCGCTGGTACTTACGTTCAGATCGTTGCTCGTGATGGTGCTTATGTCACCCTGCGTCTGCGTTCTGGTGAAATGCGTAAAGTAGAAGCAGACTGCCGTGCAACTCTGGGCGAAGTTGGCAATGCTGAGCATATGCTGCGCGTTCTGGGTAAAGCAGGTGCTGCACGCTGGCGTGGTGTTCGTCCGACCGTTCGCGGTACCGCGATGAACCCGGTAGACCACCCACATGGTGGTGGTGAAGGTCGTAACTTTGGTAAGCACCCGGTAACTCCGTGGGGCGTTCAGACCAAAGGTAAGAAGACCCGCAGCAACAAGCGTACTGATAAATTCATCGTACGTCGCCGTAGCAAATAATTTTAGAGGATAAGCCATGCCACGTTCTCTCAAGAAAGGTCCTTTTATTGACCTGCACTTGCTGAAGAAGGTAGAGAAAGCGGTGGAAAGCGGAGACAAGAAGCCCCTGCGCACTTGGTCCCGTCGTTCAACGATCTTTCCTAACATGATCGGTTTGACCATCGCTGTCCATAATGGTCGTCAGCACGTTCCGGTATTTGTAACCGACGAAATGGTCGGTCACAAACTGGGTGAATTCGCACCGACTCGTACTTATCGCGGCCACGCTGCTGATAAAAAAGCGAAGAAGAAATAAGGTAGGAGGAAGAGATGGAAACTATCGCTAAACATCGCCATGCTCGTTCTTCTGCTCAGAAGGTTCGCCTTGTTGCTGACCTGATTCGCGGTAAGAAAGTGTCGCAGGCTCTGGATATTTTGACCTACACCAACAAGAAAGCGGCTGTACTGGTCAAGAAAGTTCTGGAATCTGCCATTGCTAACGCTGAACACAACGATGGCGCTGACATTGACGATCTGAAAGTTACGAAAATTTTCGTAGACGAAGGCCCGAGCATGAAGCGCATTATGCCGCGTGCAAAAGGTCGTGCAGATCGCATCCTGAAGCGCACCAGCCACATCACTGTGGTTGTGTCCGATCGCTGAGACTCTGGAGACTAGCAATGGGTCAGAAAGTACATCCTAATGGTATTCGCCTGGGTATTGTCAAACCATGGAACTCTACCTGGTTCGCGAACACCAAAGAATTCGCTGACAACCTGGACAGCGATTTTAAAGTACGTCAGTACCTGACTAAGGAACTGGCTAAAGCGTCCGTATCTCGTATCGTTATCGAGCGTCCGGCTAAGAGCATCCGTGTAACCATTCACACTGCTCGCCCGGGTATCGTTATCGGTAAAAAAGGTGAAGACGTAGAAAAACTGCGTAAGGTCGTAGCGGACATCGCTGGCGTTCCTGCACAGATCAACATCGCCGAAGTTCGTAAGCCTGAACTGGACGCAAAACTGGTTGCTGACAGCATCACTTCTCAGCTGGAACGTCGCGTTATGTTCCGTCGTGCTATGAAGCGTGCTGTACAGAACGCAATGCGTCTGGGCGCTAAAGGTATTAAAGTTGAAGTTAGCGGCCGTCTGGGCGGCGCGGAAATCGCACGTACCGAATGGTACCGCGAAGGTCGCGTACCGCTGCACACTCTGCGTGCTGACATCGACTACAACACCTCTGAAGCGCACACCACTTACGGTGTAATCGGCGTTAAGGTATGGATCTTCAAAGGTGAGATCCTGGGTGGTATGGCTGCTGTTGAACAACCGGAACCGGCTGCTCAACCTAAAAAGCAGCAGCGTAAAGGCCGTAAATAAGGAGCGTCGCTGATGTTACAACCAAAGCGTACAAAATTCCGTAAAATGCACAAAGGCCGTAACCGCGGTCTGGCGCAGGGTACGGATGTTAGCTTCGGCAGCTTCGGTCTGAAAGCTGTTGGCCGTGGTCGTCTGACTGCACGTCAGATCGAAGCAGCACGTCGTGCTATGACCCGTGCAGTTAAGCGTCAAGGTAAGATCTGGATCCGTGTGTTCCCGGACAAACCGATCACTGAAAAGCCGCTGGCAGTGCGTATGGGTAAAGGTAAAGGTAACGTGGAGTATTGGGTTGCCTTGATTCAGCCGGGTAAAGTCCTGTATGAAATGGACGGTGTTCCGGAAGAGCTGGCCCGTGAAGCATTCAAGCTGGCAGCAGCGAAACTGCCGATTAAAACCACCTTTGTAACTAAGACGGTGATGTAATGAAAGCAAAAGAGCTGCGTGAGAAGAGCGTTGAAGAGCTGAACACCGAGCTGCTGAACCTGCTGCGTGAGCAGTTCAACCTGCGTATGCAGGCTGCAAGTGGCCAGCTGCAACAGTCTCACCTGTTGAAGCAAGTGCGTCGCGATGTCGCACGCGTTAAGACTTTACTGAACGAGAAGGCGGGTGCGTAATGACCGATAAAATCCGTACTCTGCAAGGTCGCGTTGTTAGCGACAAAATGGAGAAATCCATTGTTGTTGCTATCGAACGTTTTGTGAAACACCCGATCTACGGTAAATTCATCAAGCGTACGACCAAACTGCACGTACATGACGAGAACAACGAATGCGGTATCGGTGACGTGGTTGAAATCCGCGAATGCCGTCCGCTGTCCAAGACTAAATCCTGGACGCTGGTTCGCGTTGTAGAGAAAGCGGTTCTGTAATACAGTACACTCTCTCGATACGAATAAACGGCTCAGAAATGAGCCGTTTATTTTTTCTACCCATATCCTTGAAGCGGTGTTATAATGCCGCGCCCTCGATATGGGGATTTTTAACGACCTGATTTTCGGGTCTCAGTAGTAGTTGACATTAGCGGAGCACTAAAATGATCCAAGAACAGACTATGCTGAACGTCGCCGACAACTCCGGTGCACGTCGCGTAATGTGTATCAAGGTTCTGGGTGGCTCGCACCGTCGCTACGCAGGCGTAGGCGACATCATCAAGATCACCATCAAAGAAGCAATTCCGCGTGGTAAGGTCAAAAAAGGTGATGTGCTGAAGGCGGTAGTGGTGCGCACCAAGAAGGGTGTTCGTCGCCCGGACGGTTCTGTCATTCGCTTCGATGGTAATGCTTGTGTTCTTCTGAACAACAACAGCGAGCAGCCTATCGGTACGCGTATTTTTGGGCCGGTAACTCGTGAGCTTCGTAGTGAGAAGTTCATGAAAATTATCTCTCTGGCACCAGAAGTACTCTAAGGAGCGAATCATGGCAGCGAAAATCCGTCGTGATGACGAAGTTATCGTGTTAACCGGTAAAGATAAAGGTAAACGCGGTAAAGTTAAGAATGTCCTGTCTTCCGGCAAGGTCATTGTTGAAGGTATCAACCTGGTTAAGAAACACCAGAAGCCGGTTCCGGCTCTGAACCAACCAGGCGGCATCGTTGAAAAAGAAGCTGCAATTCAGGTTTCTAACGTTGCAATCTTCAATGCGGCAACCGGCAAGGCTGACCGTGTAGGCTTTAGATTCGAAGACGGTAAAAAAGTCCGTTTCTTCAAGTCTAACAGCGAAACTATCAAGTAATTTGGAGTAGTACGATGGCGAAACTGCATGATTACTACAAAGACGAAGTAGTTAAAAAACTCATGACTGAGTTTAACTACAATTCTGTCATGCAAGTCCCTCGGGTCGAGAAGATCACCCTGAACATGGGTGTTGGTGAAGCGATCGCTGACAAAAAACTGCTGGATAACGCAGCAGCAGACCTGGCAGCAATTTCCGGTCAAAAACCGCTGATCACCAAAGCACGCAAATCTGTTGCAGGCTTCAAAATCCGTCAGGGCTATCCGATCGGCTGTAAAGTAACTCTGCGTGGCGAACGCATGTGGGAGTTCTTTGAGCGCCTGATCACTATTGCTGTACCTCGTATCCGTGACTTCCGTGGCCTGTCCGCTAAGTCTTTCGACGGTCGTGGTAACTACAGCATGGGTGTCCGTGAGCAGATCATCTTCCCAGAAATCGACTACGATAAAGTCGACCGCGTTCGTGGTTTGGATATTACCATTACCACTACTGCGAAATCTGACGAAGAAGGCCGCGCTCTGCTGGCTGCCTTTGACTTCCCGTTCCGCAAGTAAGGTAGGGTTACTAAATGGCTAAGCAATCAATGAAAGCACGCGAAGTAAAACGCGTAGCTTTAGCTGATAAATACTTCGCGAAACGCGCTGAACTGAAAGCGATCATCTCTGATGTGAACGCTTCCGACGAAGATCGTTGGAACGCTGTTCTCAAGCTGCAGACTCTGCCGCGTGATTCCAGCCCGTCTCGTCAGCGTAACCGCTGCCGTCAAACAGGTCGTCCGCATGGTTTCCTGCGGAAGTTCGGGTTGAGCCGTATTAAGGTCCGTGAAGCCGCTATGCGCGGTGAAATCCCGGGTCTGAAAAAGGCTAGCTGGTAATTGTCACCAATTGAATCACGGGAGTAAAGACAGATGAGCATGCAAGATCCGATCGCGGATATGCTGACCCGTATCCGTAACGGTCAGGCCGCGAACAAAGCTGCGGTCACCATGCCTTCCTCCAAGCTGAAAGTGGCAATCGCCAACGTGCTGAAGGAAGAAGGTTTTATTGAAGATTTTAAAGTTGAAGGCGACACCAAGCCTGAACTGGAACTTACTCTGAAGTATTTCCAGGGCAAAGCTGTTGTAGAAAGCATTCAGCGTGTCAGCCGCCCAGGTCTGCGCATCTATAAACGTAAAGATGAGCTGCCGAAAGTTATGGCGGGTCTGGGTATCGCAGTTGTTTCTACCTCTAAAGGTGTTATGACTGATCGTGCAGCGCGCCAGGCTGGTCTTGGTGGCGAAATTATCTGCTACGTAGCCTAATCGGAGGAAAAAATGTCTCGTGTTGCTAAAGCACCGGTCGTTGTTCCTGCCGGCGTTGACGTAAAAATCAACGGTCAGGTTATTACGATCAAAGGTAAAAACGGCGAGCTGACTCGTACTCTCAACGATGCTGTTGAAGTTAAACATGCAGATAATACCCTGACCTTCGGTCCGCGTGATGGTTACGCAGACGGTTGGGCACAGGCTGGTACCGCGCGTGCCCTGCTGAACTCAATGGTTATCGGTGTTACCGAAGGCTTCACTAAGAAGCTGCAGCTGGTTGGTGTAGGTTACCGTGCAGCGGTTAAAGGCAATGTGATTAACCTGTCTCTGGGTTTCTCTCATCCTGTTGACCATCAGCTGCCTGCGGGTATCACTGCTGAATGTCCGACTCAGACTGAAATCGTGCTGAAAGGCGCTGATAAGCAGGTGATCGGCCAGGTTGCAGCGGATCTGCGCGCCTACCGTCGTCCTGAGCCTTACAAAGGCAAGGGTGTTCGTTACGCCGACGAAGTCGTGCGTACCAAAGAGGCTAAGAAGAAGTAAGGTAACACTATGGATAAGAAATCTGCTCGTATCCGTCGTGCGACCCGCGCACGCCGCAAGCTCCAGGAGCTGGGCGCAACTCGCCTGGTGGTACATCGTACCCCGCGTCACATTTACGCACAGGTAATTGCACCGAACGGTTCTGAAGTTCTGGTAGCTGCTTCTACTGTAGAAAAAGCTATCGCTGAACAACTGAAGTACACCGGTAACAAAGACGCTGCAGCAGCTGTGGGTAAAGCTGTCGCTGAACGCGCTCTGGAAAAAGGCATCAAAGATGTATCCTTTGACCGTTCCGGGTTCCAATATCATGGTCGTGTCCAGGCACTGGCAGATGCTGCCCGTGAAGCTGGCCTTCAGTTCTAAGGTAGAGGTGTAAGATGGCTCACATCGAAAAACAAGCTGGCGAACTGCAGGAAAAGCTGATCGCGGTAAACCGCGTATCTAAAACCGTTAAAGGTGGTCGTATTTTCTCCTTCACAGCTCTGACTGTAGTTGGCGATGGTAACGGTCGCGTTGGTTTTGGTTACGGTAAAGCGCGTGAAGTTCCAGCAGCGATCCAGAAAGCGATGGAAAAAGCCCGTCGCAATATGATTAACGTCGCGCTGAATAACGGCACTCTGCAACACCCTGTTAAAGGTGTTCATACGGGTTCTCGCGTATTCATGCAGCCGGCTTCCGAAGGTACCGGTATCATCGCCGGTGGTGCAATGCGCGCCGTTCTGGAAGTCGCTGGGGTTCATAACGTTCTGGCTAAAGCGTATGGTTCCACCAACCCGATTAACGTGGTTCGTGCAACTATCGATGGCCTGGAAAATATGAATTCTCCAGAAATGGTCGCTGCCAAGCGTGGTAAATCCGTTGAAGAAATTCTGGGGAAATAAACCATGGCAAAGACTATTAAAATTACTCAAACCCGCAGTGCAATCGGTCGTCTGCCGAAACACAAGGCAACGCTGCTTGGCCTGGGTCTGCGTCGTATTGGTCACACCGTAGAGCGCGAGGATACTCCTGCTGTTCGTGGTATGGTCAACGCGGTTTCCTTCATGGTTAAAGTTGAGGAGTAAGAGATGCGTTTAAATACTCTGTCTCCGGCCGAAGGCTCCAAAAAGGCGGGTAAACGCCTGGGTCGTGGTATCGGTTCTGGCCTCGGTAAAACCGGTGGTCGTGGTCACAAAGGTCAGAAATCTCGTTCTGGCGGTGGCGTACGTCGCGGTTTCGAGGGTGGTCAGATGCCTCTGTACCGTCGTCTGCCGAAATTCGGCTTCACTTCTCGTAAAGCAGCGATTACAGCCGAAGTTCGTCTGTCTGACCTGGCTAAAGTAGAAGGCGGTGTTGTAGACCTGAACACGCTGAAAGCGGCTAACATTATCGGTATCCAGATCGAGTTCGCGAAAGTGATCCTGGCTGGCGAAGTAACGACTCCGGTAACTGTTCGTGGCCTGCGTGTTACTAAAGGCGCTCGTGCTGCTATCGAAGCTGCTGGCGGTAAAATCGAGGAATAAGTAGCAGATGGCTAAACAACCGGGATTAGATTTTCAAAGTGCCAAAGGTGGCTTAGGCGAGCTGAAACGCAGACTGCTGTTTGTTATCGGTGCGCTGATTGTGTTCCGTATTGGCTCTTTTATTCCGATCCCTGGTATTGATGCCGCTGTACTTGCCAAACTGCTTGAGCAACAGCGAGGCACCATCATTGAGATGTTTAACATGTTCTCTGGTGGTGCTCTCAGCCGTGCTTCTATCTTTGCTCTGGGGATCATGCCGTATATTTCGGCGTCGATCATTATCCAGCTACTGACGGTGGTTCATCCAACGTTGGCAGAAATTAAGAAAGAAGGGGAGTCTGGTCGTCGTAAGATCAGCCAGTACACCCGCTACGGTACTCTGGTGCTGGCAATATTCCAGTCGATCGGTATTGCTACTGGTCTGCCGAATATGCCTGGTATGCAAGGCCTGGTGATTAACCCGGGCTTTGCATTCTACTTCACCGCTGTTGTAAGTCTGGTCACAGGAACCATGTTCCTGATGTGGTTGGGCGAACAGATCACTGAACGAGGTATCGGCAACGGTATTTCAATCATTATCTTCGCCGGTATTGTCGCGGGACTCCCGCCAGCCATTGCCCATACTATCGAGCAAGCGCGTCAAGGCGACCTGCACTTCCTCGTGTTGCTGTTGGTTGCAGTATTAGTATTTGCAGTGACGTTCTTTGTTGTATTTGTTGAGCGTGGTCAACGCCGCATTGTGGTAAACTACGCGAAACGTCAGCAAGGTCGTCGTGTCTATGCTGCACAGAGCACACATTTACCGCTGAAAGTGAATATGGCGGGGGTAATCCCGGCAATCTTCGCTTCCAGTATTATTCTGTTCCCGGCGACCATCGCGTCATGGTTCGGGGGCGGTACTGGTTGGAACTGGCTGACAACAATTTCGCTGTATTTGCAGCCTGGGCAACCGCTTTATGTGTTACTCTATGCGTCTGCAATCATCTTCTTCTGTTTCTTCTACACGGCGTTGGTTTTCAACCCGCGTGAAACAGCAGATAACCTGAAGAAGTCCGGTGCATTTGTACCAGGAATTCGTCCGGGAGAGCAAACGGCGAAGTATATCGATAAAGTAATGACCCGCCTGACCTTGGTTGGTGCGCTGTACATTACCTTTATCTGCCTGATCCCGGAGTTCATGCGTGATGCAATGAAAGTACCGTTCTACTTCGGTGGGACCTCACTGCTTATCGTTGTTGTCGTGATTATGGACTTTATGGCTCAAGTGCAAACTCTGATGATGTCCAGTCAGTATGAGTCTGCATTGAAGAAGGCGAACCTGAAAGGCTACGGCCGATAATTGGTCGCCCGAGAAGTTACGGAGAGTAAAAATGAAAGTTCGTGCTTCCGTCAAGAAATTATGCCGTAACTGCAAAATCGTTAAGCGTGATGGTGTCATCCGTGTGATTTGCAGTGCCGAGCCGAAGCATAAACAGCGCCAAGGCTGATTTTTTCGCATATTTTTCTTGCAAAGTTGGGTTGAGCTGGCTAGATTAGCCAGCCAATCTTTTGTATGTCTGTGCGTTTCCATTTGAGTATCCTGAAAACGGGCTTTTCAGCATGGAACGTACATATTAAATAGTAGGAGTGCATAGTGGCCCGTATAGCAGGCATTAACATTCCTGATCATAAGCATGCCGTAATCGCATTAACTTCGATTTATGGCGTCGGCAAGACCCGTTCTAAAGCCATCCTGGCTGCAGCGGGTATCGCTGAAGATGTTAAGATCAGTGAGCTGTCTGAAGGACAAATCGACACGCTGCGTGACGAAGTTGCCAAATTTGTCGTTGAAGGTGATCTGCGCCGTGAAATCAGCATGAGCATCAAGCGCCTGATGGATCTTGGTTGCTATCGCGGTTTGCGTCATCGTCGTGGTCTCCCGGTTCGCGGTCAGCGTACCAAGACCAACGCACGTACCCGTAAGGGTCCGCGCAAACCGATCAAGAAATAATCGGGGTGATTGAATAATGGCAAAGGCACCAATTCGTGCACGTAAACGTGTAAGAAAACAAGTCTCTGACGGCGTGGCTCATATCCATGCTTCTTTCAACAACACCATCGTGACTATCACTGATCGTCAGGGTAACGCGTTGGGTTGGGCAACAGCCGGTGGTTCCGGTTTCCGTGGTTCTCGCAAATCCACTCCGTTTGCAGCACAGGTTGCAGCAGAGCGTTGCGCTGACGCCGTGAAAGAATACGGCATCAAGAATCTGGAAGTTATGGTTAAAGGTCCGGGTCCAGGCCGCGAATCTACTATTCGTGCTCTGAACGCCGCAGGTTTCCGCATCACTAACATTACTGATGTGACTCCGATCCCTCATAACGGTTGTCGTCCGCCGAAAAAACGTCGCGTATAACGCCTCGTTTTCCAGGTTTGTTGGAGAAAGAAAATGGCAAGATATTTGGGTCCTAAGCTCAAGCTGAGCCGTCGTGAGGGCACCGACTTATTCCTTAAGTCTGGCGTTCGCGCGATCGATACCAAGTGTAAAATTGAACAAGCTCCTGGCCAGCACGGTGCGCGTAAACCGCGTCTGTCTGACTATGGTGTGCAGTTGCGTGAAAAGCAAAAAGTTCGCCGTATCTATGGTGTGCTGGAGCGTCAGTTCCGTAACTACTACAAAGAAGCAGCACGTCTGAAAGGCAACACCGGTGAAAACCTGTTGGCTCTGCTGGAAGGTCGTCTGGACAACGTTGTATACCGTATGGGCTTCGGTGCCACTCGTGCAGAAGCACGTCAGCTGGTTAGCCATAAAGCAATTATGGTAAACGGTCGTGTTGTTAACATCGCTTCTTATCAGGTTAGTCCGAATGACGTTGTAAGCATTCGTGAGAAAGCGAAGAAGCAGTCTCGCGTGAAAGCCGCTCTGGAGCTGGCTGAGCAGCGTGAAAAGCCAACCTGGCTGGAAGTTGATGCTGGCAAGATGGAAGGTACGTTTAAGCGTAAGCCGGAGCGTTCTGATCTGTCTGCGGACATTAACGAACACCTGATCGTCGAGCTTTACTCCAAGTAAAGCTTAGTACCAAAGAGAGGACACAATGCAGGGTTCTGTGACAGAGTTTCTAAAACCGCGCCTGGTTGATATCGAGCAAGTGAGTTCGACGCACGCCAAGGTGACCCTTGAGCCTTTAGAGCGTGGCTTTGGCCATACTCTGGGTAACGCACTGCGCCGTATTCTGCTCTCATCGATGCCGGGTTGCGCGGTGACCGAGGTTGAGATTGATGGTGTACTACATGAGTACAGCACCAAAGAAGGCGTTCAGGAAGATATCCTGGAAATCCTGCTCAACCTGAAAGGGCTGGCGGTGAGAGTTCAGGGCAAAGATGAAGTTATTCTTACCTTGAATAAATCTGGCATTGGCCCTGTGACTGCAGCCGATATCACCCACGACGGTGATGTCGAAATCGTCAAGCCGCAGCACGTGATCTGCCACCTGACCGATGAGAACGCGTCTATTAGCATGCGTATCAAAGTTCAGCGCGGTCGTGGTTATGTGCCGGCTTCTACCCGAATTCATTCGGAAGAAGATGAGCGCCCAATCGGCCGTCTGCTGGTCGACGCATGCTACAGCCCTGTGGAGCGTATTGCCTACAATGTTGAAGCAGCGCGTGTAGAACAGCGTACCGACCTGGACAAGCTGGTCATCGAAATGGAAACCAACGGCACAATCGATCCTGAAGAGGCGATTCGTCGTGCGGCAACCATTCTGGCTGAACAACTGGAAGCTTTCGTTGACTTACGTGATGTACGTCAGCCTGAAGTGAAAGAAGAGAAACCAGAGTTCGATCCGATCCTGCTGCGCCCTGTTGACGATCTGGAATTGACTGTCCGCTCTGCTAACTGCCTCAAGGCAGAAGCTATCCACTATATCGGTGATCTGGTACAGCGTACCGAGGTTGAGTTGCTGAAAACGCCGAACCTGGGTAAAAAATCTCTTACTGAGATTAAAGACGTGCTGGCTTCCCGTGGACTGTCTCTGGGCATGCGCCTGGAAAACTGGCCACCAGCAAGCATTGCTGACGAGTAACCGGATCACAGGTTAAGGTTTTACTGAGAAGGATAAGGTCATGCGCCATCGTAAGAGTGGTCGTCAACTGAACCGCAACAGCAGCCATCGCCAGGCTATGTTCCGCAATATGGCAGGTTCACTGGTTCGTCATGAAATCATCAAGACGACTCTGCCTAAAGCGAAAGAGCTGCGCCGCGTAGTTGAGCCGCTGATTACTCTTGCCAAGACTGATAGCGTTGCTAATCGTCGTCTGGCATTCGCCCGTACTCGTGATAACGAGATCGTGGCAAAACTGTTTAACGAGCTGGGCCCGCGTTTCGCGAGCCGTGCCGGTGGTTACACTCGCATTCTGAAGTGTGGCTTCCGCGCAGGCGACAACGCGCCGATGGCATACATCGAGCTGGTTGATCGTGCTGAGTCTCAAGCAGAAGTAGCAACTGCAGAGTAATCTGTAGACGCGTAAAAAAACCGGGCTTGCCCGGTTTTTTTACGTCCAAACCCAGCCAAATGTGCGTAATTCCCCCGCTGCGCTTAAGATCCCCGCCCCTGTCCGCTATGCTAAGGCTTAATCATTAGGCTAACCGAGGCTGTCTTTCATGGGGCTGCTCGATCAATGGGCGGAACGCCATATCCTTGATGCCCAAGATAAAGGCGAGTTCGACAATCTGCCCGGCCAGGGTCAACCGTTGGCGCTGGAAGATGACAGCGCGGTGCCGGCTGAACTGCGCGCCGGTTACCGTTTGCTGAAAAATGCCGGTTACCTGCCGCCGGAGCTGGAAGATCGCAAAGAGGCGTTGACCGTTGCTCGTTTGCTGCAAGGGATTAACAGTGAGCATCAGGACTATGTCGAACTCAGCAAACGCATGGCGCTGCTGGAGCACCGGTTGCGTCAGGCTGGGATGAGTACGGATTTCTTGCATGGTGAATATCAGCGTGCATTGGACGGTAAATTCACCCGGGAGGAGAAGTAATGTTCAAGATAGGTCAGTTGGCCAAGCTTGCCGAAGTGACGCCGGATACCGTGCGTTACTATGAAAAGCAGGGCATGATGGATCACAATGTCCGCACCGAAGGTGGTTATCGGCTCTACACCGAGCAGGATCTGCAGCGGCTGCGCTTCATTCGCTATGCCAAGCAGCTGGGATTTACTCTGGAAACGATCGCTGAGCTGCTGTCGATCCGCGTCGATCCTGAACATCATACCTGCCAGGAGTCGAAGTCGATCGTCGATGCGCGCCTGAGCGAAGTGGAAAGTAAGTTGGCGGAGCTGACTCGCATGCGCGAATCGCTGAAGCGGTTGAGTGATGCCTGCTGCGGCACTGCCCATACCAGCAATTATTGTTCTATTCTGGAAGCCTTGGAACAGGGCGCCAGCGATGAAAAAGGCAAAAAAGGTTGCTGACGGCACTTTAATTTTTATACCGCCGGCAGTATTATCGCCCCGTTTTATCACCACACCTTTTACAGGAGCATTATCATGACGAAATATCGTCACACTAAAGGTCAGATTCAAGATAACGCCATTGAGGCGCTGCTGCATGATCCGCTATTCCGTCAACGAGTAGAAAAGAATGTGAAAGGCAAAGGCAGCTATCGGCGTAAAGAAAAACACAACAAAGGCGGTAACTGGGAGGCCAGTGGTAAACTATCAAGCGATAATTTACCACTGGCCTTCTGGTTTTAAGGCATTAAAAAAGCCACCTTCGTCAGGTGGCTTTTTATTGGCATAACCAAACGCTGTTTTACAGTTTTGGCTGCTGTTGCTGGCTCAGCAGGTCACGGATTTCCGTCAGCAGTTTCTCTTCTGCGGTAGGTGCTGGCGGCGCTGCCGGCGCTTCTTCCTGCTTGCGGCGCATTTTGTTCATCAATTTAATTGCCAGGAAGATGGCGAAGGCGACAATCACGAAGTCGAATACGGTTTGAATGAATGAACCGTAGTTCATTACCACCGCCGGTACGGCGCCCTGAGCTTCACGTAATACCAGATGGAATTGTTTAAAGTCGACGCCGCCGATCAGTAACCCCAGTGGTGGCATGATGATATCGGCCACGAAGGACGAAACAATCTTGCCGAATGCGGCACCGATAATCACACCGACGGCCAGATCGACCACGTTGCCACGCATGGCAAATTCGCGAAACTCTTTCAACATACTCATAGAACGCACCCCTTGCAGAATTAATAACTCAAGTTTAACAAAGCAATTTCCCTTTGCCACAAAAGGAGAGAAGTTTTATCTCCTCCCAAGGCAGAGAACAACTACGCGATTATAGACCACCGCCTAATAAATTTGTTCTACAAGAAGAACGGGCTCGGTTGGAACAGGCGTTCAACGTCCGGCACGAATTTCTTGTCGGTAATAAACATGATGACGTGATCGCCCTGCTCGATTTTGCTGTTGCCGTTGGCGATGATCACGTCGTCACCACGTACGATCGCGCCGATGGTGGTGCCCGGTGGCAGCTTGATGTCTTCGACGATGCGGCCGACCACTTTGGACGTGCTTTCATCGCCGTGGGCAATCGCTTCGATCGCTTCCGCCACGCCGCGGCGCAGCGACGAGACGCTGACGATATCCGCTTTGCGCACGTGCCCCAACAGGGCGGAGATGGTCGCCTGCTGCGGCGAAATGGCGATATCGATCACGCTGCCCTGCACCAGATCGACATAGGCGCGGCGCTGGATCAAGACCATCACCTTCTTGGCGCCCATGCGCTTGGCCAGCATGGCGGACATGATGTTGGCCTCATCGTCGTTGGTGATGGCGATGAAGACATCCACCTGTTCGACGTGCTCTTCGGCCAGCAGCTCCTGGTCGGAGGCATCGCCGTAGAACACGATGGTATCGTGCAGCTGCTCGGCCAGTTCGGCGGCGCGTTGCTGGTTCCGCTCGATCAGTTTGACGTTGTAGTCTTTTTCCAGCTTGGCGGCCAGGCCGGCGCCGACGTTGCCGCCGCCGACGATCATGATGCGCTTATAGGGTTTTTCCAGCCGCTGCAGTTCGCTCATCACCGCGCGGATGTGCTGTGATGCGGCGACGAAGAAGACTTCATCACCGGCTTCGATAATGGTCGAGCCTTGCGGACGTATTGGTCTGTCCTGGCGGAAAATAGCGGCGACGCGGGTGTCGATATGCGGCATGTGTTCGCGCATCGAAGAGAGCGCATTGCCGACCAGCGGGCCGCCGTAATAGGCTTTAACCGCAGCGATGCTGACCTTGCCTTCGGCGAAGTTGACCACCTGCAGCGCGCCGGGGTATTCAATCAGCTTGTAGATATAGTCGATGACCAGCTGCTCCGGTGAAATCAGATGGTCGATCGGCACCGCTTCCGGCAGGAACAGTTTCTCCGACTCGCGGATATATTCCGGCGCGCGGATACGGGCGATGCGGTTGGGGGTATTGAACAGAGAATAGGCGATCTGGCAGGCAACCATGTTGGTTTCGTCGGAGTTGGTGACGGCGACCAGCATGTCAGCGTCTTCTGCGCCGGCTTCGCGCAGCACCCGAGGATGAGAGCCGTGCCCCTGAACCACCCGCAGATCGAATTTATCCTGCAGCTGACGCAGCCGGCCGGAATCGGTATCGACGACGGTGATATCGTTGTTTTCACCCACCAGGTTTTCCGCCAGCGTCCCGCCAACCTGACCGGCACCAAGAATAATTATTTTCATCGTGTTCTCTGCTTCACACTGAAAGACTTAGGGCGCGCACGCACGCCCCGAAGCATTACATTTTAATCAGCTTAGCGTAAAAGAAGCCATCGCCGTCCTCGGGATGCGGGATATTCTGCCGCCCCGGCCGCTGCGCATCGCCGGTTTCAACCAGCTTGGCATCGGCGTGGCGCTGCAAGAACGCGGCGATCTGGCTGCTGTTTTCATCCGGCAGGATAGAGCAGGTAGCGTAAACCATCACGCCGCCCGATTTCAGATGGGGCCAGACGGCTTCCAGGATGTCGGCCTGCAGCGCGGCGAGTTCGGCGATGTCGCGATCGCGACGCAGCCATTTGATGTCGGGGTGACGGCGGATCACGCCGGTGGCGGAACAAGGCGCGTCCAGCAGGATCCGGTCGAACTGCTTGTCACCGCACCATTGCTGCGGGGTGCGGCCATCGCCCAGCTTAACCTCTGCGTGCAAACGCAGGCGCTGCAGGTTTTCCTTCACCCGCGCCAGGCGCTGTTCGTCGATATCGACCGCCATGACGTGCGCTTTCGGCGCCGCTTCCAGAATATGCGTGGTTTTGCCGCCAGGCGCGGCGCACAAATCGAGGATCTGTTCACCGTCTTGCGGATCCAATAGATCGACACAGCCCTGGGCTGAGGCATCTTGCACGGTGACCCAGCCGTCGGCGAACCCAGGCAGATCGGTCACGGCGCAAGGTGCCAGCAAACGCACCGCGTCGGCATAGTCTGAATGAGGCTCCGCGGCGATGCCTGCGTCGGTCAGCAACTGCAGATAAGCTTCGCGGGTGTGATGCAGGCGGTTGACGCGCAGCCACATTGGTGGCTTCTGGTTATTGGCGTCGACGATCTGTTCCCAGTTGGCGGGATAGGCTTGTTGAATGCGTTTCAGCAACCAGCTCGGGTGCAGATAGCGGCTGTCATTGTTGGCGGCGCGCTGCAGCAGCTCTTCCTGCTGGCGTTGGAATTGCCGCAAGACGCCGTTAATCAGGCCTTTCAACTGTGGGCGTTTCAGCGCCACCGCGCCTTCCACGGTTTCGGCCAATACGGCGTGCGGCGGGATACGGGTATACAGCAGCTGATACAGGCCGACCATCAGCAGATAGTGCAGCGTACGCTGCTTGCCGGTCAGCGGCTTGGCCATCAATTGTTGAATGCACCATTCGAGCTGCGGCAGCACGCGCAACGTTCCGAAGCACAGTTCCTGCAGCAACCCGCGGTCCTTATCGCTGATGGCGGTTTGGAGTGTTGGCAGGACAGTGCTGAGCGACAGCCCTTGATCCAGCACCTGGCCGATGGCTTTGGCAGCGATGCTGCGGAGATTGTAATTATTTTTCATAGGCTGAAGCTGATAACGATCGGCATTAAGAAAATAACGGCCCGGCGATGAACGGCCGGGCAGTGGGGTGACTTACAGCCGGTTACCCGGGGTAAACCATTCACGGCGTGAATTTAACAGGTCCTGCGCCGACATCGGTTTCTTGCCGGCGGGCTGCAGTTGGATCAGATTGAGGATGCCGTCGGCGGTCGCCACCTGAATGCCGTGCTTGTCGGCATGGACAACGGTGCCCGGCTCCGCATTGGCGCTTTGCGCCAGTACGCTGGCTTGCCAGACTTTTACCGGTTGCTCGTCGATGGTGAAGTAGCTGATCGGCCAAGGGTTGAAGGCGCGGATGCAGCGCTCCAGTTGTTCGGCGGACAGCGTCCAGTCCAGGCGAGCTTCTTCTTTGCTCAGCTTCTCGGCGTAGGTCACCAGCGCTTCGTCCTGCACTTCGCGGGTGGCGCTGCCGTCGGCCATTTGGCGCAGCGTCGTCAGCATGCCCTGCGGGCCCAGCTGCGCCAGCTTGTCGTAGAGACTGGCGCTGGTATCGCTGCTCTCAATCGGGCAGGCAATCTTGTGCATCATGTCGCCGGTATCGAGACCGACGTCCATCTGCATGATGGTCACGCCGGTTTCGCTGTCGCCGGCCCAGAGCGAGCGCTGGATCGGCGCCGCACCGCGCCAGCGAGGCAGCAGCGAGCCATGTACGTTGATGCAACCGAGACGCGGCATATCCAGCACCGCCTGCGGCAGGATCAGCCCGTAGGCAACCACCACCATCACGTCGGCGTTAAGATCGGCCACCAGGCGCTGGTTCTCTTCGGGGCGCAGCGATTTGGGCTGAAATACCGGCAGTTGGTGTTGCTCAGCCAGCACTTTTACCGGGCTTGGCGTCAGCTTGTTGCCGCGGCCTGCCGGGCGGTCGGGCTGGGTAAAAACGCCGACAATCTGGTGCTCAGATGACAACAGCGCGTCAAGATGACGCGCTGCGAAGTCTGGTGTTCCGGCGAAAATAATCCGTAAAGAGTCAGACACGTTGATTTCCTGATCGGTTAGGCGCGGGCTTGAAGCTTGGCCATTTTTTCCAGTTTCTGACGAATGCGCTGACGCTTGAGCGGCGACAGGTAATCGACGAACAGTTTACCCATCAGGTGATCCATCTCGTGCTGGATGCAGATCGCCAGCAGATCGTCCGCTTCCAGTTCGAAAGGTTTGCCTTCGCGATCCAGCGCGCGGATCTTCACCTGCGCGGCACGTGGTACCAACGCACGCTGCTCGGGAATGGAAAGACAGCCTTCCTCGATGCCGGTTTCGCCGCTCTTTTCCAGCAGCTCCGGGTTGATCAGCACCAAGCGCTGATCGCGATTCTCGGAGACGTCGATCACGATAATGCGCTGATGGATATCCACCTGAGTCGCAGCCAGGCCAATGCCTTCCTCTGCGTACATGGTTTCAAACATATCATCCACGATGCGCTGGATATCTGCATTGACTTCTTTTACCGGCGCTGCGATTTTGCGCAGACGCTCGTCTGGGAAATGTAATACCTGCAAGACTGACATATATCTTTAGATCTGTATCCGAGTAATGAACGAGGTTTAACCTCTATTCTAGACATTTCCCGGCCTGATTGACAGCATTGCGCACCAATTGCTCAGATTGGTAATACCACCGTTTTTGCTGAGGGAACAGACGATGCGGCCGGAAGAGATCGCTTTACGGATGCGAGGGGTTACGGGGCTGCAGACCGTCGTGGCCAGCCGGATTGTGCGGCAGCTATCGCAAATGGGGCGCGAGCCTCGCAGCGCGTTGCGTGATCTGGGATTGAACGAGCGGCAGCGGGCGCAGTTCAACCAAGCGGATCCCGTTTATCTGGCGGCCAGCCTGCGTTGGCTGGAACTGCCGGCGCACCGTATGCTGAACTATGGGGCGGCCGGCTATCCGGAACGCCTGGCCCAGATCGACGATGCGCCGCTGTTTTTGCTGATCGAGGGCGATCCTCAAGCGTTGCTGCGCCCGCAGCTCGCCATGGTTGGCAGCCGGCAGTTCAGCCACTACGGCGAGCGTTGGGCCAATCATTTCGCCGCGGAATTGGCGCGTTGCGGTTTCACCATCACCAGCGGTTTGGCGATCGGCATCGACGGCATTTGCCATCGCGCAGCGCTGGCGGCCGGCGGTTGCACGGTAGCGGTATTGGGCAGCGGGTTGGCCAATGTTTATCCACGCCGGCACCGCAGGCTTGCGGAGCAGATTGTCGAGCAGGGCGGCGCGGTGATTTCGGATCATTTGGTCACTGATTTGCCTCTGGCCGACCATTTTCCGCGTCGCAACCGCATTATCAGCGGGCTGAGCCAGGGCGTTCTGGTCATAGAAGCCTCGTTGCGCAGCGGCACCCTGGTGACGGCCCGCTATGCGCTGGAGCAGGGGCGTGAAGTATTCGCCTTGCCGGGGCCGTTAGGGAACCCGATGAGCGAAGGCACGCACTGGCTAATTCAGCAGGGCGCGCATCTGGTTACCGGGCCGAAAGATATCGCAGAATTGCTGGGAAGCGGCCTTCAATGGCTGCCACTGAACGAAAATACAACTATTTGTGCGTCGCAGGCTGAAGTTGAATTGCCATTTGCCGATGTGTTGGCTAACGTAGGAGATGAGGTGACACCTGTTGACGTCGTCGCTGAACGTGCCGGCCAACCTGTGCCAGTGGTGGTAATCAAGTTACTCGAACTGGAGTTAGCAGGGTGGATCGCAGCTGTACCCGGCGGCTATGTCCGAATAAGGAGGGCAAGCCATGTTCGACGTACTCATGTACTTGTTTGAAACTTATATCCACAATGAACCAGAGATGCGCGTCGATCAGGATCAACTGACCGATGATCTCGCCCAGGCGGGATTTCATCGGGATGATATCTACAACGCGTTGAATTGGCTTGAGAAGCTGGCTGACCTGCAAGAAGGTCAAAATGCGCCTTACTTTATGGATGCCGATCCGCTGGCAATGCGGATCTACACCGAAGAGGAAAGCGCGCGTTTGGACGCCGGCTGCCGTGGTTTTCTCCTGTTCCTGGAACAGATTCAGGTATTGAACCTCGAAACCCGTGAAATGGTTATCGACCGCGTTATGGCTTTGGATAATGCGGAATTCGATCTCGAAGATCTGAAATGGGTCGTGTTGATGGTGCTGTTTAATATTCCCGGATATGAAAGCGCCTATCAGCAAATGGAAGAACTGTTGTTTGAAGTGAACGAAGGTTATCTGCATTGAGCCGATAACGCGCATAGAAGACGTTATGACAAAAAACGCGATTTTTGCCGCCAGGCAAAATGAACCCTGTCCGGAATGCGGGGCCGAGCTGGTGATCCGTAGTGGTCGCCATGGCCCCTTCCTCGGCTGTTCCCAGTACCCTGAATGCCAATATATTCGGCCGCTGAAAGCGCAGGCCGACGGGCATGTCGTCAAGGTGCTGGATGGGCAGCAGTGCCCGAAGTGTCAGGCGACGTTGGTGCTGCGCCAGGGGCGCTATGGCATGTTTATCGGTTGCAGCGATTATCCGCAGTGCGATCACACTGAAGTGATCGATAAGCCTGATGAAACCGCCATTACCTGTCCGCAGTGCGGTCAGGGCAAGCTGTTGCAGCGTAAATCGCGCTACGGCAAGGTTTTTCATTCCTGCGATCGTTATCCGGAATGCCAATTCGCCCTCAATGTTAAACCCGTCGCCGGTGAATGCGCCTATTGCCATTACCCGCTACTGATGGAAAAACGTACGGCAAAAGGCCCCGTCCTGTGCTGTGCCAGCAAGCTGTGCGGAAAACCCGTGGCGACTACAGAATAATCACATCATGAACTCAGAATTAAGCCCGAACCTTTTATCTATCATCGATGCTTTGCATCAACAGCAGGTGATTGCCTATCCCACCGAAGCGGTATTCGGCCTGGGGTGCGATCCCGACAGCGAACAGGCGGTCAATGCGCTGCTGGCGTTGAAACAGCGGCCGTGGGAAAAGGGGCTGATTCTGATCGCCGCCGACTATACGCAGCTTAAGCCCTATATCGACGACAGCGCGCTCAGCGAACAGCAGCGCGCGACGATGTTCGCCAGCTGGCCTGGGCCGGTAACCTGGGTGTTGCCTGCCCGGCCGGAGACGCCGCGTTTGCTGACCGGGCGTTTCAGCTCGCTGGCGGTGCGCGTCAGCGATCATCCGTTGGTGCAGCAACTGTGCCGGGAGTACGGCAAGCCACTGGTATCGACCAGCGCCAATCTCAGTGGTCTGGAGCCGTGCCGCAGTGCGGATGAAGTCGCGCGGCAATTCGGCGAGGCTTTCCCGGTATTGGCCGGCGAGGTGGGTGGCCGTCTTAACCCTTCCGAAATCAGAGATGCTCTGACCGGCGAACAGATCCGTCAGGGCTAGAGGTAATGGGCATGGAGAAGTTTGCGGTATTTGGCAACCCTATCGGTCACAGCAAGTCGCCGCGAATTCATGCGCTGTTCGCTGCCCAGACTGGCATTGAGCATCCCTATGGAGCGGTGTTGGCGCCGTTGGACGGTTTTGAAACCAGCCTGCAGGCGTTTATCCACGCCGGAGGGCTGGGGGCGAATGTCACGGTGCCTTTCAAAGAGCGCGCTTATGAGGCCGCTTCCGAGCTGAGCGAGCGCGCAGCGATGGCCGGCGCGGTCAATACCCTGAAGGTATTGCCGAATGGCGGTCTGCTGGGGGACAACACCGACGGCATCGGTTTGCTGACCGATCTGCAGCGTCAGCAATTGATTCGGCCGCAGGATCGCATCTTGCTGGTGGGGGCCGGCGGCGCGGCGCGCGGCGTGATCCTGCCGCTGCTGTCTTTCGGCTGCCGGCTCACGATCACCAACCGCACCTTCAGCCGCGCTGAGGAGTTGGCCGACGCTTTCCGGCATCTGGGAGAGATCTCGGCGGCGCCGATGGATCAACTGAATCAGCAAGCGTTCGATCTGGTGATCAACGCGACGGCGTCCGGCATCAGCGGGGAGATCCCGGCGTTGCCCGCGGGCGTAGTCAACGCGCAAACCCGTTGCTATGACATGTTCTATCAGCAGGGCGTCACGCCGTTCCTGGCCTGGGCGCAGCAGCAAGGGGCAACGGAATATGCCGATGGGCTGGGCATGCTGGTGGGGCAGGCGGCGCATGCTTTCCTGCTTTGGCACGGAGTGATGCCAGAGATCGAGCCGGTATTGCGCCAGCTGCGCAGCGAACTGGCGACATAATTCCCACCCCGTTCTCTATATAGGGAACGGGGTGGCCGTCAGATGTCTTCCGACAGATATTCATCTTTCCAACGCACATAGTTGTTAGAAGAATAAAGCAATCCTTCCAACTCGGCGGCGGTCAACGGCCGAACCTGGCGTGCCGGGCTCCCCATATAAAGATAGCCGCTGGCCAGCCGTTTGCCCGGCGCCACCAAACTGCCGGCGCCAATCATTACGTCGTCTTCTACTACTACACCGTCCAACAGGATCGATCCCATACCGACCAGCACCCGGTTGCCGATGGCGCAGCCGTGCAGCATGGCTTTATGACCCACGGTCACGTCTTCCCCAATCAGCAGGGGATAACCGTCGGGGTTATGTTCGGAACGGTGAGTCACATGCAGTACGCTGCCGTCCTGAATATTGCTGCGCGCGCCGATCTTTACCGCATTGACGTCACCGCGGATAGCGACCAGCGGCCAGATACTGACGTCATCCGCCAGTTCGACGTCGCCGATCACGACGCTGGAAGGATCGATCAAGACACGCTGACCGAGTTTGGGGGTGTATTGAAGATAAGAACGTACTGCATCGGACATAGTGCTGCCTCACGTCGGGATCATATTTACCGGCAATACTAGACCCTGGCGATGGAATTACAACCAACGGCAGCGCCGGATCCTGCTGAAAATGGCCCTGATCGCACAAGATCCACACGGAAGGGCTGAAAAGTGTGCAAACAGAAAGAAAAGATCAAAAAAGGGGTTGTGCAAAAAACTCGGATCCCTATAATGCGCCTCCATCGACACGGCGCAAGTGATTCACTTCACACAGCGGCCGGGAAGAAAGAGAAAAAATCCTGAAAATTAGGGTTGACTCTGAAAGAGGAAAGCGTAATATACGCCACCTCGAGTTAGCAAGCGAAAGCGCCTAACTCACTGCTCTTTAACAATTTATCAGACAATCTGTGTGGGCACTCCACAAGACGATATCCAGCATCTTCGGATGCAAAAAAATATCAAGTCTTGAAGAGTGACTAACTGAAGTAAAATTCATGCAGTAAATCTTTGAGCATCGCTTCTCGAGTGGAAGCACATCAAGCTTTTAATTGAAGAGTTTGATCATGGCTCAGATTGAACGCTGGCGGCAGGCTTAACACATGCAAGTCGAGCGGTAGCACAGGGGAGCTTGCTCCCCGGGTGACGAGCGGCGGACGGGTGAGTAATGTCTGGGAAACTGCCTGATGGAGGG
>OCKA01000196.1_pt1 | contig 13674 bp, 8 predicted proteins | sample 1480951 | NCBI WGS metagenome assembly OCKA01 (sample SAMN05301504, study PRJEB22388) | human gut metagenome | isolation source: Infant 2 DOL 25 gut | host: Homo sapiens | place: USA: Pittsburgh, Magee-Womens Hospital of UPMC | collected 2013/2014
TCTGCGACATCTCGCCTCCTCAATACTCAAACAGGGATCGTTTCGCAGAGGATACTACAGTTTTTTGAAATCAGCGACTTGAGAATTGTGACGAAGATCTGTGTTGGCGCACAAATCAACGGGGATTACTGTCGTTTAATGTGATTTAAACTGTGAAATAGTATGGTTTTCAGTTATGGAAACGCCGGGAGCGGGGAAAACTTGCTTTTTCCCGTTTCCGGGGTTGGACAACTGAGCAACGCGAAGGCGTCAGCTACGATGTTCCGGTGACTGCTGGGCAGCCCCTGTTGTATTCAGCCATTCTCCGGTCATCTGCAGCAGTTTTCTGGCATCGTGGCTTCTGAGCAACGGAATACCAGCCTGCCTCAGAACCTCTTCCAGAAGAATATCCCGGCGTCTGCGTTCAGGTCGTAAATGGCTGGCATCATCCAGCTCTACTGCTGCAACAATACTGAACGAACGCCGCTCAACGATAACCACATCAACATGCCACTGAGACACCATCCTGAATAACTGCCACCACTGGCGTGATCGTGGCCGGATATTCCCGTTCAGCTGGACGATATCTGCGACCCGTACCTGCGGACACAGATACCACCGCTTCATATCCACAATTCTGAACAGTCCTTTCATAAAACTGACTTCCCTTTCTGTCAGCAGCGTCTTCTGACGTTGCCAGTATTCACCGCCGGACAGTATTCGCTCTGCATCACCGGTCCGTATACCTGCCGCATGCAATTGCATCAGCAAAGGAGAATGCTGATTTACACTTCTGAGGATAATCCGGATAAGTAACGCTGCAATAATCAGAACAATGAGAATAAAAATAATCAGCTTCATTGTTTATCTGCTCCTGGTAATTAATTATTGCTGAATTATTACCTTACATATTTCCATATCTCTTTTGGTATCCTGCCATATAACTTTCCGGTGATTAATTCCGCTAACCGGTGGTCTGCTGCTGAATTAAATGATTCACGTTCACTGGTCGATAAACTGTCTCTGTTTTTATGAATGATTTTTTCCAGCGTATTGACTGATGAACATCGCCGTAACTGATACAGCCATTCCTGTTTTGTTTTTGCCATTTTTATTCCCGCTGAGAACAGATGAATGATAAGATTGCCATCGCTTTATTTACGGTGTCTCCATATCCAGGGGGGAACCGGATCAGCATCTGACCAGAGCCCACGTTTTTGTTGTCTGGCTTCGTTCTGAAGGACAGGCAGCACGGGATCTGTGTTGTACTGCTCATATACCCAGGCAGCCCCGGCCCGGACCATAAACTGATTAACATTCATTCCGTCTGGTGCATAAACCTGCCCGAGAATACGACCATAACGATCTCGCTGAAAATATGTGACGGTAACCGTTTTTCCTGCAACCAGTGATTTCATCATTTCCGTTGACCACCGGCCATAATCCTGTTTCTTTTCCGGTGCATCAATATTTATCAGCCTGATCCGCACTGCCTTCCGTGAGTCCATGACCTCGATGGTATCACCGTCCAGTACACGAACAACCCGTCCATGAATATCTGCACACAATACCGGCCATGAAAAGATAAATAATACCAGTGGAATATATTTCCTCATGTTATTCTCCATATCAGATAAATGGCACCTGTATTTCAGGTAATCCTGAATATCGCAGCACACACTGAATAACACCTTATTTTGTGAAATTAATCACAAAATATAAAATCACGACTTAATACGGAAAAAACTCTGTGCTACTCAGAACTGTCCGGTCATACTTCCCGACCGGATATTAAAAAAAGCAAATCTCATGCATTATTCAGCCTTCTGAATCCCTGGAGTAATGAAGGCTGCTTTTTCGTTACACCCTTCCCCGGCAGCGCCGGTGGCAGTGTTCAGCCCTTTTTCGGGCAAACTGCTGCCAGTCTGTCCGGGGAGCAGACTGCGCAGCCCGTAGCCATGCCTCAGCGGCTCCCGGCCAGTCCCCCCTGACTTCCAGCCGGACAGCCCGGCGTCCGACCTGCCGGTAGCGCCATACCCCGGAGTTTTGCGAATCACGCCCTGTTCCGTTCATTTTCCTTCCCCCTTTAATCCAGGCCGGTGAATGTGTTATAAATTTTTATAACCTTCTTCTGCCGGGTATGGAAGAAGGTTTCAGAGAAGCCTTATTTTTCCGCCTCCTTTAGTGTGAAGGAGGCTTTTTTATTGTTCATCAAGCACGGCCTGAAGTTCTGCCTTTATCCGGTTCTGGCGGCGGATTTTATCCAGACGCTCTGCCGCATACACTTCTTCCTCCTGAGAAATATGCTCCGTCACATACCCTTCCGTGTCATACCGGCAGGCACCGGCTTTCATGGCACACAGATAGCTTTCTGAACGGGTGATGGCCTTCAGCGCCCTGCGCAGTTTTTTATGCGAGAGCGGGATATTCCGCTGCGCCACGTCTTCCAGTAACACGTCCCGGATACCGCAGGCCAGAAGTCGGGGTGTGTCACCGTCAAATAATCCCGGCCACCAGGGTTTCAGGGTGTTCACGGCCTCATCCAGCGAGGGCAGGTTCAGATAAATGGACAGCGCCTGTCTGGCCTGCGCTTTTTTTGCTGTCAGCTCTGCTTCCCGGGCAGCCTTCTCCGCCAGTTTCTGCTTTTTCACCTTCCATTTTGGTGGCGTGGTGACATTGATGATGGTTTTCCGGCTCCGGGTCGGTGTTTCCCCTTCCGTTTTCCGTTTCAGTGTCAGTACCGGTCGTTTCTGCTCTGTCATGATTGCCCTGACCTTTGTGAAAATATGTCCTCCAGGTCGTTGAAACTACTCACTATGATATTAAGCTGACCTCAACGACCTCTGACATATTAATACCGACAATTAAAGATGTTTTTTAAACCATTGCGTCTGTACTGCCGCCACACGTTCAAAAAACGCGCCTTCATAAATATCATAATGGCATGCGTCAGCTTCCTCGTATAATTCCTTAGTACCAGAAGCAACAGCATCATATAAGGCTTTTCCCTGTTCTGGTGGATTAACACTATCCTGGCCGGCAATAACAATCAAAACTGGGCACTGTACTTTGGCTGCGCTCTCTGCCGGTTTATATTGCAACGTCTCCATAACCGTAAGGAAAGGTATTTTTATATCCATTTCAGGATACTGACCTTTTACCTTCTCGAAGAATACCTTTGATTCATTATCACTCAGTACCCGGGTAACCCCCACAAACATCTCTTTCCCGGTGTTTTTCTTCTTCTCTGCCATTTTATTCAGCGTGGACAGAAAAGACGCTCTCTCCGATTCATTCATCTCTCCGGTAACCAGAACATCACCGTCAGCAAAAGCCAGCTGGCTGACAATACATTTTACGCGTTGGTCCTGCGCAGCTGCACTGAAGACATGCCCCCCTCCCAGCGATGTTCCCCATAACCCAATACGCTGATTATCAATACATTCCTGCTTTTCTGCCCAATTGATAACTGAAATAATATCTTCGGTCTGCATTGCAGGAACCAGACGCCCTCGTTCTCCATCACTCTCACCGAATCCTCGATAATCAAAAGTAATCGTTGCGAATCCTGCTTCTGTGAAGGCATTCGCAAAGCAAGGGAGCAGAACATTCCTGATACCGCAAAACCCATGGCATAAGATAATCAAAGGATGTTTTATATTTCCTTCAGGAACACGAAATGTCAGGGCAATACCTTCAGAGAGTTTGTGATCCGTAATTTTTATAAATATCCTGTGTTATGTTGTTTATTAATAATCAGAATCAGCGTCAGTATCATACCAGTCACAACGCCAGAACGCCCAGCACAGCCAGATGACAGGCGTAGAATACCGGGAAAAAATCCCCGGGCCAGAAACGGGGTAATGATTTTCCTGCACACGACACCAGACCAACGGTCAGCACCGTCATTACAAGACCGGCCACCGCCGCTGCATCACTGGAGGCAAGGTTAAGTGCCGGAATAACGGCCAGCAGGCATGCAAGCAGCGCCAGACGTTCCGCTCTGTCTTCCGCCCGGTACAGTCGGTAACTGACCGCCAGCATCAGCAGCCCGGCAATGCCGTAACTGGTGCCGGACAAAGGCCCCCACAGGGCCATCAGAAGAATGGCCGCTGCTGTACGCCACCCACTGCGCGTTTCACACCACGTCAGCACCTGTGCCGCCACTGCAAAGGCAAACAGGATATTCCCCTCATACCAGGGAAAGCCGGCCAGATAATATGCGAACTGGGCAATAATTCCCCATCCCCACAGCCGGTTAATGGCCGGTTGCCGGATATGCGCATGACGGGACAGATTCAGCCCCCACACCAGGGCAAACAGCGGAAAGGCTCCTCGCCCGGCCAGAAACATCCATTCCTGCTTCAGCTGGAATATCAGATTGATGTGGTCCAGTACCATCAGCACCAGCGCCACCGTTTTGATGATATCCCGCTGTCCGGGTGACCAGACCAGAAACGACTGCAACCAGGTATCGGTCCGTGCAGCCAGTGAATCGTTACGTGTCGTGTTCGTGTTATCCGTTGTCATCAGTGTTTGTCTTCCTGTATCAGTCTCCGCCCAGGGTTTTCTCTTTCTGCAGGTCACGAACCATATCCCGCTCCATCTGCTGCAGACGCTCCTGCAGCAGATTTTCCCGGGCAACCTCCCGGACCGCTTCCCGCTCCCGTTGTGATTCACGCAGCACACTCTCCGGCAGTGCGGTTTCCCGTTCAGATATGGCAGACCGGTCACGCTCCTGTCCGGCAATATCCCTGACAGCCAGCTCTGTTTTGCCATCCGGCAGGTCAGGTTTGTTCTCTGCCATTTTCCTGACAATTTCATCTGCGCGGCGTTCCGTTTCACGGCGGATGGCCTCTTCAGCCTGCCGCTGTGCCAGTACCTCTGCCGTGACCGGTTCGCCATTTCCGGCCCCCGGCTGGACGCTGTTATCCGGGATATCCCCCCACACGCGGCCACCGGTGATGGCACCGGGATTCCACGGACGACCTTCACCGGCAATTCTCACCACCACACCGCTGTCAGGATTATCACGGGCAATCCGGACGCCATCCTGCATATTATCAGCCAGCAGGCTCTCTCCGTTACGGCTGCCCTGCAGGGCCACGAACTGCGCATCCCCGCTGCCTTTCACCCGTCCTTCACCACTGAATCCCCGCAGCCCGTTTCCGTCATCCGTGGTCAGTGGGTTCAGCCAGATACCAGCTGACTTGCCGTTACGGTCAAACGCCGGCAGTGCCACATACGGCTGCGGATATTTACGTCCCGGTGCAATAAACCGTGCAGGGCTGTCTCCCCCGGCCAGCCCTGCCTGACGGAGAACGGCACGGCCTGCCGCCACGTCCCGCAGTTCCCGTGCCGTACTGAACAGCCGCTGCGCATTCATGACCTCCCGGTCCGGTTTCGGCTCCAGCACATCGTGGGCAGTTCCTTTCTGTACGGCATTGTTAATGGCATCCGTCCAGCCCTGACGGTTATCGGTGTACACCTGCACATGCTGCTTCATACGCGACAGGGCCACGTAGGCTGACTCAAAGCCGGCCATCAGTTTCCGGTTACCTTCCGTGCCTTCAAGCGCGATGGCAAAGGTTTCACTCGCCCCCTGCGCACCGTGGGCGGTGATGGCATAAGCCAGGTCAATATGTTGCTCTGCCCGCTCCTGGCCGGGGCGAATCACCCGGGTCTGCTGTCCGTCTGACAGCGTGACACTGTCACCGGAAACCGCTGTCACCGTCCAGACGCTGTTGGCCACATAACCGCGCTCCCGGTCACTCTTCGTGAAGCGCATCCGGTCGCCGGTCCCCACCCGGATTTTGTCCGGGGTGTACAGTGTGACACCTTCAGCCACCGCCTCCCGGGGCGAAATCAGCCGCGTGTTACCTTCCGCATCCTCCAGGGTTATCAGCCCGTCATCCTTGCTGATACCGGCAATCCGGTGATACACACTATCCACCAGGGCAAGGGCATCCGGGTTATTCTCCCAGGTGGAGAGACGACGCAGCTCCCCGTCACGTATATTCGCTGTGTTCAGGACAGGCACCATGACCTGCTCTTTCCCCAGCTCACCGGCCTTTTCCCGTGCATCATGAATCATGCTGTTCAGTACGCGCCGGTCCTCATTCAGGTGCGTGACAATCAGCGTCTGCTCCCGTGCTTCCGGTGTCCTGCCGGTATAGTCGCGGACAATGGCTTCATACAGTGTCATGGGGACATCCGGAAAAGTCTCACCTTTCAGCATCGCCTTCTGCTGCGCTTCTGCCAGTTTCGCTTCCTGGCTGTGACTGAACTCCGTCACGGAGTGCTCCGGTGCCCATGCGCCCTCCTGACGGGGAACCTGAGACGGTTTCACACTCTCAAGCCCGGACAGTGCCCTTTCCACATCCCGGTTAATCAGGCTGTATACCGCCTCCCGCAGTTCCGGCGTCTGACGCACAATCTCCTTCATGATGACCACATCGGCAGCACTGCGCGTCTGCTGGAGACGGAAAGGCTGACCGGGCGCGATGGCCTGCAGCTGGTCCGTGTCACCACTGGCCACGGCACGACCGCCACCGGCCGCAATCAGGGCGTATGCCCGTGCCATGTCGGTATTGCCCACCATTGAGCTCTCATCGAGCAGGAACAGCGTGTTGCTGAAATCCGGCGTTTCTCCGCTGCGCTGCTGCAGCTGCGTGTCATGCAGAAAGGACGCCAGCGTCTGTGCATCCACGCCGGCGCTGCGCATCTCACCGACCGCACGGTGCGTGGGCCCCAGCCCCACAACTCGGGGACGCTCACTCGCCGGCAGCATGTTCACGGCTGACATCACCGCCCGGAACTGTGTGGTCTTACCCACACCGGCATAACCCTGTACCACCGTGAAACGGTCGGACGTTTCCAGTATCATACGGGTGGCGGCACGCTGTCCCGACGTTAACGTCTCCATGAGTTCGCCGGGTACTCTCTCCATCAGCGGCGTGACCGCCTCCTTACCTTCGAGAATATGGCGAAGAATACTTTTTTCTGCCTCATACGACGCACGGGAAACCAGCAGGCCTGTGCCATAGCCTTTTGCCACATCCACATACAGTAAGTCACCGCGTTTTATCTGCGCATTGATTTCCCCTCCCAGTTCAGTAAAACCGGTTCCTTCTGCAGCAAACGACTTCGCCTCTGTCAGCAGGTCCACCATGCTGAAGGCCAGGTTTTTACTTTCCAGCACAGGAAGGGCCAGATGAATGGCCTGCTGTGCCGGCGTGTGCAGCCCGGTTTTCTGCAGACTGATAGCGGTTTCCAGCGATGTCTCACCGGCCCGCGCCTTTATCTGCTCAGAAACCACCGTAAAGGAGGGATGGCGGGCAAGTTTTTCCGCAGTACGGGTTTCATCCAGTGAGGAATACAGCCGGACATCACGACCGCTGCGGGCCAGACCGTTCAGGGTGGCGTTGTCCATTGCCATCTGTGTGACGGAGGCAAACACCGTCGCACTGTCACTGACGGAATGCCCGGGCGTTTCCACCCAGCCGTTCTCCAGCTTCAGTGCCGTGAACGGTGAATCAGCCACAGGCAGGGTGGCCGGTTCAGCCCGCCCCGGCACAACAACCGTCATCGCATCTTCACTGACGGATGCCACCTGCAGGCGGTCACCGCCGGAGACGCGGAGTCCGGGAATTTTCCCTGTCACCCTCAGTCGCTCGCCGTCTGCCACCGGCATTTTTTCCGGCCGGAACAGCGACCAGCTGCTGTCCAGGGAGGAAATACGCACCACCTGCGTTTCGCCCTGCGCATCCCGCAGGGTCAGGCTGTGACTCTGCGCCGTCACCCGGTCGATAACATAGCGGTCATGACTGCGTGTCTCCGGGTTCCACTGCTCCATCACCATCCCCGGTCGGTACATATCCCGCAGATAACGGCTCCGGCTGTCCAGCCAGACCGGTGACAGGGCGGTCATGGTCACCTCCGGGTGTCCGAGCACGCCCTGTGTTTTCAGCTCACTGCGAATGGCCTGTGTCAGTATGGCCTGTTCCCGTACCCCGCTGACCTGTGCCACGCTCTCTTCTCCGGCTTTCACGCTGGCCGCAAAATCTCCGGCCAGCCGGTCATAGCGGACATTCCGGTCCGGTTCACTGATGATGGTTGCCGGTCGCTGTTCTCCGCCCTGCCAGCGATACGTGTTCACCCCGGCATCCTTCATGGCCATCAGCGCACTGCCTGTACCGGTTCGCTGCCCGCTGTCGGTTATCAGGACCTGTACGTTATGACGTGCGGCACCGTCCAGCAGGGTTAACGTCTCTTTCAGGGAGAGTTTTTCGCCCTGGTCGACGATAACAGTACTGCCCGGCGTGAAGACCATGCCCTCCTGCAGCTGACGACGTCCGGTTATCAGCTCACCGGACAGCCGTTCATCCTGCTTCAGGTTCATCTGCGAGCGACGGTCAGCAGCGATAATCTGCACCTCCCGCCCCTGCTCCCGGGCCATCATGACCAGTTCAGCCACCCGCTCACGCTGCCCGGCTGCACCGCCCTGCCCGGACACAATGGCCAGCGACGGACGGTCCTGTGCCAGAACACTGACCGCATCGCTGTAACCAGCCGTCCGGGGGACACTTTTCTCCGGATGTACGGTCACCCGGTTCTGTTTCATGATGTCACGACTGAGTGCCCGGACGGACAGCTCATCGAGCACATGAATTCCTGATGTGAACAGCCCCTTCTCACGGTCGAGGGGGATAAGCTGCTCACGGCTGATGGCCTCATCGATACCGGCGCGTGCCCGTTCAATCACACCATTTTCCGGCGGCAGTATGCCGACCGTCCTGGCCAGCACGTCCGTATACGTGAACTGCACTTTTCGTTCACTTAATCCGGCAATCGCCTGTGTCACCGCCTGCTGCACATCCGGCCCGTCCTGTGAAGCAGGCCCGGGCGCCTGCGTGCGGATCTCCGCACGCTGATCCGCCGCGTCACGATATGCCCGGATGTCGAACCCGGTTTCCTTCAGCGTCTGCATCCATTCAGCCATTCTGATTTCCGGATCGACGTGCTGTTTGGATTTTCGCGTATCCAGTGCCGCCACATCCCGGGATTTCAGCGAGGCGTCTTCACCGACGGCCTCCCTGATAGCCTGTGAACGACTGGAAAAGGCCTCCACCGGTACGCCCGGCATCTCCCACATACCGTGCTTACCGACCACTTCGGTTTCATAACCCAGCGCCTCAACGCGCTGACGTAACTCACTCTGATATATTTTCCCGAACGCAATCCGGTTCGCTAGCACGTTCTCGGAAAATCCGGTTTTCCCCACTTTGTCACTGCTCAGTGTCTTCCACTCGCCGTTATGCTGCGTGACATTAGCCACCACTACATGCGTGTGTAACTGTGGGTCCTGATCGCGACTGGTGTCATGGTTAAACAGTGCCATCACCAGATTACCGGTCAGCACCGTTTCTGACTGTCCGTCCGTCATCACCCGTGTGGAAGCCAGCGCCTCCACCTGACGGACAGCAAAATCCACGGCCTGGTTATGTGCATCAATAAGACGTTTATCCCCCCCGAGCATGGCCATCATGGAGACACTTTTGGGGGCGGAGAAGGTCAGGTCGTAGCCGGGACGATGCTTATTACTGCCATCCTGCATGCGGCTTAAATCCGCCCCGTCCGGCAGCCTGCCCTCCAGAAGACGGGTAAAAACATCCTTATCGACGCTGCCCTGCAGCCCAAGCTGTTCAGCCCCCTGACCAGCCCAGCGTTCTCCCATGCTGCCCAGCACATAGTAATTATCCTTGTCGGTGTAATAGTTTCCGGCACTGCCTGCCGATTTAACAACGCTGAAACTCAACATCAGAAATCATCTCCCGGCTCAACATCCTCCCCGCGCTCCCGGTGCACATTAATGTTCACCTCTTCACGACGCTGCATATGCTGCTGGATGTCCGGATGATTTTCCTGTTGCCATGCCTCATAAGCGGCCATATCCACCACTTCACCGGATTCACTGATCCCGGGTGGCAGTTGCTGTTCCATCTCTTCTTCCGGTTTCATTTTCAGCTCCTGCTCGATCCCCCCTGCCGGAACACTCACACCTGCATCTGACTTCTTATCATTGATGACAGAAGACACTGGCTGTTGTGGCTGTTGTGGCTGTTGTGGCTGTTCAGCCTGAGTCACGCCTTCTCCGGAGGCAACCTCCGGTTCGAAGAGGCTGGCCATCTGGCGACCTTCTGCTTCCCTTGCAGCAAGTACGGCACTCAGACGGTTCTCCATTTCCGGGTTGATGTCACGCGGAATAAACTCCGGAGCGACCTTCGGTCGTGCCTGATATTTCAGAGAGAGTTTGACTGCCGGATACGGTCCGGGCAGAGTGACATAGCAGGTCAGATCCGGCAGAGACTGAATGTCGGAATAACTGACCAGCGTCTGACGCTCCATATCCTTACCGGTCGATACCCCGTCACGTACCGGGTCAGCACCGTAGGAATACTGCTCGCTGGCTTTCAGGTGCTCTTTCTCACCAATTTCACCGGCAGCGAACTCTGCAATCTTATGGCTGGGAGAACGGAAAAAGGCACGGGTGTTCATGACGTCAAACAGCGTGGCCGCCGCTTTCTCACCGTAGATATCTTCCAGCTGGGCATAGGACTGGATACCAAACACATAACAGCCACCGAACTTACGGGCTTCCGGCAGGATCTCCACCAGGTCCGGCAGTTTGTGTAACGTGGGTAACTCGTCACAGAAAAACCACACACGACGGTTACGGTTTTCTCCCATTGCCAGCAGACCACGAATGGCAATGGACAGCCACATGGAGATCACCGGCTTCAGGGAGGCATGGGTGTCGGCGTTCGACGAAATAAACAGCCAGCCGTTTTTCTGATCTTCCCGGACACCACGCATCCAGTCACGGATGGTAAAAGACTCACCGTTATGCTCAATCCCCTGCAGGTAACGGATGGCTTTCACGTAGTTGGTCAGGACAGCACGGATGGAAATCGCCGTTTTCTCAATTTTCTCTTCCACCAGGTTGGCTGCCGGTGAATTACGCAGGAAGGTACGCAGTTTTTCAATTTTGATGGAAAGCAGTGTGTCCACCAGTTTGCTGTAGCTGCGGTTGGGGTCATTACGCATCAGGTACGCCGCTTCCGCAAAAATGGTACGTCCTGAACCCTGCCAGAACGGGTCCTCTTTTGTGCCCATAGGGATCAGCGTGTTCGCGGTATTATCAAAATCCGGCTGTGTCAGGCACTCCTTCCACAAATCCCATGCGGCACAGCGGGCATCCAGCGGATTCAGGATTTTATCGATGGAGGGATCATAGTAACTTTTAACAAATTCCCCTGAACGGTCATAAATCACCACCATATCACCGCGCTGACGGGCGTAGTTGGCCAGACGACGGATAACCTCCGACTTACCGGCCCCGACCGTGCCGTGCAGACAGAAGTTCTGGATTTCGGAATCCCGGATAATCGGCAGGTCGCCAATCCGGATATCGGAGTCCTTGCCGTCTTTTTTCAGCATCCGGGCCACTTCTTTCGGGTTATCCGTCAGCTGACGCCCGCCGGTCACCTCATTTTCACTCTGCTGTTTCCCCTGATGCCCCAGAATCCAGGAGACAACAAAGAAGGTGATCAGGCAAATAACCAGGGCCACGACAGACGCCAGAACGAATGCAGACCATAGCTGCTCTCCGCACCAGATCATATATTTATCATGCAGTACCTGGGCAGCGTTCATCCGGAAGATTTTGCCGTAATACTGGATCTCATAGACCGGCTGGGATTTTATTAAATCCCGCATGCCTTCCAGCGTGGTACACCACCAGTAAATACAGCCGTTGATAAACGTCTGCCAGCTTATTTTTACCCATAAGACCAGACCAATGAGGATCCAGAAAAAAATAAACAGGCAGTAAAGCATGATATTGGCGATCTGGCTGAACATGCGGATACGCATGGACGCAATCTGACCGCCCTGGGTCATATCCTTTGCGTTAAAACTCATGATGAAACTCCGGGAAAATCTGGAACAGGGCAGAAAAGGATGATGTGGGGTTAATTCACAGAAACAGACCAGGTGTACCCTGTATGCCGGTGGTGATGCCCGCCTGCAGTCCTGCCGGAAGAGACCTTCTCTGTAACAATGTCAGTCAGGCGCAATACTTCAGACCAGTCACTCCCATGCGGAAACTGGATCTGAATAAAAAGGCGTACCCGTTCACGGTGATCCAGAACTGTGTCCGGTTCATAAAAACGGCCACTGTCAGGAGAAACACAGGACGTTTTATTGATGAGATCATACTTATCGGCAGGAGACTGCGATGAAATCGCCCAGGTGATATTCTCCGCCTGGTGGCCATCAATACGACTGCTCCCCGGCGTCCATGCAATTTCCTGCGCACTCGCCACGATGATCTCCCTGGAAACTTCAGCCAGCTTTCTGGGTGTACAGAATACCGGTGCCAGCACACACAGGGACAACAAATTACAGCTGACCGCCTCCGGTTTAAGCAAATTGCTCCCGGATTTTTCAGGAAAAGATATTTTTGTCAGTATTTCAGTTAATTCCTTATGCCTGAGAGAATTAATAAAGTACATGATAAGCATCATGAGAAACAATATAACAATAAGCCCTCCGATAACCACTAAAAGGTCAGTATCAATATTATTGCTGTACAGATAGTCTTTAGTGGTCACTGTATTATCCTGTATCACCGGGGGGTATTCAGTTACAGGCTTCTCAGTAAATTGATTATTCTCACCAACATATTCAGCGATATTGTCTGATGTCATAATGACTTTCTCCGGAAGATCCCGGCTTCGCCGGCAACACTTCACGGTCGCACAAAGAATTTGCACAACCGCTCAGTGTTTTCATATTTATTTCGGAAACGCCGGGAGGTGACAAAATTTATTTTGTTACATCCCGGGGTTGGACAACGAGCAACGCGAGGCGTCAGCAAGGAGGCCGGTCAGATCAGCCTCCTGACGAGGTTCAGAGAATATTTGCGATTGATTTGGCCAGCTGGTCTTCGAGAACAGGCTTCGCCTCTTCAAATTTCAGGTTAACCTTGTTCGCATTTGAGACCACACGGGTCTGGTATTTATGCTGGTTACCCGTTTCAGTACTGGTCTGAATTTTCGCACCGGATGTGCCCTGACGCAGGGCGGCAACATTATCCGTTGTCACCGTTGCCTTAGTACGCTCTGCAATCTGTACATCCGTGATCATGGTATAGTTCACATCTTCCACCATCGCATCTGCAGCCATACCCACCAGACCAGCAGCAAGGCCTACACCGAGTGTGGCACCGGCAGAATTTGAGTTATATCCGGTAATACCGGCACCTAACGCTGCACCAACAGCTGCGCCTTCATAACCACGGTTCAGCCATCCCTGAGACTCCCGCAGATCCATCTTATCGGCCTTCAGCACATTCGCCTGAATCCAGTAGTAGGCTTTATCCGGAGAAGTCACCACCTGATATCCTTTTGCTTTCACAGCATCAGCAATTTTGCCCTGCAGCCCACTCATGTCTTTATCAGACGTGTTTTTGATCTGCAGAAATACCGTGCGTTCGCTGGCGGGTTCAAGCCAGATGGTCTCACTCATCTGAGTCTTCACCTCAAGGTTACGCTTCTTGATTGCTGTGCTCATCGCACCACACCCTGAAAGGGCCAGAGTGGAACTGACCAGTGCAACCATCATCAATTTTTT
>OCKA01000220.1_pt1 | contig 7584 bp, 9 predicted proteins | sample 1480951 | NCBI WGS metagenome assembly OCKA01 (sample SAMN05301504, study PRJEB22388) | human gut metagenome | isolation source: Infant 2 DOL 25 gut | host: Homo sapiens | place: USA: Pittsburgh, Magee-Womens Hospital of UPMC | collected 2013/2014
TTATATTTTTAATATCCTACCAAAAGTAGTTCATTATTTATGATGTCTTTTCTTTTTTAGTGATAAGACAAATCCCATTATTAAAGGAAATAAAAGCAAAATATAGATGTAGCTCATTTAAGTTATTATTCTTCCCATTTTTCTTCTAATTGACGTTGAAATGCCTCTCGATCTTGTTTTAATTTTGCATCTTCGTCATGTGACTCTTGAGATTGTTTATATATCTTGTCGTCTAACCATTTAGGTGTCTTTTCACGATTAGTATATTGGCGCGACTTACCTATATTAGTTATTTGTGGCTGTCGTTTGTTGTGAATACGTTTCTCAGCGTCAAAGATAAATTCTAAGTATTCAATTTTTCGACCTTTTTTAGCTTTAACTTTATTAATATTAAGATTATTAAAAATAGGTGTAAGCTCTTTAGATATTGGCTTTAATACACGTTTAGTAATGTCACACATTTGATAAGACTTTGATACGTCTAATCGAGTTCTAAAATCTTCCATTGATAATTTTAAATATCCAGTATGTTTATATTGTTTAAGTAAGCGAAACATGGTTTTAGAGTACGAAGATTTTAAATTAGTCAGTTCTTTTAATTCGAATTTTGTAAAATTACGAGTAATATCATTTAAAACAAACTTTAAGTCAGGATTAGTGGAAATTTCAAGATACTTCTCCGTTTTATGAATTTTAAAGTGATTGAAAAGTACAAAAAACTCTATTACATCCTCATCTTCTCTTCGATAAGTTATCTCGAGCATCTTTTTATAAATATTTTGTAAATCTCCAATAAAACGATTAAGATTTCTAGTTTCATAGTTATAATTACTTAAATATTTAAGTTCTTCAAAACTTAAATATAATTTATTAGTATCTTGTTCTTTTAGCTTATTACACATAGCAAAAAATAAGTCTATTTCAACAGAAGTAAATTTTCTCAAAGGAACCAAATTCATTTCATTATGATAAATAACAGTTTCGTTCGACATATATATCACTCCAAAAAAGGTCATTTTTTTTATAAGTCCTTGTATATCATATACATATTATCACTATAATAGTTTTATTAAAAGTATTTGCCACATAAAAAATGTCGAATTAAAATAATGACCTTTTTTATGTGGCAAAATGACCTTTTTTATGTGGCAAAATGACCTTTTTAAGTTGTGAAATCTACTGTCGCTCTAAGGATTAAAGCACACCTAAAAAGGTTTATAAAAAGATTTATAAAAATATATTAAAAAGGTCGGAGTGAAATACTCCAAATTCATTCAAATATACTTCTAAAGAAACGAACACAAAAATAAACTTTAAAAAATATCTTCATCAATTAATTTAGAAATCATACTCACATCTATCATTTCCAATACAATATCTTTGCTACCTTGGAATTCTTATAATAATATAGAAATGCAAAGGTATTGTTCCTCCTTACAGAACTATTTAATAAACGCTGTAAGTAAGGTAATGATTGTTCTTAATAGGTTGATCATACTTATTAAATTTTTATCTCCTCTTTTCATGAGATAAGCACTCAGGCTAGTATCATACTTGTTTGAGTGCTTATTTTTATTGATTTATTCTAATTCTAAGTCATTCTCTGTCTCTTTTTTAATAGGTGCTGATGCCTTTCTTATATGATGGTCTATCCCTGACACATCACCTTGATATGCATGTGTTAAAGCCCCCTGATCCACCGTATCGGGATCAATACCGACTTCTGGCATACGTTGATATTTAATTTCTGCGCTTAATTCAATGTTCATATCTTTCAATGCACATCTAAGTCCCGCAAACAAAATACGTGTATCATTTCTTACCATGTCGTTCATCGCTTGATGACGTGCATTTAACATGTCTAAATGGTGTTCGAGTTGATTATTTTGTGTTGTTAAATGTTGATTGCGCTTGTCCAAATCTCGGTAATTCATTCTAAGGCCACTCAGAGACGCCTCATACGCTTTGATTTCTTTTTGGTACTTTTCCTCATCTTTTTTAAAATCGTCCCTAGAAATCGTTCTCAGTTGCTTGTATAGGTCGATATCTTCTTGAGCCTGTTGAGAATCCTCTTGTAAAAAATGATTTTTCCGTTTTAAGTTTTGAATATCCCGAGTTAAATTTTCTTTTTCATCGTGTAAATCGTTGATATCCCTCAACAATTGTTTTTTCGTTTCAATTTGTTGGTCTAATTCACTTAAAACTTTCGCTTTCTTTTTATATTCATGAATATCTTGAATATACGTTTTATTATCATCGGTACTCCCACGTTCAACATCAAAACCTTGCTGGCACAGATGTGTTGTTAATTCATCATGGATGTGATGAATGGCTTGTCGATTCATAGCTGTACGTGCTGATAACCGCCCTTGATGATTAACAGGTATAAAGTGAAGGTGCATATGAGGCGCTGATTCATCCATATGTACTTTCGCTGAAACGACATTGGCTTCACCAAAACGTTCACTGAAGTAATCTTTACATGTCTTAAAGTAGTGTTTTGTACGTGTTTCTCCCATACGGTCGGCCTCTTCTTTCGATAACGTAATGATATTGGAATACATCACCACACTATTTTTCTGTACACGTGACCCCTGTTCTTTATAATAATCGACTCTATCTTTCACACGATGATACAAATGACGTTCATCTTCAACTAAATCAAAGTTTAAGTTTGTCCGTTTCAAATCAATCTCATCGTTTTTGATTCTCCCTTTACGTTCTTGTTCCATCTCTTTGCCTTTAACATCGCTCATTTTATTTTTTTGCGTATTCCAAGCTAATTTCAAATTGAGCGCCCTCCCCGAAGCTTTTTGATTTGTCTGTGGTTCTCTACTTTCGAGAACCTTCGCAAATATCATTTTACAAGCGCTGTGATTGTCTACCTTCGACAATGCTTCGCTTATGTAAAATGATGGATACTCTCACCGCTACGTCTCAAACATGTGAGGTTGATTCCGCAATGAGAGTATAGCTCGATATACTCTTACATTCAAATGTAAGAGTTATCTTCGCTCTGGCGAGGCCATCACTACATTCAAAAATATATTTTTGAATTCCGTTCTATAGCTAACAAATGACATACGCATTATCAAACAAATATGTTTGAAAATCTGTATGCCAAATGTTAGCTCATAACACCTCGAATCATACATATTTATTAACATACATATGTATGTTATATTAATATAAAGATAAGCATACATATGTATGCTTATTATATATTAATTATGAGGTGATTAAATGCCAAAAAAACAAAGTTCGAAAGAAAAAATCTTAACCGTTCGTGTCAGTCAAACGCAATACAAAAAGATACAAGATTTAGCCTACATACGTAGTATGAATGTCACAGAATATATACGCCAAACAGCTGTGGGTAATCGGATTAAACCGACGGTGATTGAATATCCAAAAGAACAAACAACGATAGATGACTATAATTCTAATAATGATACGAATGATTGGCATGAAATCATTGAACAGCTGAAGAACGATAACGAGACACTCAAATCTAACAATCAAGAACTTCAGCAACATATTCATCAACTGGAAGATGAAATAGCCCAAATGAGACAAGAAAATGACGTTTTTCATCATTTATTACAACATTTTGACAGTACGGCATTCTTGAACTTCAATACATATCGTGATGATCGCCCATTAAAAAATGCGATTAAACGATTGAAAGAACAATAAAAAAGCAAGCGACTATCAATTATCGTAGTCGCTTGCTTTTTTTACTTTGAATCATATTTTTCTTCAAAGAATTTATGTTTTAATAATTTAACTGAAAAAGGTAATAGTGCTAAAAATAGTGTTAATGATGCAAATAGCCATGCATGACTGGATCCTTCTAAGAGCTTATCTGAATTTGATGAATGATTAATAAATAAAGAAGTAACTGCTGTATAAAAAGCAATACCTATATTTTTCTAACTTTGCAACAGAACCAGAATAACTAACACGAAAAATGAGTAGCAATTATGCTACTCATAAATATTTTTATCAAAAACTTCCAACTTGGTTACTTTAGGAATTTCAGGAAACAAACCAAAATTAAGATGTACAAAAAGCGCTCCTTCTTTACCATTAATCGTACTAGTAAAATACCCTATATGACCTCCACCTTGATTATCTGTATCTCCTTTTATTGTCACATGTTTAGTATGTTTCAAAAGTTGATATGTTTTATTATTCGCGGATATTTCTTTTAGTTTCTTTGTATCATGATTTGAAATATAATTATTTATTTCTTTTTCAGCAGAATAACGTGTCCAACTATCAAAAAAAATTAAATTTACATAAAAATAACAAAAGCCTAAAACTATAATAGTACCAAGTATATAAACTATTTTTTTCATTTAAAGACTCCTTATCTCCTCAAAATATTTTTATGGTAAATTAAAGTTGCATAATAATCCAACAAAAACACTTTAAAAGGAGTTGTCCGAAACAAATGAAACATGTGTTTAAAGTCTTTTTACCCACTATAAATATCTTTTAGAATCAGAACCTTACAGAAAATAATATAAATGTATAACATAATAAAAAATAGAGATCATTCATCTACCACTTAGAGACAGCGTAGACTTCTACCTAATTATATTAATAAAATGATATTGAAGGAAAAATAATATTGAAAAGAGAAATTTTAAAATGAAATGGTTAAAAATCATTATATTAATTTTATCTTTAGTTCCAATAGAATTTATCGGATTATTTACTGATTATCAAACAGGTTTATTAATAGGCTACATCCCATTTATAATAGTTGCTATATTAATAAGTATATCTATTTTTAAATTTGGCTTAAAAAATAATATAAGTATTATAATAAGTAGATGTATTGGAATATTTCTTTCTTGGGAATGTGTTCATTGGTTTATGAATCATTATGAGCCGGAATTTTACTTTGAACCTTTTATGGCTGACGATTTTGCATTATTTTTAGGAGCTATTCATTTCATAGTTATTATGCTTATATATTTAGTTATCTATGGTTTTTCTCATCGCAATAATTAACTATTATGTTACTTATATTAAAGGACACAAAGATTAATTTAACAATGTTTGTGTCTTTTAGTATTTATACAAAGGCACTACCCATAATCAGTAATTATGTTAACTCATCAAAAAGGCTTAAACGCTGTTAAATCAACGTTTAAGCCTTTGTCTTGTGATTATCGTTTATTCAGGTTTTATACATCATTGTTCTCACGCGTTTTCATACTTTTTCATTAAATGAACTTTTGTATCTTTATTCAAAAACGGAGAATCTATTAAAATCAGATTCTGTTATACTAAAAAAGCACTTCCCGTGCAGAAAGGAGGTGCCACATCTAATGATTGTCGTTCTGTTTGTTGTGAAATATATCGTATGTCCAATTATTGTTGGACGTGTTCTTTATTTAATAAATCAAGAACAACGATAAAAAAGAAACCCCAGCATATGCTTTGGTCGGCATGCTGGGGTTTTCACATCCAATGATGTGTCTGTCTGTTTGTTATTTTTAGTATATCTTGCATGAAGAAATTTGTAAAATTAAATAGATATTCGAATGAACTAATTATGTAATCGTCAACAATATCTCAAGCTAGCTTTATAACTTAGCTTTTTTATCATTCATCGCTTAAAATTATACTTCATATCATTAAAAGGCCAAAATCTTAAAATAACTTTTCCTACGATTTGTTTTTTAGATATTAACCCCACCTCAGAATATCTACTATCAATACTGTTTGTCCTATTGTCTCCGAGAACTAAATACTTATCTTTAGGTATTATCATTTTATTTTTAGATCCCTTTATATTTGATACATTAAAATCTTCTGTTAAATTTTCACTGGAGTTATTCATTTTTTTATTATAGTCAAGGTAAGGTTCTTTGATATAATTTTTATTGATATATAACTTGTCATTTTTATATTCAATTTGATCTCCTGGTTTACCAATCAATCGTTTTATAAAGTCATTATTGCTATTTTGATGAAATACAATAACATCTCCAGACTTTAAGTGATTTAATGATTTGGATATTTTGCTGACTACTACTTTATCTTTATTGTTAAACGTTGGATACATTGATAATCCTGATACAGTATAAGGTTTAAATAAAAAATTATTTACTAAAAATAATAGTAATATAGCTACTATTATGGCTATTAACCATTCCTTAAATTCTTTTTTCATTACATAATTTCCTTTTTAGATTTTATAAATTTTATCCTATTTTAGGTTATCACTTATATTTTTAATATCCTACCAAAAGTAGTTCATTATTTATGATGTCTTTTCTTTATTGAAATAATAAAACTTACTTTAAAAGAAAGTTTAAAATTAATTAGGGTTATTTAAAAGTAGAGGACAATTATTATAATATATGTTATTTTATTAGAGTAATATTTTTATATACAAGGGAGGAATGTTTTTCATGGAACATATTTCAAAATTAGGTGAAGCTATCGTTAATACTATTTCAGCATCTCAATCTGGAGATAGTGCTGAATTAGCTAAATCAATTGTTAATATTGTGGCTAACGGTATTGGTGTAGTATCAGATGTTGCTAAAGCATTTGGTTTAATGTAATAAATATTTTAAATAAATACATAAGAACACTATTATGTTACAATAGTTATATACCTTTTGAAATCATATAATATATCTTAAGACAGCAACACTGATGTGTGTCGCTGTCTTAATTTTTAAAGTTTAATTTTAATATGAAAAAAGCACTCAAAATTGAGCGCCTTTCCTTGTACAAAGCAAAAAAATAACTTTTTAACAAGAGATACGAAGAATAGTTATGGTTTACTACTTTATATATTGAGTAGCACTACTAGTGTAACAAACATTAATTTGTGTTACTATAATTATGCATTCCTTTTCTTTGAAATATAAGATGATTAATTTTATCAAGTTAATACGTATCATTTTTCAAGACCCACTCAAACGAACGAGTGGGTCTTTTTGGTTCTGTTGCAAAGTTATGATCGTGATATCACTTAGGTACCGTATAGGTACTTTTTTATTTATCATCGTTCATCACATCATCGCTGGCATTTATTCCAATTCCTAAAATAAAAAAGCCACTAAATATTGCAAAAATACTCCCTAAAGATAAAAATATAGAAAATAAATTACGCTCTGATTTTTTCACTTATAACACTCTTTTTTAGAAAATTTTATCTCAAGACTTTTAAAAAAGTTTAAATGTCCTTATTTTGAATTTTAAGAGGCGTTTTGAATATTTGAGGATTATTTATATTTTATACATGAAAACTTCTATTAGCTCTTAAAATGTAAATGAGAGCCAAATAAATATATTCTAATTTCACAAACTAAAAATTTGAGCAAAACTAGTATCAATTTTTTAATTTCTTCCTAGCCTCTTTAAACAATCCAGAATAAACGAGAATTTGTTTTTCTTGCCATCAATCGATTCTCTTATGTGTTTTTCTTTTTAACCGCATCAATAAATAGAGGGTCATCAAAAGAAAAGCGGAGATAGTGATGATAGATACAGTGGCCCCGTATTGCCCACCCGTAATAAGTAAACTTGAATTATGATAAACATATTCCATCA
>OCKA01000249.1_pt1 | contig 4394 bp, 6 predicted proteins | sample 1480951 | NCBI WGS metagenome assembly OCKA01 (sample SAMN05301504, study PRJEB22388) | human gut metagenome | isolation source: Infant 2 DOL 25 gut | host: Homo sapiens | place: USA: Pittsburgh, Magee-Womens Hospital of UPMC | collected 2013/2014
CGATTTCTTTTCAACGGGCGCAGAAGCACCCTGAACACTTAAAACAGTATTCATATGATTCCTCTGATTAATATTGACAGATGAAAACTAAAGTTCTTTAAATGTTGACTCGTTCTCTTCGATCACCTCCCTGAATATTTCTTCATTATAGAAATCAGGAAACCGTTTCAGATGATCTCTGAGACGGATCTGAACCTCTATAGTTTTACTTCTACCGCTACGATCTTTGGCCCGAATAAGTCGGTTATTTGTATCTTCATCGAGATACACTGAAACTGTTCTGCTTATCCCGCCTCTCGCGTTACGCCTCCTCACTCAATTCACCTCTGTTTCCCGACTAATAAAATCATGATTGCACAGAAACCGACGAAAAAAAACACGCCAAAATTGGCGCACCTTATTTAACATTTACTTAACACCATAAAATTCACGAATTATACTTAATAGCGAATCTATTTCTCCTTTATAGATACATGACACTCTGAATAAATCAAAGTGTTCAAAAAATTCTTTTATTTTCCGTTTAACTGGTTTAATTCGATCCTCAGATGCTCTGTCTGTAATACCCAACTCTCTGGCAATTGTTGCGTGACCAACACCCAGCATATAAAAAGAGAAAACAACCAATGTCCCTGGAGAAAGATCATTCCATATCGTTAATTTATCAGAAGTATTTGTATTACTTCCACTCTGATTTAACGCAAAAAATGGATAATCAGGAAACGGATTAATTTGCCATAAAACAACAGATTCGTCATTATAAAAAGAAACATTCTCCATCCTTATCTGATAGATTTCGCCATGAAAATTAAAACGACGACAAAATGCAGAGCCATGTCCAAGAGCCTGGCATTCCAGTTCAAGTGATGAAAGAAAAATTTCAACCTGCAGACGTATATAACTCTCTCCGGATAAGGGTTTATCTTCTCTGGAAAAGAGTTCAATAAAAGCCCCATTGGCATAAAGGATTTTCCGGTTTTTGTTACGGACACAAACCGGAACGGGAGAATTTCTGTAGATATTCTGAACGTTAAGGATGTATTTATTTACAGATTGACTGTTAAGTGGCCTTTCTCTACGATCCAGCGCACACATAGGAACCTCCGTTAAGGATTCTATGGACAGTCGATGCAGGGAGTTCAGACCTCCCTGCATCGGCGATTTTCAGTTTCAATTTTTAACGTGGCATTAACCACGTAATTAATATAACCTTTATGCGGTTAATTGTCATCAAATTGAACCAGATCAAAATCCTGTTATTTGAAGCAAATCAACTTTTAATTCCTTTTTATTCCTCATCATTTTCTGGAAAGAACCTCTCCATCTCAGATGACACCTTATCCCTGATATCTTCGACCATATTCGCATATTCAAACTTTGGATTCCCGGAAACATGAGGGCTTAGTGACTCAATACCTAAAATCTTAGCAACTGTTGACTGTGTTTTTACCGCACATTCAAGAAGTACCTTATTAAACTCAGCCTGATTGAACGCTGACTCTTTACGCTCCATCTGAGCCTCATGTACACGAAGCCCTAATTCGAGAAGCATAGTGGATATGCTTGAGAAACTTACATCTGTACTTTTAGCTCCTTCTGCACGTCTTCTTTCCACAATTTTATTTATTTTATAGACAATTTCGTCACTGACATAAGCCTGCACTTTCGCCATATGTATACCTCTTTATTTTCTTATCGCATCAAATTTATTTCACATATAAAAGAATGACAATTCATCGATGAATCGAATCGTGACGCAAGTTACGAAAATTACGATTCATGCAGCAAATCACATCACGAATTGAATCTAGAGTCAATTCGCTTTAACTCGTTGTTTTATTATTACTGATTCATCTATGAGTTGCGTTAAATTCATTGGTGAATCATATGCGATTCACCAATGAATCCTTTTTATAATGTAAAATAAATTAAAATACATTATTTAAAACATAAGTTAATGATTCAAATAGCAAATCAGCAAAAACTTGTTTTTGCGTAGTGTGTGGTGCTTTTGGTGGTGAGAACCACCAACCTGTTGAGCCTTTTTGTGGAGTGGGTTAAATTATTTACGGATAAAGTCACCAGAGGTGGAAAAATGAAAAAATGGATGTTAGCCATCTGCCTGATGTTTATAAATGAGATCTGCCATGCCACTGATTGCTTTGATCTTGCAGGCCGGGATTACAAAATAGATCCTGATTTACTGAGAGCAATATCATGGAAAGAATCCCGTTACCGGGTTAATGCCATCGGTATTAATCCGGTAACGGGATATGGCAGCGGACTGATGCAGGTAGATTCCCAGCATTTTAACGAACTGGCCCGCTATGGAATTAAGCCGGAACATCTGACAACAGATCCCTGCATGAACATTTATACCGGTGCTTATTATCTGGCAATAGCCTTTAAAAAATGGGGCGTCTCCTGGGAGGCCGTTGGTGCATACAATGCCGGATTCAGGAAGACCGAACGCCAGAACCAGAGACGTCTTGCCTACGCATCAGAGGTTTACCGGATTTATACCGGGATAAAAAGCAGTAAAGGTATCCGGATTCCGGTCACGAAGAAATCACTTCCGGAAATTAACAGCGTGCAGAACAATTAATCTTACAGACATTGTCAGATACCGGTTATGCCGCAAAAGCGGCATGGAAGGCCACACACAAAAATATCATATGAGTGACAATGCTGACTGGCCGAAGCCCCGCGAAGCGGGAACCCATCTTATATATACCCGGTAACTGCGCAGCCTCCTGCCAGACCATTTTTCGCGGGCACAATATTTACAGACAACCGGAAAGCCGATTGATGGAATTGAGGTATATCAGACGACACAGCGATGCCGAAGAATGATAATATAAGTAAAGCCCCGAAAAATTTTCGGGGCTTTACTTATATTATCATGACTTCCACTTTCTGAACTGTTCGGCAATCACCCATAACGCCTTGTTGATTCGGATATCACCATCAATACCTGTAATGGCTCTTGTCCTGGTATTTTTACCGGAGGCACTTCGCCCCGACAATCCACCTTTTATCATATTCTCCTGAACCCGCTGACAGGTTGTCCAGAGATCGTTCTGTTTATCCTCCCAACGGCGGGGAGTAATTATTTGTTCTGGCGTCACTGGCGTTTTATTTTCATCTTCGTACCTGGCCATCAATGCAGCTCTGCCAAATAAATGTTGTTCGTCACTGTTAAGATGTATCTCTTTCATTGTCTCCATATTTTCAGTGACTTTATCAAAGACACCGAGCACTTCATACGCTCCCTCAATAACCTGCCCGACAATATCACCTTTATGTGGAACGCGGATTTCGCCAAAATTATTCCCACACACCAGGCCATTTGTGCAGACAAAACGAAAAATTCCTGGGATCATCTGATAACTGGATGAACCATCATGTGAATTAAGCAGGATAATTTCAGGAACTTCCTGCCCGTTAATATTCCCTTCCCTGCGAAGACGTAACATATGTTTACTGTATTCTCGGCGTCCCAAATCACGAACCCGACTCTGACAGGCAAAGAATGGCTGGAAACCTTCATCACGTAACTTATTGATGATATTGATTGTTGGAATATACGTATAACGTTCACTCCGGGACTCATGTTTATCACCGGAAAATACCGAAGGCACGAACTGCATTAATTCATCATCCGTTAAAGGACGTTCACGGCGGATGGAATTATACCGACCAAAACGGGAAGCTAATCGCATAACAGCTACTCCTTTATGAAAGAATAAATTTAATAAAAAATTTTTCCGCTTAATATCATCCCTCCCGATCCCCATTAACAACATTGCAACAATCAGGAGGGATATTCATCACATCCGGTCAGCAGATCGCCCGGATATCGAGGCCGGCACGCTTAATCTGACGCAGGAACTGTTTGAAGTGATCGGCTTCCGCAATGTTGATATGGCGGAACTGCGTATCCACACCCCGGCTGAGCGCGTAGCTATAGCTGAAGGCCATCTTTTCCGGGTGGCTTTTGCGATATTTTTTCAGCTCAGTCAGGCTGCTGAATTCCAGGACGTCCCACTCTTCCCCGGTGTTTTTTTCCCTCCCGGCAACAAGAATCGTGTACGACGCGGTGTTAACGTGGATATTTCGGGTACTCATCCTGCTTTCTCCTCTCTCTGGTTTTCAGCCCCCATCATCTGTTGAGTTTCGGGAGCCGCGGTTTTGACGTTTTGCGGGGACCTGCCTTTTGTTCCCTCCGGTATTCACCATCACCTGTTTGAGAACCTTCGCCGCAAGGGGCATCACTGCCACGGCCTGACGCACCTGTCCTGGGCAGAACGCAAAATTTTTTACCGGGTTTTGGGTAAAAAATTTTGTGGGCTGTTCATTTACCCTGGACAGTCAGTGCGGCAGGTTGTGGCTGT
>OCKA01000292.1_pt1 | contig 1766 bp, 2 predicted proteins | sample 1480951 | NCBI WGS metagenome assembly OCKA01 (sample SAMN05301504, study PRJEB22388) | human gut metagenome | isolation source: Infant 2 DOL 25 gut | host: Homo sapiens | place: USA: Pittsburgh, Magee-Womens Hospital of UPMC | collected 2013/2014
TTCCTGTTTGGTTAATAACACTATATTCAAACATTAAGTTCTTGTACTCTTCATTTGTAGTGTATGGATATAAAACACCTTGTTTTAATTCTTCGAGTTTAAATGCAACTTGACGTTGTTGTGATTCGTTTAATTGATTGTCATATTTTTGTTGCAACAAGCTTAATTCATAAATGTCAGTGTTCGTTACATCTTTACTATTGATGTAGTCTACAATCTCACTATCGTTATAGAATGATAATCTAGCTTCTAAATTCTGACGTTTAATAATTTCAGTTTGTGGATATTTAACATTATCTTGTTGGCTTTCTTTCTCAATCTCATTACAACGTTGCTCTATTTCATTTAATCTATCTGTAGCAAACTGTTTGAATTTGTTTTCGAGTTCAGTAACTTTGGGCTTTTGTTGTTCGTCTATTGCCTCTAAACGATAGCCTTGTTTATATAAACGCTTAGTATCTTCGATTAATTTATTTACTTCATCTAATAAATCTTTATATTTTCTGTTGTCGAATAATACACTCCATACGTCTTGTGATGTACCTTGATAAGTAGTTGTTGTCATAATACATACCTCTTTCTTTTTAATTTGCTTGTAAAAGCTTTTCTTGTCTTGCTCGTTTCATACGCGTTTTAATTCTTTCTTTTCGTGCCTTACCTTCTGCCCTACGTCGCTCTTTATCAGCTTTAATTTCTTCTTGTATAGCAATATTTCTATTATTCTTATCCTTGCTATCTATGTTGTTTATGTCCTCGCATATGCGTAATATAAGGCTCTCATCAGCTAATATGTCATCTCTTTGATATCTCTTTATCTGACGTTGTTCACTATCACTATAGTTAGATAGTATAATGTTAAACTTCTTTAAATCATAATTAGATTTATGCTTAATTTTTTCTAGCTTCTCACGTTCTTCAATAATACTTAATGCCAAATCTTCAATGTGATTTGATTCATAGGACAACTGCATAGTGTATGGATCAATAAACATTCTTGGATAATGTAAAGCGTACATATCTTCAATGCGTTGTTCCCATTTATCAAACTCACTTTTTAAGAATGCAGCATTGTACTTTGTTTTGAGTTGAATAACAGCATATCTTTGTTCTACTCCCAAATGCTACACCCTCTTACACGCTTAGTTTTTGAAGTACATCTAATCTTGCTTGTGTTCCTAACATTTGACGTTTGACACTACAAATAGCTTGTTTCTTATCATCTTCATTTCTGATAATGAAATAGCCTCTTGCATCTTTTTTGTAGCTATAACCTACTGGATATTGATAATTAATAATTAAGCTAGTGATTACTTGAGTAAGCCATCTATCATTTGCTATATTTACGTCATATCCTAATTGGTTAAGTATTTTTGTTTTAGTTAAATACTTGTCATTTGAGTTCTGAATTATGTCATAAACTCTTAAATATTCGTTTGGTACAGATTGATTTTTATTTAATGTATCTACCATGTTTTATACCTCTTTTTATTTATTATTCCCTTTCTGTTTACTAACTTCCTAAAACGGTACTGATACATATAATTTTTTCCACACTCTAATTATATCAAATTACACTCAAAACGCAAACTTACGTTCCCTTTTAAACTCGTTTTATTTTGTACTTAACAATCCTAATAAACATTGAATTAACAACTTTTATAAGTGTTTTTCATATACTATCTCACACTACGATAAAAGAACGTATGTTCTTATTAATTTTCGTTTTAACCCCTCTCGGAAATTAAGCGCTTAGCTTTTTTTAGTTT